>Ga0187844_10000020_pt1 | contig 101669 bp, 100 predicted proteins | sample SpaLakP09_SKY_50_FD_134517 | JGI IMG/M metagenome (GOLD analysis project Ga0187844, IMG submission 134517) | Oligotrophic lake water microbial communities from Sparkling Lake, Wisconsin, USA - SP09_SKY_50 | ecosystem: Environmental > Aquatic > Freshwater > Lake | place: USA: Sparkling Lake...
AAACTGGCCCGTTCGGAACAGAGCGGCACGCCGCTGCGCATCAAGCTGGGCCTGGACCCGACGGCGCCCGACCTGCACCTGGGCCACACCGTCGTGCTGAACAAGCTGCGCCAGCTGCAGGACTTGGGCCACCAGGTGATTTTCCTGATCGGCGATTTCACGTCGATGATCGGCGACCCGTCGGGCCGCAACGCCACCCGTCCGCCGCTGACCCGCGAGCAGGTCGAAGCGAACGCTGCCACCTATTTCAAGCAGGCCTCGCTCGTGCTCGACCCGGCGCGCACGGAAATCCGCTACAACTCCGAATGGTGCGATGCCCTCGGCGCGCGCGGCATGATCCAGCTGGCTTCGCGCTACACCGTGGCCCGCATGATGGAGCGCGACGACTTTACCAAGCGCTACAAGAGTGGGACCCCCATTTCTGTCCATGAGTTCCTCTATCCGTTGATGCAGGGCTACGATTCGGTCGCTTTGAAAGCGGATCTTGAGCTGGGTGGAACGGACCAGAAATTTAATCTGCTGGTCGGCCGTGAACTGCAGAAAGATTATGGCCAGGAACCGCAGTGCATCCTGACCATGCCGCTGCTGGAAGGCCTGGACGGCGTCGAGAAGATGTCCAAGTCCAAGAACAACTACATCGGCATCACGGAACCGGCCAACACGATGTTCGGCAAGCTGATGAGCATCTCGGACGTGATGATGTGGAAGTACTACGAGTTGCTGTCGTTCCGCTCCCTGCAGGACCTGGCCGCGCTGAAGGCGGAAGTCGAAGGCGGCCGCAACCCGCGCGATGCGAAGGTGGCGCTCGCCCAGGAAATCGTCGCCCGCTTCCACTCGCAGCAGGCGGCCGAGGATGCGCTGGCCGACTTCGTCAACCGCTCCAAGGGCGGCATCCCGGACGACGTGCCGGAAGTGGCCGTCTCCGGCGCGCCGCTGGGCCTGCCGCAACTGCTGCGCCAGACGGCCCTGTGCGCGTCCAGCTCGGAAGCCATGCGCATGATCGACCAGGGCGGCGTGCGCATCGACGGCACCGTCGTCGCCGACAAGGCCTTGCAGGTGCAGGCCGGCACGTTCGTGTTGCAGGTCGGCAAGCGCAAGTTCGCCCGCGTGACCTTGAGCGCATGATCGGGCTGCTGCAACGGGTCAGCGAAGCCAGCGTCACGGTCGATGGCGACGTCACGGGTGCCATCGGCCGCGGCCTGATGGTGCTCGTGTGCGCGGAAAAGGGCGATACGGAGCGGGAAGCCGACGCGCTGCTCGCGAAACTGCTGACCTACCGCGTGTTCTCCGACGACGCCGGCAAGATGAACCGCAGCGTGACGGACGTGGCGGGCGGCCTGCTGCTCGTGCCGCAGTTCACGCTGGCGGCCGACACCCGCTCCGGTACGCGTCCGTCGTTCTCGCCGGCGGCCGCGCCCGAGGACGGGCGCCGGCTGTTCGACCATGTCGTGCGCCAGGCACGCGAACGTCACGGTATCGTCGAAACCGGTCGTTTCGGTGCCGACATGAAGGTGGCGCTCGTCAATGATGGACCGGTGACGTTCTGGCTTCGTGTTGATCCACCCCGTATCGCGGTCTAAAAAGGGGAACCGGGACGAAACCGCGCGCCGCGGCGAGAGTCTGAGACTAAGAGGATGCAGGGAGACATAACATGAAAATCTGGAGCGATTCCTTTACCGAGGGCGACATGATCCCGCCCAGATGCGCGTTCGCCGAGATGGATCCCGGCGAGCACATCAAGCTGTCGACCAACCGCAGCCCACACATCGCCTGGGACGACGTTCCGGCCGGAACGCAATCGCTGGTCCTGCTCGTGCACGACATCGACGTGCCGACGGTCGGCACGGACGTGAACAAGGAGGGCCGGACCGTGCCCGATACGCTGCCACGCACGGACTTCTATCACTGGTCCCTCGTCGATATTCCCGTGTGCCTGAAATCCTTCGCCGAAGGCAAGTTCTCGGACATGGTCACGCCGGGTGGCAAGAGCGGGCCGCTGGTGCCGTTCACGATCAAGAACGGCACGGAGCACCAGCTGCGCCACGGCATCAACGATTACACGGGCTGGTTCGCGAACGATCCCGACATGGCCGGCGAATACTATGGCTACGACGGCCCGTGCCCGCCCTGGAACGACGAACGCGTGCATACCTACGTCTTTACGCTGTACGCCCTCGACATCCCGCGCCTGCCGCTGGAAGGCCGGTTCACCGGCAAGGAAGCGCGCCTGGCCATCACCGGGCACATCCTGGACGAGGCGAAGATCTTCGGCGTGTACTCGCTGAACCCGGACGTGACGGGCAACCTGATCGGCCAGCCATCCTGATTTTTGACAAGCCAGGCCCCGAACGATCGCCTCGCGGCGCGGGGCGGCGCATCCGCATGACGACAACGAACGCATCTGCAGCACCCACCGACATCCTCCTGATCCGCCACGGCGAAACGGCCTGGAACGCCGAACGCCGCCTGCAAGGCCACCTGGACATTCCACTGAACGACGAAGGCGAGCGCCAGGCCGCGCTGCTGGCGGGTGCGCTGGCGGCCGAGCCCCTCGATCTCATCGTCGCAAGCGATTTGCGCCGGGCCCACCAGACGGCCCAGGCCGTGGCCGACCGCCGCGGCATGACGGTGGCCACCGATCCGGCCCTGCGCGAGCGCGGCTATGGCGGCTTCGAAGGGCTGCTGTACAGCGAGATCGAGGAGCGCTTCCCGCGCGAATTCGCCGCCTGGCAGGCGCGCGACGTCAATGCCGAGCTGCCGCCGGGCAGGAACGTCGGCGAAAGCTTCCGCGCGTTCTTCGACCGCGCCACCGGCGCCATCCTCGCGCTGGCGGCGGCCAATCCGGGCCGGACGATCGCGCTCGTCGCGCATGGCGGCGTGCTGGAATGCGCCTACCGGCTGGCGCGCGGACTGCCGCTGGAAACGCCGCGCGATTTCAAGGTGTACAACGCCAGCATCAACCGTTTCCGCTTCGACCCGGCTGCTCGTACGCTCGTGCTGAGCAGCTGGGGCGAGGTCGATCACCTGCGTCCGGCCGTGCTCGACGAGTTGCCTTGAACGGCATGCTGGTGGGATTGGCAAGTGTTTTCTGGTGTGTGCGCAACAATCCCGTAAAAAAATGTGCTGATAAATTGAGCAGCGCTTCGGGTAAAATAGCGAGTTCCCGTCGCTTCCCGTGATTTTCTCCCGTGCAAATTGGCCCCTATAAGCTGCGCAATAATGTCTTCGTCGCCCCGATGGCCGGCGTGACAGACCGTCCGTTCCGCCAGCTGTGCAAGAAGCTGGGGGCGGGCTATGCGGTGTCCGAGATGGCGGCGTCGAATCCACGCCTGTGGGCCAGCGAGAAATCGTCGCGGCGCACGGATCACGCGGGCGAAATGGAGCCGAAAGCCGTGCAGATCGCCGGTGCCGACCCGCACGACCTGGCCGAATGCGCCAGGTTCAACGTCGAGCGCGGCGCCCAGATCATCGACATCAATATGGGGTGCCCGGTCAAGAAGGTGTGCAACAACTGGTGCGGCTCGGCCCTGCTGCAGCACGAAGACCTCGTGCAGCGCATCCTGGACGCCGTCGTGAACGCCGTCGACGTGCCCGTCACCCTGAAGTTCCGCACCGGCTGGGATCGCCAAAACAAGAACGCGCTGACGATCGCGCGCATGGCCGAGGAGGCCGGCATCGCGATGCTGACCTTGCACGGCCGCACCCGCGCCGACGGCTACAAGGGCGACGCCGAGTACGACACCATCGCCGCCGTCAAGGCCGCCGTGAAGATTCCCGTCGTGGCCAACGGCGACATCACGACGCCGGACAAGGCGAAGTTCGTGCTGGATTACACCGGCGCCGATGCGGTGATGATCGGACGCGCCGCCCAGGGCCGTCCCTGGATTTGTCGCGAAATCGATTACTTCCTGCGCACCGGCGAATACCTGCCGCCGCCGCTGGTCGCAGAAGTGCGCGCGCTGATGAACGAACACCTGCCGGCCCACTACGCCTTTTATGGCGAATACCTGGGCGTGCGCACGGCGCGCAAGCACATCGGCTGGTATGTCGAGGACCTGCCTGGCGGCGAGGAATTCCGCCAGAGCATGAATCGTCTCGAGTCGACTGCTGAACAATTGGCTGCCGTCGATGAGTTTTTTAAATCGCAACAGCGGTATGGCGACCGGTTACAATACCGGCCCGCGCATCCTGACGATGCTGCGATTGCCGCCTAAGTAAGAAAAATAACAAGAACGCCGGAGACAAACGCTGCCAAAAGCAGCATTTAACCAGGATGAAGCTGTAAACCATGAGCAAAGAAAGTATCCAGGAAGTCGTTCAAAAAAGCCTCGAAGACTATTTCAACGACCTGGGCGAGCAGAAACCGACGAATATCTACGACATGATGCTCCTGACCGTCGAAAAACCGATCCTGCAAGTGGTGATGACGCGGGCAGAGGGCAATCAGTCGCATGCCGCCCAGATGCTGGGCATTAATCGCAATACATTGCGCAAGAAGTTGCAGGAGCACGGGCTGCTGTAAGCGCCGGCGGAGGGGCCGGGCGTGCAGGCGTGCGTCGGCCCTTTGTCCGGCGTGCGCGAGCCCGTCCAGATTTTTTTCAACAGGCCACTCCCATGATCAAACAAGCACTCATCTCCGTTTCCGACAAAACCGGCGTCCTCGATTTCGCACGTGCGCTGTCCGCCCTCGGCGTGAACATCCTGTCCACCGGCGGTACCGCCAAACTGCTGCAGGACAATGGCGTGCCGGTTACTGAAGTCGCCGACTACACTGGCTTCCCGGAAATGCTCGATGGCCGCGTAAAGACGCTGCATCCGAAAGTCCACGGCGGCATCCTGGCCCGCCGCGACTTCCCGGAACACGTTGCCAAGCTGGAAGAGCACGGTATTCCGGAGATCGACATGGTGGTGGTCAACCTGTACCCGTTCCAGGCCACCGTCGCCAAGGAGCAATGCTCGCTGGAAGACGCGATCGAGAACATCGACATCGGCGGCCCGACCATGCTGCGTTCGGCGGCCAAGAACCACCGCGACGTCGTCGTCATCGTCGACCCGGCCGACTACGGTCCGGTGCTGGCAGAGATGAAGGGCACCGGCGAGACCGCCGGCGCCGTCGGCTACGACACGAAATTCCGCCTGGCCAAGAAAGTCTTCGCGCACACGGCGCAATACGACGCCGCCATCACGAACTACCTCACGAGCCTCGGCCCGGACAAGGAGCACACGAACCGCGCCGCCTACCCACAGACGCTGAACCTCCACTTCGAAAAAGTCCAGGACATGCGCTACGGCGAAAACCCGCACCAGACGGCCGCGTTCTACCGCGACCTCGTGCCGGCCGCCGGCAGCCTGGCGAACTACCGCCAGCTGCAGGGCAAGGAACTGTCGTACAACAATATCGCCGACGCGGACGCGGCCTGGGAATGCGTCAAGTCGCTGGGCGGCTTCAACATGCCGGCCGGCTGCGTGATCATCAAGCACGCGAATCCGTGCGGCGTCGCCATCGGCGCCGACGCGCTGGATGCCTACCAGCGCGCCCTCAAGACGGACCCGACGTCGGCCTTCGGCGGCATCATCGCCTTCAACGTGCCGGTCGACGGCCCGGCGGCGGAAGCCATCGCCAAGCTGTTCGTGGAAGTCCTGATCGCCCCGGCGTTCACGGCCGAAGCGCTGCAGATCATGTCGGCCAAGCAGAACGTGCGTCTGCTGGAAATCGCCCTCGGCGACGGCCAGAACGTGTACGACGTCAAGCGCGTGGGCGGCGGCCTGCTCGTGCAGTCGCCGGATGCGAAGGATGTCGGCATGGGCGACCTGCGCGTCGTGTCGAAAAAGCAGCCGACCCCGCAGCAGCTGCAGGACCTGATGTTCGCGTGGCGCGTGGCCAAGTACGTGAAGTCGAACGCGATCGTGTTCTGCGCCGGCGGCATGACGCTCGGCGTGGGTGCCGGCCAGATGAGCCGCATCGACTCCGCACGCATCGCCTCGATCAAGGCGCAGAACGCCGGCCTGTCGCTGGTGGGTTCGGCTGTGGCGTCGGATGCGTTCTTCCCGTTCCGTGACGGCCTGGACGTCGTCGTCGACGCGGGCGCGACCTGCGTGATCCACCCGGGCGGCTCGATGCGCGACCAGGAAGTGATCGACGCGGCGGATGAACGCGGCGTGGTCATGCTCTATACTGGTACGCGTCACTTCCGTCACTGATCGCGGATGGTGGGCTCGGGGAGCCCACCCTACATCGCCGTAGGGTGGGCACCCTGTGCCCACCGGTGTACACGACCTGTGTTTTTGCACAGTATTTTTCCCACGAAACACCCGCGCCGGTATAACATTCGATAATGATTATTCTCGGCATCGACCCGGGCCTGCGTACGACGGGGTTCGGCGTCATTGAAAAGCAAGGCAACCGGTTGCGCTACATCGCGTCCGGCACCATCAAGACGGGCTCCGAGGGCGCGCTGCCGCCGCGGCTGAAAGTCATCCTGACGGGCGTGAGCGAAATCGTCGCCACTTACCAGCCGGCCTGCGCGGCCATCGAAAAAGTCTTCGTCAACGTCAATCCGCAGTCGACATTGTTGCTCGGCCAGGCGCGCGGCGCCGCGATCACGGCCCTCGTCGGCGCCGACCTCGACGTGGCGGAATACACGCCCACGCAAGTGAAACAGGCTGTCGTCGGCACTGGTAAAGCCGTCAAGGCGCAGGTGCAGGACATGGTCGCGCGCCTGCTCAAGCTGCCGGGCCTGCCGGGCTCGGACGCGGCGGACGCGCTCGGCATTGCCATCTGCCACGCCAACAGCCAGGATGCGCTGGCGTTGATCGGCGCGCTCGCACCAAGCAATTCGAAAAAGCCGACGCTGCACATGAAGCGCGGCCGCCTCGTCTAATTATTGAAAGGTCACCATGATCGGTCGTCTCTCCGGAGTCCTGCTGGAAAAGAACCCGCCGCAAGTGCTCGTCGATTGCCAGGGTGTCGGCTATGAAGTCGACGTGCCGATGAGCACGTTCTATAACCTGCCGCACACGGGCGAAAAGGTCACCCTGTTCACGCACTACGTCGTGCGCGAGGATGCGCACCTGCTGTTCGGCTTCGGGTCGGCCACCGAGCGCGCCGTGTTCCGCCAGCTGATCAAGATCACCGGCGTCGGCGCGCGTACGGCGTTGTCGATCCTGTCCGGCATGACCGTCAACGACCTCGCCCAGGCGGTGACGTTGCAGGAAGCGGGGCGCCTCGTCAAGGTGCCGGGCATCGGCAAGAAGACGGCCGAGCGCCTGCTGCTGGAACTGAAGGGCAAGCTGGGCGCCGACATCGGCGTCGCGGCCGGCACGCCGCACGACGATGCACAGGCAGACGTGCTCAATGCGCTGCTGGCTTTGGGGTATTCTGACAAGGAAGCCCTCCTGGCCATCAAGAACATGCCGGCCGGGACCAGCGTGTCCGACGGCATCAAGCTGGCGTTGAAGGCACTCTCGAAGGCGTGATTGCGGTATCGGGACGCAATGGTGGGCACGTTTCATTTGGGGCCCCCGGCCCCAAATGCCCACCCTACGGCCACCAAATCGTAGGGTGGGCACCCCGTGCCCACCAATTCATCAGTTAACGTTATGAGCATCCAGACCGACAATTTCACCGAGCAGCGCATCATCGACGCCGCGCCGGCCTCGCCCAACGAGGAAGCGATCGAGCGCGCGCTGCGGCCCAAGCATCTGGACGAATACGTCGGCCAGGAAAAGATCCGCGACCAGCTGGAGATCTTCATCCACGCGGCCCGCAAGCGCCGCGAAGCGCTCGACCACACGCTGCTGTTCGGTCCGCCGGGCCTCGGCAAGACGACGCTCGCGCACATCATCGCGCGCGAGATGGGCGTCAACCTGCGGCAGACGTCCGGTCCCGTGCTGGAGCGCCCCGGCGACCTGGCCGCGCTGCTCACGAACCTGGAAGCGAACGACGTCCTGTTCATCGACGAGATCCACCGCCTGTCGCCCGTGGTCGAGGAGATCCTGTACCCGGCGCTGGAAGACTACCAGATCGACATCATGATCGGCGAAGGTCCGGCCGCGCGTTCCGTGAAGCTCGACCTGCAGCCGTTTACGCTCGTCGGGGCCACCACCCGCGCCGGCATGCTGACGAATCCGCTGCGCGACCGTTTCGGCATCGTCGCCCGGCTGGAGTTCTATAACGTCGAAGAATTGACCAAGATCGTCACGCGCAGCGCCGCACTGCTGGAAGCGCCGATCGACGAGGAGGGCGCGCGCGAAGTGGCCAAGCGGGCCCGCGGCACGCCCCGTATCGCCAACCGCCTGCTGCGCCGCGTGCGCGATTATGCGGAAGTGAAGGGCAATGGCGAGATCACGAAGGACATGGCCGACCGCGCGCTGCGCATGCTGGACGTGGACACGGTCGGTTTCGACGTGATGGACAGGAAGCTGCTGGAAGCGGTGCTGTTCAAGTTCGCCGGCGGCCCGGTGGGCATCGGCAACCTGGCCGCCGCCATCGGCGAAGCGGCGGACACCATCGAGGACGTGCTGGAACCCTATCTGATCCAGCAGGGTTATCTGCAGCGCACGCCGCGCGGGCGCATCGCCACGCCGCTGGCGTACCGGCACTTCGGCGTCGCCGCGCCGCGCATCAGCCCGACCGGCGACCTGTGGGACAATCTGTCGCCGGGCTAACCAAACTGTAATGAATGTCGTGAAAAAAGCGACAGCCTGATCAGGACAGCGCCGGCTCCTGGCGCTCGCGCTTGCGCATGGGGCGCTGGCGGCCTTCGGAGATGCCGGGGAAGACGAAGCTGATGAACATCAGCACGGAAGCGGCGAGCAGCAGGCCGCCGGCCCACAGCATTTCTTCCTGGGTGCGGGTCCACAGGACGGCGAGACTGGCGGCCATCGGCAGCAACAGCAGCAGGCCGCCCAGGATGCGCAGGATGACCGACCGGCGCATGCGCGACGCCAGCAGGGCGATGTACAGGAAGCTGCCGGAGATGAGACTCATGCCGAACAGGCCGCCCAGGACAGGCCAGCCGGGCATGCCGCGGGTGCTGACGTCGGACAGTACGAGGGGCAGCGCCATCGGGATGCCGATGCCGATCAGAAACGACAGAAGCCGTAAAAAGATCATGTGAATGCCATCTTTGGTGAATGAAACATTCACCAGATTAGCATAGCGGCCCCACGATAGCGCACACGATGCGCAAATATTGTATTTACGATTGTCGTTATTCCTGGCGCAACCAGACCTGCGACCGTCCGAACATCGGCACCCCGACATACCCCCGCACTTCGAGCTTCTTGCCGCCTTCCTGGAGGCTCAGCTTGCTCTTGTAGACCTTGCCGTTCTTGGGGTCGAGGATCTCGCCGCCCGTGTACTCGTCGCCGGTCTTGCGCAGGCCCGAGACGATGGTCATGCCGACGATCGGCTGGTCCTTGCGCGTGCCCTGGCACAGCGTGCATTTCGGATTCTGGTCTTCGTCCGCCGTACGGAACAGTTTTTCGATCCTGCCCTGCAGTTCGCCCTGGCTCTCCGTGATGCGGATCAGCGCGGCCGGCTTGCCGGAGGCGTCGTCGATGGTTTTCCACAACCCGACCGGCGAGCCGTCCTGGGCCCAGGCGAACGGGGCTGCAAACGTGGCGGCAAGGGTAAAGATGGCGGCGTGGGCGAGAGGGCGCATGGGGTCTCCTGTTGGATTTATAAGGGCGTGCCTGGCCAGTGTAGCAAATTGCACGGTCGTTCGGTAAACGCCGGCCTTGCCTCAGGAGCCGTTTTGCTGTGCTTTCAGGCCTGCGATCGTCGACGTGGCTTCGGCCGGCAAGGTCGCGCCGAGGCGGCGCAGGACGAACGGCGTCTTGTCCGGACCCGTGCACGTGAAGGCGGGTGCGGCAGCGTCGTAGCGACAGGTCATGACGACGTCCTCTACCTGTGCGCCCTTCGGCAGGATCGGGCGCAGCAGCAGCGTGTCGCCGTCCAGCGTCGCGCGGACCGGGAAGCCGATGATGGGACGGGCGCCGCCGCTGCCGTCGGCGGGCGGCGCCGAGCCGGCCATGAGTCCGTCGCCGTCGGCCTGCAGGTACATGACGGTTAGCGCCGAGCCCCAGCTGCCGGCAACATGGGCGGGAAGCGTGTCGGCGGCATGGGCGGCCAGGTGGCAGGCGCCGGCAAGCAGCAGCGGGATCAGGCGTGTCATAGGTCCTCTCGTCGGATGAAGTCCGGACGAGTATAGCGACGCGCCTGCGCCGTATTGACGCACATTGTCACGCTGCCTCGGGCAGCAACAGCAGCAGATCCGTCGGCCCGACGTCGACGCCCAGTTGCGAGAACAGGGTCGTGGCCTGGCCCCGGTGGTGCGTCTGGTGGTTGAACACGTGCAGCAGCACGTCGCCCAGCCGCTTCGTGCTGGCGATGCCCTTCATGGAGGTCCACGTGAGCGCGCCGTCCAGCTGGCCGGGCTGTACTTCGGCGCAGAAGGCGACGATGGCCGCGTCCAGCTGCACGCGCAGCGCATCCAGCTCGGCGAGCGTCGCGCACAGCCGGTGGTCCAGCGACGTGGGCCGGGGCAGGTCGTCCAGGCACTGCAGGGACACCAGGCCGGGGACCCCGGCGGCGATGCGCTTGAACCAGATGAGGTCCGCGATCACGAGGTGGTTGAGCGTCCCGAAGATCGACCCGAAGAACGCGCCCCGGTCCTCGTGCAGGCGCTCCGCCGGCAGCGCGGCGGCCGCGCCGTACAGCTTCCGGTTCATCCATTCGTTATAAGCGGCCAGTCGTGCGAAGTGGGAAGTCGTCATGTCTGTTGATCCGATAAAAAACGCGCCGGTGTCGAGCCGGCGCGTCGTTCATGGGAGGACGTGCGGGGAGAACGTGCGGCCTCAGGCCGGCGGCAGCTTGGCGAACTGCTCGTTCAGCTTGGCCAGGGTGGCGCTGAAGTTGTCCAGGCGTTCGCGTTCCTGTGCGACGACCGCCGCCGGCGCGCGGGCGACGAAGCTTTCGCTCGACAGCTTGCCGTTCGCCTTGGCGATCTCGCCTTCGATGCGCGCGATTTCCTTCTTCAGGCGCTCGCGCTCGGCGGCGACGTCGATCTCCACCTTCAGCATCAGCTTGGTCGTGCCTACGATGGCGACGGCGGCCGGCGAATCCGGCAGCGCGTCGACGATCTGCACCTCCGACAGCTTGGCCAGCAGTGCGACGTACGGCGCGAAGCCCTGAGCCGCCGCGCGGTCGGCGTCGTTCGCCGGCTCGACGATCAGCGGCACGCGCACGGACGGCGACAGCTTCATCTCGCCGCGCAGGTTGCGGGTCGCGTCGGTGACCTTCTTGAACTGCTCCATCCAGCTTTCCGCGTCCGCATCGATCAGCGACTCGTTGGCGATCGGGTACGGTTGCAGCATGATGGAGTCGCCTAGCTTGCCTGCCAGCGGCGCGACGGCCTGCCACAGCGCTTCGGTGACGAACGGGATGATCGGATGCGCGAGGCGCAGCACGACTTCCAGTACGCGCAGCAGCGTGTGGCGGGTGGCGCGCTGTTGTGCTTCCGTGCCTTGCTGGACCTGCACCTTCGCCAGTTCCAGGTACCAGTCGCAGTACTCGTCCCACACGAAGCTGTAGATGCTGTTCGCGATGTTGTCGAAGCGGTAGTCCTCGAAGCCTTTCGCCACGTCCAGCTCGACGCGATTCAGGCGCGAGATGATCCAGCGGTCCGCTTGCGAATAGTCGGCGGCGTCCGGCTTGCCGCAGTCTTTACCTTCCGTGTTCATCAGCACGAAGCGGGTGGCGTTCCACAGCTTGTTGCAGAAGTTGCGGTAGCCTTCGCAGCGGCCCAGGTCGAAGTTGATGTTGCGGCCGAGGGACGCGTAGCTCGCCATCGTGAAGCGCACCGCGTCCGTGCCGAATGCCGGGATACCGTCCGGGAATTCCTTGCGCGTCGCCTTGGCGATCTTTTCCGCGGCCTTCGGATTCATCAGGCCCGTCGTGCGCTTGGCGACGAGCGATTCCACGTCGATGCCGTCGATCAGGTCGATCGGGTCGAGCGTGTTGCCCTTCGATTTCGACATCTTCTGGCCCGACGAATCGCGCACGAGGCCGTGCACGTACACGGTCTTGAACGGGACCTTGCCGGTGAAGTGCGCCGTCATCATGACCATGCGTGCGACCCAGAAGAAGATGATGTCGAAGCCGGTAACGAGCACGGAGGAAGGCAGGAACAGGTCCATGTCCTTCGTCTGTTCCGGCCAGCCGACCGTCGAGAACGGAACGAGCGCGGACGAGAACCACGTGTCCAGCACGTCGTCGTCGCGCTTCAGCTCACCCGTGATGCCGGCCGCAAGCGCCTTCTGCTGCGCTTCCTCTTCGTTGCGGGCGACGACGATTTCGCCGTTCGGACCGTACCAGGCCGGGATGCGGTGGCCCCACCACAGCTGGCGCGAGATGCACCAGTCCTGGATGTTGTTCAGCCACTGGTTGTACGTGGTCGTCCAGTTCTCCGGGACGAACTTGATTTCGCCGCTCGCGACCTTTTCCAGCGCCACGTCGGTGATCGACTTGCCCGGGTTGTGCGTGCCTTCCGGCGCCGGCTTGCTCATCGCGACGAACCACTGGTCCGTCAGCATCGGCTCGATGACGACGCCCGTGCGGTCGCCGCGCGGCACCTGCAGCTTGTGCGGCTTCACCTGTTCCAGCAGGCCTTGCGCTTCGAGGTCGGCGACGATCTTCTTGCGCGCTTCGAAGCGGTCGAGGCCACGGTACGCTTCCGGTGCGTCGGCCGTGATCTTCGCGTCGAGCGTCATGATCGACAGCATCGGCAGGTTGTGGCGCTGGCCGACGGCATAGTCGTTGAAGTCGTGCGCCGGCGTGATCTTCACGCAGCCGGTGCCGAACGCTTTATCGACGTAAGAATCGGCGATGACGGGGATCTCGCGGCCGACGAGCGGCAGCTTCAGCATCTTGCCGTGCAGGTGCGTGTAGCGTTCGTCGGTCGGGTCGACGGCGACGGCGACGTCGCCCAGCATCGTTTCCGGACGCGTCGTCGCGACCGTCAGGTGGCCGCTGCCGTCCGCCAGCGGGTACTGGATGTACCACATCGAACCGTCTTCTTCTTCCGACACCACTTCGAGGTCGGAGACGGCCGTGCCCAGCACCGGGTCCCAGTTGACGAGGCGCTTGCCGCGGTAGATCAGGCCCTGTTCGAACAGGCGCACGAACACTTCGGTCACGGTCTTCGAGCGCGGCTCGTCCATCGTGAAGTATTCGCGGTTCCAGTCGGCGGACGCGCCCAGGCGGCGCATCTGGCCGGTGATCGTGCTGCCCGACTTTTCCTTCCACTCCCAGACCTTCTCGACGAAGGCTTCGCGGCCCAGGTCGTGGCGCGAGATCTTCTGCGCGTCGAGCTGGCGCTCCACGACGATCTGCGTCGCGATGCCGGCGTGGTCGGTGCCCGGGATCCACGCGGTGTTAAAGCCACGCATGCGGTAATAGCGGGTCAGGCCATCCATGACGGTCTGGTTGAAGGCGTGGCCCATGTGCAGGGTGCCCGTCACGTTCGGCGGTGGCAGCTGGATGCTGAACGACGGCTTCCCGTCGTCCATCGACGCGGCGAAGTAACCGCGCTGTTCCCATTCGGTGCGCCAGAATTGTTCGATGTCGGCTGGCTCGAAAGACTTGGCTAATTCCATGATGTGGCTGAGGTGGATGTATTTGCGAAAACGACCATTATAGATGGATTACGCGGCCGTAAAAGAAAAAGGGACGCTCGCGGCGCCCCTTTTTTGTGCGATGCAACGACGGATTATTTACCGCAGCCCAGCGACTTGATGCGATCGTACGCCGCCTTGGCCTGCACCAGACCGTAGCCGTACTTGGTGTCGCGGCCGGCCGTGCCCAGGTCGAGCGCGCTGTTGTCCAGCGACGTGCGGATCTGGGAACCCGTGCAGGTCGGGAAGTAGCTCCACACCAGCGCGGCGACGGCCGACACGTGCGGCGTGGCCATCGACGTACCGTCAAAGTAGGCGTAGTTCGACGCCTTCACGGCCACCGTCGCGCTCTGGCCCAGCTGGCCCTTCATCGCGGCGCCGTCCGTGTCGGACGCGGTCAGCGACGGGATCGTCGTCACGGTCGTGCCCAGCGTGCCGCCGAAGGCGCCGGCCACGTTGTTGTACACGATGGCGCCCACGCCGCCGCTGCTCTGGCAGTTGGAGACCTTGGTCGCGAAGTCGACGGTGCCGCGCTGGATCAGGCAGACCTTGCCGGAGACGGCCGTGTTGACGGCGTCGCCGATGCCGAAGTCGGCCAGCGGTGCGGTCGCGGTCTTGACGGGCGAACCTTCCATCGCCGACGAGGCGTAGTTGGTCGAGCCGACCGTGAGGGCCGTGTCGGTACCGGTACCCATCGGGACGGTCGACAGCACGGACACGCCCGGACCGGCGATCTCGACGTCCTTGTTGTATTGCGAGAACGTGGCGACGACCTTGTTCTCGTCCACGGCCGCCACCGACATCACGCTGGCGTAGCCGGCGGGATACGACGTGGTCGAATTGCCGTCGTTGCCGGCCGCCGCGATCGAGAGGACGCCCTTGGTCTGCAGGCTGTCGAACGCGCGCTGCTCCGTAAGGCTCTTGGCGCCGCCGCCCAGCGACATCGTGATGACGTTCGCGCCCGCCGCGCCGCACTTGTTGGCCGCGCTGGCCAGGGTCGACGAGTAGGTCCACGCGCCGTCCTTGCCGAACACTTTGACGATATGCAGCTTGAGCTGCTTGTTCGGGTTCACGCCGACGACACCGAGACCGTTGTTGACGCCCGCGATGGTGCCGAACACGTGGGTGCCGTGGTGGGTTTCGTCCGTGTACCACCAGCCGGTGCCGGAATCGTATTCGCCGGTGACGTTGGCGCCGTTGTCCTTCAGGTCTTCGTGGCTGAAGTCCACGCCGGAGTCGATGATGCAGATCTTGCGGTTGCTGGTGTTCGCGTCCGCCAGCTGGTCGGCCTGCACGAGCTTGATGCCGTACGGGACGAGCTGGCCGCTCGTGTACGGCACGCCGGTCGACGGCGTCGTCAGCGAGAACGGCTTGCGGATCACGTCTTCCTCGACGTACTCGACGTTCGGATTGTGCTGCAGGCCCTGCAGCGCGGCCGTCGGTACTTCGATGGCCATCGCGTTCATGTTGAAGATTTCGTGCTTGACCGATCCCCTGGCTGCCGCGACGGCCGATTTGATGTTGGCCGCCGAGCCCGGCTTGAAGGCGACGATCACGCGGGTCGTGTCGGGCGCGGCCGACACACTTCCCGAGAACGCGACGGCCAGTGCCGCCACGCACAGCCCAAGGGCCGGGACCATCTTCGATGCGCGAGTGTATTTCTGATTCATCGGTGATTCTCCGTCTAAAGAAAATATCGTTATGGCGGCTGGCCTCGTGGGTCGCCGCTTATTGGCCGCACTTCTTTAACTACCGATACATCTTCGCTACCCGCTTCGGATAGCGAAAATCAGTTTATTTTGGGAAGTTATACATACGCAATCGGTTTTCAATCGTGCGCAACAGTTGTTGCGTAAGCGCAGACTTCGTGAATTTCTTTGACGAGACTGCTTGTCGACGTGCTATATTTTTGGCGCGCCGCAGGCGCCCATGCGACCGCGCGCCGCAACGGTCGCGTGCAACCCCTCGCTGCGAGAACTATGCCAATGAGCGCGTATGTACCTCCCCGCCGGCTGATCCTGCTGGTCGACGACGATCCCCTCCTGCTCGACTACCTGAAGACCATCCTGGACCACTCGGGCTACGACACCGTGACGGCCGAGTCCGCCGCCGAAGCGCTGCAGCGCGTGGCCGAACGCGAAGCCGACATCGCGCTGGCCCTCCTGGACATCAGCATGCCCGGCATGTCCGGCCTCGACCTGGCGCGCCGCCTGAAGGAGCACACCTCGGTCGCGTTCATGTTCCTGTCGTCGGTGGACGATGCCGAGACGGCGCGCCAGGCCGCCAGCCACGGCGCCGTCGGCTTCGTCGTCAAGCCGGTCGATGCCGCGCGGCTGCTGCCCGCGTTCGAATCCGCACTCGCCCGCGCCGACGAGATCCGCCAGTTGCGCCGTACCGAAGCAAACCTGAACGCGGCGCTGGCGGCGGGCCGCGAGACGAGCCTGGCCGTAGGCCTCCTGATGGCGCGCTACCAGACGGACCGCAACACGGCCTTCGAGGTGCTGCGCGACCATGCGCGCTCGAGCCGGCGCAAGATCAATGAAGTGGCCGAACAGATCGTGTCGGCGGAAGAACTGCTCAACAGCCTGCATGGGGCGTTCGCAGGGCGGTTGAAGGGAAAGTAAAGTTTTTGCCGGCTTGGTATCATGCCGGACTTTCTTTCATCATCTTCCAGGGAAAAACATCATGAAAACCAGGGCCGCGATTGCATGGCAGGCAGGGAAACCGCTGACGATCGAAGAGGTCGAGCTCGAGGGCCCGAAGGCGGGCGAGGTGCTCGTCGAAGTCAAGGCGACGGGCATCTGCCATACCGACTACTACACGCTGTCCGGCGCCGACCCGGAAGGTATCTTCCCGGCCATCCTGGGCCATGAGGGCGCCGGCGTCGTCGTCGACGTCGGCCCGGGCGTGACGAGCCTCCGTAAAGACGACCACGTCATTCCGCTGTACACGCCGGAATGCCGCCAGTGCAAATTCTGCCTGTCGCAAAAGACGAACCTGTGCCAGGCGATCCGCTCCACGCAGGGCCGCGGCCTGATGCCGGATGCGACGTCGCGTTTCTCGCTGGACGGCAAGCCGATCTACCACTACATGGGCACGTCCACCTTCTCGAACTACATCGTGGTGCCGGAAATCGCGCTGGCGAAAGTCCGTTCGGATGCGCCATTCGACAAGATCTGCTACATCGGCTGCGGCGTGACGACCGGCATCGGCGCCGTGATCTTCACGGCGAAGGTCGAGGCAGGCGCGAACGTCGTCGTGTTCGGCCTGGGCGGCATTGGCCTGAACGTGATCCAGGCGGCGAAGATGGTCGGCGCCGACAAGATCATCGGCGTGGACCTCAACCCGGGCCGCGAAGAGATGGCGCGCAAGTTCGGCATGACGCATTTCGTCAATCCGAAAGAGGTCGAGAATGTCGTCGACACCATCGTGCAACTGACGGACGGCGGCGCGGACTACTCGTTCGAATGCATCGGCAACGTCACGACGATGCGCCAGGCGCTGGAGTGCTGCCACAAGGGCTGGGGCCAGTCGATCATCATCGGCGTGGCGGAAGCGGGCAAGGAAATCGCGACGCGTCCGTTCCAGCTCGTCACGGGCCGTGTATGGAAGGGTTCCGCGTTCGGCGGCGCGCGCGGCCGTACGGACGTGCCGAAGATCGTCGACTGGTACATGGAAAACAAGATCAATATCGACGATCTGATTACCCATCACCTGACGCTCGACCAGATCAACGATGGCTTCGACCTGATGAAGAAGGGCGAGTCGATCCGTTCGGTCGTCGTGTTTTAATAGGTTTTTCCTCCGTCTGTTCCGCGTTTCCTGCGGCCTGTCGCACGCACGTCGCGGGGCAGCGTGACCGGCGCTATCGTGCTGTCATCGCAGCGCGCGTCCACACGGAGGAAAACCATGTCTCGAATCAAGCAACTGGTCGCCGTCGCCAGCCTGGCCCTGGCAACCGTCATTCCCACCCACGCCGCCGACCGCGGCGAGCCGTATGCACTCGTGCGCGACAGTGAGCGCGGCACGAGCATGACGGGCGACAGCGCCGACTGGTCGGCCGTCAAGACCCTGCGCAAGCGGATCAGCGGCGACTTTTTATGGTTCCGCGACAGCGGCAAGGCTTACATCGTGCAGGACGCCGGCGTGCTGGCGCGGGCACGCAAGGCGTGGGAACCTGTCGACAAGCTCGGCAAGGAGATGGACGTCCACGGCCGCGAAATGGACAAGCACGGCAAGGTGATGGACGCCCTCGGCAAGGACATGGAACGCGCTGCCGCAGGTACGAAGCCGGACGAGGCGAAGATGCACGCGCTCGAGCGCCGCATGAACGATGCCGGCAAACCGATGGATGCGCTGGGCAAGCAGATGGACGCTCTCGGCAAGCGCATGGACGCGGAAAGCCGCACGGCCGACAAGACCGTGCGCGCCCTGATCCGGGAAGCGCTGGACAAGGGCCTGGCGCAGCCGGCGCCGCAAGTTTAAAACGTCAGCGCAGCGGCGCGACCAGGCAGCCGTGGGCATCCAGGCTGCCGGCGTCCTGGTCCCAGCCGCGGGCGTACAGCGGCACACCCATCCCGTCCGGCAGGGCTGCCGTCGTCGACGCCAGGTTCGCATAGACCACGATGCGCTCGCCGTCCAGGCTGCGCACCATCCCGATGACGCCGTCCGGCAAGCCGTCGACGAAGGCGGTCGTGCCGCGGCGCAGGGCGGGGTGGCGCTGGCGCAGTCCGATCAGGGCGCTGTAGTGGGCGAACGTCGCGTGGTCGAACGTGGACCAGTCGATGCGCCAGTCGTCGAACAGCACGGTCCAGTCGCGCCAGCCGGACTCGCCGAATTCCTGGCCCATCATGATGTGCGGCACACCATCCATCGTCAGCAGCACGCTTGCTGCCGCGAGGTGCGCGTCGTGCCCGAACACGGCATCGGCGCGCGGCTGCTCCTTCTCTTCCAGCCAGCGCAGGCGCAATGCGTCGCGCGGAAAACCGTATGTCGATTCGTTCCAGTACTGGGCGAACGCGCGCGCGTCCGCCTCCCCGTGTGCGACGCGGCGCAACATCTCGCGCGTGCCGCCTTCGTAGGTGAGGTCGCACGCGGCGAGGTGGTGGAATTCGTCGTAGGCCTGCGAGATCAGCGCGATGTCGGGCTTCACCGCAGACAGCGCCGCGCGGATCTCGTCCAGGAAATCGGTTGGCGTGATGTCGGAATCGTCGAAGCGCATGCCGTCCAGGTCGAAGCGTTCGACCCAGCGGCACATCGCGCCGACCAGGTAACGGCGTAACGCGGCGTTGCTGAAATCGAAGCCGGCGAAATACTCGCGCCGCGGCACCGCGTACATGACGTTGCCGGCACGGTCGCGCTGGAACCACTCAGGGTGAGTCACTGTCAGCGGGTGGTCGACGCTGCTGCGGTTCAGGGTCCAGTCGAACACGATGCGCATGCCGCGCGCGTGGATCGCGTCCACGAGCCGCCGCAGGCCGTCTTCGTCGCCGAGCGCCGGGTCGATGGCCTCGAAGTCGCGCACCGCATACGGATCGCCCAATGTCCCGCGCCGGCCGGCCACGCCGATCGGGTGGATCGGCATCATCCAGATCGTGTTCACGCCCAGGTCGGCGAGATGGCCAAGGCGGGCGCGCACGCCGTCGAAGTCGCCGCCGAACGCGCGCACCGAGAGCTGGTAGACGACCGCGTCGCGCAGCCATTCCGGACTCGGCAACGCCTGATGATGCTGGTACAGCACGCCCGGCGCGTCCGCGCCCAGGCCGCGCCGGCGCAGGAACACGGTGCCGTCCAGGCAGACGGTGACACAGGAATTGCCCTGGCCATCTTCCGACATCCACGGGTTGGCCGGATCGGCGATCCAGTGCGTGTCGTCGAGCACGAACTTGTACAGATGGCGGCCCGGCGGCAGCGGCAGGGTGCAGGTCCAGCGGGTCGGCGTCACGCGCTCGAGCCTGCAGGCATCGCCCACCCAGCTGTTGAACGTGCCGGCCAGCGCGACGGTGCGCAAGGTTTCCGGGCCGTCGAAGACAAAGCGGACGCCACCGGCGGCAAGGTGGGGGAGCAGGGCGGGATCGGCGTCGCGGGCGATGTGCATAATGTCCTTGTCATTGATTGCGTTATTTAACTACGAAGTAGATAGTCCTCAGGCAATAATGTCAAGAATGGTGTCGTTTCACATGTAGTCTGGCTACATATGCCAGGATGAGTTGTCGGATTGGCCACCTCTGTGGCAGCATGGCGGCGCCGCGCACGACGCGGCATCGTCTCTGCCATTCTTATCAGGAATCCGCTATGCGCTACACCCTCCGCCTTGCCGTCTCGACCGCGCTTGCCGTCGTGGCGGGATGCGCCTCCATCGCCACCGCACAGACGCCGGCCGAGCGTCCCGCCGCGTCTTTCCCGTACACCCCGGGCCTGGACGTGAACGCGATGGACCGCAGCGCCGACCCGTGCGTCGATTTTTACCAGTACGCATGCGGCGGCTGGATCAGGAACAATCCGATCCCGGCCGACCAGGCGCGCTGGTCCGTGTACGGCAAGCTGGCGCTGGACAACCGCCGCTACCTGTGGGGCATCCTCGAAGACCTCGCGCAGCGCCAGGATGGCCGCAACGCGAACCAGCAAAAGATCGGCGATTACTTCGGCGCCTGCATGGACGAGAAGGCCATCGAAGCGCGCGGCGCCGCGCCGCTGCGGCCGTACTTCGACGAGATCGCGACCATCCAGTCGAACCGCGACCTGCCGCGCGTGCTGGCGCGCCTGCAGCTGGCGCTCGCGGACCCGGGCCTGTTCTTCGGCTTCTCGTCGAGCCAGGATTTCGCGGATTCGTCGCGCGTGATCGCCTTCGCCGTCGCGGGCGGCCTGGGCCTGCCGGACCGCGACTCGTACCTGAAGACGGACGCGAAATCGAAAGAGGTCCGCGCCAAGTACGTCGCGCACATCGCGAACACGTTCAAGCTGCTGGGCGATGCGCCGGCGCAGGCGCAACGCAACGCGGCACGCGTGATGCAGATGGAGACGACGCTGGCGAAGGCATCGCTGTCGGCCGTCGACAAGCGCGATCCGTATAAACTGTTCCACAAGGTCGATGCGAAGGGCCTGCAGGCATTGACCCCGGGCTTCGACTGGCACGCCTACCTCGACGAGCTGGGCGAGGGGAGCCTCGCCACGTTCAACGTCACCGAACCCGCGTTCTTCAAGGCGCTCGGCAAGATGTGGAAGACGAACGGCCTCGACGCCACGCGCACCTACCTGCGCTGGCACGTGGCGCGCAACCTGTCGCCGGTGCTGGCGTCGAACTTCGACAACGAGCACTTCGATTTCTTCAGCAAGACCTTGCGCGGCGTGCAGCAGCAGCAACCGCGCTGGAAGCGCTGCGTGGCGCTCGTCGACCATCAGCTGGGCGAGGCGCTGGGCCAGGAATTCGTCGGCCGCGCGTTCTCGCCCGAACTGAAGGACAAGGCGCTGCACATGACGCGCCAGATCGAGGAGGCGATGAAGAAGGACATCGACGAACTCGACTGGATGAGCGCGGAGACGAAGCAGCAGGCGCACAAGAAACTGGCCGCCATCGTCAACAAGATCGGCTACCCGGACAAGTGGCGCGACTACGGCGCGTATGTCGTCAAGGCGGGCGATTTCGCCGGCAACGTCGAGCGCGGCAACCGGTTCGAGGCACGCCGCCAGCTGGCCAAGATCGGCAAGCCGCTCGACCGCACCGAGTGGGGGATGACGCCGCCGACGGTGAACGCGTATTTCGACCCGCAGATGAACGACATTAACTTCCCGGCCGGCGTGCTGCAGCCGCCGCTGTTCGACCCGAAGATGGACGACGCACCGAACTACGGCAACACGGGCGGCACGATCGGCCACGAATTGACGCACGCGTTCGACGACGAAGGCCGCCAGTTCGACGCCAACGGCAACCTGAAGGACTGGTGGACGAAGAAGGATGCCAAGGCGTTCGAGGAACGGGCGCAGTGCGTCGTCGACCAGTACGCGCAGTACACGGTCGTCGACGACATCAAGATCAACAGCAAGCTCACCCTCGGTGAGGACGTGTCCGACCTGGGCGGCCTGATCCTCGGCTGGATGGCGTGGCAGGCCGAAATGGCGGCGATGCCGGAGAAGGCAAAACCGCAGCCGCTGCGCGACGGACTCACCCAGGAGCAGCGCTTCTTTGTCGGCTACGCGCAGTGGGCCTGCGAAAACGATCGTCCGGAAAACCTGCGCGTGAGCGCGATGACTGACCCGCACTCGCCGGGGCGGTATCGCGTCAACGGGTTGATGGTCAATATGCCGCAGTTCCAGCAGGCGTTCCAGTGCAAGGCGGGGCAGCCGATGGTGAAGGAGAAGCGGTGTCGCGTGTGGTGAAATGAAACAGCGTCGTTCCCGCGCAGGCGGGAACCCAAGTACTGGGCGGGCCTGCACACAAACTTGGGCCCCTGCCTGCGCAGGGGCGACGGTTGAAGCAGCGAGCCGGCTTTAGCGCCGCGTGGCTTGATCGCTCAGCTGCGCTTGCATGTGCACGAGATTGGCCTCGAACGCCTGCATCTCGAGCCCGATCGACGTCAGGTCGAGCGCTGCCTGCTTGAGTTCGGGGAACAGTTGTTCTTCTTCCTGGCGGATATGGCTGAGGACGGCATCGATGAGTTCGACGACCAGCGGCTCCGTGCGGGCCTCGTCCATGGACATGCCTTGCAACGTGGCCAGCAGGTCGTCGACGGCGAGGTGGTCTTCCTCGAAACGGGCGATCAGGTTCGGGTCCACCCGGCGCACGCCGGGATAGAACACGCCTTCCTCGAGGCGCGAGTGCATGTGGATCGCCTGGACCAGCTGGGTCGCCGCCTGCTTCCTGACGTCGGCGCTTTGCGTGTTCTTGTAGGCGTCGGCGAGCTTGCGGACCAGGTCGTGGTCGCGCAGCAGGGCCTGGACGGGATTGTCGACGGGGAACGCGTCCTGCGTTCTGGACCTTACGGGGTCGTCTTTCGTTGCCATGGGGATTCTCCTCAACGGTTGACCGGCATATTCCGATATGCCGTCAGGGATTCATCCTACTCCCCGGTCACCCATGCAGCATGTTAGGTAACGCACCATCGCTCGTGTCCGCAACGTTCCTTGTCAAAAAAAAACGCCGCCTCCGAGGGCGGCGTTTTACAAGAAGGATACGGCTCAGTGCTGCGAAATGCTGCCGCGCCATGCCCCCGTTTCCTTGCCGCGCTTCTCGAGCATGTCCTTGAACTTCTGCAGGTTGCCGCGGGCTTCCAGGCGGACGGCGCCGAGGGCGTCGCCGATCTTTTCGAGCGGGCCTTCCGGCTGGTAATCCATCTGCAGGGTGACGCGGGTGACGTCGTCCGAGATCTTGTGGAAGGTCACCACACCGCCGTTCGGCACGCCGCTCGTGCTGCGCCAGGCGATGCGCTTGTCCGGGATCTGCTCCGTGATCTCGGCATCCCACTGTTTTTCCTCGCCGGCCACATTGGCCTTCCAGTGCAGGCGCTTGTCGTCCAGTTGCTTGATCTCGTGGACGCTGCCCATGAACTGCGGGAAGTCCTCGAACTGGGTCCACTGGTTGTAGACGGTACGCACGGGAGCGTTGACCTCGATGGTTTCGATGATCGACGAATCCATGCCCGATTTATTGCCTTTGAGTTTTTTGGACAGCATCATGCCGCCGACGGCCAGCGCGGCGACCGTCACTACACGGTTCAGCATTTGTTACCTCCTTATGCTTAGCTTCGCTTGCGTTACACAAAACCGGTCCATGCCCGTACTCGGGGCTGGACCGCATCTGTCGTCAAAAGTACGTCAAAAGTGATCAACACGGCGCCCGCGAGCCGTGCGGAAACATTTGCAAAAGAATCTGCAGTTGTTGTGATACTGTATATATCATCAGTAAAAATCCCGCTGCGGCGACGCCGAGGGCGTCCCGACGTTTTATAATGCGCGCATGAATCTCCTCGACAATCTGAACCCCGAACAACTGGCGGCCGTTACGCTGCCGTCCCAGAGCGCCCTCATTCTCGCCGGCGCCGGGTCCGGCAAGACGCGGGTGCTGACCACCCGCATCGCCTGGCTGATCCAGACCGGGCAGGTGTCCCCGGCCGGCATCATGGCCGTGACGTTTACGAACAAGGCCGCGAAGGAGATGCTCACGCGCCTCTCGGCGATGCTGCCGGTGAACACACGCGGCATGTGGATCGGCACGTTCCACGGCCTGTGCAACCGCCTCCTGCGCACGCACCACCGCGACGCCGCGCTGCCGCAGACGTTCCAGATCCTCGACTCGCAAGACCAGCTGTCGATGATCAAGCGCATGCTGAAAGCGCTGAACGTGGACGACGAAAAGTACCCGGCCAAGGACCTGATGTACTTCATCAACAACGCCAAGGACCGGGGGCAGCGCGCACACGAGGTCGAAGCATACGATCACGTGCAGAAACGCATGGCCGAGCTGTACGACTACTATGACCAGCAATGCCAGCGCGAAGGCGTCGTCGACTTCGCCGAGCTGCTGCTGCGCGCGTACGAACTGCTGCAGCGCAATCACCCGCTGCGCCAGCATTACCAGATGCGCTTCCGCCACATCCTCGTCGACGAGTTCCAGGACACCAACGACCTGCAATACAACCTGCTGAAGCTGCTGGCCGGCCACGGCGAGCCGCGCGGCGGCGCCCTGTTCGCCGTCGGCGACGACGACCAGAGCATTTACGCGTTCCGCGGCGCCAATGTGGGCAACATGCAGGCGTTCGAGCGTGACTTCGAGGTGAAAAACCTGATCAAGCTGGAGCAGAACTACCGCTCGCACGGCAACATCCTCGACAGCGCCAACCACCTCATCTCGAACAATGCGAAACGCCTCGGCAAGAACCTGCGCACGGACGCGGGACTGGGCGAGCCGGTACGCATCTACGAAGCGTCGTCCGACCTGGAAGAGGCGCAGTGGATCATCGACGAAGCCAAGAGCCTGATGGCGGAGGGCGTGTCGAAAAGCGAGATCGCCGTGCTGTACCGCTCCAACGCGCAGAGCCGCGTGATCGAACACGCGTTGTTCGCGGCCGGCCTGCCGTACACCGTGTACGGCGGCCTGCGCTACTTCCAGCGCGCCGAGGTCAAGCATGCCATCGCCTACCTGCAGCTGATGGACAACCCGCACAACGATTCCGCATTCCTGCGCGTCGTGAACTTCCCCACGCGCGGCATCGGCGCCCGTTCGATCGAGCAGCTGCAAATGGCGGCGGAGTCGTACCGCGTGTCGCTGTACGCAGCCGTGCCCTATATGACGGGCAAGGCCGGCACCGCACTCGGTAATTTCGTGAAACTGATCGAGAGCGCGCGCTTCGAGACCCAGCAGTTGCCGTTGCCGGAAATGGTGCGCGTCGTGCTCGAGCGCAGTACCCTGCTGGCGCACTACGGCAACGAAAAAGAAGGCCAGGAACGCATCGAGAACTTGCAGCAGATGGTCGGTGCCGCCACGCAGTTCGTGCAGGAAGAAGGTTTTGGGACGCATGCGCCCGCGCACCTGGGCCCGCAGGCGGTCGCGGCGAGCGGCACGGCGATCGTGGACGGCGACGGCGTCGACGTGCTCGACGCGGACGCGCCGCTGTCGACCGTGATGTCGCCGCTGTCCGCCTTTCTCGCGCACGCGTCGCTGGAAGCGGGCGACGCGCAGGCGCAGGCCGGCCAGGAAGCGATCCAGCTGATGACCGTGCACTCTGCCAAGGGCCTGGAATTCGATGCCGTGTTCATCACGGGCCTGGAAGAGGGCCTGTTCCCGCACGAGAGCAGCGCGCGCGAGATGGATGGCGTGGACGAGGAGCGCCGCCTGATGTACGTGGCGATCACGCGCGCGCGCCGGCGCCTGTACATGAGCTTTACGCAGCAGCGCATGCTGCACGGCCAGACGCGCTTCAACATGAAGTCGCGGTTCTTCGACGAGCTGCCGGAACACGCGCTGAAATGGCTGACGCCGCGCGTGCAGACGAACTGGTTCGCCGGCCGCAAGTCGACGACGGCGTGGGACGATGCCGAGTTCCGCGAAGGCGGCACCGACAACCACATCGCCAAGCAGATCGCGCAGAAGTCGACCAGCGGTAACGGCACCGGCTGGCGCATCGGCGAATCGGTCAGTCACGCGCGCTTCGGCGAGGGCGTGATCGTCAACATCGAGGGCGGGGGCGGCAACGCGCGCGCGCAGATCAATTTTGGCGCGGCGGGGATGAAGGTGCTCGACCTGTCGGTGGCGAAGCTCGAAAGAATCGGTCGGTAATCAAGGTGGACACCCCGTGCCCACCATTATGCCGGCTGCGGTGCCTTGTCCATCGGCTTGCCGAAGATGGTACGGTAGCCGGCATACATCGCGCACTGCAGCAGCAGCATGAACAGGAAGATCAGCCACATCAGCACGACGCGGCCCAGCGCCGCGTCGCCGAACACCAGCGCGGCCACGATGCACACGCCGAAGAAGATGCCGAACCACGCCGCCAGCAGCACGAGGAACGGGCGCGCCGTGCGGATGACGGCGAAGAAGCTGTAGAACGTCGCCTTGCCCGGCCCCATGTGCTTCCAGTAGGTGAGCGGGGCGGCGAAGCACAGCGTCACCAGCACGGCGACGTCCAGCAGAAAGACGCCGAACAGGGCCACCATGTGCGACGTCTGCACGGTCGGCGGCGTCTTCGCGTCCGGCCGCGGCATCATCTGCATGATCACCTCGGGCGGGATCGCCAGGCGGGTGATCACCATCATCAGCAGCGACACGGCCAGGTAGACGAGTCCCAGCTTGCACAGCGCGACCAGCGCCGGCTGGCGGAAACCCGTCAGCAGGACGGCCGGCGTGACCCGGTCGCCGTTCTCGATCATCAGGCATGCCTGCATGAAGGCCATCGTGAACGACGGAATCAATACGACCGCAAGTACCGACCCCAGGATCGGCACGGCCGACAGGCCGATGCTGAACAGGATGTTGGCGAAGAGGAGCGTCGTCAGGGCGGCAGGCTGTTTGCGGAACAGGCCGATGCCTTGTTTCAGCCACTCCCATCCGGTACGTGCGGGTAAATCGTTCATGCGGTCAGGTCAGGGGCGCCCTGTGCGATGCGCTCGCGCAGGACTCGTTCGAAGTGGGTCGGATCGTGCGGCGTGAGCATTTCGGCTTCACGCGGACGGTAGTAATCATACAGGCGCGACAGCCAGAAGCGCAGCGCCGCCGCGCGCAGCATGGGCAGCCAGGCCGCGTGGTCGGCCGGCGTGAATGGACGGACCGCGTGATAAGCGCGCGTCAGGGCCAGCACGCGCGCCTCGTCGAGGCGGCCGGTGTCCAGGTCGATGCACCAGTCGTTGACGGTGACGGCCAGGTCGAACAGCCACGTGTCCCAGCCGGCGAAATAAAAGTCGAAGCAGCCGGACAGGCGTTCGCCCACGAACATGACGTTGTTGCGGAACAGGTCGGCGTGGACGGGGCCGCGTTCGAGTTGCGCATATGTGGCGCCGGCGGCGAAGTCGCGCTGGAACGCCAGTTCGGATTGCAGCAGGGCAGCGGTGTCGGCGTCGAGGTAGGACAACACTTTCGGCACCGTCTCGACCCACCAGTCCAGCCCGCGCAAATTCGGCTGCTGCAGCGGGAAGTCGTGGCCGGCCAGGTGCATCTTTGCCAAAACCGTGCCCACTTCGGCGCAGTGCACCGGCTGCGGGTCCATCTGCGAGCTGCCGTCGAGTTTGCTGACGATCGCGGCCGGCTTGCCGTGCAATGCCACGACGAGCTCGCCCGCCTCGTTCGCCACCGGCGCCGGCACGGGAATGCCGCGCTCGGCCAGGTGGCGCATCAGCTGCACGTAGAAGGGCAGTTGCTCGAAGCTGAGGTTTTCGAAGATGGTGAGGACGTACTCGCCGCGTTCCGTCGTCAGGAAGAAATTACTGTTTTCGATACCGCTCGCGATGCCCTTCAGCGCGAGTGCTTTGCCAAGAGGAAATTGCTTGATCCACTGGGAGAGGTCATCCAGCGTGACCGGGGTGAAGACTGCCATTGTGTAAGTAAGAAAAGTCGCGGTAGCGGCCACGCTCGGGCGGCCGGTCGTATTGACGGCTTACTTCTTCTCAGGCGCGGCGGTAGCCGGCATGGGAGGAGGAGGCGGCGCGTCGGCCGTCGTCGGGGCGTTGGTACCGGATTCGCTCGTGGCTTTCCGCTTGCCCGACAGGTCGAATTCACCCACCTTCCACTGCGGCGCGCGGATCGAATTCGTCTGCGCGTTGCCGGGCTGGGTGTTCGGTTTCATGTAGTAATGGCTGCCACCGGGCGTGGTGACTTCGACTTCGGTGACCTGGCCGCCTTCGCGCGTTTCCTTGATGTCGGTGCCGCGTTTCGGCGGAATCGTGGAGGCGGGCACGTCGCTGCCCGGCTCGATGCGGTCGAGCTTCGGCGGTGCCGGGCTCGGGGTCGGCTGCTGGGCCACGGCCAATTCAGCCTGGCAAGTCAGGAACAGCGCGAGAGTGGCGAGGCGGATGGAGGTACGCGGCATGATGGTCACCTTTGTCGTTTAGTTCATTGTAACAAACGGCGCCACTTCTCTGTGAAAAGTGTGGCTTCGTCCCCATCTGGACGACATCGCCTGCCCAGCTTTTCTCCACTCCCGATTCTGCGATAATGGCGCACGTTTTGCCGTGCCGCCGCGGCCCCACTTTTGAATTCGCCCTATGGACAATACCCTGCTTCTCGTCGACGGTTCCAGCTATCTCTATCGCGCCTTCCACGCGCTGCCCGACCTGCGCAGCCCTGACGGCTACCCGACCGGCGCGATGCATGGCATGGTCAACATGCTGCGCCGCCTGCGCGCGGACTTCCCGGCCGCGTACATCGCCTGCGTGTTCGACGCAAAGGGCAAGACCTTCCGCGACGACCTGTACCCGGAATACAAGGCGACGCGCGCGTCGATGCCGGAAGACCTGGCCAAGCAGATCGAACCGATCCACGAAGTCGTGCGCCACATGGGGTGGCCGATCCTGATGGTCGACGGCGTCGAAGCGGACGACGTCATCGGCACGCTCGCGGCCCAGGCGACGGCGCGCGGCCTGAACACCGTGGTGTCCACCGGCGACAAGGACCTCGCCCAGCTCGTCAACGACAAGGTCATGCTGATCAACACGATGAGCAACGAGAAGCTCGACGAGGCGGGCGTGCTCGCCAAGTTCGGCGTGCCGCCGAACCGCATCATCGACTACCTGACCCTGATCGGCGACACCGTCGACAACGTCCCCGGCGTCACCAAGTGCGGCCCGAAGACGGCCGTCAAATGGCTGACCCTGCACGGTTCGCTGGACGGCGTCATCGAAAACGCGGCATCGATCACGGGTGCCGTCGGCGAAAACCTGCGCGCCGCGCTGGAGTGGCTGCCGAAGGGCCGCGAACTGATCACCGTAAAGACGGACTGTGATCTCGTGGGCCATCTCGTATCGATCGAAGAGACGCTCGTCGGCCGTCCCGAGGACAAGGACGCGCTGCGCGACTTTTTTCAGCGCTACGGTTTTAAAACGATGCTGCGCGAGATCGGTCCCGGCAACGCGGCCAAGTACGGCGCCCCGGGCGCGCCGGCGCCTGCCTTGAATTCGCCGGAGGGTGCCGCGGGCACGCAGCCCGGCATGCCGATCATCAAGGGCGAGTACGAGACCGTCACCACGCAGGAGCAGTTCGAGCGCTGGCTGGCGCTGATCGACCAGGCGGCACTCACGTCGGTCGATACGGAGACGACGTCGCTCGACCCGATGGCGGCGGAGATGGTCGGCATCTCGCTGTCGGTGGAAGCGGGCAAGGGCGCGTACATCCCGCTCGCGCACCGCTACGCCGGCGTGCCGGAGCAGCTGAACCGCGAGGAAGTCCTCGAGCGCATGAAGCCGTGGCTGGAAAATCCCGATAAGCCCAAGCTGGGCCAGAACCTGAAGTACGACAGCCACATCTTCGAAAACCACGGCGTCAAGCTGCGCGGCATCGTGCACGACACGCTGCTGCAGTCGTACGTGTTCGAATCGCACAAGCCGCACGACATGGACACGATGGCGCTGCGCCACCTGGGCTACACGACGATCCCCTTCGTCGACGTGTGCGGCAAGGGCGCGAGCCAGATCTGCTTCGACCAGGTCGAGCTGGGCCGCGCGACGGAATATGCGGCCGAGGATTCCGACATCACCCTGCGCCTGCACCAGGCGATGATCGGCCACGTGGAAAGCGACAAGGGCCTCGACTACATCTACCGCAAGATCGAGCTGCCGACGTCCGTCGTGCTGCAGAAGATCGAGCGCAACGGCGTGCTGATCGACGCGGACAAACTGGCCGCGCAGTCGAACGAACTGGCGACGCGCATCATGGAACTGGAGCAGCAGGCCTATGAACTGGCGGGCGGTCCGTTCAACCTCGGCTCGCCGAAGCAGATCGGCGAGATCTTCTTCGGCAAGCTGCAGCTGCCGGTGATCAAAAAGACCGCGACCGGTGCGCCGTCCACCGACGAAGAGGTGCTGCAAAAGCTGGCGGAAGACTATCCGCTGCCGAAGATCCTGCTGGAGCACCGCGGCCTCTCGAAGCTGAAGTCGACGTACACGGATAAACTGCCGAAGATGGTCAACCCGAAGACGGGCCGCGTGCACACGAACTACGCGCAGGCCGTCGCCATCACGGGCCGCCTCGCGTCGAACGATCCGAACCTGCAGAACATCCCCGTGCGCACGGGCGAAGGCCGGCGTATCCGCGAAGCGTTCGTGGCACCGGCGGGCAGCGTGATCGTGTCGGCCGACTATTCGCAGATCGAGCTGCGCATCATGGCGCACATCTCGGAAGACGAGGCGATGCTGCGCGCGTTCGCGGCCGGCGAGGACATCCACCGCGCCACCGCGGCCGAGATCTTCGGCGTGCCGCCGGCAGACGTGCAGAGCGAGCAGCGCCGCTACGCCAAGGTCATCAACTTCGGCCTCATCTACGGCATGAGCGCGTTCGGCCTCGCGCAGAACCTGGGCATCGAACGGGGCGCGGCCAGCAACTACATCGAGCGCTACTTCCAGCGCTTCGCGGGCGTCAAGCGCTACATGGACGAGACCCGTTTGCTCGCGAAGGAGCGGGGTTATGTCGAGACGGTGTTCGGCCGCCGGCTGTGGCTCCCCGAGATCAACTCGCCGAACGGCCCGCGCCGCGCCGGCGCCGAACGCGCCGCGATCAATGCGCCGATGCAGGGCACGGCCGCGGACCTGATCAAGCTGGCCATGATCGCCGTGCAGGACTGGATCGAGCAGGATGCCCTGCGCACCCGCATGGTCATGCAGGTGCACGACGAGCTGGTGCTGGAAGTGCCGCAGGACGAGCTGGAACTCGTCAAGCAGAAGCTGCCGGAACTGATGGGGGGCGTGGCCGCGCTGAAGGTGCCGCTGGTGGCCGAAACCGGTGTCGGGACGAACTGGGAGGAGGCTCACTGAGCCTGTAAAAACTCCCCGGCCAGCCGCGCGACCGCCGTCGTCGCCAACAGGTTGTAATGCGTCGCCCCCGGCACGATGGCCAGCCGGGCGGCGGCGCGCAGTGACCCATCCAGCCCCGCGTCGCGCTGGCCGCCGCCGAGGGCCTTGTAGCATTCCATGATGTGCTCCAGCGCGATCGCGTCCGCATCCGCGAACACCAGCATCGTCCGCGCCTCGATGCCGCTCACCTGCGGCATCCAGTCGTAATCGCGCGACTGCAACTCGCCCATCTTGCGGAACGACGTTTCCCAGTTCACTTCCGGATACAGCTTGCCCAGCGGCGACTGCGCCACGTGGGCGCCGATCTGCGCGGCCTGCGTGTCCATGTGGTCGAAGGCCGTGCGCACTTCCGGATAAAAGCCGGCCCGCTTGGCCGCGGCCGATTATGTTATCAAACATATCTTGTTCAGTATGTTTCGCTGAAGACAAAATGCTTCATGTGTAAGCAGACGTTTCAATGTACGTTGCTTAACATAAAAATTTCCAATCGGAATGTATGTTGTATGTACCGTCCGTGACGAGACGGGCATTTCGACAAAAGGCATACACCATGAACAAGACATTCCACCAAGCCGGGCTGCTGGCAGGCAGCGCACTGATTGCAACTACTCTTGTCGCCTGCGGCGGCGGCGGAGGTTCGGGCATGCCGGGGCCAGCGACGACCGCGTCCACGGGCACCCTGAGCGTGGCGCTGACCGATGCGCCGGCCTGCGGTTTCGATGCCGTCAACGTCACGGTCAGCAAGGTGCGCGTCAACGCCAGCGCCAACGCGAGCGATACGGATGCCGGCTGGACCGACATCACCCTCAACCCGGCCCGGAAGATCAACCTGCTGAACCTGACCAACGGCGTGCTCGACACGCTGGGCCAGACGCCGCTCGCGGCAGGCCATTATTCGCAACTGCGCCTCGTGCTGGACGCGAACGCCAACACCGTCGTGCCGACGGGCGGCACCGAACAGGCGCTGGTGACGCCGAGCGCCACGCAGAGCGGCATCAAGCTGACGAACGAGTTCGACGTCAAGGCGGGCCAGCAGGTCGACCTCGTGCTCGACTTCGACGCCTGCAAATCGGTGGTCACGCAAGGCAAGGGCCGCTACCTGTTGAAGCCCGTCGTCAAAGTCGTGCCGACGGCCGTCGTCGGCATCTCCGGCGTCGTCGCGCCGGCGCTGCTGGGCAGCCACGTGATTGTGTCGGCGCAGCAGAACGGCGTCGTGATCGCTTCCACCGTGCCGAATGCGACGACGGGCGAATTCTTCCTGTCGCATCTGGCCACCGGCAACTACGACGTGGTGATCACGGCCGACAGCCATGCGGCGAGCGTGGTCGGCGCGGTGCCCGTGGCGGCCAGCGGCAGCACGGTGCTGAGCACCACGGCCGCGCCGCTCGACCTGTCCGCCGGCGCGACGGGTTCGATCGCAGGCACCGTGACCCTGCCCGCGAACGCCACCGAGGCAGCGTATGTGTCGGCGAAGCAGACGTTCGCCGCAGGACCGACGGTCACCATCAAATATGCGGGCGCCGATCTCGCCACGGGCGCCTACACGATCGCGAACCTGCCGGTCACGGCGCCGCGCTACGCCGTCTACAGTGCGACCTTGCCGCTGACTTTCACGGCAGCGACGACCGTCCTGCCGGGCGTGGGCAAATACCGCGTCGAAGCGTCCGGTACGGGCTACACGACCAAGGCCATCGACGGCGTCGACATCTCGACGGCCAACGCGACCAAGGTCGATTTTACGCTGGCACCGTAAGCGCGCACGGGCCGGACGATCCGTCCGGCCAATCGTCACAAGGTACTTCAGTCCGCTGCGGCCGCGCTGGCCGCAGCGGGGTGGCACGCTTTCCTTCTGGTTAAGAGCAACTAAACACCAGGAGAGCGCTGCTCGACAGCATGGATATCACTCCGTCCAAATCGACAGGTACACCAATAATTTCCCCTCGTTGAAACACTGAAAACCGTGGGTTGTTTTGCGGCTTTTTTTGAGTGTCGCGCTGAACGGTGCACAGTTCGGTACATCCGCCGGAAATTCCTTGTTCGCGTATTTTTCGAGTAACGTGCGAAATGGCGCGGACAACCACGTCCGAGGGGCATTGGGTGCGACCCATACAGGCGAAGCCGACGGGGCGAAAGAACCTTTATCGGCAGGGCCGGCGGCATCGAACTCCGCGACCATGGAGACTGCAAATGCGGGTCCAGGAACAGTGCCTCCCGTTTCCGGCGTCTCGAAAATCTCGAATCTGCCATTGCGTCCGGGGATGTCCATCTCGACGGTGGCGGTCAGCTCGTTCATATTCGTTGACGGCATTTTCACTTCCTTTTCTTTCGCGCTGCACCCGTGGAGAAACAGAACGGCACACATGGCCGCGCCCGATACATACTTGTGTATTTTCATGAAGATAAAGCCCAAGATGGCTGGGTTTGTCAAAAGTCGGGTGCCGGCTGCCTTTCAATCCATTCCCATTGGCGCTTCGCCGTGCCGTATGTGAGGAATTGTTGTCCCAAGCCAGTGACTTCGAAGCGCCCGTTTTCTTTATCGGCAATGCCCGTTTTTTCGTCACTTTTTCCGGGGTTGAAATTATATTTATCTTCCATGTGGATAGTGACGTCGGCACGATATACGATTTCTGCCGACTGGTTCGTCGTAACGGTAACGTCCGCACTGACCCAGATGTAATGCGCGCCGATCGTTTTTTGCCAGTTTTCGCTTGCCGGAGACTGGGATTGGGTCTGCGGACGCGGCGGGCCATGCCTTAAGTTACTATCGCAGGCATCGCATCTCAGGGCAGAACGACATGAACGACAACGCCAACTCCGCGAATCCCGGGCAGGGCGCCGGTTTCGCCGCCGCCGCGCAGCCCGTGGCGGCGCAGACCCTCGTCCACACGGACACCGACGGCCTCGCCGTGGGCACCGCCAGGCTGACCATCGGCGGCCAGGAGGTGCCCGTCTACCATGCCCGCCCGGCCGGGTACGACAAGCTTCCCGTGATAATCGTCGTCTCCGAGATTTTCGGCCTGCACGAACACATCGCCGACGTGGCGCGCCGCTTCGCGAAGCAGGGCTACCTCGCGCTGGCCCCCGATTTCTTCATCCGTCAGGGCGACCCGTCCACGATCCCCGACATCCCGACGCTGATGGCGCAGATCGTCCGCAAGGTGCCGGACGCCCAGGTGATGGGCGACATCGACGCCTGCGTGGCCTGGGCCGACGCCAACGGCGGCGACGCCGACCGGCTCGGCGTCAACGGCTTTTGCTGGGGCGGACGCATCACGTGGCTGTACGCGGCGCACAACCCGCGCGTGAAGGCGGCCGTGGCATGGTACGGCAAGCTGGTCGCCGATCCGAACCCGCCGGGCCAGCCGCATCACCCGATCGACATCGCGCCGGCGCTCACCGTCCCCGTCCTCGGCCTGTACGGCGCGCAGGACACGGGCATCACGGTCGCCACGGTCGAACGGATGACGGCCGCGCTGGGCCAGGGGACGAGCGATTCCGCGATCGTCGTCTACCCGGATGCCGGCCACGCGTTCCACGCCGACTACCGCCCGACCTACAACGCGAAGGATGCCCGCGACGGCTTCGCCCGCGCGCTGGCCTGGTTCCGCGAACACGGCGTCGGCTGACGGCGCCGCGTCCGCCGGGTTACAATCAACGGTTTGCGCCCGCGGGCGCGTGCATCCCCGCGCCCCAAAACAACAAGAGGCTTTCAGATCGACCCGATTCTCATCTCCATCCTGCTGGCCACCGGCCTGGCGGGCGTGGTCAGCATCACGGCCGCCGCGGTGTTTTCCTTTACGCTGCTGGCGAAGGTCGTCGAACGCATGGTCAGCCTGTCGGTCGGCATCATGCTCTCGACGTCGCTGCTGCACGCGCTGCCGGAGGCGTTCGAGTCGAAGGCCGACACGCATGCGCTGTTCGCCACCCTGCTGGGCGGCCTGCTCGCGTTCTTCCTGCTGGAGAAGGTGGCATTGCTGCGCCATTCGCACCACCACGAGGGTGACGGACACCATCACGCGCACGGCCACGATGCGCGCCAGGCCGGACGCGCCGGCTGGATGATCCTGATCGGCGACGGCATGCACAACTTCACGGACGGCATCCTGATCGCGGCGGCCTTCCTCGCCAACCCGCAACTGGGCATCGTCACGGGCGTGGCCATCATCGCCCATGAGATCCCGCAGGAGATCGGCGATTTCATCGTGCTGCTGAACGCCGGCTTCTCGCGCGTGCGCGCCTACGTGTTCAACCTGTTGTGCAGCCTGCTGGCCGTGCTGGGCGGGATACTGGGTTATGCGACGCTGGACCGCGCCAGCGACCTGATTCCGTACGTGCTGGTGTTCGCGTCGTCCGGCTTCATCTACATCGCCGTGAGCGACCTGATGCCGCAAATGCAGCGCCGGGCCACCGTGCGCGACACCATTCCGCAAGTCCTTTTGATCGGCCTCGGCGTCGTCATCGTACTGTTCCTGACGCACGGCCACTAAGCGACTAAACGCTGCGCCCGCCCGTTGACACGGCGGTTCCTTGCGACCTATGCTGGGCCGTTGGCTGAACGGAGGTCGCGGAGGTTGCTATGGCGAAGCTGGTGAGTGAACTGATTGGTGCGTTGCGCGACAAGCCGTCGCGCTGCGGCTACGTGGTCGTGGCCCTGGTGCTGTCGGTCGTGTTGTTCACGCTGGCGGACTTCCTGCCCGCCCCGTACGACTTCAGTCACTAATTTACGCGGCCCACGTCGCCCCTGCGAAGGCAGGGGCCCAATTTTGCAAGCGCAGCCACGACGCGTGAAACTTGGGTTCCCGTCAAGGGGGGCGCCTAGCCCGGGAACGACGGCTTGGCTGAACATTCAGGCCGCTCCCGTCGCCACCGCCCGCTTCGGATCCGCCGTCCACTCGCTCCACGAGCCCGGATACAGCGCCGCACCCGGCATCCCGGCCACTTCCAGCGCCAGCAGGTTGTGGCACGCGGTCACGCCGGAACCGCATTGCATGATGGCGCCCAGCGGATCGCCCACCGCCACCCCCAGTTCCGCCTTGAGCTGATCCGGCGCCTTGAAGCGACCGTCCGCCTGCAGGTTGTCCTTGAAGAAGCGGTTTTTCGCGCCCGGGATATGGCCGCCGACCGGGTCGATCGTCTCGTTCTCGCCGCGGAAGCGATCCGGCGCGCGCGCGTCGACGATGGTCTTGCCGCCGTGTTCCACGTTGTGCAGGATCGCGTTCACGTCGACCGTCGTCACGAGGGCAGGGCGGGCAGCGATCGTGCCCCGCGCGCGCGGCGCCGGTGCGTCAGTGACGACCGGCTGGCCGGCCGCCTGCCACGCGGACAGGCCGCCATCCAGCACGGCGACGGCGCCGTGGCCGACCCAGCGCAGCATCCACCACAGGCGCGCGGCGTACATGCCGCCGTGCGCATCATAGGCGACGACTTGCGTGTCGTCGTTCACGCCCCAGCCGCGCAGCAGCTCGATGAACGCCTCCTGCTCCGGCAGCGGATGGCGGCCGCGGAAGTTGCCGGCGGCGTCGCGTTTGGCGCCCGACAGCTCGGTCTCCATGTCGGCAAAGACGGCGCCCGGAATGTGGCCGGCCGCGTAGGCTGCGCGGCCGGCGGCGAGGTTCATGAGGTCGTGGCGGCAGTCGACGATGACCCATTCCGGATCATTGACATGCGTTGCCAGTGCGGCGGGTTCGATCAGGGTCGTGAAGCTGGACATGGCACTCCTTTATTCGCTGGCGATGGGATCGGTTTCCTTGACGACGGCGCCGCGCGCCGTGCGCGTCGTATTGTAGAACGTCGCGGCGATTCCCGAGACGAGGATCACGCCCATGCCCAGCCAGACGTGCCAGTCGAACACGTCGCCCCACAACACCATGCCCCACAGGCTGGAAAAGACGATGCCCGTGTACTGCAGGTTGGCGACGACGAGCACCTTGCCGATGCGGTAGGCGCGCGTCATGGCGATCTGGGCGAACAGGCCGCTGGCGGCGATCGCCAGCAGCAGGCCGATCCCGTGCCAGGACTGCGGGCGGAACGTACTCATGCCGTTGCCGAGCAGCGAGCCGACCAGGCCCGCCAGGCCCATCGTGACGGAAAAATAGAACACGACGCGGTATTCCGGCTCGCCCATCTGGCCCAGGCGGCGGACCTGCATGTAGGCCATCGCGGCGATCACGGACGAGCCGATGGCGACGAGGCCCCCGACCCACTCATGGGTCTCGACGGCGGGCCGCAGCACGAGCGTCACGCCGACGAAGCTCATGGCGATGGCAAGAGCCAGCGGCCATTCCGGCAAGCCCTTGCCGCGCCACCAGCCGGTGACGAACATGTAGGTGGCGAGCCAGATCGGCGCCATGTAGTTGAGGGTGACGGCGGTCGCGAGCGGCAGCTTGCCGATCGCGTAGAACCACATCCACAGCGAGACGACGCCGACGACGCTGCGCCACAGGTGTTCCTTGGGGAAGGGTGTCTTGAACGACCCGCCCTGCAGGCGGATCATCGGGAGGAGCAGGAGGGCGCCGATGACGCCCCGGTACATCACGATTTCCGAGGTCGAGTAGACCGAGGAGGCCAGCTTCACTGCCGCGCCCATGGCGGCGAACAGGAAGCTGGCGAACAACATCCAGAGTGGTGCCATCAGAAACCGACCATCACATCCCCGGAGGAATATTGTCGAGCTTGCTGCGATACCACTCGTGGAAGTGCTGCATGCCGTCTTCCATCGGCGACTGGTACGGCCCCGCCTCGGTCACGCCGCGCTCCATCAGCGCCTTGCGGCCGGCGTCCATGCGCAGGGCGATCTCGTCGTCCTCGACGCACGTTTCCATGTAGGCGGCGCGTTCCGCGTCGACGAATTCGCGCTCGAACAGCACGAATTCCTCCGGATAGTAGAACTCGACGACGTTGCGCGTCTTCTGCGGACCGAGCGGCCACAGGGTCGACACGACCAGCACGTTCGGATACCACTCGACCATGATGTTCGGATACAGGGTCAGCCAGATCGCGCCGTATTTCGGTGCCTGGCCGTTGTTGAACTTCAGGACCTGCTCCTGCCATTCCTTGTAGGCCGGCGAGCCGGACTTCTGCAGGCCGCGATGCACGCCCACGGTCTGCACGCTGTAGTCCGGACCGAATTCCCAGCGCAGGTCGTCGCAGCTGACGAAGTTGCCCAGGCCCGGATGGAACGGCTCGACGTGGTAGTCCTCCAGGTAGACCTCGATGAAGGTCTTCCAGTTGTAGTCGCACTCGTGCACTTCGACGTGGTCGAACATATAGCCCGAGAAATCCAGGTCCTTAGTGACGGACATGTGCTTGAGCTTGTCCATCACGTCGTAGCCGTTCTGTTCGAACAGCAGGCCGTTCCAGTTCTGCAGCGGCGTCCTGGACAGGTTCAGGCAGGGCGTGTCCGCGAAATGCGGTGCGCCGATCAGTTCGCCCTTGAGGTCGTAGGTCCAGCGGTGCAACGGACAGACGATGTTCTTGGCGTTGCCGCGGCCATTGAACATCAGCGCCTGGCGGTGACGGCAGACGTTCGACATCAGCTCGATGCCCTGCGCGTTGCGCACCAGCATGCGCCCCTCGTTCTCCGATTTCAGGGTCGCGAAATCGCCCTTCTCGGGAACCATCAACTCGTGCCCGACGTAGCGGGGCCCCTTGAGAAACAATTGCTGCAATTCGCGCTGCAACAGCGCGTCGTCGAAGTAGACAGTTACCGGAAGCTGGGCGAGCGAACGCGCCAGCTTGGCGTGGGTAGCCAGATCGGACATCCCAACCCCCCTTTACAGAATTTCAACCAAAAGAAGAGAAAGAATCCGAGAACCAGTATTTTTTTAGGGGAGCATCGAGATATCCTGCGCGCGCAGCAACGTGGTCGAGCGAGCCCGACCGACCTGCTGCCGCTTGTTCGGAGTTCTCGCTCCTTTAAAGAGCGGAATACGGTATTTCGGAGACAGAACCGGAGATTATAGCCTGTAAAGGCCCATCCAGTCCCGGACCCGCGCGGGATTGTGGTACGTGGGTGTTCAAAAATTGCCTAAACGGCATCGTTTTCATGAATCCCGAGGCGCTTTGCGATAAAATGTATCCTTGCTTGCAAGTTGGCGGCGACAGGTGCACCGTTCATGTCGAAACAGGATTGTTTAGAATAAGCGATTAGACTGGCACGCCGCGCACGGGTTGCGTATGGTGTCGCCCGGCCCCGAATCGATCAAACTCATTATGCCAAATAAAACAAACGCGGAGAGCGCCGCACCACCGGCCTCCGCGAGCGCGCCGCCGGAATCCTTCGAGCAGGCGATGGCCGAACTGGCCCAACTCGTGACGCAAATGGAAAGTGGGCAGTTGCCCCTGGAAGCCTCCGTCGCCGCGTATGCACGCGGTTCCGAGCTCGTGCGCTATTGCGCGGCCCAGCTGGAGAAAGTCGAGTCCCAGGTAAAGGTCCTGGAAGGCGAGATGCTCAAACCGTTCAGCACCGACGGCGAGGACGACGTATGAGCGGCGTCCAGGATTTCCAGGCCTGGATGAAGGCCGTGCAGGCCGACGCGGAATCGTCCCTCGACCGCTTCCTGCCGCCCGCAAGCCAGGTGCCGGCCAAGCTGCACGACGCGATGCGCTACACGGCGCTGGGCGGCGGCAAGCGCGTGCGTCCGCTGCTCGTGCATGCGAGCGGCGCCCTGTTCGGCGCGGACGCCGATGCCCTGGCGCGCGCCGCCAGCGCCGTCGAGATGATCCACGTGTATTCCCTCGTGCACGACGACATGCCGTGCATGGACGACGACGCCCTGCGCCGCGGCAAGCCGACGGTGCACGTCGCGTACGACGAAGCGACCGCGCTGCTCGTGGGCGACGCGCTGCAGGCGCAAGCCTTCGAGGTGCTGGCCGGCACGACGACCGTCCCGGCCGCGCGCACGGTCACGATGCTGCGCCTGCTGGCCGAAGCGGCCGGCAGCAAGGGCATGTGCGGCGGCCAGGCGATCGACCTGGACAGCGTCGGCCTCAGCCTCACGCTCGAGCAGCTCGAGCGCATGCACCAGCTCAAGACGGGCGCCATGCTGCGCGTGTCCGTGCTGCTGGGCGCCCTGGCCGGCCGCGACCTCGCGTCGCACGAACAGGAAGCGCTTGCGGCCTACTCGCGCGCCATCGGCCTCGCGTTCCAGGTCGTGGACGACATCCTCGACGCGACCGCCGACTCGGCCACGCTGGGCAAGACGGCCGGCAAGGACGCGGCCGACAACAAGCCGACCTATGTGTCGATTCTTGGGCTGGCGCCGTCGAAGGCGCTGGCCGAACAATTGCGGCAGCAGGCGCACGACGCGCTCGCGCCGTTCGGAGAACAAGCACTGCGGCTGCGCGAGATCGCGGACCTGATCGTGCAGCGGAAGGCATAAATGAAACTGCTAGATACCATCAACGTACCGGCCGACCTGCGCAAGCTGCCGCGCACCCAGCTCACGCCGCTGGCCCACGAACTGCGCCAGTTCCTGCTCGATTCCGTGTCGAAGACGGGCGGCCACCTGTCGTCCAACCTCGGCACCGTCGAGCTGACGATCGCGCTGCACTACGTGTTCAACACGCCGGAAGACCGCATCGTGTGGGACGTCGGCCACCAGACCTATTCGCACAAGATCCTCACGGACCGGCGCGAGCGCATGCCCAGCCTGCGCCAGCTGAACGGCCTGTCCGGCTTCCCCAAGCGCGACGAAAGCGAGTACGACACGTTCGGCACCGCGCACTCGTCGACGTCGATCTCGGCGGCCCTCGGCATGGCCACGGCCGCGAAGATCAAGGGAGAGAAGCGCAAGGCGATCGCGGTCATCGGCGACGGCTCCATGACCGCCGGCATGGCGTTCGAAGCGCTGAACAATGCAGGCGTCGAGGACGACGTCGACCTGCTCGTCGTCCTGAACGACAACGACATGTCGATCTCGCCGCCGGTCGGCGCCCTCAATCGCTACCTGGCGCGCCTGATGTCGGGCCAGTTCTACGCGGCCGCGAAAAACGTCGGCAAGACGATGCTGCCCGCGCCGATGCTGGAACTGGCGAAGAAGCTGGAAGAGCACGCGAAGGGCATGGTCGTCCCGGCCACGATGTTCGAGGAATTCGGTTTCAACTACATCGGGCCGATCGACGGCCACGACCTCGATTCGCTGATCCCGACGCTGGAAAACATCAAGAAGCTCAAGGGCCCGCAGTTCCTGCACGTCGTGACGAAGAAGGGGCAGGGCTACAAGCTGGCCGAGGCCGAGCCGATCCTGTATCACGGCACCGGCAAATTCAATCCGAGCGAAGGCATCAAGCCCGCCAAGGCCACCAAGATCACCTACACCGAAGTGTTCGGCAACTGGCTGTGCGACATGGCGCACGTCGACAAGCGCCTGGTCGGCATCACGCCGGCGATGCGCGAAGGCTCGGGCATGGTGCGCTTCAACCAGGAATACCCGGACCGTTACTTCGACGTCGGCATCGCCGAGCAGCATTCCGTGACGTTCGCGGGCGGCCTCGCGACGGAAGGCATGAAGCCCGTCGTCGCGATCTACTCGACGTTCCTGCAGCGCGCCTACGACCAGCTGATCCACGACGTGGCGCTGCAGAACCTGGACGTGACGTTCGCGCTGGACCGCGCCGGCCTCGTGGGCGCCGACGGCGCGACACACGCGGGCAACTACGACATCGCCTACCTGCGCTGCATCCCGAACATGGTCGTGATGGCGCCGTCGGACGAAAACGAGTGCCGCAAGATGCTGACGACCGCGTACCGTTTCGAAGGTCCGGCCGCCGTGCGCTATCCGCGCGGCGCGGGTATCGGCGCGGCCATCGAGCCGGCGCTGGACGTTCTCGAGATCGGCAAGGGCCTCGTGCGGCGCGAAGGCAAGGGCGTCGCGATCATGGCGTTCGGCTCGATGGTGGCGCCGAGCCTCGGTGCGGCCGATGGCCTGAACGCGACCGTCGCGGACATGCGCTTCGTGAAGCCGCTCGACGTGGAACTCGTGAAGCAGCTGGCGCAGGACCACGATTATCTCGTGACGGTGGAAGAGGGCTGCACGATGGGCGGCGCCGGTTCCGCCGTGGCCGAGGCGCTGGCGGAAGCGGGCATCGTCAAGCCGCTGCTGATCCTGGGCCTGCCCGACCGTTTCATCGACCACGGCGACCCGGCACTGCTGCTGGCGTCCGTCGGCCTCGATGCGCACGGCATCGCCGCATCGATCCGCGAACGCTTCGGCATCGGCGAGCCGCGCCTGGTGGTCAACAACACCTGACGCTGCGCAGGAGCCCCCGTAAACGCCACCCCCGGCCCGTCCGGCGGTGGCGTTTTTCATGCTGGCGAATCGGCCGCCACGTCCTGGGAGAGCATCCTATAATTTTTGCGTCATCGACTCCCGAAAGCACAGGCCATGCTTTCCGCCGCCCTGTTTGAAGCCGTATTTACGCATTCCCCGATCGGGCATTACCTGCTGTCGCCCACGCCCGACGCGATCATCCTGGCCGTCAACGATGCCTTTCTCGCGGCGTCCGGCCGCACGCGCGAGGAACTGGTGGGCGTCAGCCTGTTCGTTGCCTTCCCGCGCAACCCGGACGATCCCGGCGACACGGGCGAAACGGTTCTGCGCCGCTCTCTCGCCCGCGTCGTGGCGACGGGACAGCCTGACCGCTTGCCGGCCCAGCGCTACCCGATCCCCGTCGTCCTGCCGAACGGCGAGGCGGGCTTCGAGGAACGCTTCTGGACCGCCGTCAGCACGCCGATCTTCGGCGCCGACGGCACCATCCAGTGCATCTCGCACACGACCAGCGACGTGACGGAGCAGGTGCGTTCCGAAGCGGCCCTCCGGGAAAGCGAGACGCGCTATCGGGCACTGGCCAATGCGACGGCGGACGTCGTGTACCGCATGAGCCCCGACTGGAGCCAGCTACGCCAGCTCGATGGCCGCGGCTACCTGAAGGACACGGACGACGCGAGCCGTTACTGGATCGACGACTACATCCCGGCGGAAGACCAGGCGCTGATCCACCAAGCGATCGCCGAGGCGATCCGCACCAAGTCCACGTTCGAACTGGAGCACCGCGTGCGCCGCCTGGACGGCGGCGTGGGCTGGATGTATTCGCGCGCCGTGCCGATGCTCGACGCGCGCGGCGAGATCGAAGAATGGATCGGCGCCGCCAGCGACATCACGGAACGCAAGCTGGCCGAAGAAAAGCTGAGAGAATCGGACCGCCGCAAGGACGAATTCCTCGCGATGCTGGCGCACGAGCTCAGGAACCCGCTGGCGCCCATCGGCGCGGCCGCCGCGCTGCTGCAGCGCGCGCGCCTGGACGAAGGCCTCGTGCGCAAGACGAGCGAGATCATCGGCCGCCAGGTCGGCCACATGACGGAGCTGATCGACGACCTGCTGGACGTGTCGCGCGTCACCCGCGGGCAGGTCGAGCTGGACGAGGCGGCGCTGGACATGCGCGCCATCGTGGCCGACGCGGTGGAACAGGTCATGCCGCTCGTCCGTACCCGGCACCAGCAGCTGGACGTGGACGTGCCCGCGCAGTCGATGCCCGTGATGGGCGACGCGAAGCGCCTCGTGCAGATCCTTGCCAACCTGCTCAACAACGCCGCCAAGTACACACAGGAAGGCGGCAGGCTGCAGCTCGCCGCGACGGTGCGGCACGGCGAAGTGATCGTGGACGTGATCGACAACGGCATCGGCATGGCGCCGGAACTCGCGGCGCGCGCGTTCGACCTGTTCGCCCAGGCCGAGCGCACGTCCGACCGCGCCTCCGGCGGGCTGGGACTGGGCCTGGCGCTCGTGCGCAGCCTCGTGGAACTCCACGGCGGCAGCGTCGCGTGCGAGAGTGCGGGGCCCGGCCGGGGCAGCCGTTTTACCGTGACCCTGCCGCTCCTCGCGCAGGACGCCGCGCCGGCCGTGCTGCGCTCCGCCGCGCAGGACACCGGGGACGATGCCAGCCTGTCCATCATGGTCGTGGACGACAACGTCGACGCGGCCGAGACGCTCGGCCTGCTGCTGGAAGCGTCCGGCCACAAGGTGAGCATCGAGCACGATCCTTTCGGTGCGCTGGAGCGGGCACGCATCGAAGCACCGCAAGTGTGCCTGCTCGACATCGGCCTGCCCGGCATCGACGGCTACGAACTGGCGCGGCGCCTGCGTGCGCAGCCTTCCACCGCGCATGCGCTGCTCGTCGCCATCACCGGCTACGGCCAGGACAGCGACCGCCGGCTCGCGACGGAGGCGGGCTTCGACCGGCATCTCGTCAAGCCGATCGATTTCGACTCGCTGCAGGACGCGCTCGCCAGCCGTTCTACTTGAACAGATCCTCGGCGCGGCGGTACAGGATCCACGACGTGGCCACGTACTTGTCGCCGCTGGCCGCGACATGGCCTTTGTGCGTGTGGGTAAAACCGGCCGGGGCGATGATCAGCCGGCCCTGGCGCGCCTCGATCTTGCGCTGCTGGTATAAGAATTCCGTCTCGCCGCCGTCCGCCACGTCGTTCAGGTAGAACTGGAACAGCAGCACGCGGTGCAGGGTCTCGCAGCTCGCGTTCTGCGGATAGATCTCGGAATGCCAGTGGTGGTAGCCGCCGCTGCCGCGCAGGTATTTTTGCAGGTTGAGCGCGCCCGGGCGGTACATGGCCTGCACGAGCGCATCGAGGTGCGGGCGGCCGCATTCGTCGAAGTTGTCCAGCGAGAGCGCCACCGGCTGCCCCGTGGCGGGATGCGCCACCGTGGGCGCGAGGGCGCCCAGCAGCAGGGCGCGGTAGCGGTCCATGTACTCGACCAGGTGGCGCCGCACGGTCGTCGCCATCAGGTTGCACACGTCGTGCCATTCCTTGTGCTGGCTGATGGTGATGTCCCAGCTGTCTTTCTTCGCGACGTCGACGCCCATGCCCGTGCGGCCGCGCTGGTGCTTGTCGCTGGCCTCGAAGAGTTCGAGGATGTGTGCGCACTGGTCGGGCGTCAGTGCGCCGTCGTAGATGCCGATGAAGTCGTCGCTCATGCCGCGCTCCGTTCCGTGGGCACGTGCAGCGAGCGGGCCAGCAGGTGGCCGGCCAGCCAGCCGCCGATGAGGCCACCGATGTGGGCCGCGTTGTCCGTGTGAGGGTACAGGAAGCCGGCCGCCAGGTTGAACACCAAAAACGGCAGCAGCGAGCCGCGCAGGTCGTTGATGACGGTGGGCGGCATGCCGCTGTTCTCGCGCCGCATGAACGCGAACAGGCCGCCGACGATGCCGAAGATCGCGCCGGAGGCGCCTACGCTGTTCACGTGCGGATTCCACATCACGCTGGCGATGCTGCCGCACAGGCCGGCGACCAGGTACAGCGCGACGAAGCGCAGGCTGCCGAACAGGCGCTCGACAAGCTGGCCCACCTGCCACAGCGCGATCATGTTGAAGGCCAGGTGCAGCAGGCTCCCGTGCAGGAACAGCGACGTGAACAGCCGCCACGGTTGACCGTGCAAGGTCAGGCGGCCCGTGTTCGAACCCCACTCGACGAGTTGGACCGAGCGCAGCATGGCGTCGTAGGTCGAATTCCAGCCCCAGCCCAGCATCGATCCCATCGCACCGCCGGGCACGCTGCGGCGCACGAGCCACATGAGGAAGTAGATGCCGATGTTCAGCGCCAGCAAGGTCCAGATCACGGGCGTCGACGGGCTCCAGTAATCGATGCGGTCGTGGAAGGCGTTGCGTTCCGCGTGCGCGACGGCGAAGGCCTCGGTCTGGCGCGCGGGCAGCAACGCGAGGAGCTTCTGCGCCGTCGCCGCATCCGGCGCGGAAAAGCCGACGGACAGGTTCTCGCGCACGCCCAGCACGTGGAAGTACACGTCCTCGCCTTCGCTGTGCGCGTTGACGATGTCGACCATGCGCAACCGGTGTTCCGCGCGCGCCGGAAAGCGGAACGAGCGGTGGGTACTGCCGCGCACGAGGACGAAGTCGGGCTCGACGACGACCTGGCCCTTGCCCTGGAAGTGGAACGGATTGGCCGGCCAGTTGGCCCGGCCGGCGTGGAAGCGGACGTCGAAGGTTGCCGTCATCCGCACTCCGTCAGGTGCGCTTGCGCTCGTGCTGCCACAGCACGTCGCTGCCACCTGCGTGGCGGTTCAGCACGCGCGCCAGGACGAACATCAGGTCCGACAGGCGATTGACGTACTGGCGCGGCTGTGCGTTGATCGTCTCGAGCTTCGACAGCGTGACGATGGCGCGCTCGGCACGGCGGCACACGGTGCGGCACACGTGCGCGAGCGACGCCGCGCGCGAGCCGGCCGGCAGGATGAATTCCTTCAGGACCGGCAGGTCCGCATTGTATTTTTCCAGCAGCGCATCCAGGCGCGCCACCTGCTCGTCCTTGATCATCTGATAGCCGGGTATGCACAGCTCGCCGCCCAGGTCGAACAGGTCGTGCTGGATCGTGACGAGTTCCTCGCGCAGGTCGCCCGGCATCTCTTCGCACAGCAGCAGGCCGACGAAGGAATTCAGTTCGTCGACGTCGCCCAGCGCGGCGATGCGCGCGCTGTCTTTACCGGTGCGGCTGCCGTCGCCCAGGCCGGTGCTGCCGTCGTCCCCCGTGCGGGTCGCGATCTTCGAAAGTCGATTGCCCATGCTTATATCCTGCCCACAAAAAAAGATAGCCGGAGCATACGCCAAATCCTCGGGATTGTGCTTACAATCGTTCCATGATTCCCTCGATTCCAGTCGACCCCGAGCGCAGGCAGCAGGTCGCCGCCGCGCTGCGTGCCGTGCTCCCCGCGCGCGCCGTCCTCGCCGATCCCGAGGACACCCGTCCCTACGAATGCGATGGCCTGGCCGCCTACCGGCAACTGCCGATGGTCGTGACCCTGCCGGACGACGAGGCGCAGGTGCTCGCGATATTGAAAGTCTGCCGCGACCTGGACGTGCCCATCGTGCCGCGCGGCGCGGGCACGGGCCTGTCCGGCGGCGCGCAGCCGCTGGCGGACGGCGTCGTGATCTCGACGGCGCGCTTCAACCGCATCCTGCGCGTGGAACCGTATGCGCGCACGGCCGTCGTGCAGCCGGGCGTGCGCAACCTCGCCATCTCGGAAGCGGCCGCGCCGTTCAACCTGTATTACGCGCCCGATCCGTCGTCCCAGATCGCCTGCACCATCGGCGGCAACGTGGCCGAGAACTCGGGCGGCGTGCACTGCCTGAAGTACGGCCTCACCGTGCACAACGTGCTGCGCGTGCGCGTCTGCACGATCGAAGGCGACGTCATCGAACTCGGCGGCGATTCGCTCGACGCGCCCGGCCTCGACCTGCTGGCCGTGTTCATCGGCTCGGAAGGCATGCTGGGCATCGTCACGGAAGTGACCGTCAAACTCGTGCCGAAACCGGCGCAGGCGCAGGTGATCATGGCGTCGTTCGACGACGTGGCGACGGGCGGCAACGCGGTCGCCAGCGTGATCGCGGCCGGCATCATCCCGGCCGGGCTGGAGATGATGGACCGGACGTCGTCGCGCATGGTCGAACCGTTCGTGAAGGCGGGCTACGACCTCGACGCGGCCGCCATCCTGCTGTGCGAGGCGGACGGCACGGCGCTCGAAGTGGCGGAAGAAATCGCGCGCATGACGGAGGTGTTGCGCGAGGCCGGCGCCAGCGCGATCACGGTGTCGCAGAGCGAGGCGGAGCGCCTGCGCTTCTGGTCCGGCCGCAAGAACGCGTTCCCGGCCGCCGGCCGCATCTCGCCCGATTACTACTGCATGGACGGGACGATCCCGCGCAAGCAGCTCGCGCACGTGCTGGCGCGCATCGAGGAGATGGAAACGACGTTCGGCCTGCGCTGCGCGAACGTGTTTCACGCGGGCGACGGCAACATGCACCCGCTGATTCTGTTCGACGCCAACCAGCCGGGAGAGCTCGATCGTGCGGAAGCCTTCGGCGCCGCCATCCTCGCGCTGTGCGTGGAAGTGGGCGGCACCATCACGGGCGAACACGGCGTGGGTGTCGAGAAGATCGATTCGATGTGCGTGCAGTTCGGCGCCAAGGAGCTCGACGCGTTCTTCACCGTGAAGCGCGCGTTCGATCCGGGCATGCTCCTCAATCCCAACAAGGCCGTGCCGACACTGCAGCGCTGCGCGGAACTGGGCCGCATGCGCGTCACCGGCGGCGTGCTGCCGTTTTCTAATCTGCCGCGCTTTTGACCATGCAGAACCTCGTCGAACATTTTCAGGAACTCGTGCGCAACGGGCGCCCCTTGCGCATCCGCGGCGGCGGCACCAAGGACTGGTATGGCCAACGGCTCGACGGCGATGTCCTCGACACGCGCGCGTACACGGGCATCGTCGACTACGAGCCGACGGAACTCGTCATCACGGCGCGCTGCGGCACGCCGCTGGCCGAGATCGAAGCGGCGCTCGCGGCGCGGGGGCAGATGCTGGCGTTCGAGCCGCCGCATTTCGGCACCGGCGCGACCATTGGCGGCGCGATCGCATCGGGCCTGTCCGGGCCGCGCCGTGCCAACGCAGGCGCCGTACGCGATTTCGTCCTCGGCTGCAAACTCCTGGACGGCAAGGGCGACGTGCTCTCGTTCGGCGGCCAGGTGATGAAGAACGTGGCCGGCTACGACGTGTCGCGCCTGCTCGCGGGTTCGCTTGGCACATTGGGGCTGCTGCTGGAAGTCTCCGTGAAAGTGCTGCCGCGCGCGCCGCGCGAAGCGACGCTCGTGTTCGAGGGCATGAGCGAAGTCGATGCGCTCCGTAATCTGAACGAGTGGGCCGGCCAGCCGCTGCCCGTGTCCGCGAGCTGCTGGCACGACGGCGTGCTGGCGCTGCGCTTGTCCGGCGCGAATGCGGCCGTCGATGCGGCGATCCGGTCGCTCGGTGGCGCGCATCGTGGTGACCTTATGCCCGACTGCGCGCGCTTCTGGGCCAGTTTGCGCGAGCAGCAGCATGCGTTCTTCGACGGGGACATGCAGCTGTGGCGCCTGTCCGTGCCGTCGACCGTCGGCGCCATCGTGCTGGGCAGCCCGCAACTGATCGAGTGGGGTGGCGCGCAGCGCTGGCTGCGCGCGCCGGGCGATGTCGCGACGGCGGAACGCATCCGTGCGACCGTGCATGCGTGCGGCGGCCACGCGACCTTGTTCCGCGGCGGCGACAAAAGCGTCGGCGTGTTCCAGCCGCTGGCGCCCGCCATTGGCCGCATCCACGAACGCCTGAAAGCCGGGTTCGACCCGGCCGGCATCTTCAACCCCGGCCGGATGTACTGAGACCATGCAAACGAATCTCGCCGATTTCATCAAGGACACGCCCGAGGGCATCGAGGCCGACGCGATCCTGCGCGCCTGCGTGCACTGCGGCTTCTGCACCGCGACGTGCCCGACCTATCAGCTGCTGGGCGACGAGCTGGATGGTCCGCGCGGCCGCATCTACCTGATCAAGCAGGTGCTGGAAGGCGAGACGCCCACGCGCAAGACGCAGCTGCACCTCGACCGCTGCCTCACGTGCCGCAACTGCGAGACCACGTGCCCGTCCGGCGTGAAGTACGGGCGCCTCGTCGACATCGGCCGCAAAGTGGTCGAAGACCGCGTGCCGCGCCCGTTCATGGACAGGGTGAAGCGCACGACGTTGAAGGAATTCCTGCCGCGTACAAGCCTGTTCAAGCCCGCGTTCAGGGCTGGGCAGATGGTGCGGCCGCTGCTGCCGCCCGCGCTCCAGGACAAGCTGCAGCCGACGCGCGCGCCCGGCCGCTGGCCCGTGCGCGAGCACGCGCGCAAGATGCTCGTGCTGGCGGGCTGCGTGCAGCCGGCGATGGCGCCGAACGTCAACGCGGCGACGGCGCGCGTGCTTGACGCGCTCGGTATCCAGCTCGTCGAAGCGCCGCAGGCCGGCTGCTGCGGCGCCGTGCGCTTCCACCTGAACGACCAGGACGGCGGCCTTGCCGACATGCGCCGCAACGTCGACGCCTGGTGGCCGTACGTGGCGCAGGGCGGTATCGAGGCCATCGTGATGACGGCGTCCGGCTGCGGCGTGACGGTCAAGGACTACGGCCACCTGCTCGCGCACGACACGGCGTATGCGGCAAAGGCGGCGCGCATTTCGGCGCTGACGAACGATGTATCCGAAGTGATGTGCGACTTCGAGGGCGAGATCGCCAGGCTTCTGTCGGGCCGCATCCGCGAGCGCGTCGCGTTCCACCCGCCGTGCACCCTGCAGCACGGCCAGCAGATCCGCGGCAAGGTCGAGGGCGTGCTGGGCGCGGCCGGCGTGGACGTCGTGCTGTGCGCGGAAAGTCACCTGTGCTGCGGTTCGGCCGGCACGTATTCGGTACTGCATCCCGAGCTCGCGCACGCGCTGCGCGACCGCAAGCTCGCCAACCTGGAAGCGACGGGGGCGCAGGCATACGTCTCGGCCAACGTGGGCTGCATCGCGCACCTGCAGTCGGGAACGGCGACGCCGGTGTCGCACTGGATCGAGCTCGTCGACCGGGCGCTGTCGAGCGGCTGATTCGTCCTATAATGGACTTGCCGTCGCGTTCATCCACAGCGCATGGCGCCCATCTTTACAGGACGTTTCCCGCATGGCAGAACCGCTTGTCTCACGCCGCACTTCTCGCAAACCCGCGTACCGCGTCTCGACCGGGGTACCCGGGCTGGACGACATCCTCGGCGGCGGCCTGACCGCGGAGCGGGTGTACCTTGTCGAGGGCACACCCGGCACGGGCAAGACGACCCTCGGCATGCAATTCCTGCTCGACGGCGTGGCCAAGGGGGAAACCGGGCTGTACATCACCCTGTCGGAAACTGCCGATGAACTCGATGCCGTCGCGGAGAGCCATGGCTGGTCGCTCGACGGACTGTCGATCTTCGAGCTGGCCAGCGACGAGGCACTCGATCCGGAGGCGCAGCAGTCGATCCTGCACCCGGCCGAGATCGAGCTGGGCGAGACGGCGCGGGGCGTGATGGAAGAGGTCGACCGCATCAATCCGGCGCGCGTCGTGTTCGATAGCCTGTCGGAAATGCGGCTGCTGGCCCAGAATCCGCTGCGCTACCGCCGCCAGATCCTTGCACTCAAACAATTTTTTGCATCGCGCGCATGCACGGTGCTGATGCTGGACGACAAGACAAACCAGTCGGACCAGCACCTGCACAGCATTGCGCACGGCGTCATCAGCCTCGAACAGCTCGCCAAGGAATTTGGCAAGGAGCGCCGCCGCGTCAATATCATGAAGATGCGCGGCATCAAGTTTCGGGGCGGTTACCACGACTACATCCTCGACACCGGGGGCATCCGGATCTTCCCCCGGCTCGTCGCGGCGGAACATTTCACGAAGTTCATCCCGGTGACGCGCTCCACGGGATCCGACGGACTCGACATGCTGCTCGGCGGCGGCCTCGTCGCCGGGACCAATACGCTGTTCGTCGGACCTTCCGGCGTCGGCAAGACGACCGTCGTGGTCCGCTGCATGCTGGCGGCGCTGGAGCGGGGCGAACGATCGTCCTACTACCTGTTCGACGAAGGCATGGGGACGTTCTTCGCACGCGCCGCCGCCCTCGGGATGGATCTGGCGCCCCATCTGGATTCGGGCCTGCTGACGGTGCGCCACGTCGATCCGGCCGAGCTGGCGCCGGGCCAGTTCGCGCAGATGCTGCGCGATGCCGTGGAAACCGACGGCGCCGTCTTCGTCGCCATCGACAGCCTCAACGCTTACCTGCAGGCAATGCCAGGTGAACAATTCCTGCTGCTGCAGATGCACGAGCTGCTCGCCTACCTCAACCAGAAGGGCATCACGACGGCACTGATCCTCGGCGAGCACGGCGTCGTCGGCGAGGCCGCCCGGGACGTCGATCTCAGCTACCTGAGCGATTCGACGATGCTGCTGCGTTACTTCGAGTCCGGCGGCAAGCTGCGCCGCGCGATCACCGTGTCCAAGAGCCGGACGGTGCACCATGCGCTGACGATCCACGAGTTCCAGCTCGGGGCCGGCGGCGTCGACGTGGGCGCTGCGCTCGAGGGCTTCGAAGGCGTGTTGACGGGCTTGCCGACCTACCGCGGATCGACGCCCATGATGGTCGCCTCCGACGCCGATGCCTGACCAGCGTGAACAACGTGTGTTGATCCTCGCCCCGCACGGGCGCGACGCCGACGTGATCGCCGGCGTCGTCGAGCGTGACGGCGTCGGGTGCGAAGTCGTCGCCGGTGCCGACGCGCTGATCGAGGCGATCGGGCAGGGCGCGGCGGCGGCCATCGTGGCGGAAGAGGCGTTGTCGGCGCGCACCCTGGAACGCATCTCGGCATGGCTGGCGCGCCAGGAACCGTGGTCGGATTTTCCGTTCGTTGTCCTGCTCGCCAAACGGTACGGCGCCGCGCCGGCGCAACTGAAGGCGACCTTCGCGGCCCTCGGCAACGTCCTCCTCCTCGAACGGCCGTTGAGCGCCGACACGCTGGCCACGGCGGCAGGAGCCGCGCTGCGCGCGCGCAAGCGCCAGTACGAGGCACGCGAAGTGCTGGCGCAGCTCGCGTCGCTGAATGCGAACCTGGAGGCGCGTGTCGAGGAGCGCACGCGGGCGCTGGCGCAGGCCAATGACCGGCTCACGGCCGAAGTGATGGAGCGCGAACGCGCCCAGCAGGCGATGGCGCAGGCGCAGAAACTCGAGTTCCTCGGGCGCTTCACGGGCGGCGTGGCGCACGACTTCAACAACCTGCTGAACGTCATCCAGGGCAACCTGGAACTCATCGGCATGTTCACGCGCGAGGAATCGACGCAGGCCCGCGTGGACAAGGCGCAGGCCGCGTGCCGGCGCGGCGCCAAGCTCACGGGCCAGCTGCTGACGTTCGCGCGCGACCAGTCGCTGGACCTGCGCCCGCTGTCGGTGCGGACGTTGTTCGAGAGCGTCGAGGAGCTCGCGCGGCCGGTGCTGGGTTCTGGTGTCGAGCTCGTGCTGTCGGTCGGCGACGACGTGGACAGCGTGCTGGCCGACGCCAGCCAGATGGAAATGGCCTTGCTCAACCTGATGCTCAACGCGCGCGACGCCATGAACGGGCGGGGACGCATCCACCTGCAGGCGGCGTGCGCGCAACCGCCCGCCGGGATGCTGCCGGCGGGCGATTACGTCCGCGTCGCGGTGTCGGACAACGGTCCGGGCATGTCGCCCGAAGTGGCCGCGAAAGTCTTCGAGCCGTTTTTTACCACCAAGGGCGTGGGCAAGGGCACGGGCCTGGGACTCAGCCAGGTGTACGGGATGGCCCAGCAATCGGGCGGCGGCGCGTCCGTGCACAGCGTCCCGGGCGAGGGCGCGACGATCGAGATCTGGATGCCGGCCGCGCAAGACGCGGCGGCGGGGGAACGGCCCGCGACGGTCGACCGCCGCAAGCTGGCCGGCCTGCGCGTGCTGGTCGTCGAGGACGACGAATCGGTGCGCGCGGGGATCGTCGACGCCCTGCTGGCCCTCGGCTGCCACGTGTCGCAGGCGGGCGACGGCGGAGAAGGCCTGGCGGCGCTGGCGGGAGACCGGCCCGGCCTGCTGCTGACGGATTACCTGATGCCGGACATGACGGGTGTCGATCTGGCGGTGCGCGCCCGCGCGCTGTTCCCGAGCCTGCCCGTGCTGGTGGCGACGGGGTATGCGGACATGGGCGCGATCGAGCACGCGATCGGCAGCGACGCCGTGCTGCGCAAGCCGTTCCAGCTCGCCGAACTGGGCGCGGCCGTCGCGCGCGTGGCGAACCTGGGCTAGCGCGGGCGCGCCGTGGTAGCATCGGCGCCCTGTTTCAAAGATCGATGGAGTTGCCTGTGAGTTTCGTGTTCCGGCTCATATCCCAGGACGAGGACGCGGCGCCGTCCGTCGCCTTCCAGGACAGCATCAGCCCCGGCTACGTGCCGCTGTGGGAAGAGGTCGGCGTGTACGACGCCCTGTACAACAGCGACGGCCGCGAGGCCCGCGACATCTCGCGCGCGATCGCGTACGGCGCCGACCGCATTGCCGATGACGAAGCGCTGGGCCGCATGCTGCCGTCCTCGTGCCGGCTGGAGGAGGCGCTGCGCTTCCTGGAAAACGTGCACCGCGGCTGCACGATCCACGCGTCGGCGCGCGTCGAGACGCGCTGACCGCGCGATACCGATTTGAATATGACGCACGAAATAAAAACGATTAGTGCGTTCCGTTGCTGCTGATTAGACTGCATTTGCGGTACATACCCGCCGCCAGTGCGGGAATAATCAATCCACAGCGGAGACTGCATGAAACGTCTATTTTCGTGTCTCGCCATGCTGGCCGGCCTGGCCGCCATGGCGTTCCCGGTGCACGCGGCCATCACCATCAACACCAGCGTCCAGTACAAGATCAAGAACGTCAACAGCGGCCTGGTGCTGGGCATCGACGGCGCCAGCCAGGCCGCGGGTGCGAAAGTAGTCCAGTGGACCGACAACGGCACGGCCGACCACCTGTGGCATTTCATGCCGATGGGGAACGGGCAGTACAGCATCGAGAACATGCTGACGCACCAGGTGCTGGGCGTGAGCAATGCGGCCACCGCCGATGGCGCGCAAATCGTGCAATGGTCCGATAACGGCACGCGCGATCACCTGTGGACCGTCACCCAGGCGGCGGACGGCAACTACCTGATCCAGAACGTCAACAGCGGCAAGTACCTCGACGTGTACATGGCGAGTACGTCGACCCAGGCCACCATCGACCAGTGGGGCCTGACCAACTGCACCTGCCAGGAGTGGCAGCTGGTGAATACCCAGGCCAGCCCGTATCCGGCGCCGCGCGCGGTCGCGGGCAACGGCATCTTCGTGCATGACCCGTACATGCTGCGCGACACCGCCGGCAAATACTGGCTGTACGGTTCGCACCAGACGCTGGCCACGTCGACCGACGGCACCAACTTCACGATGTACACCAACTGCACGACCGCGCAGATGGGCGGCTATGCGCCGAACTGCCCGTCGATCGGTCCGGACTTCAGTTCCTGGAACGGCCTGCAGACGCCGAAGGGCTGGAACAACGGCGCCAATACCGATGTCTGGGCACCCAGCCTGATGGTCTCGAACGGCACCTATTACCAGTACTATTCGATCCCCTACCTGCCCAGCACGGGCGCGGAGGCCGTGATCGGCGTGGCCACCAGCGCGTCGCCGGCGGGGCCGTGGACGGACAAGGGCTTCGTCACGAAGTCGTGGAACAGCACCACCACGCAGCCGCCGTCCGGCTTCTGGAAAACGACCGACAACGCCATCGACCCCGCGCCGTTCAAGGACGCCAGCGGCAACTGGTGGATGGCCTGGGGCTCTTGGAGCGACGGCACGCACCTGATGCAGCTGGACCCCGCGACGGGCCTGAAGTCGAAGACGAACACCAACGTGTACACGCTCGCCCAGCGCGGCAACCCGTCGGCGGGCGAGGAAGGGCCGTTCATCTACTACTACAACGGCTACTACTATTACTTCGCGCCGATTAACCTCTGCTGCAACGGCACCGCCAGCACGTACCGCACCATCGTGGGCCGTTCGACCAGCGTGACCGGACCGTACGTGGACCGGGGCGGCGTCGCGCTGACGGCCGGCGGCGGCACCATCCTGCTCAGCACCCACGGCAACATCATCGGCCCGGGCGGCGGCAGCGTGTTCACCGACGCCGGCAACAACAATGCGCCGACGTTCGTCTACCACTACTACGACGGCAACAACGGCGGCCGCGCGACGCTGGGCATCAACACGCTCGGCTTCACGGCGGACGGCTGGCCCTTCATCAAGTAACGCGCCGCCGCGCGGGCGTGTATGCTGGCGGGATGACCCGACCTACTACTACCCTGCGCGGCGAATCCGTCGACCGCGCCCGCATCGACGCACTGCTGGCGTCCGATGCGCTGCTCGTCCTCGAAGACTGCGACCTCACCGGCGCGGACCTGTCGCGCCTGAACCTGCAGGACTGCGCGTTCATCCGCTGCGCCGTGGCCGAGACGTCGTTCTATGCCGCGAACCTGGCGCGCACGCGCTGGCAGCGCTGCCGCGGCGGCCATGCGGATTTCGAATCGGCCGACCTGGTCGATGCTCGCTTCGAGTCCTGCGACCTGAATAACGCCGGATGGCGCCGCGCCAAGCTCGCATCGGTGTCCTTCCGCAGCTGCAAGCTGACGGGCGCGCGCTTCGAGGAAGTGAGCCAGCTTGGCCTGTCGTTCGAAGACTGCCTGCTCGTCGGCGCCGATGTGCGCCGCATGTCGTTCCGCAAGGCGGTGCTGCGCGGGCTGGATTTCGCGGATGCGGACCTGTCGGGCTGCGACTTCCGCGAGGCCGTGTTCGAAGAAGGCTGCAGCCTGCGCGAGGCCCACATCAAGGACACGCGCTTCGATGCCGCCGACTTGCGCGAAGCGGATCTGGGCGGCCTGAAGCTGTCGAATGCGAAGCAGTTTGCCGGGGCGACGATCTCCACGCGGCAGGCGGCGGAGCTGGTGCGGGGGCTGGGGTTGAACGTGGCTTAGAGTAGCCGGGTCAGTAAGTCCGCGATCAGGGCAATACCCAGCAGGATCATCACGCCAAGTAGGATCGTGCCGTCGGGGCCGGGATGATCGGTGCGGAACTGCCGCAGGCGATTGACAAGATTGTCCGCCAGGTCGCCTTCGGGCTTGCGCAACACGTATTTGCCGGGCCAGATGGCTTCGAGCAGGAGCGGTGCCAGCAAGACCGTGATGATGAATGCACCGGCAGCGGCTTTGCTGTCACCTTCGATCACCAACATGACGGTGAGGCCTGCGAACACGCCGACCGTTACCAGCACCAATAATCTAAGCCAAAGACGCATTCGATTCAGGGAAACGGGCGACCGTTCAGTGCCCGAATCCAGTCCAGCCGCACGGTCGGCCCGCCACGCAGGCGCAGATATTCGACGCCGGTGTCGGCATAGACATCCTCGATCACGCCTGTCAGGGCTCCAAGCGTGCCGTCGGGACGCGCCACGTCCAGCGTGCACGGGCGGCGCAAGGTGGCGAGCGCCAGAAGCTCGTCATGGCGCTCGCAGTTGATCGGTGTATAGGGCTGGTCCATGCCTTATTCTAGCGCGCCACCAGTTCGGCGATGACTCTGTCCAGCGGCGTCGTCCCCGCCCATGCGACGGCAGCCGGATCGCTCCCAATGTCGATATGCGGGCCATTGAGGCCCCGCGTCATCTCGATGAAACCGGCGAGTGCGGCCGCCGAGAAGCCGGCATCGGCCAGCGCGCCTGGCCATTGCGCTTCCGGCAGGACGGCCACGTCGACCGGCTTCCCGAGCGTGGCCGCGACGGTGGCGGCGACATCGTCCGGCGCATAGTCCGCAGGCCCCGCGAGCGTCACGATGCACTGACCCGTCCATCCTTCCTGCAGCAAGGCGGCTGCCGCGTGTCCGACGTCCGCGGTGGCCACCATCGGGATGGCGCGTTGCGGCGGTGCCAGGAACGTCGGCAGGGTGCCGCTGCGCACGGCGTGTCCGACCAGGGACGTCCAGTTCTCCATGAAATAGGCCGCGCGCAGGAAGGCGGCCGGCACGCCCGATTCGCCCAGGCGCTGCTCGAACATGCGGTTCATGCCGATCCAGCCCGTGCCGGTCGCGCGGTCGGCACCCACCGAAGAGAGGGCCACGAGCCTGGGCACGCGCGCCGCGGCCGCCGCGCGTGCCGTGGTGGCGGCAACCAGGTCGGCGTGCTCGAACAGGTCGTCGCGGCCGTACTGTTGAGGACTGACGACGTAGGCGCCCCGCACGCCACTGAGCGCCCCGGTCATCGAGACCGGATCCGCCAGGTCGGCGACCGCGATCGCCGCGCCGCGTTCGGCCCACGGGCGGCCTTGCGCCGGGTCGCGTACCACGGCGCGGACAGGCTGACCGGCGCGCAACAGCGCATCGGCCGCGGCGGCGCCGGTGCGCCCGGTCACGCCGAACACGGCGTAGGGAAGGGAGGTCGTCATGGAAATTCTCCTGTTAAGTTGAACCCGAAGCGTGCATGATTGCGGGACATGCATCAATGACATGAAAGTCATATCCAACATGCGTCAAGTGGATTTAACCGGTGTCGACCTCAACCTGTTGAAACTGTTCGAAGCACTCGTCCGGGAGCGCAGCGTCACCCAGGCGGGGCTGCGGCTGGGCTTGAGCCAGCCGGCCGCCAGCCGCGCACTGGGACGGCTGCGCACGATGCTGGGCGATCGCCTCGTCGTCCGCGGCAAGTCCGGGCTGGAATTGACGCCACGCGGCGAGGCCCTGGCGGGCCGCGTGACGCGGTTGCTGGACGACGCCCGGGGGATCGTTGCGCCTGCGGTCTTCGATCCCTCCTCGGCGACGGGCAAGATCACGATCGCCGCGCACGATCACCTGAGCCTCGTGGTCCTTGGCGACCTGATGGCCCGCTTCGAACGGCAGGCGCCAGCACTCGGTCTCCACATCGCGCAACCCGCCGGGGACAACGTGCGGCTCGTCGAGCAGGGCGGTGCGGATCTGGCGCTGGGCATCTTCGGGGACCTGCCCGGCAGCCTGCATCGGCGCGGACTCCATACCGACCGCTACGTGTGCGTGGTGCGGTCCGGTCATCACGGCGTGGCTGACACGTTCAGCCTGGAACGGTACGTGAGCCTGCGTCATGTTGCCGTGACCATTTCCGGCGTGGGCGAGAGTGCGGTCGATGTCGCGCTGTCGGCACGGGGGCTCACGCGCCACGTCGCACTGCGCGTCCCTCACTTCATCGCGGGGGCGATACTGGTGGCGGACAGCGACATGATCCTCACGCTGCCGGGCCGCCTGGCGCGCCGGCTGGCGGACAAGCTCCCGCTCACGGTCGTCGCGTTGCCGCTGGAGGTTGCGCCCCTGGCGCCGGCCATGATCTGGCATGAACGCGTCCATGGCGACCCCGCCCATATTTGGGTCCGGCAACAACTTGTGGACATCGCAGCCACGTAGCTACAAATTTTTTCAAGAACCTGAATCCACCCGCTTCCCGCCTGCGTACAAGGAAGGCATTCGTGCTCATTCGTCAACCTTGACCAAGCAAGAGAGGGGGAATCATGTCTCAACAGAAGAAATCCAGGACCGCCGGGGGCGTCGCGCTGCGCGCATTGGTGGCCGCCATGTGTGCCGGCGCCGCGATCCAGGTGCCCGTGCAGGCGTCCAGCCACCGGGAAGCGCCGTTCATCACCAAGCAGCCGAAAGTCGACGCCACCGACTTCTACATGTTCCGCAGCTACGAGGCGGGCCGCGACGGCTTCGTGACGCTGATCGCGAACTACGTGCCGCTGCAGGATGCGTACGGCGGCCCGAACTACTTCGCGATGGATCCGGACGCGCTGTACGAGATTCACATCGACAACAACGGCGACGCGAAGGAAGACATCACCTTCCAGTTCCGCTTCCAGAACGCGAACAAGGACACCCAGCTGACCGTCGGCGGCAAGAAGGTGTCGATCCCGCTCGTGATCAACGGCGGCGCCATCGCCGATCCGAACGCGCCGGGCGCCAACGTGCGCGAGACCTATACCGTCAACGTGGTCCGCGGCGACCGTCGCGGCGGCCAGCGCAGCCCCGTGACCAATGCGACTGGCGGCGGCTCGACCTTCGACAAGCCGCTCGACAACATCGGCAACAAGTCGATCCCGAACTACGCCGCCTACGCGGCCAAGCACGTCTATTCGGTCAACATCCCCGGCTGCTCGACGCCGGCGCGCATGTTCGTCGGCCAGCGCAAGGACCCGTTCGTCGTGAACCTGGGCGAGACCTTCGACCTCATCAACATCAAGGCGCCGGCGACCGAGTTCGCGGCCAATGCCGAGAAGGCCGCGAAGGATGACCTGGCCTACAAGAACGTGACCAGCATCGAGCTCGAAGTCGCCGCGTCCTGCCTGATTGCCGGCGGCGATCCGGTGATCGGCGGCTGGACGACGGCCAGCATGCGCCAGGCGCGCCTGCTGAATCCGACCCCGGCCGGCGGCGGGGCATCGAAGGAGGGCGGCGCGTGGACCCAGGTGTCGCGCCTGGGCATGCCGCTCGTGAACGAAGTCGTGATCGGCCTGAAGGACAAGGACCGCTTCAACGCGAGCAAGCCGATGAACGATGCGCAGTTCGCCGACTACGTCACGAATCCGACCTTGCCGGCGCTGGTCGAAATCCTGTACGGCAGTGCCGGTGCGAAGGCCCCGACCAACTTCCCGCGCAACGACCTCGTCACCGCGTTCCTGACCGGCGTGAAGGGCCTGAACCAGCCGGCCAAGGTGACGCCGTCCGAGATGCTGCGCCTGAATACGTCGATCGCGCCGGCGGCGATGGGTGCGCAGAAGCGCCTGGGCGTGATCGATGGCGACAATGCCGGCTTCCCGAACGGACGCCGTCCGGGCGACGACGTGGTCGACATCGCGCTGCGCGTCGTGATGGGCAAGCTGTGCACGCTGAGCCTGGGTTGCGTCCCGGCCGACGCGCCGGCCGGCGGCCTGCACTTCACCGATGGCGCGTACCTGGACGACAGCTTCTTCACGAACGGCTTCCCGTACCTGAAGACCCCGCTGCCGGGTTCGCCGCAACAATAAGCCAGCAAGGAGACGATCATGAGGAAACTCTTGCCATCCATGCTGCTGCTCGGCGCACTGCTGGCCGCGTGCGGCGGCAGCGACCACCACGATGATGTCGCCATGACGCCACCACCGGGGACGACGCCGCCGCCGACGTCGGGCGGCACCACGCCGCCGGCGGACAAGTTCACGGCCCAGATCGCGAGCGTGGCCGCGAGCGCATCGGACGATGCCGAACCGGCGGCGGTGGACGACACCGCGGCGACCATGCCGGAAGACACCGAGCCGCAGGCGGTGCCATGACGCCGCGCGCCGCCATCCGCATCCTGGTGGCGGCGCTGCTGGCTTGCGCAGGCGCAGGGGCGGGCGCCGCCCCGCGCCTGCCGGCCAGCGGCGCCGAGGTGCTCGAGGAGCTGCCGTGGCGCGCCGATCCGCAGCAGCGCGAACTGCGCGCGCTGCGGGTGCGCCTGCAGGAAGCGCCGCGCGACCTGCCGCGGGCGGTGGAGGTCGCGCGCCGCTATATCGAAGTGGGCCGGCGCGACGCCGACCCGCGCTACTACGGCTATGCGCAGGCCGCGCTGGGGCCGTGGTGGAACCAGCCGGCGCCGCCGCCGCAGGTGCGCCTGCTGCGCGCGACGCTGCTGCAAAGCGAACACCGCTTTCCCGAGGCGCTGGCCGACCTCGCGGCGCTGACGGCGCAGCAGCCCGGCAACGCCCAGGCCTGGCTGACCCGCGCCACCGTCGAAACCGTGCGCGCCGACTATGCCGCGGCCACGCAGAGCTGCGCGCGCCTGTCCAGCCTCGCCGACGAACTCGTGACCACCGCCTGCATCGCCAACGTGGGCGCGATGAGCGGCCGCCTGGCCGCGAGCGAACGCCTGCTCGCGGCCGTACGCGCGCGCGCGGGTGGCACGGGCGATCCTGCCGTCGGCGCCTGGGTGCTGACGATGCTGGCCGAAATGGCGCAGCGCCGCGGTGCCGCGGACGTGGCCGAGGCGCGTTTCCGCGACGCGCTGCGCCTCACGCCGCGCGACACGTACCTGCTGGGCGCCTATGCCGACTTCCTGCTGGACACCGGCCGCCGCGGCGAGGCGGCCGCGCTGCTGGCGCCGCACACGCGCGTGGACGGCCTGCTGCTGCGCCACGCGCTCGCGGCCCATCAGGCCCCCGAGCTGGCGGAGCTGGCGGCGCGCTTCGATGCGGGCGAGCGGCGCGGGGACGGCGTCCACCTGCGCGAACAGGCCCGCTTCGAGCTGGCCCTGCGCGGCGACGCCCGCCGCGCGCTGGCGATCGCGCGCCGCAACTGGGACGTGCAGAAGGAGACGGCGGACGCGCGCATCCTGCTGGAAGCGGCGCTCGCCGCGCGCGACGTTGCGGCGGCCCGTCCGGTCCTCGACTGGATGCGCAGCGCGCACGTGGAAGACGTGCAGCTCGCGCGCCTCGCCGCACAGTTCAGCAATCAAGGAGGCAAGACATGAAACGCCTGTGGATCCTGTTCGGTCTCTTCCTCGCCGGCGCGACGTGGTCGCTGCCCGCGCTGGCGCACAAGCCGAGCGACGCATATCTTCGCCTGACGCTGGAGCAGAACAGTGCCGACGTGCGCGGCGAATGGGACATCGCGTTGCGCGACCTGGACTACGCCATCGGCCTCGATGCCGACAACGACGGCCGGCTGACGTGGGACGAAGTCCGCCACCGCCACGCCGCCATCGCCGCGTATGCGCTGGCGCGCCTGCACCTCGAACGCGGCGGCGCGGCCTGCGATCTCGTGCCGGGCCGGCAGCTGGTCGACAACCACACGGACGGCACGTACACGGTGCTGGCGTTTGCCGCCCGTTGCCCTCGGGGCGGACCGCTCGCTGTCGAGTACCGCCTGTTCGCCGACGTCGACCCGCAGCACAAGGGCCTCGCCAGCGTGCGCGACGGCGCCGACGTGCAGACCCTGGTGCTCGGCAGCGATCATCCGCGCGCCACGGTGGGCGAGGGTACGGCCAGCGGTTTCCTGACCTACGTCCGCCACGGCATCTGGCACATCTGGATCGGCTACGACCACATCCTGTTCCTCGTGTCGCTGCTGCTGCCGGCCGTGCTGGCGGGCGGCCTGCGCGCGGCGCTCGCGGACGTCCTGAAGATCGTGACGGCGTTCACCGTCGCGCATTCGATCACGCTGAGCCTCGCGGCGCTGGGCGTGGTGGCGCCGCCGTCGCGCTGGGTCGAGTCGGCGATCGCATTGTCGGTGCTGCTGGCGGCGCTGAACAACGTGGTGCCCGTTGCGCGCGGGCGGCGCTGGGCGGCGGCCTTCCTGTTCGGCCTCGTGCACGGCTTCGGTTTCGCCAGCGTGCTGGCCGACCTCGGCCTGCAACCGGGCGCGCTGGCGGCGTCGCTGGTCGGCTTCAACCTCGGCGTCGAGATCGGCCAGCTGGCCATCGTCGCGGCCTTCCTGCCGCTCGCCTGGCTGATGCGCAGCACGTGGTTCTACCGGCGCGTGGTGCTGGTGGGCGGGTCGGGCGCGATCATGCTGGTGGCCGCGCTGTGGCTGGGGGAGCGCCTGTTCGACCTCAAGCTACTCCCCGTGTAAGGCCCTACAGCCTTACCCACGCGCCCTTGTACAGCACCGGCCCTGTCGGTGCGTTCGGATCCGGCGAGCCACCTTTCGGCTCCAGGCTGATCGCCAGCAGCGTCACGTCCGGCCCGACGGCGCGCTGGTCCAGGCGCAGGCTGGCGTGGCGGTTGTCGGGAAGGATGCCCAGCGAGCGCGTCGTGCCGGCCGCCGTGATGGCCCACAGTTGCAGCGTGCGGTCGTCCGGCATCTTCACGTTGTCGGCCACGCGCACGTCGATGCGCGCGCGGCGCGCGTCGGCGGCCACCACCAGTGCGGGCTGCGCTTTCTCGTCGAGCAGCGTGGCCACCTGCTGCAGCTGCGGCTCCTGCACGCGGCCGGCCAGCACGACGGCGAGCACCACCGCGGCCGCACCGGCGCCGACGGCGAGACTGCCCCACAGCCGCGCGCCCTCGATCCGCCAGAACTGCCACGCGGGCACCGCACGCGCGAACCCGAGACGGCGCTCGATGCCGTTCCACACGCGCGCCGGCGGGGGCATCGCCTGGCTCCACTCGGCCATCGGCACGATGCGCGACTGCCACGCGGCGACGGCGTTGCGCAGCGCGGCGTCGGTGACGAGCCAGCGTTCGAAGCGGCGCCGCGCGCCGCCGCGCAAGGTCCCGAGCACGTATTCGGCAGCCAGCTTCTCGCGCAGGGCCGGATTGTTTTGGATGTTCATGCCGCTTCCCGTTTCGACAAGCAGGTTTTCAATTTTTCCAGGCCACGCCGGATCCACGTCTTGACGGTGCCGATCGGCAGACTGAGCTGGGCCGCCACTTCGCTGTGCGACAGGTCGTGGAAGTAGGCCATGCCGATCGCCTGGCGCTGCCTGCCTTCCAGCACGCCCATGCAATGCGCAAGGGCGCGCGCGTCGTCCGTCATCTGCACGCGGTCCAGCGGTCCTGCGGCCGGGTCCTGCATGGCCAGCAGCAAGTCCGTATCGAACTGCTGTGCGTCGAGTTCGACGGCGTCATCCTGGCGGCGCAGGATGTCCAGCGCCTTGTTGCGCACGATGGTCGTCATCCACGTCTGCGGTGCGGCGAGATGGGGCTGGTAGCCGGCGGCCGCGTGCCAGATCGACACGAAGGCATCCTGCAAGGCCTCCTCGGCCAGCTCGTCCTTCCTCAATATACGCAGCGCGAAGCCAAACAGTTTCGCCGACGTTGCATCGTACAGGCGGCGGAACGCGGCGCGGTCGCCGAGCGCGACGGCGGCGACGAGGCGGCGTAACTGCTCGGGGTGGTCGAGGTCCTGGGTCACGGTTGTCCTGGCAGGTTGTCCGGCGATTGAAATTGTTGAAATTGATTGTAACCCGGCAGTACCTCCGCGTCGTCAAGATATTGCATCCGATACGCCCGGTGCTGCGTATATGGAGGGTGCCCAACGATCTTTTTCACTTCACATGGACGCCACCCCCCGCATCCTGCCGGCCGTCATCGCCGCCCTTGCCCTGCCGGCCATGGCGCAAACCCGGGACGTGCCGCCCGAACCCGTGGTCCGCGTGGTCGGCCACTACGACAACGCCGTCGGCACGTCCGATGCCGCCAGCCAGGGCGTCATCACGGCCGACCTGGTGGCCAACCGGCCGACGCTGCGCACCGGCGAATTGCTCGAATTCGTGCCGGGCATGATCGTCACGCAGCACAGCGGCGACGGCAAGGCGAACCAGTACTTCCTGCGCGGCTTCAACCTCGACCACGGCACCGACTTCGCCACCTTCGTCGACGGCATGCCCGTCAACATGCGCACGCACGCGCACGGCCAGGGGTACGCGGACCTGAACTTCCTGATCCCGGAACTGGTGCAGCGCATCGACTACAAGAAGGGCACGTATTTCGCGGAGGAGGGCGACTTCGCTTCGGCCGGCGCGGCCCGCTTCCGCATCGGCGACAAGCTCCCGGCCGGCCTCGCGAGCCTGTCGCTGGGCAGCGGCGGCTACCGGCGCGCCTTGCTGGCCGATTCGTTCGCGGCCGCCGGCGGCACGCTGTTGTACGGCGTGGAGCTGGGACGCAACGACGGGCCATGGGACGTGCCGGAAGGCGTACGCAAGGCGAACGCGCTGGTCCGCTACAGCCGCGGCAGCGCGGACGACGGCTGGAGCCTGACCGGTATGGCCTACCGCAACCGCTGGACGTCGACCGACCAGGTGCCGCTGCGCGCCGTGGACTCCGGCCTGATCGGCCGTTTCGGCAGCCTCGACCCGACCGACGGCGGTACGACGGCGCGTACCAGCCTGTCGTACGCGATGCGCCGCCGCGCGGCCACGTCGCTGTTCGAGCTGGATGCGTATCTGGTGCGGTCGCGTCTCGACCTGTTCAGCAATTTCACGTACACGCTGGCCAACCCCGACGGCGGCGACCAGTTCCAGCAAAGCGAGCGGCGCACGCTGGCGGGCGTGAACCTGGCGCAGTCCTGGACCGCCGACTGGGGCGGGCTCGCGGTGCGCAACAAGGTGGGCCTGCAGGTGCGCCACGACCGCCTGGATCCGGTGGGCATCTACACCACCGTCGCGCGCATCCGCACGGGCACGGTGCGCGAGGACCGCGTGCGCGAGACGAGCGCCGGCCTGTACGCCGAGAACGTCGTGCAATGGCGGCCCTGGCTGCGCAGCGTGGCCGGCCTGCGCTACGATGCGTATGTCTTCCGCGTCGACGGCGGCAGCGCGGACGCGCACATCGTATCGCCCAAGCTGTCCCTCATCTTCGGACCGTGGCGCCGGACCGAGTTCTTCGTCAACGCCGGCCGGGGCTTCCACAGCAACGACGCGCGCGGGACGGTGCAGGCCGCCGCCGCGCCGGCCATGCCGGCGCCACCGCTCGTTGCCACGCGCGGCGCGGAACTGGGCCTGCGCACGGAGGCCGTGCCCGGCCTGCAAAGTTCGCTGGCGCTGTGGCGCCTCGACATAGCCTCGGAACTCGTGTTCGTCGGCGATGCCGGCGAGACGGCGCCGAGCCGCGCCAGCCGCCGCCATGGCATCGAATGGAACAACCATTACGTCGCCGCGCCGGGCGTGCTGCTCGACTTCGACGTGGCCGCGTCGCATGCCCGCTATGCGGACCACGACTCCGTCGGCAACGACATCCCCGGCTCCCTGAACCGCGTGGTGTCGTTCGGCGTGACGGTGGATCGCGGCCGCTGGTCGGGCGGCGTCGAGGTGCGCCACTTCGGTCCCCGGCCGCTGGTCGAGGACGGCAGCGTGCGGTCGGCATCGACGACGCTCGCCTATGCGCGCGCCGGCTACCGCATCGCGCCGCGCACGCGCTTCACGCTGGACGTGTTCAACCTGTTCGACCGCAAGGCCAGCGACATCGACTATTACTACGCGTCGCGGCTGCGCGGCGAGCCGGCGGGCGGCGTCGACGACATCCATTTCCACCCCGTGGAACCGCGCGCCGTGCGCCTGACGCTGCAACACAGTTTTTGAGTCACGCAACGCATTCGTGATGTAGTAATATTACATTTTCATTGTCGAGCCGGATCGCTCCGGTGTTCGGCCACTTGGGAGTGTAAACATGCGTGTCCGTCCCCTCGCGCTCGCCGCGATGTTCCTGAGCTACATGGCGGCGCCGGCCGTATGGGCGCAAACCGTCGTGGCCACGGCCAGCTCGCCGGGCGGCGTCCTGACCGTCGACGTCCAGCTCGACGACATGGGCAAGCTGGCCTACGACGTCAAGCGCAAGGGCAAGGAGATCATCGCCCCGTCGCGCCTCGGCTTCAACCTCGCCAACGCGCCCAAGCTGGACGGCGGCTTTACCGTGAAGGACAAGCGCGTCGGCGAGCATGACGACACGTGGGAACAGCCGTGGGGCGAGCGCCGCTACGTGCGCAACCATTACCGCGAACTGCGCGTGGACGTCGAGCAGAAGAGCCGCGCGAACCGCCGGCTGGCCATCGTCTTCCGCATCTACGACGACGGCATCGGCTTCCGCTACGAATTCCCCGACCAGCCGCAGCTGCGCGACGTCGCGATCACGGACGAGCTGACGGAATTCGCCGTCGCCCGGCCCGCGACGGCGTGGTGGATCCCGGCCGGCGAATTGGCCGGTCTCGAGCAGGTCGTGGAGAAGGCACCTTTGACAGAGATCGGCACGGCCAACACGCCGCTGACCTTGCGCCTCGACGACGGCACGCACATCGCCCTGCACGAAGCGGCGCTCGTCGACTACGCGACGATGTGGATCCGCAAGACCGAAGGCCAGAAGCTGCGCGCGCAACTGGCGCCGTCCACGACCGGACCGGCTGTCGTGCGCCACGGCGCGTTCACGACCCCGTGGCGCACGATGCGCATCGCGGACGACGCGCCCGGCCTGTACATGTCGGACCTGGAACTGAACCTGAACGAGCCGAATAAACTCGGCGACGTGTCGTGGGTGCACCCGTCGAAATTCGTCGGCGTGTGGTGGGAGATGCACCTGAATAAGGGGACGTGGAACGCGGGGCCGAAGCATGCGGCGAACACGGCGAACGTCAGGCACTACATCGATTTCGCCGCCGCCAACGGCTTCCGCGGCGTGCTGGTCGAAGGCTGGAACCGCGGCTGGGAAAGCGACTGGGGCCACGGCGGCGCCGACTTCAGTTTCACGCAGCCTTACCCCGACTTCGACCTGCCGGCCCTGGCCGCGTACGCGAAGCAGAAGGGCGTACGCCTGATCGGCCACCACGAGACGGGCGGCAACGTCGCGGCCTACGAAAAGCAGATGGATGCGGCGTATAAGCTGTATGCGAAGCTGGGCGTGGACAGCGTCAAGTCGGGCTATGTGCACGAAGCGGGCACGATGCAGTTCGCGGGCGCGGACGGCAAGGTCCATTACGGGAACTACGATTCGCAGGAAGGCGTGCGCCATTTCGTGAAGGCCGTGCTCGATGCGGCGCGCTACCGCATCGCCGTCGACACGCACGAACCCGTGAAGGACACGGGCCTGCGCCGCACGTACCCGAACTGGCTCGCGCGCGAGGGTGCGCGCGGCGTCGAGTACAACGCGTGGGGCGAGCCGCCGAACACCGCCGACCACGAAGCGAAGCTCGTGTTCACACGCATGCTGAGCGGCCCGATGGACTATACGCCCGGTGTGTTGAGCCTCGTCGGCGCGGGCGGCAAGACGTTCCATTCCACGCAGGCCAAGCAGCTCGCGAACTACGTCGTGATCTACTCGCCGATCGCGATGGCGGCCGACCTGCCGGAACACTATGCGAGGTATCCAGAGGCCTTCAAGTTCATCCGCGACGTGCCGACCGACTGGGCCGATACGCGCGTGCTGAACGGCGCCGTCGGCGAGTTCGCGACCATCGCGCGCAAGGACCGTCGTTCGGACGCCTGGTACGTCGGCGCCGTCACGGACGGTACGGCGCGCGCGGTGGCCGTGCCGCTGGCCTTCCTCGATCCGGGCAGGCAGTACGTGGCCGAGATCTACCGCGACGGCGAACAGGCCGATTACCGCAACGAACACCGGTTCGATCTGGTCACGGAAACGAAGACGGTGACGGCGCTGGACAAGCTGGACGTGCGGCTCGCACCGGGCGGCGGGCTGGCGGTGCGGATCGTACCCCGGTCGTGATTATTCGATAGCCTCTGGAGCGTCTGTTCATGGGATCATCGCCTCCATGAACAAACGCTCCCTCGCATTCGTCGGCGGCATCCTGCTCGCCGCCTCGGCGGCCCACGCCGCGCAGCAAGCCGTGCACCAGGAAGCGCTCGAACTCGGCAACGCCGCCGCCACGCGCTTCACGCTGCAGCGCGCCGGCGCGCCCGACATCCGCTACGTCATCTCGCAACCCGCGCACAAATCTCCGCTCGTGCTGTTCGTGCAGGGTTCGGGCTGCACGCCGCCGTTCGTCGGCCTGGGCACGCCGAACCGTTACTCGACCGTCTTCAACTACATTCCGCTGGCGCAGCGGGGCGACTACGCGGTGATGGTGGTCGACAAGCCCCATCAACCGGACGCGCCGCCGCAAAGCCAGCCGGGCGTGGCGACGGCATGCCCGGCCGCGTTCAACGCATACTTTTCCTATGACACCTGGCTGGGCACGCTGCGCGGCGCGCTGCGCCATGCGCTGGCCCAGCCGTGGGTCGACGGCAGCCGCGTGCTGGTGTTCGGCGTATCGGAAGGCGCGGTGATGGCGGCGGGTCTCGCGCGTGCGCTGCCGGAGGTGACGCATGTGGCGCTGATCGGCGGCACCGGCACGAGCCAGCTGTTCGATTTCGCCGCCAACGCCTATCGTGCGGGAACCACGGACGACGATACGCTCGCGCGCCTGCGCGACATCGACGCGACCGTCGACGCCATCAACGCCGACCCGCGCAGCGGCGTGAAATTCGCGTGGGGCCACACGCACCTGCGCTGGAGTACCTTCTTCGCGCAGGCGCCGGACGAGAACCTCGTCCAGTCGAAGGCGCGCGTGTACCTTGCCAGCGGCATGCGCGACGACAGCGTGCCGATCCTGTCGACGGAGGTCGCGTACGCGCGCCTGCGCGCGCTCGGGCGCGACGTCACGTTCCGGCGCGTACCGCGCGCGGGGCACGGCCTGATGGCGGAAGGGGGCACGATGGCGGACGTGCAAAAAGAATACGACGCCGTCATGGCGTGGTTCGAGCGGCGCTGAACGCCGCGGCGCTTACTGCTGCAGCGCCTTCTCGATATCGCCCGCGATCTCTTCCGGCTTGGTCTGCGGCGCATAGCGATGCAGCACGGTGCCGTCGCGGCCGACGAGGAACTTGGTGAAGTTCCACTTGATGCCCTCGGTACCCAGCACGCCGGGTGCCGCGTTCTTCAGGTATTTCCACAGCGGGTGCGCCGCGTCGCCGTTGACGTCGACCTTGGCGAACATCGGGAACGACACGCCGTAGTTCTTTTCGCAGAACGCGCCGATTTCTTCCTCGGTGCCCGGTTCCTGGCTGCCGAACTGGTTGCAGGGGAAGCCCAGCACTTCAAGGCCGCGCGAGTGCAGTTCGCGGTACAGGGTTTCCAGTCCCTGGTATTGCGGCGTGAAGCCGCATTTGCTGGCGGTGTTGACGACGAGGAGGACCTTGCCGCGGTACTTGGCCAGGTCGACCGGTTTGCCGTCGAGGGAAGCGGCCTGGAAGTCGAACACGTTCATCGTGGGCTCCTGTAAGCTTGCGTTAATCACAAGGCAACAGTGTAAGGCAAAGGAGACATCCATGCAGTCCACCGTCAACATTCCCCTGGCCGTCGGCGCGCTGCTCAGTGCCGTCGCCGCGCTGCTCCACCTGGGCATCATCGCGGGCGGTCCCGCGTGGTATCGCTTCTTCGGCGCGGGCGAGCGGTACGCGCGGGCGGCAGCGGACGGACGATGGTATCCGGCGATCGTCACGCTGGGAATCGCCGCCGTGCTGTTCGCCTGGTCCGCGTATGCGCTGGCGGGGGCGGGCGTCGTCAAGCCGCTGCCGTTCCTGAAGGCGGCGCTGGTCGCCATCACGGCCGTGTATCTCGTGCGCGGGATCGCGTTCGCACCGCTCGTCGTCGCCCAAGGGGGGACGATCACGCCGTTCGTCGTGTGGAGTTCGGTGATCTGCCTCGGCTACGGGGTGGTGCACCTCGTGGGCCTCGTGCAGCGCTGGACGGCGCTGTAGCGCCATGAAAAACGCCCTGCACGAGGCAGGGCGGCAAAGACCCGCGCGGACGCGGGCCGGGAGACGTCCGGAGCACCCGCCCCGGAGCATCGATCGAGAGAACCGTCTTACATCTTCCAGCGCAGGGCAGCCGAAACCGAACGTCCGATCTGGAGCGTACCGAAATTGGTCAGCTGCGCGTTACCCGCATTGCCGAAGTGATAGTACGCCTGCTGCACTTCGTTGGTCAGGTTGACGCCACTGATATCGATCGACACGTTGTCGTTGACCTTGTAGGAGATCTGCATGTCCACGCTCTTTTCCGGATGACGCCAGATACCGATCGGATTGGCAAACAATGCCGCTTCGTTCGTGGCCAGGAAGCCGGAGCGCCAGACTTGGGACAGGCGCGCGCTGATCGGGCCCTTTTCGTAAGCCAGGGTGGCATTGTAGGAACGGTTGGACACGCCGAAGAACGGGGTCTCGAGCTGCGCGACGATGTCGCCGGCACTATTTGCTTCAGGCACGTTCTGCGACGAGGTGAGTTTCGTAAAGCTACCCTGGATGCCGAAACCGTCCAGCAGGCTCGGCAGCCCTTTCGGGAAGTAGATGAAGCCGAGCTCGGCGCCACTGATCTTGCCGTTGGATGCATTGGTCGGCGAGTTGATGACGTAGTCGTAGCCGTTCGTATGGTCGCCACCCGAGGTCGAGTTGCGGTACGGGTCGTCCGCCGGAGCGACGTGAATCTTGCGAGCCAGGTTCACGACCAGGCCGTCGATCTTGCGCTTGAACAGGGTACCGTAGACCGCACTGTCCTTCTGGAAATACCACTCGGCCGTCAGGTCGAAGTTCTTGGATTTCGTCGGTTTCAGGTCCGGATTGCCACCGCTGCCCGAGCCGTAACCCACCTTCGACACGTCGTCACCGAGTTGATACACAGGATTCAGGTCACCGAAGTTCGGGCGGCGCAGGGTTTCACCATAGTTGAAGCGCAGCACGACGTCCTTGGAAGGATCGTAAATCAGGGTCATGCTCGGCAGGAGCTTGCTGGTCGACTTGCTGGCACTCGTCGCGGTGACCGCCTTGGTGGAGGCATCGACCTTATAGAAGGACATGTCGGTCTTGACCTTGACGTAGCGCACGCCGAAATTGCCGCGCAGGCGATGGCCGAACAGGTCGTTCTGGGTATTCCCCATCAGGAACAGGTTGGTCGTCTTTTCATCGACCTCGAAGGTCTTCTGCAGGCGCAGTTTGTCCGTCGTCAGGAAGTTCGCATCGACCGAGTTATAGAGCTTGCGCCAGTCGTCGATATGGTCGCGGATGTAGTAGGCATTGGGTTCCACCCACGAGCGCGGAACATCCGAGATGGCCGTGCCGAAGCCCGAGTTGACGATGGAGTACTCCGGACCCAGCGAGGCGAGATTGCGGTTCAACGCGGCCGATTGCGTCCGGTTGGCTTCCGACGCCTTGCGGTCGTCGAAGCGCGCGCCGAAGTGGATCGTCTGCAGCGCACCCCAGTCGGCATCGAAGACGCCCGCCAGGCTGGCCGTCGCGGCGCTGCCCTTGTTGCGGTTGGCGTTATCGAAGAACTGCGCAACATTCCACTTGCTCGGGTCGGCCAGGTCGGCATCGTTATTGAAATGGAACGCCGTGTTGTTGCTGCCGTCGTTGAAGTTGACGTTGATGGACGGCGCAACGCGATCGATCCGGGTGGCCGTGAATTCCGAGTGATAGGTGCTGGTCTGGTACGACAGGTCACCTTCCAGCTTCAGGCGGTCGCTGATGTCCCATTTGCCGTTCAGGGCAGACACGTAGGAATCGGTTGCCGACGTGGTGTAGTCGCCGCTGTTGAAGCCATAGACATTATTGACGGTACGGCTCTTGATGATGTTCGTTCCCGGGAACGTCGTGATCGACCCCGCAGGGTTGCTGCCGAGATCACCCCACCAGTCGACGAAGCTGAACAGCAACTTGTTGAAGGCCTTGTTACGATAACCGTTGTACATCGATTCGAAGGTGTAAACCGAATCGCTGTTCGGCTTCCACTGCAAGGCGATATTGGCGGAAGGACGTTCCCGCTCGCCCTGCAGGTCGCTCTGGAAAACGGCGTCACGCGACAGGTAATACGGATACGCCTTGCCGTTGAAATTCAGCGTCGAACCCGCTGCGGTCGGCAGGCCGGTACGGGTACCAGGCGTCCAGATATTGTTGTCGAAGACGCGCTGCAAGGGCGTATAACCGGCAGGATCTTCGGCGGCATTGGGGCTGACGAACGGCACCATCGCACCCGGCGCCACGCTTTCATTGCGGTATTTCGTCTTGGTATCCGACAGATTGACCAGGGCACCGAATTCGCCGAAGCCGGTTTCCCAGCGGTTGCTCAACATGCCGCTGAGCTGCGGGTTCGCCTTTTTCGCCGGATCGAGATAGGTTTCACGCGCCGACAGCGACACTTTCGAACCCTTGAAATCGAACGGCCGCAGCGACTTGACGTCGATCTGGCCTGCGATCCCGGTTTCCAGCTGGCTGGCGTCGCGCGTCTTGTAGACGTCGATCTGGCGCACCAGCGTCGACGGAATGTCCTGGAGCGCGACCTGCGTGCCGGACGCCGTAAAAATGGTGCGGCCGTTCCAGGTGGTCTGGACGTCGGGCATGCCGCGGATGGACAGGGTGCCGACTTCGCCGCCGGCGCGGTCGGTGACCTGGATGCCCGTCACGCGCTGCAGCGCTTCGACGACGTTGTTGTCGGGCAGCTTGCCGATGTCGTCGGCAACGACCGATTCCACGACCTGGTCGTTGGTGCGCTTGATCGCAAGGCTCTTGATCAGCGACGCCTTGACGCCCGTGACGACCACGGTCTCGACGGGCTCCGTCTTGTCGGCGGTCGCTTGCGCCCATACCGGGGCGCTGCCGAGCACGCCGGCGCCGGCCAGCGCGAGGACGCTCAGTTTCAGCTGGGGGAGGGCCGTGTTCCGACGACCCTGCGAAGTACGATTCTGCATGTTGTCTCCTGTGAAAATTATTGTTATGCCTGGCATCGATTTCATCTTATTGATGAGAGGCCAGAACAATCCAATGACTTTTTCCCGGAGTTCGATATCGTTTTTAGTATGTAAAGCGCAAACATTTTCAGCGCATGCAGATAAACACACGATGTCTGCGTGTTGAGACTGCGCAATAAATGTTATGGAATATGGGTGCCTAACAGTGACATGTGTGACAAGCCGTTGTTGGCTTGCCACGTATGCAGATCAGATGAGACCGAGCGTCTCGGTACCCGCCGAGAAGTCGCGGTTCTTGGCGTGCTTGCTGTTGAGCTTGATGTTCAGGCGCAGGTCGTTGACGGAGTCCGCATTGCGCAGCGCGTCCTCGTAGGTGATCTTGTCCGCCTCGTACAGGTCGAACAGGGCCTGGTCGAAGGTCTGCATGCCCAGCTCGCGCGACTTCTTCATGATCTCCTTGATCTCGTGGACCTCGCCCTTGAAGATCAGGTCCGAGATCAGCGGCGAATTCAGCAGGATCTCCATCGCGACGACGCGGCCCTTCGCTTCCTTCTTCGGAATCAGGCGCTGCGAGATCAGGCCCTTCAGGTTCAGCGACAGGTCCATCAGCAGTTGCTGGCGCCGTTCTTCGGGGAAGAAGTTGATGATGCGGTCCAGCGCCTGGTTCGAGCTGTTCGCGTGCAGCGTGGCGAGGCACAGGTGGCCCGTCTCGGCGAACGCGATCGCGTGTTCCATCGTCTCGCGGTCGCGGATTTCTCCGATCTGGATCACGTCCGGCGCCTGGCGCAGGGAGTTCTTCAGCGCGGCTTCGAAGCTGTCGGTGTCGACACCGACCTCGCGCTGCGTGATCACGCAGTTCCCGTGCGGGTGGACGAATTCGACGGGGTCTTCGATCGTGATGATGTGCCCGTGGCTGTTCTCGTTGCGGTAGCCGACCATCGTCGCGAGCGTCGTCGATTTGCCGGAGCCCGTCGCACCGACCATGATCACGAGGCCGCGCTTGGTCATGATCACGTCCTTCAGCACCTCCGGCAGGTCGAGGTCCTCGAACTTCGGGATCGTCGTCGTGATCACTCGCAGCACCATGCCCACGGCGCCCATCTGCATGAAGGCGGAGACGCGGAAGCGTCCCAGGTCGCCCGGGCTGATGGCGAAGTTGGCTTCCTTCGTCAGCTCGAAGCCGGCGGCCTGCTTGTCGTTCATGATGGCGCGCGCCAGGTCGGCCGTGTGCGACGCGCTCAAGGCCTGGTTGGACACGGGCGTCATGCGGCCGTCGATCTTCATCGCGGGCGGGAAGCCGGTCGTGATGAACAGGTCGGAACCGCCCTTGCTGACCATCAGGCGCAGCAGGTCGAACATGAATTTGGAGGCCTGGTCGCGTTCCATCGTCGGTCCTTCTTATCCTGGGAAATTCTCGGGGATCTTGGCGGCGAAGCGGGCCGCAGAGGACGAGATCACGTTGCGGCGCACGAGGTCCGTCAGGTTCTGGTCCAGCGTCTGCATGCCGACGTTGGAGCCGGTCTGGATCGCGGAATACATCTGTGCGATCTTCGCTTCGCGGATCAGGTTGCGGATGGCCGGCGTGCCGATCATGATTTCGTGCGCGGCCACGCGGCCGGAGCCGTCCTTCGTCTTGAGGAGCGTCTGCGAGATCACGGCCTGCAGCGATTCCGACAGCATCGCGCGCACCATCTCTTTTTCCTCGGCAGGGAACACGTCGACGATACGGTCGATGGTCTTCGCGGCCGACGACGTGTGCAGCGTGCCGAACACGAGGTGGCCCGTCTCGGCGGCGGACAGCGCGAGGCGGATCGTCTCCAGGTCGCGCAGCTCGCCGACGAGGATCGCGTCCGGGTCTTCGCGCAGCGCCGAGCGCAGCGCGTTGTTGAACGACAGCGTGTGCGGACCGACTTCGCGCTGGTTGATCAGGCACTTCTTCGAATCGTGCACGAACTCGATCGGGTCCTCGATGGTGAGGATGTGGCCGTACTCGTTCTCGTTCAGGTGGTTGATCATCGCGGCCAGGGTCGTCGACTTGCCGGAGCCCGTCGGACCCGTCACGAGCACGAGGCCGCGCGGCTTCATCGCGAGGTCGGCGAAGATCTTCGGCGCGTTCAGTTCTTCGAGCGAGAGGATCTTCGACGGGATCGTCCGCATCACGGCGGCGGCGCCCCGTTCCTGGTTGTAGGCGTTGACGCGGAAGCGTGCGAGGCCCGGGATCGCGAACGAGAAGTCGCACTCCAGCATCTCTTCGTACTGCTTGCGCTGGCCGTCGTTCATGATGTCATAGATCATGCCGTGCACGTCCTTGTGCTCCAGCGGCGGCAGGTTGATGCGGCGCACGTCGCCATGCACGCGGATCATCGGCGGCAGGCCGGCCGACAGGTGCAGGTCGGAGGCTTTGTTCTTGACGGAGAAAGCGAGCAGCTCGGAGATGTCCATTTATAATGATCCTTTGATATCCGTCGCCCCCGCGAAGGCGGGGGCCCAAGTGTTGCGTGCACGCAGGCGAAACTTGGATTCCCGCCTGCGCGGGAATGACGATGGTTGTTGCGCCGTTCAGCCTTAAAAATATTTCCTGTAGAAAACCATTATGTCCACAATCGCAGCCAACATGCAAGCTGTCGAAGCGACAATCCAGGCCGCTTGCGACGCCGCAAAACGGCCCCGTTCGACCGTCCAGTTGCTGGCTGTTTCGAAGACGTTTCCGGCGGAAGCCGTGCTGGAAGCGATCGAAGCGGGGCAGCGCGCGTTCGGCGAAAACTATGTGCAGGAAGGCGTCGACAAGATCGCCGCTGTGGCAAAAGCGCGACCCGACCTGGTATTGGAATGGCATTTCATCGGCCCGATCCAGAGCAACAAGACGCGGCCCATCGCCACCAGCTTCCAGTGGGTGCACACGGTCGAGCGCTTGAAAATCGCGCAGCGCCTGTCGGAACAGCGTCCGCCCGAATTGGGCCTGCTGGACATCTGTTTGCAAGTGAACATCAGCGGCGAAGCCACCAAAAGTGGCGCGAAGCCGGAGGAGCTGCTGGACCTGGCCCGGGCCGTCGTCCAGCTGCCGAACCTACGGCTGCGTGGGCTGATGGCGATCCCGGAACCGCAGGCCGACCCGGCCCTCCAGCGCGCGCCGTTCGCACGCCTGCGCGCGCTCGCGCAGGACATCACCCGCGCCGGCATCCCCCTCGACACGCTGTCGATGGGCATGTCCGGCGACCTGCAATCGGCCGTGCTGGAAGGCGCGACCATCGTACGCATCGGCAGCGCGATCTTCGGCGCGCGCCATTACGAATAAGGTTCATATGAAGATCAGTTTCATCGGCGGCGGCAACATGGCCTCCGCCCTCATCGCCGGCCTGGCCGGCAAGGTCGCGCAGGCGGCGGACATCCACGTCGTCGATCCGAACGCGGACGCGCTCGAACGCCTGCGCACGCAATATGGTGTGACGACGTCGCCGGACATCGGCGCGGCCGTCGCCGCCAGCGACGTCATCGTGCTCGCGGTGAAGCCGCAGCAGATGCGCGACGTGGCGGTGCATGTACAGTCGCAGCTCGCGAACCAGCCGCTGCTGCTGTCGATCGCGGCGGGTATCCGCGGCGCGGACCTGTCGCGCTGGCTCGGCGGCTACGGTGCCATCGTGCGCACGATGCCGAACACGCCCGCGCTGATCGGGCAGGGCATCACGGGCATGGTGGCGATGGCCGGCGTCAGCGCCGCGCAGAAGGATGCCGCCGACAGCATCATGCGCGCCGTTGGCCAGACCGTGTGGTTCGATGAAGAAAGCCAGATCGATCCGGTGACGGCGGTGTCGGGCAGCGGTCCGGCCTACGTGTTCTACTTCCTCGAAGCGATGCAGCAGGCGGCCGCGGAGATGGGCCTGTCGGCGGAGCAGGGCAAGGCGCTCGCGCTGGCCACGTTCACGGGCGCGGCCCAGCTGGCGGCACAGTCCGACGAACCCGTCGACCTGCTGCGCCAGCGCGTGACGTCGAAGGGCGGCACGACGCATGCGGCCATCACGAGCATGGAAGCGGCGGGCGTCAAGGAGGCAATCGTCGCGGCGATGAAGGCGGCTGCGGCGCGTGGGCGGGAGCTCGGCGAAGAGATGGGCAAGGACGCCTGAGGTCAGGCGCCATGCGAAGGGCCGGTGACTAGCCGGCTCGTGCCTGTGAGATCGTGGGAGCGCCGCGCGTCCACCCATCCTTGAAGCCGTCGACGACATCGCCAAGGGCTCCCGACGCAAGCCACAGGGGATCAGGGACATGGACATGTCCGGTTGCGGATGTGTTGTAGTTGCGTTCTAGAGCGTTAGTTATTTTCGGCCAGCCCCGACTACTGACGGTTTTCCCAGACCCACTTCAAGCCGCGCATATACCCTTCGGCCTTGCTGGTGCCATGGCCCATGCCCTCTATCGTGACACTCTGCAGCTGCAAGCCCTTGTACTGGTGCGCTGCCAGCTGTTTTCCGAATTGGCCGATCGAGTCGCGAAACTGCGCCGGTTCCAGCGAGCCGACGGAAATGAACACGCGCGCCTTCAGCAGCCGGTTCTGCTTGGCGAGGGCGTCCTCGAGCTTGAACACGGCGCTGCTGTCCCAGATCACGGCCGGGCTCAGGGCGATATAGCCCGTGAAAAAGTCCGGCGTCTTCATGGCGGCGCCCAGCGTGAACAGGCCGCCCAGCGACGCGCCGGCCAGTGTGCGGTTGTCCTTGTCGCCGTGGTATGTCGATTCGATCAGCGGCGCGACTTCCTTTTCCAGGAAATTCAGGAACTGGTCGCCTTTGCCCGAGCCGGGCGCCATCCACATCGACGTGTAGGTGTAATCGCGCACGCGGGCGCTGCCGTAATCCGTGCCGTCCGGGTAGGACAGGCCCACCATGATGAATTCCGGCGCCATCTTGTCGTACACCAGGTTGCCGTAGGCGCCGGCGAGCAGCGGCGTGTCCCAGTAGCCGTCCGTGAAATACAGGACCGGATACTTCTTGTTCGGATTGCTCCAGTAGCTGTCCGGGTAGACGATGATCAGTTCGTGGGTCTGGCCGGTATAGGCCGACTTCACGGACACGATATCCGTATTCCCGAACACGAATTTTTTCGACGTTTGCTCGGCGAGTGCGGTGGACGACACGCCGAGCGACAACAGCAGGACGAGGAGCGCTTTTTTCACGGACGTCCTTCGATGTGATGTGATGGTGCCGGCCGCTTGCCCAGCAGCGCCCACAGTGTATAGATACCGATGGCTGTGCCGATCGGGACGTAAAGCAATTCGACCACGCCCAACACGATCACGACCACGCGTGCCGTCCGCGATCCCTTCAACAGCGCGATCCCGGCGCCGACCTCGGTTGCCATGAACAACGCCAGCAGCACGACCGTCGCCGTGCCGAATTCGGGACCGCTCCCACCTCTGCCGAGCGGACCGAGCCAATGGACGCCGAGTCCGAAAATCAGCATCATGCCGCCGCCCAGCACACCGGTAGCGATGTGTAATGCAGCGGTAGTGCGTGAGAGGGTGTCCATGACTACGCCCGTTGAAAAAGGGGCTCAGTGTAAGCGTTTTTACCCCGCATAAATACGCACAAAGTCACGTCAGGGCGATGGCGCCTTCAACCGGAACGACACATCCCGGTCGCGATCGACCTCGAGCCGGCCGTCCTTGAACACCAGCTCCGCCACCTGGATGACCGTGCGCTGGTTCCAGCGCGCATCCGTGGCCGCTTCCGCCTCGTTCACCTGGTGGACGAAGTAATAGATGAACGCGCGGTCGCCATCGACGACGACGTCCGCGTGCTGTCCCTTGGCCCGGTCGGTGGCCTTGTGGCCCGGTTCGCCGAGGATGTAGCCGGCCTGCTCGGTCCAGTGCGTTGCATCGTCGGAGCGCAGCACCATCAGCCCCTTCCACACGTCGACGACCATCCAATAGTATCCCTTGAAGCGGAACACCTTCGGTCCCTCGCCCGTGGTCGGATTGACCGGCTGGTCGCTCACCTTCTTCCACGTGCGCAGGTCCTGGCTGTCGGCGGCCAGGATCTTGCTGCCGGCGCGCTCGTCCTTGTACCACATCCGATAACCCTGTCCGAGCTTGATGACGGTCGGGTCGATCATGCGGCCGGTGTCCAGCTTCACGGTGCCCTCGCATTTCCATGTCGAGAGGTCGGTGCTGGTCAGGTGCTCGATGCGGCCGTCCGCGCCGGGGCCGCCCCACCGGTGGAAGATGCCCGGCACGATCGTGAGCCACATGTGATATGTGCCCTTTTCATAGTAGATCTCGGGCGCCCAGAGCGTCACGTCCGTGCACGCCTTGGGAAAATCGGCCGTGCCCTGGTAGCGCCAGTGCACGCCGTCGTCGGACGCGGCGATGCCGATGGCCGTGCCATGCACCCATTCGACGTCCTTCGGATCGGGCAACTTCATCGTCGCCCGGCGATTGGTATAAAACATCTTCCACACTCCGGCGGCGCGGTCGTACACGATGGACACGTCCGCCGCGCCATCGAACACGGGATCGCGGAACACCGGTTTCGGTGCGACGTCGGCGGCGCTGGCGATCAGCGGTAGCGCAAGGGCCAGGGCGGCGAGGAGGGGCTTCATGCGGTCTCCAGTGAGTTTTCAGAACTTGATCGAGAGCGGCTTGCCGGCATACGTGACCGACTTCGTCGCGGCCGCCGGTTCGAGGGCGGTCGCGTTCGCGCGGCCGACGACCACGACATTCAGCTTGCGCGTGCCGACCAGGCCCTTGAACGACCCCTTGCGGGCGCTGATGGTCAGGGTCCTGGCGGCGTCGTTCCATACCAGGTCGTAGGTCGCGTACCGGCCCTTTTCGTAGTCGTACGTTTCGTTGTCGTCCTCGTAGACCGTGAACTTGCCGTCGGCGCCCGGATAGACGCGGATCTCCCAGGGCGCATCCGGCCGCTCGGTGGCGTACTGGACGACGGGGCCCATCGGCACGATGGCGCCGGCGCGCACGTACAGCGGGAAGACGTCGAGCGGCATCGCGGGTGACGGTCGTCCCGCCCTGGAAGCGCTCGTGCGTCCAGAAGTCGTACCAGTCGGCGCCGGCAGGCAGGTACGTTTGCATCGTCGTGTCCAGCTTGCCGGTTGGTTGTGCCTGCGCGGCCAGCTGCGACGGGGTGCGCCAGGCCAGGCGCAGGTTGCGCTCGGACGTGGCGTTGTAATACTCGAGGGTGATCGGGAGGCTCTGGCCCTTTTTCAGGACGACCCTGGTGCCGGCGTAGCGCTTGCCGCCGTTCTTCCAGTCCTCGACGGCGACCTTGCCGTCGACGATCAGGCGGTAACCGTCGTCGCCTTCCGCGCCCAGCTCGTATTCGCCGTCTTCCGGGGCCACGACGGCGCCCGTCCACCGCGCGGAAAAGTTATCGAGGCTCGTCAGGCCGGCCGGCATGTCGGCCAGCGGCGGTCCGGGCCACTGGAAATCGATGGTGGCGTCGACGGTCTTGCCCTGCGGCGTCTCGAAGTTGGTGCCCGCGAAGTATTGTCCGGCCAGGCCCGGCTTGCCGTCGGGCGTGCGCAGGGCGGTCGCCGGGACGGTGGCGGGCGGCGGCGGCTGGAAGCGGTACATCTGGCGCGTGACCGGATGGACGAGGAAGGACGGGCCGAACTGGAAGGCGTCGTTGATGTCGCGCACGCGCGGGTCGTCCGGGAAGTCCATCGGCAGGGCGCGCATCAGCGTGTAGCCGTCGCGGGTGACCTTGCCGGCCAGGCTGTAGGTATAAGGCAGCAGGCGGTAGCGCAGGCGCACGGCGTCGTACAGTGCCTTGTACATCTCGGGATCCGACCGCTTGAACAGGTAGGGCTCGCGCTCGATGTCGGTGCCGTGGATGCGCATCAGCGGATTGAAGGCCGCGTATTGGAGCCAGCGCGCGTACAGCTCGCGGTACGACGCATTCTTGTCGCCGCCGGGGAATTCGCCGCCGATGAAGAAGCCGGCGGTATCCTGCGTCCAGTACGGGTTGCCGGTGATGGTGACGTTGACGCCGCCGTTGATCTGCTCGAGCAGCGTCTTCCAGCTGGCCCGCGTGTCGCCCGACCATGAGGCCGCCGCCGTCCGCTGCGCGCCGGCCCAGGCCGAGCGCGTGAGCGTGAACACGCGCTGGTTGCTGGTGGCCCGTTGGCCCTCGTACGTGCCGAGCGTCGTCATCAGCGAGTACGGGTTGAGGTAGCGGGCGAAGTCGCCCATGGCGTTGTTGCCCAGTCCCTTGATGTCGCGCTCGTTGTCGGCGGCGCTGTGCGCGGCCGTGCCGACTTCGACTTCGGTGCCGTCCATCCACAGCGCGTCCACGCCCACGTCGAGCAGGCCCTTCTTGACGTGCTTGAAGTAGATCTTGCGGCCCTCGGGGCTGTAGGCGTCGTAGATGCGCGCCTTCTTCGAGATCCGGTGCAGCGGCTCGAAGCGCAGCTTGTGTTCGTCGAGCTCGTGCGCCAGCGCGGTGTCGTTGCCGATCGAGGGCCAGATCGACACCATCAGTTTCAGGTGCATGTCGTGGATGGCCTTCGTCATGCCCTTCGGATCGGGGAAACGCTCCTTGTTCCAGGTCATGCCGCTCCAGCTGCCGTCCTTGTCGCTGCCCCAGTACTGCCAGTCCTGCACGATGTAGTCGAGCGGGAACTGCTCCTTGCGGAAGGTGCGTGCAACTTCGACGATGCGGTCCTGCGTCTGGTAGCGTTCCTTGCTCATGAACAGGCCGAGTGCCTGCTTCGGCACCATCGGTGCGGCACCCGTGAGGTCGCGGTAGCCGGCCACGACGTCGTCCGGCGTGGCGCCCGCCATGAAGTAGTAATCGACGCCGCCCGGCGCGCTTTCCGCCCACAGCGACGCGCCCTCGGGCGTATCCGTGAAGCGCATCTTCGAATACGTGTCCCACAGGATGCCGTAGCGTTCCGTCGACACCATGACGGGGATGATGATGCCGATGTTCGTCTGCACCAGCAGCAGGTCCTTGTTGCGGCGGTTGATGTCGCCTTCGCCCACGAAGCCGAAGCCGTAGATGCCTTCGCCGGGCTTGAGCGTGAACGTGTTCTTCGCTTCATAGGTCGGCGCGCCGGCCAGCTCGATTTTCTTCAGCGTCTGCGGCGCGCTGCGGTTTTCCTGCGTATAGACCTTGCCGCGCGCATCCTTGAACGTGATGGCGCCGGTCGACTTGTCGATCACCACGGTGAGAAGCCGGCTTTCCAGCGTCAGCGCATCGGCGCTTTGGCGCGTCGTGAAGGCGACAGCCGCCGGTTTGTGCGTGACGACGATGCTCGGATGGCGCCAGAAGTTTTCGCCGAGCGTCGTATTGACGCGAACCGTCGCCGGGCCGTAGAAGATCACGTTCTTGGTCACGCCGGCCACGCGGACCTGCACACCGTGCGCGATCGGCGCATACGAGAAGGACGACGTCGGAGTGGCAACCGGCAGCAGATGGCCGTTGGCATCGAGGCCGGACAGCGGGGCCGCATGCGCGCCCGCGGCGAGGAGGGCAAGCAGCGCGATGTGTTTTTTCATGGGATTCCTGGACGTTGGTGACAAGGCTGGCCGGACGTTAGCAGAATAATTTGTGCGGCGATATTACAAATTTTCGCGAAAACTATAACGATATCGGCTAGCTCGTGTACGTACCCCAATACGCCGAGATAGCGCTATCATCAAGCGATCCCTATAACAACAAGGAGACTTCGATGAAACAGCTGTTGGCGGCATGCGCCGTCGTACTGTGTGCCGGTACCCCCGCCTGGGCACAGCAGCCCGCCACCCGGGCGGCCGAACGCCACTTCGTTCTGGAAAACACGCAGATCATCCCTGTGCAGTCGCAGTCGACGGGCAGGGCGCACGAGCTGGTCGTCGTGCTGCCGTCCAGCTACGCGGCGCATCCGGAAAAGCGCTATCCCGTGCTGTACTACCTCGACGCATACTGGGACACGCCGCTGCTCACCGCCACCTACGGCAACCTGATCTACGATAACCAGGTCCCCGAATTCATCATGGTGGGGCTGTCGTATCCGTCCGGCGCCAATTACGACGCCGAGCGCCGCCGCGACTACACGATCACGGCGACGGACGCCGGATCCGGCCAGGCCGACGCCTTCCTCGGCTTCATCACGAAGGAGGTCGCGCCGCTGATCGAGAGCCGCTTCCGCGCCGAAAAGACGGACCGCGTGATCTCCGGCAGCTCGCTGGGCGGCCTGTTCGCCATCGCGGCCGCGTACAAGGCGCCGGGCTTCTTCGCGGGCCACATCGCCATCAGCCCCGCGGCCGGCTGGGACCACGGCGCGCTGGGCAAGCTCGATGCCGCCCATGCCCGCGACCACAAGGCGCTGCCCGCGCGCATGTTCATCTCGCACGGCAGCATCGAGTATCCCGCGTTCCGGCAGCCCATCGTCGCGTTCCAGAAGCAGCTGGGCAAGCGCAACTACCAGGGACTCGACCTGCAGACGTGGACGATGGAAGGACTCGACCACACGGGCGTGAAAGGCGACGGCTACGTGCGCGGCCTGATGTGGGTGTGGAAGCCGAACAAGCCGGCCGGACCGAGCGGGCTGACGAAGGCCATGCAGCAGCAGGGCGAGTAGGAGCCGGTCAGCGGCCGCGAAAGTGCGACGCCTGCAGGAAGCGCAGGCCGGCGAGGACCTGGTCCACGCGCTCGCCGGACAGCCGGCCGATGCGTGCTCCCAGCCGTGCCTTCGGGATCGCGCTGATCTGCGACGGCAGGACGACGCTGCGCTTCTCGAGTCCGCCCTCGCCGGGCTCCAGCGGCACGCAACCGGGTTCGCTCGCCCGCCTGAGATTCGTCGTCAGGGCGCAGACGACCACGGTGTCGATGCGCGAATGGTTGAACACGTCGTCCTGCACCACGAGGTGCGGATGCGGATAGCCGGGGACCGAGCCGCGCGTGCCGTCCGGCGCCACCCAGTAGAGCTCACCCCTGTCGATGCGCCGCGCGGGCGCGTTGTCGTCGTCCATGTGGTTTCCAATCTGTTGAATGATAGGATAGCGCTTTACGCACCATCACGAGGAATTCATGACGATATTCGCCATGCCCGTATTCGACGCCACCGTCATCTACGAAGGCAAGGAACTGTTCAAGGGCCAGGGTGCCGCGCGCGGCTGGGCCGAGAAGCTGGCCAAGGAAATCGAGACCCCCGTCACGGTCGAGAAGATCGGCACCGGCTGGGCGCTGTGCGCAACGCTGGACGGCGTCGACTGCCGCTGGGGTATCCTCGGCCAGCGACTGAAGCGGCTGGATTGAGAGGTTGACGAAATGCGCGCATTGACGGTCTCGCGCATCCTGCATGCGGGCTACGTGTTCGCCTGCGAGGGTACGCGCATCGCCTTCGACACCATCTTCGAAAACCCGTTCAGCCGCAACTGCCACGCGTTCCCGGACGTGCGCTTCGACGAGGCGCTGATCCGGCGCCAGCGCTTCGACGCCGTCTTCATCTCCCACTTCCACGACGACCACTGCTCGCTCGAGAGCCTGGACCTGCTGGACCGCGCGACGCCGCTGTACATCTACTGCCTGTTCGACGAGCTGTTCGACATGGTGCGCGAGCTCGGTTTCACGAGCGTGCACGCGCTGCGGCTGGACGTGCCGGTGGACGTCGGCCCGTTCCGGGTCGTGCCGCGCGAAGCGATGGATGCCGACGTCGATTCGATGTTCCAGATTCGCGCCGCGGGCCTGAACGTATTGAACGTCGTCGACTCGTGGATCGACGATGCGGCGCTGTCGCGCCTCGTCGCCGAAAAGCCGTGGGATCTCGTGCTGTTTCCGTTCCAGACGATGCGCGAGATCGAGGTGCTGGCCCCGACGCGCGCCGAACCTGCACCTCCCGCGCTGCCGGAGGAATGGCTGGATCAGCTCGAGGCGCTGGACCCGCGCTTCGTCGTGCCGAGCTCCTGCCAGTTCCAGCTCGAACCCTGGTCGTGGTACAACCGCGCCTTCTTCCCGATCTCGTATGCCCGCTTCGCGCAGGAGGTGCAGGCGGTGCTGCCGCAGGCGCGGATCGTGCGCATGGATCCGTCGGTATCGATGGTGCTGGATGCCGACGGGCTGCATCCCGCGCCGCCGCTGGACTGGGTCATCCCCGTCGGCGCGCGGGACGTCGATTACGTCTACGAAGGCAATGCGGACGCGCCGCCCACGGCCGACATCGCGCGCCATTTCCCCTCCTTGAGTCCGGACCAGTGGACGCGTGTGCTGGATTTTTGCCGCACCGGCCTGCCGGACCGGTACGCCGCGCTCGACGACGAGAGCGATTATTTCGACAGCCCGCGCATCTGGCAGCTGTCGATCCACGATCACGCGGGCGAGGTCACGCGCTTCCGCTACCGGCTGTCTTCCGGCAGTGCGACACCTGTCGATGACGGCCCGCTGGGCTGGACCACCGACATCCCCGCCGTGAAGCTGTACGCGGCGCTGGAACTGGGCGAGTCGCTGACGTCGCTGTATATGCGCATCAACGACGTGCGCATCAACGATGCCGTGTTCGACGCGGACACGGAGCGTGACCTGGCGCAGGCCGACGTGATAGAGGATCCGCTGATCCGCTGCCTGTTCAACGAGGGCTTCGGCGCCTACCAGCGGGCGCAGTTGCGGCGCTTGCAGGCGCGTCAGGCTGACCCGAAGTCCAGTTCCGACTGATCGGGCGGATACGTGATGCGCAGGCCGTCGACATGCGCGAAGGGCGTCAGCTTGTGCGGCTTGCGCTGGCGCGCATCGATGATGTCGTCGACGGGCACGCCGCGCACCAGCAGCGCATCGGCGACGAGGGAGCGGTGGCAGCGCCACGGCACGGCTTCCGCGCACATCAGCGCGCAGGACCGGCTCTGCGCGAGCTCGATGACCGTATCGACGTTGGCCGCGAATTCGTCCGTCTGCATGTAGTCCGCGTAGCCGCGGAACGACGTGTTGCGCCAGCCCGCGTTCGGCGAGTCCTTGAGCGGGCGGCGCAGGCCGCCGAGGCCTTTCAGGTAGCGGTATTCGATGCCGGCGTCACGCAGCGACGCCGCGAGTTCATCCTGCCCGAACTGCGGATTGTGGCGCGACTTCGGCACCGTGCGGATGTCGAGCAGGCAGGCGATGCCGTTCTGCCAGAGCAGCCCGATGAAGTCTTCGATCGTACGGTTCGAATGGCCGATGGTGCAGACGGGGGCGGGTGTCATGGCCCCATTCTGGCACGACCGCGCGGGGCAGGGCGCCCGCTTCCTTACAGACTGAAACGTCTCTTACACCGACCGCACAGAGCGTTTCAAGCGTGCGCGCTAGCATGAAGTCATCCACTTCATTCGGGAGAAAAAAATGACCTTCAATAATCGCCCCCTCCTGCGCATCGCCGCCATCCTGGCCCTGAGCGCCGCCACCACCTCCGCATTCGCGCAGAGCGCCGAATACCGCCGCGGCTACGACGACGGCTACGCCGCGGGCCTGCGCGAAGCCGGCGGCGGCCGCGGTGAAGGTCGCGGCTGGCGCATCTTCGTCGAAGACGCCGAGTACGGCACCCATTACGCATCCTGCGACGCGCGCCGCGCCGTGCGCAACCAGATCGAGCGCAATCGCGGCGCGGTCCGCGCCGACAACCAGCTGTGCGGCGATCCGGCGCGCGGGGAACCGAAGCGGCTGCGCGTCGTGTACCGGTGCGGTGACCGCGAGGCTGTTCGCGCCGTTGTGCGCGAGAACGAGACCGTGCAGTTGAGTTGTCGGAGGTGAGTGCATCCTGCCGGCGGGCATGCAAGTTTGAATCAAGCTGTACAGGACGTCAGTGCCTGGTATCGACAGCATGGGCTCGGCCTTCCCGGGGTGCTTCGGCGGCCTTGCTGGCTGAGCTCTTGCCGAAATCCGAGGATTGAATGACGGCCACTACGATCTGTGCGATCGCAAGCACAACACCTGCAATAGCCAACACATACATTCTTTTGTTGAGTGCATTGGTTGCCTCATCGAGGTTCGTCATCGTACGCACAATGGCGTGAGCGCTCTGGCGTTCCACTTCCGCAATTGCTGCTTCGCGAAGCGCCTTTCGTTTCGATGCCGATGGTGCTTTGCCTGAGTCCATCATGCTGATCAATTCGACGAGCACGTTCGGATCTTCGTTACGGATCGCGTCATACCACTCGGAGTCTGGCGCAAGCGTGTCAATTGGTGGTGCAATCTCATCCGCAAGTTTCAACAACGTTTGCGCACGGGGATCCGACATGGCAGCACCTCGAACGTCAGCACGATATTCTTCATAAACGCCGAGCGGATGCGTACGACGTACAATGTTGCACCGTTGATGCCGATGCGCACCACCATGACGAGAATTTTCCGACGACTCGGCCTTTCCTTGCTGCTTGCCGCCCCGATCGCGAGTGCGGCCAACGCGTCTTTCTATTTTATCGACATCGCCGACAAGGGCAAGGCCATCCTGTACAGCGAGTCCCGGACCGCACCGAAGGGCGACCTGCCGTATGCGCTCGTCGACCGCGTCGGCACGGGCTGCTGCTTCAAGGCCATCGGACGCAAGCCCACGCGGCACACGGATGAGGATACGGTCAAGTTCATGGCGGACGAGGACAAGCCCATCTTCAGCCACGCCGTCCAGTTCAGCGGCGCCAGGAAACCCGGGCCGGAACTGGCGTACGGTTTCGAGGGCATGCAAACGGTGACGAAGAAAGGCCGCGACACGTACCAGGCGACGCTGCAGGCCGGCGATCCGGTGTTCGTCCGCACCTGCTACTCGGGCGAAGGCATGCGCGTGAAGCTGTACCACCGGTTGGCCGACAAGAAGCCCTACGCGAGCTACTACTATTATCTCGGGTACGACGTGGAGCCGACCTGCCGCTAAGGTGCCGCCAGCGTCAGCGCGATCCCCATCTCCCGATACGGCCGCAACACCTCCTCGCCGGTCGCCGCCGGCACCACGATCCCGCTGATCTCGGACAGCCCGACGATCCGGTACGGCGACGCCGTCGCCAGCTTTTCCGACGACGCCAGCACGACGGTCTCCGCCGCCGCGTGGCACAACGCCCGCTTGATGCAGGCCTCTTCGTAATCGCCGGTGGACAGCCCGCTCTCGGGATGCACGCTCGTCACGCCCATGAAATAGGTGTCGGCGCGGATCTGCGCGATGGCTTCCAGGGTCGCCGCGCCCACGCCGACGGCCGAGTGGCGGAACAGGCGGCCGCCGAGCATGATGACCTCGATGTCCGGATGGTCCATCAGCTCCATCGCAATGGACGGGCTATGCGTGACGACCGTCGCGCGCAAGTGGCGCGGCAGCGCGCGCACGAGTTGCGCGCACGTGGTGCCGCCGTCGACGAACACGACCTGCCCCGGCTGCACGAGCGCGGCGGCGGCGCGGCCGATGGCGGCCTTGTCGTCGGTGGCGATGTTGTGGCGTGTCGCGAAGTCCGCCAGCGCCGGGCTGGCGGGCAGGGCGCCGCCGTGCACGCGCTGCAGCAGGCCTTCCTTCGCCAGTTCGCGCAGGTCGCGCCGGACCGTGTCTTCCGACACCCCGAGTTCCGCGCTCATCTTCGTGGCGACGATCTGGCCGTCGCGCCGCAACACGTCCATCAGATACTGTTTTCGCTGGCTCGTCAGCATGCCGTCCTTTCATCGTGCTTGACTTTGCACGATATTGCACGATAGTTTACACGAACTTTAACGACGGGAGAATATCGTGCAAGATCGTGTGGAAATCAGGCAGGTGGAGCTGTTGTCGAACGATTGGGGCATCCTGAACAAGACGACGTTCGCGCTGCGCACGGAGGATGGCGGCTGGGACGTGCAAACCCGCGAAACCTATGACCGGGGCAATGGCGCGACCTTGCTGCTCTACAACCGCGCGCGCCGCACCGTCGTGCTGACCCGCCAGTTCCGCCTGCCGGCCTATGTGAACGGCCATGACGGCTACCTTGTCGAGGCGGCGGCCGGCCTGCTGGATGGCGCGAGTCCGGAGAAGCGCATCCGGGCCGAGGTCGAAGAAGAGACGGGCTACCGCGTCGGCACCGTGCGCCGCCTGTGGGATGCGTTCATGAGCCCCGGCAGCGTGACGGAGCGGCTGCATTTCTTCGTGGCCGAGTACGAGGCGCGCGACCGCGTGGGGCCCGGCGGCGGCGTGGCGGAGGAGGGCGAACGGCTGGACGTGCTGGAACTGGACATCGACGCGGCGCTGGCCATGATCGGCACGGGCATCGTCGACGGCAAGACGATCATGCTGCTGCAGTACGCGCAGGTGCACCTGTTCGCGCCGCGCGGCATGATGATCCTGATTGCGGGGCCGTACCGGTCCGGCACGGGCGGCGATCCGGATCGTGTCGCGGCCAACGTCGCGGCGATGGAAGCGTGCGTACTGCCGCTGTACGAAGCGGGCCACCTGCCCGTGCTGGGCGAATGGCTGGCGCTGCCGACGGTGCGCCTGGCCGGCTCGCAGGCGCCCGGCGATGCGGTGTACGACGCGGTCTTCCACCCGCACGCGCAGCGCCTGCTGGCGCGGTGCGACGCGGTGCTGCGCGTTGGCGGCGCGTCGGAAGGGGCGGACCTGATGGTGGCGACGGCGAGGAAGCTGGGCAAGCGCGTGTACGCGGCATTGGAAGAGATTGGTACAATCGCATCACCATGAACAAGACCGCCATCTCCATCGTGCTGGGCGCGACGCTGGTCGCAGCGCTGTCCGCCTGCGACAGCAAGACTTCCGCCAACGAAAAGAACTTCGGCATCGCCGTCACTCAATACTTCGACAAGAAGGGCGAGCAGTGCCTGGACCCCGTCAAATGGCCGGTCGACGTGTACGAGATCGACGTGCGCCAGCAGAAGCTGTATCCGGACAACGCCGCCGGCGCGATGTCGGCGCTGGAATCCGTGGGCCTGGCCAGGGGCGAAGACATGGAATTGCCCGGCGCCGTCGTCGACGGCAAGACCAGCGCGGTGAAGGTCCGGCGCTACACGATGACGGATGCCGTCAAGCCCTATCTGCGCGAGAAACCGGGCAAGCTGCCGCGCATCTGCTGGGGCCGCAAGTCACTGAGCAAGGTGATCCGCTGGGCGGACCCGGCCAAAGTGGGCGACCACGAGGAATCCGCCGTGATCTACACGTACAAGCTGGCGAACGTGGCGGACTGGGCTCGCAAGCCCCAGGTCAAGGAAGCGTTCCCCGAGCTGGGACGTAACATCGACGGCGAGCGCTCCCAGAAGGAAAAACTGTACGTCAAGCTGACGCCGAATGGCTGGGAAGCGCTCGGCCTCAACAACTAGCGGCGCAACTGCGCAATGACGCCCAGTGCGCCGCGCGCCATCTTCCACACCGACAGGGCCGACGTGGCGAGACCGGCCACGCGCTTGCGGCGCATGAGGACGAGTCCCAGCACGGCACCGGCCGCACCCAGCACGAGCTTGCGGTTGGCGGCGACGTAACCGATGACGGGATGTCCGGCCAGCGCGTTCGATGGCCGCAGCGCGTCGAGCTCGTAGGCGAGGCCTACGCGCTGTTCGGCGCAGCGTTCGATCAGGGCCGCGCGGCGGGTGGCGAGATCAGGCTTGTTCATCGGTTGCCTCCGCGTGATGTTGGGCCAGGCCGTGCCGCACGTAGTCCACGTCGTTGCGCAGTTCGGCCAGCGTGGCCGACAGCAGCGGCGCTTCCGCGTTCATGCTGGCGCGGACTTTCATGACGATGATGCCGGCCAGTGCGCCGAACAGGACGGCCATGCCGCCGACGGCCTGCAGGCGGTACGTGTCCCAGAAGATGGCGATAACGAATAGCGCGGCCAGCATGAAGGCGCCGGCCGCGAGGAACACGGCCAGCAGGGTCCACGCGAGGTGGCCCAGCAGGCGGCGTGCGTCTTCCTGGAATTCGACCGCGGCCAGTTCCAGCCGCGTGCCCGCCATCGCGACGAGCGTCGCACCGATCCGGCCCGCGGCCGCAAACACGCTCATTACTTACGGGCGATCAGCATGCCGATCACGACACCGACGGCGGTGCCCAGGCCGACGGCCTTCCACGGATTCTCCTTGACGTACTCGTCGGTGGCCTTGGCGGCGACCTTGGCTTTTTCGACGGCGACTTCTTCCAGGCGGACGATGTCTTCCTTGGCCTTGACCAGGGTGCGCTCGAACTTGGCCTTGGCGGCCTTGAATTCTTCGCCGGTCAGGTGGCCGCTGTGGCGCAGCCACGCTTCCGCGTCCTGGATGACGGTCTTCAGGTCGGACAGCAGCTGGTCGCGGGCGCCGGTCTGGGTCGGGATTTTTTCCATCATGGGGGAACCTCTCGTTATAGATTGATATGTGGACAATATTATCCTAATGCATAGTCTAGCGCGACGCCAGCAAACACGGCCGCACCCAACCAGTTGTTATGGTTGAACGCTGCAAAACACTTCATGCGGTCGCGGCCGCGGATCAGGGTGTAGTGGTAGACGGCCATCCCGGCCGCGACAAGAATCCCCTCCACGAACAACCAGCGCAGGCCCAGCGACCAGCCGCACACGAGGTCGATGGTCAGCGTCGCCGCGTAGCACACCATGATCGCGGCCACGTCGTAGCGGCCGAACGTGATGGCGGACGTGCGGATGCCGATGATGAGGTCGTCGTCGCGGTCGACCATCGCATACTCGGTATCGTAGGCCAGCGACCAGAACACGTTGGCGACCAGCAGCCACCACGCGACGGCCGGGACGTGGTTTTGCACGGCGGCGAACGCCATCGGGATGCCGAAGCCGAACGCGATGCCCAGGTAGGCCTGCGGCAACGCGAAGAAGCGCTTGAAATACGGATAGCTGCTCGCGACGATCACGGCCACGACGGACAGCTGCTTCGTCAGCGTGTTCAGCGGCAGGATCAGCAGGAACGATACGATCGCGAGCACGGCCGCCACCATCAGCGCTTCCCAGCTTTTGATGCGGCCGCTGGTCAGCGGACGGTCGACCGTGCGCTTGACGTGGCGGTCGAAGTCGCGGTCGGCGTAGTCGTTGATCGCGCAGCCGCTTGATCGCATCAGCGCCGTACCCACGATGAAGATGGCGAGGATCATCGGATCGGGATGGCCGTCCGACGCCATCCACAGCGCCCACAGCGTGGGCCACAGCAGCAGCAGGATGCCGATGGGCTTGTGGCCCCGGACCAGGCGGAAATACAGCGCCAGCTTGTTCATGGTTCGTTTGAATTGAAAATCTGCAAGGTCAGGATTGTAGCCTGTCGGGGCGCGCCCGGCTGTACGGCGCAGGACGATACAACGCGGTCAATCGCGCGTCGACGATGCACAAGGCATGGCGCACGTGCGCGCTCTACGATGCCGGCTTCGGATCAAGGAGAATGCATATGCGGTTCGTAGCGATGGTCTTGGCCGGAATCGGACTTGGAGGTTGTGCGCCCGCGCAGGCTGGCGGGCAGGAGCAGGCGGGATGGACGGAGGCGCGGTCGGTGCGCGAGCTCCCGGCCGGCATCCAGGCGCTGCTGGGCGTGGGGCTCGGTCTGGCGGGCATTGCCGACCGGGGCGGCGACTTCAGCGAGACCGAAGCCAGCGACGACAGCATGCCGCACCGCCGCTTCGTGATGGGAATCGTGAACGGCGGCACGGCACTGGTCGCGCTGGAGCAGGGCGGCCGCGCGTATGCCGTGCGCGCTGTCGAATTCAAGCAAGCCGGGACGACGTGGGACGCGGTACGGTGCGCGCCGCTGGACACGGTGCCGCACCGGAGCGCGGAACTGGTCGGCGCCCTGGCCGGGAAGCATGCTGGGCCCTGCGGCGGTCTCGGCATCCGGACGGACGACGCGGCCGCGCCGGTGTTGCCCGCGCGCGTCAGGCCGCGGCCTGGAGCGTGACCATCTCGACGCCGGGCAGCCCGCAATCGGCCACCGCTTTCACCACGGCATCGATGGCCGCGCGGCGCGTGAAACTCTTGCGCCACACGATCACGACGCGGCGCGACGGGACCGGATCCTGGAACGGGACGAAGGTCAGCATGCCGTTCGGGTCCTTCATGTCCGGCACCGACGCGCGCGGCAGCACGGTCAGGCCGATGCCGCTCGCGACCATGTGCCGGATCGTCTCCAGCGACGAGCCTTCGAACGTGCGCTGCATGCCGTTGCCCGGCGACGACGAGAAGCGCGCCATCTCGGGGCAGACTTCGAGCACCTGGTCGCGGAAGCAGTGGCCGGCGCCCAGCAGCAGCATCGTCTCGCTCTTGAGGTCCTCGGCCGAGATGGCCGAGCGGGTCGCCCACGCGTGATGCTTCGGCATCGCGACGACGAACGGTTCGTCGTATAGCGCCTGCACGGCCATGCCGTGTTCCGGCAGCGGCAGGGCCATGATCGCGGCGTCCAGTTCGCCCTGGCGCAGCAGGTCGAGCAGTTTGACCGTGAAATTCTCCTGCAGCACGAGCGGCATCTGCGGCACGTTCGCAATCAGGTTTTTCACGAGCGGCGGCAGCAGGTACGGGCCGATGGTGTAGATCACGCCGAGGCGCAGCGGGCCGGACAGCGGGTCCTTGTTCTGCTTGGCCAGTTCCTTGATGGCGGCCGTCTGCTCGAGCACGCGCTCGGCCTGGGCCACGATCTGCGCGCCCAGCGGCGTGACGGACACTTCCGAGCCGCCCCGTTCGAACAGCGTGACGCCGAGTTCGTCCTCGAGTTTCTTGATGGCGACGGACAGCGTGGGCTGGGCGACGAAGCAGGCTTCGGCCGCATGCCCGAAGTGGCGGGCGCGTGCGACGGCGACGATGTATTTCAGTTCGGTCAGTGTCATGGGATCCGCGTGTTATTTACCGGCCGTGTTCTCTAAGACACGTTTGCCTGCCTTTTAAGCAGGCTGTCACTATTTTACCGGTAAAGCCATGGATATAATGGCCGGGCAGGCGATGTTGCCTTGCGTTAATAGGAAGACATCCATGTCCTCGACCTTCGGCCCGGCGGAAGCCCAGGCCTATATGCACAAGCTGCTCACGGTCATGCACCAGCAGGGCGGCTCCGACCTGTTCATCTCGTCCGACTTCCCGCCCAGCATGAAGCACCAGGGCGCAATGAAACCCTTGAGCCAGCAGCGCCTGACGGGCGACATCACGCGCGCGCTGGCGCTTTCCCTGATGAACGAGCGCCAGCGCGCCGAGTTCGAGGCCGAGATGGAGTGCAATTTCGCCATCTCCCTGCCGGGCGTGTGCCGGTTCCGCGTGAACGTGTTCGTGCAACAACAGAGCGTGAGCATGGTGGTACGCACGATCGCGTCCGAAATCCCGAATTTCGAAAAACTCGACCTGCCCGAGGTACTGAAAGACGTCGTGATGACGAAGCGGGGCCTTGTCCTCGTCGTCGGCGGCACGGGCTCCGGCAAGTCGACCACGCTGGCGGCGATGATCGATTACCGCAACAGCAACTCGGCCGGCCACATCATCACGGTCGAGGACCCCGTCGAATATGTCCACAAGAACAAGAGCTGCCTCATCACGCACCGCGAAGTGGGCGTCGATACGCTGTCGTGGCATAACGCGCTGAAGAACACGTTGCGCCAGGCACCGGACGTGATCCTGATCGGTGAGATCCGCGATACGGAAACGATGGAACACGCGATCGCGTTCGCCGAGACGGGCCACCTATGCCTGGGGACACTGCACGCGAACAATGCGAACCAGACGATGGACCGCATCATCAACTTCTTCCCGGAAGAGCGGCGGAATCAATTGCTGATGGACCTGTCGTCGAACCTGCGCGCGATCGTCTCGCAGCGCCTGGTCCGCACGGAAGACGGCAAGGGCCGCAAGGCCGCCATCGAGATCCTGCTGAACACGCCGACCATCGGCGAAATGATCCTGAAAGGCAGCTTCCAGAGCATCAAGGAGATCATGCACAAGTCGCGCGAGCTGGGCATGTGCACCTTCGACCAGGCGTTGTTCGGACTCTATAACAGGGGCTTCATCAGCTACGACGAAGCCATCCGCAACGCCGATTCGGCGAACGGCCTGCGCCTGCAGATCAAGCTGTCGGGCGAGAGAAAGGCGCCGGGCGAAGGGGGCGGCGCCGCGAAGCCGGCCGAGCTGTCGATGCTGATCGACGAGCCGGAAGAGGAACCGCCGGCGGCAAGTTAAAATGCACGCCATGGCTACCTTCGAACAAAAACTCTGCACCCGCGCCACCCTGCCGCAACGCATCGCCGACCTGCCGAAACCCGTCGTGCTGACGAACGGCGTGTTCGACATCCTGCACCGTGGCCACGTGACGTATCTCGCCCAGGCCCGCGCACTGGGCGCGTCGCTCGTCGTTGCCGTCAACACGGACGCGTCCGTGAAACGCCTGGGAAAAGGCGACGACCGCCCGCTGAACACGCTGGCCGACCGCATGGCCGTGCTGGCCGCGCTGGAATCCGTCAGCCTCGTCGTGGAATTCGACGAAGACACGGCGCTGGAAGTCGTCCAGGAAGCCCGCCCCGACATCTACGCCAAGGGCGGCGACTACGTCATGAGCGCCATTCCGGAAGGGAAGGAAGTGATTGCCTACGGCGGCAAGGCCGTCGCGATCGATTTCGCGCACGACCGCTCGACCACGAAGCTCGTCGCGAAGATTCGTCAATACGGCTGAGCGGGAACCGGCCGGTGCACGGCCTGGTCGAACGATGCGTATTCCGACGGGAGACACGCATGAAGACCAGGCTCGTCTTTGTAGCAGCGCTATTGACCGCTTGCCAGTCATGGCAGGCACATGCGCCGGAACACCCGCCGCCCCATCGCGGCGCGGGCATGGGTGCCGGCGTGAGCGGCGAACACATGGGCATGCAAGGCCATCAGGATATGTGCACGCTGCATCAACAAATGATGAGCGCGCACACACCGGAAGAACGCCAGGCCATGATGGAACAAGCCATGCCGGGCATGCCCAGGGAAGAGCGCGAGCGGCATCTGCAGATGATGCAGCAGAGGTGCCCCTCGATGTCTCGTTGATGGACGATCAGCCCCCGCCCGCATACCCGTTCTGGCGCCACGCCTCGTAGACGACGACGGCCACCGTGTTCGACAGGTTCAGGCTGCGGTTGCCCGGCATCATCGGCAGGCGGATGCGCTGGGCCGGCGGGAACGATTCGCGGAGTAGCGGATCCAGGCCGCGCGACTCGGCGCCGAACACGAACACGTCGCCCGCACGGAACGCCGCATCCGCGAACGGCGACGAGCCGTGCGTCGTCATGGCGAACATGCGGGTGGGGTCCGGCTGCGTGTCGGCCAGGAACGCGTCCCAGTTCTTGTGGACCTTCATCGTGGCGTAATCGTGGTAGTCGAGACCGGCGCGGCGCATCTTGGCATCGTCCAGCGGGAAGCCGAGCGGCTCGACCAGGTGCAGCTGCGCCCCCGTGTTCGCGCACAGGCGGATGACGTTGCCCGTGTTGGGCGGGATCTCGGGTTCGACCAGTACGACGTGAAACAATGCTATCTCCTGAAAACGTCATTCCCGCGCAGGCGGGAATCCAAGTTATTTATTTGGCGGCGTGCGCGCAAAGACAAAATTCGTCACGCGCGCCGCGCCGAACCGTTTGAACGTGGCCGCCAGTTCGCCCAGCGTGTGGCCGCTCGTCATGACGTCGTCGACGAGGCCGACGTGGCGTCCTTCGACGAGGTCCGGGTCTTCCACGGCAAACGCGCCGCGCACATTGCTCGCCCGCGCGCTCGGGGCCACGCCCGACTGGGCCTTTGTGTCGAGCGTGCGCAGCGCCAGCGCCGGATGACATGTTACGCCGAGCGCCGCCGCCAGGGGCCGCGCGATTTCCAGCGCCTGGTTGAAGCCGCGTTCGACGAGCCGGCCCGGACCCAGCGGGACCGGACATAGCAAATCCGGCAACGCCAGGCCGGGGCGGGCCAGCACGGCATCGCGGATCTGGCGCGCGAACCACGGCGCGAGCGCGAGGCGGGCGCCGAATTTTAATTGAAGCACAAGCTGGTCGAGCGGAATTGCGTAATCGACGGCGGCGACGGTGGCGTCGAAGGCGGGCGGATGGCTTAGGCAGGTGCCGCAGACCAACGCCGCATCACTCGCGTCACCCGCGTCCCACCCAACGTCGTCCCCGCGCAGGCGGGGATCCAATTTCTCATGCGTTACTGGCAACTCCAACTTAGGCTCCCGCCTGCGCGGGAGAGACGGTATCTCGGCTAGCGGGTTTGCGCATTGGCCGCACCGCATCCGCCGCGCCCCCGCATACGCCTCCCGGCACGCCGCGCACACGACATCGTCGCACCCGGCTCCGCACAGGGCGCACATCGACGGCATCAGCACGCGCAGCCAGTGCCGCAGGGACAAATAACGGGTCGTCATCGTGATTTCAGCCCATCATGTACACTCCCGCCATTATCCCATTCCGCTGCAGTCGACCATGGTTTCACCCCAATCCCCCTCCAAGATGAGCGCCCCGATCGATCCGGTCCGGGTGCGCCAGCTGTTCGCCGACCCCGCCCGGGTCGCGCCCTCCGATTTCCTGCGGCGCGAGATCGCCAACCGGATGTTCGACCGCCTCACGCTCGTCAAGACGGCGCCGCGCCAGGTGCTGGACGCCGGCTGCGGTACCGGTATCGACATCGCCGAGCTGCAGAAGCGCTATCCGGCCGCGCAGGTGCTCGGCCTGGACGCCGTGCCGGCCATGCTGGCGACCGCCGCGACCGCCACGTCGGCGCCCCGGTCCCTGTTGAGCCGTTTGCTCCCGGCCAAGGCCGGCATCGATCTCGTTTGCGCCGACTTCGGCAACCTGCCGTTCGGCCCGAACTCGCTCGACCTGGTGTGGTCGAACCTGGCATTGCACTGGCATCCCCAGCCCGACCGCGTGTTCGCCGAGTGGCGTCGTGTGCTGCGGGTGGATGGTTTGCTGATGTTCTCGAACTTCGGTCCGGACACGTTCCGCGAACTGCGTGCCGCGTTCGCGGCGATGGACGAGCCCCCGCACACGCTGCCGTTCGTGGACATGCACGACTTCGGCGACCAGCTCGTTGAGGCGGGGTTCACGACGCCCGTCATGGACATGGAACAGATCACGGTCACGTACGACACAGCCGACAAGCTGCTGGCCGACGTGCGTTCGTTCGGCGGCAACCCGCTGGCCACGCGCCGCCGCGGCCTCGTCGGCCGGGCGGCGTGGCGGCGCATGCGCGACGCGCTGGAAGCAGGGCGCCGCGCGGACGGCAAACTGGGCCTGACATTCGAGGTCATTTACGGCCACGCGTTCCGGCCGGCGCCGAAGACGACGGCCGCGGGCGAGGCGATTGTCCGGTTCCAGCCGCCCAAACCGCGGTAAGTCTCATGCATCCTGTATACGATCGCGGTAATTTTCCTTGAATAAAAATTACCGCTTTCAGTATAATCAAACACACTTTTTTCGACTGGATCAAAAAAGCGCTAAAAAATTAAGCATAAAGGCGTGAAGTCGAGGGTTGGAGCATCACCCGGGGATATCGGACAGCGAATTTGACATCCCCCGCAAGCAAGGTTTGAAGACATCGTTCATCGAGGGGCCCAGACGGGTCCCGGCTGGACGGTGTCGAGTCCCGAAGCGTCCGCCGGCGCGACGGGAAGTGGTTGCGTTTAGTTTAAAAAGGATTTCAGAACGGAAGTTGTCTTCCGTGGCTTCCTCCATGGCCATCCATAGGAGGGTCGCTTCCGTTCTAGAAATTTCTCTTCTAAAGGTGGTTGGGGACAACATGACATATGCAAAACGATTCAAAGCGTTGATGCTCGGTCTCGCGTTAGCGGCCAGCATCCCGGCGATGGCGGCTACCGAGCCCGTCATTACCGGTCGTCCATTGGAACATCAGCTCAACATGCAGGCCCCCGTGACGGGCATTGCAGCCTATATCTATAGCCTGCATAACTGGATGATGGTGGTCTGCCTGGTCATCTTCATCGGCGTGTTCGGCGTCATGTTTTATTCGGTGTTCAAGCACCGCAAGTCCCTCGGCCACAAACCGGCCACCTTCCACGAATCCACCACGGTCGAGATCGCCTGGACCATCGTACCGTTCCTGATCGTCATCGGCATGGCCCTGCCGGCCACGCACGCGGTCGTGCAGATGAAGGACACCTCGAATCCGGACCTGACCATCAAGGTCACCGGCATGCAGTGGAAATGGGGTTACGACTACCTGAAGGGCGAGGGCGAAGGCATCTCGTTCCTGCAGAACCTGGCCACGCCGCGCACGCAGGTGGGCGAGCCGGGTATCGCACCGACCGAAAAGCGCACCGAGAACTACCTGCTCGAGGTCGACAATCCCGTCGTCGTCCCGGTCGGCAAGAAGGTCCGCCTCGTGTTGACCGCCAACGACGTGATCCACTCGTGGACGATTCCCGCCTTCGCCGTCAAGCAGGACGCCATCCCCGGCTTCGTGCGCGACACGTGGTTCAAGGCCGAGCAGGTGGGCACGTACCGCGGCAACTGCGTCGAACTGTGCGGCAAGGAACACGCGTTCATGCCGATCGTCGTGAAGGTCGTTTCCGCCGAGGACTACACCGCGTGGGTCAACGGCGAGAAGACCCGCATGGCCGCGCTGGCCGACGACCCGAACAAGGTCTGGACCATCGACGAGCTCAAGACGAAGGGCGACAAAGTCTACGCCACCAACTGCGTGGCCTGCCACCAGGCCAACGGCCAGGGCGTGCCAAGCGCATTCGCGTCGCTGGTCGGTTCGCCGGTCGTACTCGGTCCCAAGGCCGAACAGATCGCCGTGCTGCTGAATGGCAAGCACAGCGGTAAGTATCCGTCGGCGATGCCGTCGTGGAAGCAGCTGTCGGATTCCGAGATCGCTTCCGTCATCACTTATACCCGCAACAACTGGACCAACAAGGCCGACGAGAACATCGTCCAGCCTTCCGAAGTCCTGGCTGCCCGCGGCAAATAAGACAAGACAAGCAACAAGCGTTTGGATTACAGGGACCGGGCCGTAACCGCGTCACCGCACCACGGCCTTGCTGTCCCGCACGACTAGGATACCGACATGACTTCCAGCACTATCGATCACACCCACGATCATGGCCACGACCACGCGCACGACCACCCGGTCGGCGCGCGCCGCTGGCTTTTTGCCACCAACCACAAGGACATCGGTACGCTGTACATGTGGTTCGCATTCATCATGCTGCTCTCGGGCGGCGTGCTGGCGCTGATGATCCGCACCGAGCTGTTCCAGCCCGGCCTGCAGTTCTTCCGCCCCGAATTCTTTAACCAGCTGACCACCATGCACGGCATCGTGATGGTGTTCGGCGCGATCATGCCGGCCTTCGTCGGCTTCGCCAACTGGATGATCCCGCTGCAGATCGGCGCGTCCGACATGGCGTTCGCCCGCATGAACAACTTCTCGTTCTGGCTGCTGCCGCCGGCCGCGATCCTGCTTGCGACGTCGTTCTTCGTCCCGGGCGGCGCCACCGCCGCCGGCTGGACGCTGTACGCGCCGCTGTCGACGCAGATGGGCCCGGGCATGGACATGGCGATCTTTGCCCTGCACATCATGGGCGCGTCGTCGATCATGGGTTCCATCAACATCATCGTCACGATCCTGAACATGCGCGCACCGGGCCTGACCCTGATGAAGATGCCGATGTTCTGCTGGACCTGGCTGATCACCGCCTACCTGCTGATCGCCGTGATGCCGGTCCTGGCCGGCGCCATCACGATGACCCTGACCGACCGTCACTTCGGCACCTCGTTCTTCAACGCGGCCGGCGGCGGCGACCCGGTGATGTACCAGCATATTTTCTGGTTCTTCGGCCACCCCGAGGTGTACATCATGATTCTGCCGGCCTTCGGCATCATCTCGCACATCATCCCGGCATTTGCCCGCAAGACCCTGTTTGGCTATGCATCGATGGTGTATGCAACCTCGTCGATCGCCATCCTGTCCTTCATCGTCTGGGCGCATCACATGTTTTCCACCGGCATGCCCGTTACCGCGCAGC
>Ga0187844_10000021_pt1 | contig 101100 bp, 94 predicted proteins | sample SpaLakP09_SKY_50_FD_134517 | JGI IMG/M metagenome (GOLD analysis project Ga0187844, IMG submission 134517) | Oligotrophic lake water microbial communities from Sparkling Lake, Wisconsin, USA - SP09_SKY_50 | ecosystem: Environmental > Aquatic > Freshwater > Lake | place: USA: Sparkling Lake...
AGCGGTTTGCGGTGTGCGACCGCGAAACCGGCGGCTTTCAGTCGCTGCTCAAGCGGTTCCGTCACCGCGTTCATGACGCCAGGCTCGATGCTGATGCTGACCACGTCCGGCCGCGCGCGCGGCGCCTCGGTCGATGGTTCGCCCTTGACGGCGTCGTCGCCATAGCGATAGAAGCCGCGGCCCGACTTGCGCCCCAGGAAGCCGGCATTGACCATTTCCTGCTGCAGCACCGAAGGCATGAAGCGCGGGTCGCCGAAGTAGGCATTGAAGACCGACTGCGTGACCGAAAAATTGATGTCGTGCCCGATCAGGTCCATCAGTTCGAAGGGCCCCATGCGAAAGCCCGCCGCTTCGCGCATGATCGCGTCGAGCGTGGCCGGATCGGCCGCCTGCTCCTGCAGCAGGCGCAGGCCTTCGGCGTAGAAGGGCCGCGCCACGCGGTTGACGATGAAGCCGGGCGTGGACTTCGCGTGCACCGGGTTCTTGCCCCATGCCGCGGCGGTCGCGAACACGGTATCGGCCACTTCCTGCGACGTGGCCAGGCCGCTGATCACTTCGACCAGCGCCATCAAGGGCACGGGATTGAAGAAGTGCATGCCGACCAGGCGTTCCGGCCGGCGCAGTTTCGCTGCAATGGCCGTCACCGAGATCGACGAGGTATTCGTGGCCAGGATGCAGTCGTCCCCGACCACGCCTTCCAGGTCGGCAAACAGCATGCGCTTGACGTCGAGGTTTTCGACAATCGCTTCGACCACGATGGCGGCGTCGCTCACGTCGCGCATGCTGGCCACGCTGTGCAGGCGCGCGCGCGCTCCGGCTGCCGCATCGCCCGTCATGCGGCCTTTTTCGACCAGCTTGCCGTACACCTTGCCGATGTCGGCGATTGCCTTTTCCACGGCGTCGGGACGGGTATCGAACAGCTTGACGGTGTAGCCGGAGGCGGCCGCCACCTGGGCGATGCCCGCACCCATGGCGCCGCTGCCGATGACCGCGACGGTGCTGCCTTGCTCAAGTGCCTGGGCCATGGTCACTCTCCCGTAAAGTGTGGTGCGCGCTTGGCGATGAACGCGGCCACGCCTTCGCGGTAGTCGTGGCTGTAGCCCAGTTCGCGCATCATGTCGCCTTCGAGCTTGAGCTGTTCGGGCAGCGTGTTGGCGTAGCTGGCGGCGATGGCCTTCTTGGTGAAGGCCAGGCCCTTGGTCGGCGCGGTGGAAAAGTGCGTGGCCATGTTCATGGCCGTATCCATCAGCGTTTCGTCGGGCACGCATTTCCAGATCAGGCCCCATTGCTCGGCCATGTCGGCAGTGAGTTTTTCGCCCAGCATGGCCATGCCCATGGCGCGCGCATGGCCCACCAGGCGTGGCAGATGCCAGGTGCCGCCCGTATCGGGAATGAGGCCCAGCTTGCAGAAGACTTCGACGAAGCTGGCCGATTTGCCGGCCAGGACGATGTCGCAGGCCAGCGCCAGGTTGGCGCCCGCGCCGGCGGCCACACCATTGACGGCGCAGATGACGGGCATCGGCAGCGTCTTGAGCGTCATGACCAGCGGCGCGTAGTAGGTTTCCACCGATGCGCCCAGGTCCACGCCTTCGGCGCCCGGCTCCACCGCGCGGTCGGACAAGTCCTGGCCGGCGCAAAAGCCGCGGCCGGCGCCGGTGAGCACCAGCACGCGCACGGTCGGATCGGTCTTGACCAGCGCCAGCGCCGCGCGCACTTCGACGTGCATGGCCTGGGTGAAGCTGTTCAGTTTATCGGGGCGGTTCAGCGTCAGCGTCGCGATGCCGTTTTCGATGGTGAAGATGATGTTCTGGTAGCTCATATGGGTCCTATTCGGCCTGGTCGAAATCAATGACAACCTTGTCGGTCACGGGGAAGCTCTGGCAGCTCAGCACGAAGCCGCGCGCGATCTCGTAATCTTCGAGCGCGTAGTTGGCGTCCATGTCGACCTTGCCGTCGAGGAGTTTGCAGCGGCAGGTCGAACACACGCCGCCCTTGCAGGAATAGCGCATGTCGATACCCGCGCGCAGGCCGGCGTCGAGGATGGATTCCTTGTCCTTGTCCATCGTGAAGCTGGTGTGGTTGCCGTCCATGATGACGGTAACCTCGGTTTCGTGGCGCGCGCCGGCGTCGAACACGCGCGGCTTGTGCTGGTGTTTCGGAATGCTGGCGGCGAACAGTTCGATCTTGATGTTCTGCTTCGGCATGCCGGCTTCCTGCAACGCCGCCGAGACGCCGTGCATCATGTCTTCCGGGCCGCAGATGAAGGCGACGTCGATATCGTCGACGCGGATCCAGTATTTGAGGAACTGCTCCACCTTCTCCTTGGTGATGCGGCCGTTGAACAGTTCGATGTCCTGCTGCTCGCGGCTCATGACGTAGGCCAGGGTCAGGCGGCCCATGAAGATGTCCTTCAGGTCGCTCAGTTCGTCCTTGAAGATCACCGACGACGAGGCGCGGTTCCCGTAGAACAGGGTGAAGCTGCTGTCGGGCTCCGTCAGCAGCGTGGTCTTGATGATCGACAGGATGGGCGTGATGCCGCTGCCGGCCGCGAATGCCACGTAGCGGCGCGCGCTGCCGGCAGCCAGCGGCACGTTGAAGTGGCCCATGGGCGGCATGACTTCCAGCGTCATGCCCGCTTTCAGGTTGTCGTTGGCCCAGCACGAAAACAAGCCCCCCTGGGTGCGCTTGATCGCCACGCGCAGCGCGCCGTCCTGCACGGCCGAACAGATGGAATAGGAACGGCGCACGTCTTCGTCTTCGATCTGGGCGCGCAGGGTCAGGTGCTGCCCCTGCTGGTAGCTGAAGCTGGCGGCCAGCTCGGGCGGAACATGGAAGGTGACGGCGATGGCGTCACGCGTTTCCTGGTGCACGCGGGCGACGGACAGTGGATAGAATTTGCTCATGGGAGTGGCCTCTCGGTGGCCTTAGTGGCACTTGAAATAATCGAAGGGTTCGCGGCAGTCCAGGCACTTGTACAGGGCCTTGCAGGGCGTGGAACCGAACTGGCTGGTGAGCTGGGTGTGCGTGGAACCGCAATTGGGACAGGCGATGACCAGCGGCGGCGCGGCGCGGCGCTTGACGCCCGCGTGCAGGCCGCTGATGTCGATCACCTGCTGGGCCGGCGGCGCGATGCCGTAGCCTTTCAGGGCTGCCTTGCCGGCCTCGCTCATCCAGTCCGTGGTCCAGGCGGGCGAGAGCTGGTTCACCAGCCGCACATTGCCGACGCCGTGGGCATGCAGCGCTTCCTGCACCGACTCGGCGATCACCTGCATGGCAGGGCAGCCGGAATAGGTCGGGGTGATGGTGACCACGCACTGGTCGCCATCGAAGGCCACGCCGCGCACGATGCCCAGGTCCACCACCGAGATCACCGGGATCTCGGGGTCGGCGACATCGGCGAGCCAGGTCCAGACCTGCTCGACACTGGCGCTGGCCGTCTGCGTGTTCATTACCACTCGGCTCCGGGATAGGCGCGCTGCAGGAACTGCATCTCGGCCAGGATGTAGCCCAGATGCTCGCTGTGGCGGCCTTTCTTGCCGCCCTGCTGCATCCATGCGGCCGGGTCGGGCATGGCCAGCGTGGCTTCGGCGAAAATTTCGCCCACGTGTTCGAGGAAGGCTGCGCGCAATCCCTCGGATGCCGGCGCCACGCCTTGCGCGACCATGGCTTCGTCGACGGCGTCGTAGATGAACACTTCGCCGCTGTACATCCACAGCGCGTTGACCGCTGCCTGCGTTTTGGCGTGGCTGTCGGGCGTGCCGTCGCCCAGCCGCACGATCAGGTCGCCGCTGCGGCGCAAATGATAGGTCACTTCCTTGATCGATTTTTCGGCGATGTCGGCAATGCGCTGGTCGGTGGACTTGGCCAGGCCCTGCATCAGGAAGTAGTGCCAGGTGTCGAAGTAGAACTGGCGCACCATGGTGTCGGCGTAGTTGCCGTTGGGCTGTTCGACGATCAGGCAGTTGCGCATCTCGTGCGCGTCGCGCAGGTAGGCCAGCTTGTCTTCGTCGCGGCCACGGCCTTCCAGTTCGCCGGCATAGGTGAGCCACATGCGGGTCTGGCCCAGCAGGTCGAGGGCGACGTTGGTGAGGGCCATGTCCTCTTCCAGCGCGGGGCCCTTGCCGCACAATTTGGAGAGCTGCTGCGACAGGATCAGGGCGTTGTCGCCCTGGCGCAGGAGATACTCGATTTTTTCATTCACGGCGACGCTCACAGGTTCTTGACTTCTTCCGGCATCGGGAAGAAGGTCGGGTGGCGATAGACTTTGCTGTTGGACGGCTCGAACAGGGCCGACTTGTCGCCAGGGCTGCTGGCGACGATGTCGGCGGCGCGCACGACCCAGATCGACACGCCTTCGTTGCGGCGGGGGTAGACGTCGCGGGCGTTATTGACGGCCATTTCGGCGTCCGACGCATGCAGGCTGCCCACATGCTTGTGGGCCAGGCCATGCTGGCTGCGGATGAAGACTTCCCACAGGGGCCATTCTTTGCTCATATCAGTGCTCCTTGTTTTTACGCGGCGGCGCGCGCTGCTTTTTTATCGGCGTAGGCGACCATCGCGTCGCGGAACCATTCGCCGTCGTCCCAGGCTTTCACGCGCGTGGCCAGGCGCTCGCGGTTGCACGGGCCATTGCCCTTGAGGACGTTCTGGAATTCGCTCCAGTCGATCTCGCCGAATTCGTAGTGGCCGGTTTCGGCATTGAATTTGAGGTCGGGATCGGGCACGGTCAGGCCCAGGAATTCGGCTTGCGGCACGGTCTGGTCGACCATGCGCTGGCGCAGTTCGTCGTTCGAGAACAGCTTGATGCGCCACTGCGCCGACTGCGCGCTGTTGACCGATTCGGCGTCGGACGGGCCGAACATCATCAGCGACGGCCACCACCAGCGGTTGAGCGCGTCCTGGGCCATGGCTTTCTGTTCGGGCGTGCCCTTGGCCAGGCTCATCATGATGTCGTAGCCCTGGCGCGCATGGAAGGATTCTTCCTTGCACACGCGGATCATGGCGCGCGCATAGGGGCCATAGGAGCAGCGGCACAGCGGAATCTGGTTGATGATGGCCGAGCCATCGACCAGCCAGCCCACGGCGCCCATGTCGGCCCACGACAGGGTGGGGTAATTGAAAATGCTCGAATACTTGGCTTTGCCCGAATGCAGGGCCGCCAGCAGCTCGTCGCGCGAGACGCCCAGCGTTTCGGCCGCGCTGTACAGGTACAGGCCGTGGCCGGCTTCGTCCTGAATCTTGGCCAGCAGGATGGATTTGCGTTTCAGGGTCGGGGCGCGGGTGACCCAGTTGCCTTCAGGCAGCTGGCCGACGATTTCCGAGTGGGCATGCTGCGAAATCTGGCGGATCAGGGTTTTGCGGTAGGCGTCCGGCATCCAGTCCTTGGCCTCGATCTTGACGCCGGCGTCGATGCGGGCCTGGAAAGCGCGCTCCTCTTCGCTCATGTCCTGGGCCGTCTGGACCTTCTTGAGGCCGGTTTCGACCAATTGTGCGTACATGGTGATTCTCCCGTTGTTCAAGGCTGTGGAAAGATGATACGATACATTTTTGGAGATGTACACCGGTTTTTGTGAATCATATCGATTTCGCGCTAAGATGCCGCCCATGAAACAATTGACCAGCACAGAATGGATCGCCCACTTCCTCGCCACCGACCCGCCGCGCTCGAAGTCGCTGGTCATGACCATTTTCGGGGACACGATTGCCCCGCATGGCGGCGCGATCTGGCTGGGCAGCCTGATTGAATTGCTGGCGCCGTTCGGCGTCAACGACCGCCTGCTGCGCACCAGCGTGTTCCGCCTGGTGCAGGAAGGCTGGCTGGTCGCCAACCGCGACGGGCGCCGCAGCGCGTATGCCATCCTGCCGGAAGCCCTGCCCCGCTTCGAACGCGCCAACCGCCGCATCTACGCGCCGCTGACGGCCCACTGGGACGGCAGCTGGACGCTGCTGCTGGCCGCCGGCAGCGACATCGACGCACCGACGCGCGCGCTGCTGCGCAAGGAATTTGCATGGGAAGGCTACGCCATGATCGCGCCGGGCATCTTCGGCCACCCGGTGGCCAGCCCCGACATCATTGAAGAAATCCTGGCGCGCGCCGGCGTGCAGGGCAAGCTGCTGGTGTGCCGCGCCAGCGAACTGCCGGGCGTATCGACCCGGCCGCTGCGCGCGCTGGCCGCCGACGGCTGGGACTTGTCCGGTGTGGTAGCGGGCTACCGCCAGTTCATCGAGCAATTCACCCCGCTGCTGGCCGGCTGCGAAGAACTGGCGCCGGAACAGGCTTTCGTGATCCGCAGCCTGCTGATCCACGCCTACCGCCGCGTGCAGCTGCACGATCCCATGCTGCCGATCGAGCTCTTGCCCGATCCCTGGCCCGGTTCCGAAGCCTACGAGCTGGCGCGCACCCTGTACCGCCGCATCCAGGCCGGGGCCGAAGCCCATGTGCAAGCCGCCTTGCAGCGCGAGGACGCGGACGCGCCCGCGGCGGACGCCTCATTTTTTCTGCGCTTTGGCGGCCTGGTGTAAGCGGCCTACCGCATCCCACATTTTCTCCACCGCGTCGCGATGGGTATCGTAATAGGATTTCGACACGACCATGAAATAGGCTGTCTCGTGCAAGGGCACGGGCAGCATCTCGACCTTGCCCTTGAACGCCGGCTGGTCGAGCAGCAGGGCGCCCTCCCCTTCGAAGCCGATCGCGGCTTCGCCCCGCCCCGCCAGCATCTTGACCAGATTGACCTGTAGCGACTTGCCGTTCGCGTCGCTCGGGACATTCAGGGACTTCAGGGTGGCGATCATGGGCAGGCCGCCGGCGTTCACCAGCACCGCGCGCCGCACGCCGGTCATCCGGACACCGTCCCAGCTGGCGCTGCCGCCCTTGGGACGGAACAGCACCTGGCGCGCCGTCAGGGTGGCGCGGCGCATGTCAATGGCGCCGTCCCGCATCGGATAGACGACAAACGGGAACATGACCGGCGCATACGGCACCATCGGGAAACCGTGCATCAGGCCGGCCTTGACTTCGGCCGCGCAACGCGCCAGCGACACCGGAAACACTGTCGGAACGAGGCCGGCCTCGCGCGCGGCGGCGGCCACGCGACGGTCGGCGATACCGCTACCATCGGGCATCATGTAAGGCGGACGGGGATTGATATCGGCGCACAGCCGCAGGTCGGCAGCCCCGGCCATGGCCGGGCAGGACATTAGTACGAAGGAGAACAGTCTGGAAGGTGACACACACGCTCCGCGAGAGGATGTGCCGCCATTCTAGCAGTCTTAGCAGTCGTAATTGAGCTGGCTGTTGGGTGAAGCGATCGGGTTGCGCAGCGACTCGATGGCGAAATCAAGGTCGAGCTCAGGCCAGTACAGGCGGGTGGAGCTGACATAGCGGACCGCGCAGATTTGCGGGACGGTAGCGTGTTCAAACCATGGAAACTCGACGAACGGCAGGTAAAGTTCTTCCTCGCCACACTGCATCCAGAAACCGTAACGATTGATGCTGGTGACTTTTGCTGATTTTAAAAAAATGCCTAACATGTAATACCCTCCAAAACGGACGACAGCGCGCTGCGGGCTACCAAAATAGCAAGAGCGCGCGTCCCGTAGTTTGACCTAAAACAAACATCTTGTAGAGTTTATTTACGTCCAATCGAAATCAGGTAGTTCTGCATTTGCGCTTCAGCAACAGAAGCCCAGGTATTCTGGTCTTGTCGAAAACGTTTCCACGGTTCGTAGACCTTCTTGAACTTGGCATTCTTGGCCGCTTCTTCCTCCATGACGATCGTGGACAGCCGGAACGCCTCGTCCATGATTGGTTTTGAGAAATAATTCAGCTTGGCACCATTCTTGATCAGGCGTGCCAGCGCGGCCGGATTCTTGTTGTCGTACTCCGCCTGCATGACCACATGGGCCTCGTAGGTGGCCACCTCGATCGCCGCCTGGTATTCCTTAGGCAACTTTTCCCATGCCTTCAGGCCGACATAAAACGACAGCTGCGGACCGGCTTCCCACCAGCCCGGCGAATAGTAGTAAGGCGCGACCTTGGCCAGGCCCAGTTTTTCATCGTCGTAAGGGCCCACCCACTCGGCCGCGTCGATGGTGCCTTTTTCCAGGGCCGGGTAGACGTCGGCGCCGGCGATCTGCTGCGGCACCCCGCCCATGCGTTCGATCACGCGGCCGGCGAATCCGGCGATGCGGATCTTGAGGCCCTTGATGTCGGCCAGGGTCTTGATCGGCTTGCGGTACCAGCCGCCCATCTGGGTGCCGGTATTGCCGCCCATGAAATTGATGACGCCGTAATCCTTGAAGAATTCGCGCATCAGCTCGCGCCCGCCGCCCTGGTCCATCCACGCCGTTTGCTGGCGCGAAGTCAGGCCGAAAGGCACGGCCGTATCGAAGGCGAAGGTAGGGTCCTTGCCGAAGTAGTAGTAGGACGCGGTATGGCCGATTTCCACCGTGCCGGCCTGGATGGCGTCGAGCACCTGCAGGCCCGGCACGATTTCGCCGCTGGCGAACACGCGGATCTGGAACTTGCCGCCGGTGAGCGCGGCCACGCGCTTGCTGAAGGTGTCGGCCGCACCGTAAATGGTGTCGAGCGACTTGGGAAAGCTCGAGGCCAGGCGCCAGGTAACGGCAGGCAGTGCCTGCGCCAGTGCTGGTGCGGCGATGACGCCGGCGCCCGCGCCGATGGCGGTCTTGGTCAGGAAGGAACGACGCTGCATCAGGTTCTCCGATTGTTATTGTGACGGTTCGTATTGACTGCGGAGCCCAATTGTAGCCGGTTGTCGAGTGCATGGCGACCTGCTATTCTCGCTGGGTTTCCTATTCGAAAGTAAGCCATGACCTTCGCCGCGCGCACCGTACTGACAACCGCCCTTGCCGCCCTTGCCCTCCTTGTTGCGCACAGCGCCTGGGCCGTCACCCTGGTGCAGGCCGGCGCACTGCTCGACAAGCCGGGCCAGGCCCCGCGCGGCGCGTCGACCATCGTGGTCGACGGCGGCAAGATCACGGCCGTGCTGGACGGCCACGTGGGCGCCGACAAGTATCCCGGCGCGACCATCGTCGACCTGCGCAAGCGCTTCGTGCTGCCCGGCCTGATCGACAGCCATGTGCACCTGGCGAGCGACCGCGGCGGCGCCGACGGCCAGCTGGCCGGCTTCACCAACGGCACCGCGGCCTTCGCGTACGAAGCGGCGTGGAACGCGCGCAAGACCCTCAACGCCGGCTTCACCACCGTGCGCAACCTGGGCGACGGCGACGACGGCGTGACCCTGGCCCTGCGCGACGCGGTGGCGCGCGGCTGGGCAACCGGTCCGCGCATCGTCGACGCCGGCACCTCGATCTCGGCCACGGCCGGCCACATGGACGCGCGCAACGGCGCCGCCGACTGGGTGCGCGAACACCTGCACACGGCCAATCTGTGCGACAGCGTTGAAAGCTGCCGGCGCGCCGTGCGCCTGCAGGTCGGGCGCGGCGTGGACGTCATCAAGATCGCCACCACGGGCGGCGTGAACAGCATCATCGGCGCCGGCGTGGGCCGGCAGATGTTCGACGACGAAGTCAAGGCGCTGGTCGACACGGCCCACATGTACGGCAAGAAGGTGGCCGTGCACGCGCATGGCGACGACGGCATCGACATGGCCCTGGCCGCCGGCGCCGACTCGATCGAGCATGGCACCATGACGGACGAAAAATCGGTCAAGCTGTTCCTCAAGTCCGGCGCCTACTACGTGCCGACCCTGTCGACCGTGATCGGCTACCGCGAACGCCTGGCCAAGGATCCGAATGCCTACGCGCCGGCGGTGCTGGCCAAGATCAAGTGGCGCCTGGCCATCACCGGCAAGTCCCTGAGGCTGGCGCACGCGCGCGGCGTGAAGATCGCCTTCGGCACCGACGCCGGCGTGTCCAAGCACGGCGACAACGCCAAGGAATTTGCGATGCTGGTCGAATTCGGCATGACGCCGGCCGAAGCCATCAAGGCCGCCACCGTCAACGCGGCCGACCTGCTGGGCGTCTCGGCCATCGCCGGCAGCATTGAAGCGGGCAAGAGCGCCGACATCATCGCCGTCGCATCGAGCCCGCTGGAGGACGTGAAGCAGCTGGAAAAAGTCGGTTTCGTGATGAAGGAAGGCGCGGTCGTCAAGCACGAGTGACGGCGCAGGCGTATCATGGCGCCTCGGCTTACCGCCATTCATTCACGAGACAAGCAAGGACACACAATGTCTATCAAGATCAGCAGCGGCTTCGACGCTGGCGCCATCGACGTGGTCAGCGCTACCAGCGCCGGCGCCATCGACCTGAACATCCGCAAGGATTCGCACGCCGACATCACCCAGTGGTTCTATTTCCGCCTGCAGGGCGCGCAGGGCGAAGCGTGCACGATCCGCTTCCTCAACGCCGGCAAGACGGCCTACCCGGACGGCTGGACCGACTACCAGGCCATGGCCAGCTACGACCGCGTGGACTGGTTCCGCGTGCCGACCAGCTTCGACGGCGAAGTGATGACGATTACCCACACGCCGGGCATGGACAGCGTGTATTACGCCTACTTCGAACCGTATTCGTGGGAACGCCATTTGGAACTGCTGGACCGCGCGCAGATGTCGGAACACGTGCGCATGCTCGACCTGGGCAGCACCGTCGACGGGCGCGACATGAATGTGCTGGTCGTCGGCGACCCTGCGGCGCCGAAGAAAGTATGGGTCATCGCGCGCCAGCATCCTGGCGAAACGATGGCCGAATGGTTCGTCGAAGGCATGCTCGACGCCCTGCTCGACCCGGCCGACGCCCATGGCCGCCAGTGCCTGAACGATGCCGTGTTCTACGTGGTGCCGAACATGAACCCGGACGGTTCGGTACGCGGCAACCTGCGCACCAATGCCGCCGGCGCCAACCTGAACCGCGAGTGGAATACGCCGACCATGGAACGCAGCCCGGAAGTGTTCATGGTCAAGAACAAGATGCTGGAAACGGGCTGCGACCTGTTCCTGGACGTGCATGGCGACGAAGGCTTGCCCTATGTGTTCGTGGCCGGCAGCGGCTCGATGCCGGGCTTTGGCGCGCAAGATGCGGCGCGCGAGAAGGCGTTCTCGGACGCCTTCAAGATCGCCAGCCCGGACTTCCAGGACGAGCATGGCTATGGCGATTCGCCGTACACCGACGAGACGCTGACCATGGGTTCGCCGCATATTACCCACGCATTCGGCTGCCTGTCGCTGACGCTGGAGTTGCCCTTCAAGGACAATGCGAATGATCCCGACGCGCACAGCGGCTGGGATGGCGCGCGCAGTGCCCGCCTGGGCGCGGCCGTGTTGCAGCCTATCCTGCAGACCCTGCGTTCCGGCAAGTAATCCCGCCCGCGCAAGAAAAAAGGACATCCTCGGATGTCCTTTTTTTGTATGCGGCAGCGCTCAGCTGCCCGCGACGACCATGCTCTCGATCAGGATCGAACCGGTCTGCTTGTTGCCACGGGTAAGCACGTCATTGCCCACCGCAACCATTTTCTTGAACATGTCCGCCATATTGCCCGCGATCGTGATTTCCTCGACCGGGTACTGGATTTCGCCGTTTTCGACCCAGAAACCGGACGCCCCGCGCGAATAGTCGCCGGTGACGTAATTGGTGCCCTGCCCCATCAGTTCGGTGACCAGCAAGCCGCGACCCATCTTGCGGATCATGCCCGCGAAGTCGTCGCCGCGCCTGGTCAGCCTGGAGCTGAGCGTGAGATTGTGCGAACCGCCCGCATTGCCGGTGGTTTTCATGCCCAGCTTGCGCGCCGAGTACGAAGACAGGAAGTAGCCCTGCACCACGCCATCCCTGACCACGTCGCGGCGCAGGGTGCGCACGCCTTCTTCGTCGAACGGGGCCGAACCGACCGCGCCGACCTGGTGCGGGTCTTCCAGCACTTGTATGTGATCCGGAAACACGGGTTTCCCGAGCGAATCGAGCAAAAAGGTGGATTTGCGGTACAGCGCGCCACCCGACGTTGCCTGCACGAAGGAACCGAGCAGGCCGGCGGCCAGCGGCGCCTCGAACAGCACCGGGCAGGTGCGGGTGTCCATTTTGCGGGCATTCAGGCGCGCCAGCGCGCGTTGGGCGGCGTAGCGGCCCACCGCTTCCGGCTCGGCCATCTTGCGGGCGTCGCGCACCGAGGTGTACCAGTCGTCGCGCTGCATCCGTGCGCCCTTGCCGGCGATGGGCGCCACCGACAGGGTGTGGCGCGAAAACGGATAGCCGCCGATGAAGCCGCGCGAATTGGCGGCGACAAAATGCGATTGCTGGGCGTGGACGCTGGCGCCCTCGCTGTTGGTGATGCGCTTGTCGACGGCGAAGGCGGCAGCTTCGGCGCGCTGGGCCAGGATGACGGCTTCCTCGGTGGTGACCAGCCATGGGTGGCACAGCTTCAGGTCGCGCGGGTTCATTTCCAGCATGTCGGCGTCGGCCAGGCCGGCGCAGTCGTCTTCGGCGGTGAAACGGGCGATGTTATAGGCCGCTTCCACGGTGGCGCGCAGGGCGGCCGGGGAAAAGTCGGACGTGCTGGCATTGCCGCGTTTCTGGCCGATATAGACCGTCACGCCCATGCCCTTGTCCTTGTTTTGCTCGATTGTCTCGATTTTGCCGCGCCGGACCGACACCGACAACCCGCTTCCCTCGCTGATTTCGACCGCCGAATCGGTGCCGCCAGCCTCCTTGGCGAAGGCCAAAACGTCGCGTGCAAGCTGTTTCAGCTGGTCCTGGGTATGGATAAAGACGGAGTCGTTCATATGGTGTTTTCTATGGCTGTCCGGTTAAACGGGTATGATAGCAGTCGTTTACAGTTTTTACCGGTCGGTCTTGCGCCTATCGGATCTATATCATGCCAAATCCTAACCGCGGTGCCTGCGGGTTCCAATCCTCCGAGTTCGAACAAGAATACGAGCGCCCTTCCAAGTCGGAACTCAAGCGCCAGATGAGCGAACTGCAGAAGCTGGGCGAAGAACTCGTCGCCGAAGCACGCGACCGCGTCAAGCGCGTTCCGATGCCGGAAGACGTGCGCGACGCCATCCTCATGTGCCAGACCATCACCAACCATGAAGGCCGGCGCCGCCAGATGCAATTCGTCGGCAAGAAGATGCGCACCCTGGACGAGGCCGAAGTGGCCATCATCCAGCAGACCATCGACAGCTGGAAAGGCATGTCCAAGGCCGACACCGCGGCCCTGCACGCGCTCGAACGCCGCCGCGACAAGCTGCTGGCCGACGACAAGGCCCTGACCGTGCTGCTGGCCGAGCACGCGGAACTGGACGGACAGCACCTGCGCACGCTCATTCGCAATGCCCGCAAGGAGCAGGCCGAGAACAAGCCGCCGAAAGCCTACCGCGAAATCTTCCAGATCCTGAAGGACCTGGCCAAGAAGGGCAAAGCTGCCGCGCCTGCCGACGACGACGCCGAGCCTGACGATGACGAGTCCGACGACGAGTGACGACGTGCTGGTGATCGGCCTGGTGTCGGTCTCCGACCGCGCCAGTGGCGGCGTCTACGAAGACAAGGGCATTCCCAGCCTGGTCGAGTGGCTCGCGACCGCCATCACCACGCCCTACCGCATCGAACAACGCCTGATTCCCGACGAACGCGCACAGATAGAAGCGACCCTGGTCGAGCTGGTGGACGGCGCGCGCTGCCACCTGGTGCTGACCACGGGCGGCACCGGCCCGTCGCGGCGCGATGTGACGCCGGAAGCGACACTGGCCATCGGCACCAGGGAAATGCCCGGGTTCGGCGAGCAGATGCGCCAGATCAGCCTGACCTTCGTGCCGACCGCGATCTTGTCGCGCCAGAGGGCGGTGATCCGCGAGATCGACGGCCACGCCGCGCTGGTGATGAACCTGCCCGGCCAGCCGAAAGCGATCCGCGAAACGCTGGAAGGCATGCCCGACGTTCCCGGCATTTTTGCGGCCGTGCCCTACTGCGTGGACTTGATCGGCGGCCCGTACATGGAAACGAATCCGGCGGTATGCAAGGCGTTCCGGCCCAAATCGGCGCTGCGCCCAACAAATACAACGACACAGACATGACCCAACTTCTCGAAAACATTGAAATTGAAACCGCGCCCAATCCGACGGTCGCGATCATCTGGATGCACGGCCTGGGCGCCGACGGCAACGACTTCGTGCCGCTGGTGCGCGAACTGGACCTGGCCGGCCTGCCCGGCATCCGCTTCGTTTTCCCGCATGCGAACACGATGCCGGTGACGATCAATGGCGGTTATGTCATGCGCGCCTGGTACGACATCATGGGCACCGACCTGGTACGGCGCGAGGACGAAGGCGGCCTGCGCGCCTCGCAGCTGCAGGTGGAAGCGCTGATCGCGCGCGAAAAGGCGCGCGGCATTCCGGCGTCGCGCATCATCCTGGCGGGCTTTTCGCAGGGCTGCGCCATGACCTTGCAGACCGGCTTGCGCCACCCGGAAAAACTGGCCGGCTTGCTGTGCCTGTCGGGCTATGTCCCGCTGTCGGCCAAGGTGCCGACCGAGCGCGCCAGCGCCAGCCTGGAGACCCCGATCTTCATGGTGCACGGCCGCAGCGACGGCGTGATCCCGATCGCGCGCGCCGAACAGTCGCGCGACCTGCTCAAGTCGATGGGTTACAGCATCGAATGGCACGAATACAATATGCAGCACTCCCTGTGCCAGGAAGAAGTCGACGACATCGGCGCCTGGCTGAAAAAAGTACTTAAAAAGGCAGAACAATGAAGAAAACCGGCATGGCAAAGAGCGACGCCAAAAAATTGATGGGCAAGATGGCCGCTCCTGGCGCAGCCGGTTTCGGGAACGGCGACACCGCCGTCGTCGACCGCCGCGAACAGCGTGAACGCGACCGCGCCCTGGGCCTGGTACCGTTCGCGGTCAAGCTCAATGGCGACCTGGTGGCGCAGCTGCAGGCGCTGGCCAAGGAAAAGGGCACCGACATCAACGAGACCGTGGCAGCAGTGCTGGCCAAGGGCCTCGCGGCCTGAAGGAGAACGAGCATGGCAAAGAAAGAAGAGCTGGACGAAGAGACCATGGCGCTGATTAACTGGTGCATCGAGGTCGAAGGCTTCCTGGTGGCCGGCGGCGCGACCCAGAAGCAGGCGCAGGAACATATCGAAGAACAGGTCGAGTGGTTCACCGACCAGTTTTACGACGGCCTGACGCCGGAAGAAGCGGCCAAGGAAGCGCTGGCCTGAAGCTTAGCGCAATGCGGCGGCCGTCGACGGCGGCGCCGCCGTCTGCGCCGCATTCATCACCATCGCCAGCAGGGTGTAGTAGCCGTTGATCCCCATCAAATCGACGACGCCCTTCTCGCCGAACAGCGCCACCGCATTCGCGTACGTGGCGTCCGTCACCCGCTTGTCGCGGTGCAGCTCCATGCAAAAATCATAAACCAGTTCCTCGTCGACCAGCATCTGCGCGGGCCGGCGCCGCTGCGCAATGGCGGCAATGATGTCTGGCGCGATGCCGCTGCGTTCGGCGATCGGCGCATGGATCGCCCACTCCACCTGCTGGGTCCATTCGCGCGCCGTGACCAGGATCGCCATCTCCGACAGGCGGGTGCCGATCGCGCTGCGGTAGCGCAGGTATTCGCCCATGCGCTGGGCGCAATCCATCAGCTCGGGGCTGCGCAAGAGCGGCACGAAAGGCCCGTACACGGCGCCGCGCGGGCCGTCGATGATGGCCTGGGCCGACGCCTTTTGCGCATCGTTCAACTGTTCCGGCGCCAGCGGGCCTAGTCTGTCCTTCATCATGCGCGCAGCCTTTCAAATTGTGCAGGGCGGAAAAATATTCGCACAGCTTCCGGGAAAAATCAAAAGAATCGGGCCTGTTCGCGCTTATTGTCAACTGTCAATAATTTTCCGACGAGGAGAGCCATGAGCCACATCATCCACCGCCATCTGCGCCAGGTTCCGCCGGTGGCCGTCAGCGCGCAGGGCATGATGGTGCGCGACAGTTGCGGCAATACCTACATCGATGCCTGCGGCGGCGCGGCGGTGTCGTCGCTGGGGCATGGCCACCCCGACATCCTGACCGCCATGCACCGCCAGATCGACCGCAATGCCTATGCGCACACGGCCTTCTTCACCACCGACGTGGCCGAGGAACTGGCCGAACGGCTGGCTGCCGGTGCGCCGGACGGCATGACCAAGGTATACCTCGTGTCGGGCGGATCGGAAGCGATGGAGACCGCGCTGAAACTGGCGCGCCAGTATTTCGTGGAAAGCGGCGAGCCGCAGCGCAGCGTGTTCATCGCGCGCCGCCAGAGCTATCATGGCAATACACTGGGCGCGCTGGCGGTGGGCGGCAACGAGTGGCGCCGCAAGCCCTTCGCGCCGCTGCTGATGGACGTGCCGCGCGTGGCGCCCTGCTACGAATACCGCGACCGCGCCGAAGGCCAGACGGTGGAGGATTACACGGACGGCCTGCTGCAGGAACTGGAAGCGGCGATCCTGGCGGCCGGACCGCACAAGGTGATCGGCTTTTGCGCCGAACCGGTGGTGGGCGCGACCGGCGGCGCCATCCCGCCCACGCCCGGCTACTTCCGCGGCGTGAGGGCGCTGTGCGACAAATACAAGATCCTGTTCATCGCCGACGAAGTCATGTGCGGCATGGGGCGCACCGGCACCATGTACGCGCTGGAGCAGGAAGGCGTGGCGCCCGACATCGTGGCCATCGCCAAGGGCCTGGGCGCCGGCTACCAGCCGATCGGCGCGGTGCTGGCGCAGGCGGCGCTGGTCGAACGCATCCGCAACGGCAGCGGCGCCTTCCTGCACGGGCACACCTACATCGGCCATCCTGTGGCGGCGGCGGCGGCGCTGGCGGTACAAAAGGTGATCGAACGCGACGACCTGCTGTCGGCGGTGCGGCTGCGCGGCGAAGCGTTCAAGCGCATGCTGCGCGACGCCTTCGGCAAGCACGAGCACGTGGGCGACATCCGCGGGCGGGGCCTGCTGTTGGGGCTGGAGATGGTGCGCGACCGCGCCACCAAGGAACCGTTCGACCCGGCGCGCAAGCTGCATGCCGCGATCAAGTCGCGCGCCATGGCCAACGGCCTGATGGTGTACCCGATGGGCGGCACCATCGACGGCCGGCGCGGCGACCACATCCTGCTGGCGCCGCCCTACATCGTCACCGACAACGACCTGCACGAGATCGTCTCGCGCCTGCACGATGCCATCAACGCCGCACTGGCCTTCGGCGCCAAGACCGCCAACTCCGACTAAGCCAGCGGCCTTGTTCTTGTCCTTTTGATAGGGGACTGTCCCAGGTTTCTGATAGGGGACTGTCCCAGGTTTCTGATAGGGGACTGTCCCAGGTTTCTGGGAAAGTCTTTCCCAGAAACCTGGGACAGTCCCCTGCAAAGAAGCAAGAAATCCAGAAATCAGGAAATCAGGATTTGGCGTAGGCGATCACGTCGGACTGCTGCTCGCCCAGGCCGGCAATGCCGAGCCGCAGCTTGTCGCCTTTTTTCAGGAAACGCTTCGGCGTGCGCGCATCGCCCACGCCCGGCGGCGTGCCGGTGGCGATGATGTCGCCAGGTTCGAGCGTCATGAAGCGCGATACGTAGCTGACGATCTGCGCCACCGAAAAAATCATGGTCTCGGTGCAGCCGGTCTGCATGCGCTTGCCGTTCAGTTCCAGGTACAGGTCGAGCTGCTGCACGTCGATCACTTCATCGCGCGTGACCAGCCACGGGCCCACCGGGCCGAAGGTGTCGCAGCCCTTGCCCTTGTCCCATTGCGGACCGCGCTCCTTCTGGAATTCGCGTTCCGAGACGTCGTTGACGACGCAGTAGCCGGCCACGTAGTTCAGCGCGTCCGCTTCGCTGACGTACTGCGCGCGCGTGCCGATGACGACGCCCAGCTCCACTTCCCAGTCCGTCTTTTTCGATCCGAGCGGCAGCATGACGGCATCGTCCGGGCCATTCAGGCAGGTGGTCGCCTTCATGAAGATGATCGGTTCCTTCGGAATCGCCGCGCCCGTTTCGGCGGCGTGGTCGGCGTAATTGAGGCCGATGCCGATGAACTTGCCCACGCCGCGCAAAGGCACGCCAAGGCGCGGATTGCCGCGCACCAGCGGCAGCGTCTTGTAGTCGACCTTGGCCAGCTTGCGCAGCGCCTTGTCCGACAGCTGCGATGGGTCGATGTCGGCGATTACGCCGGACAGGTCGCGCAGGCGCCCTTCTTCATCGAACAGGCCCGGCTTTTCCTTGCCCGGACGGCCGTAGCGAACCAGTTTCATATTTACTCCCTCAGGTGTGCGGATCAACTCGCGATTGTAACTTAGAGGAAGGCGGCGCTACTTCGCTGTCACGCGCCAGATCACATTGCCCACGTCGTCGGCCACCAGCAGGGCGCCCGCCTTGTCGACCGCCACGCCGACCGGGCGCCCGTAAGCGTCGCCGTCCTGGTTCACGAATCCGGTCAGGATGTCGACCGGGGCTCCGTGCGGCATGCCGTTTTCGAAGGGGACGAACACCACCTTGTAGCCATTGAGCGGATTGCGGTTCCAGGAGCCGTGCAGGCCGATGAAGGCGCCGCCGGCGTAGCGTGGCGGCAGCAGCGCGCCTTCGTAGAACACCATGCCCAGTGGCGCCACGTGCGTGCCGAGCGCGTAGTCGGGCGCGACCGCCCTGGCCACCAGGTCGGGCCGGGGCGGCTTGACGCGTTGGTCGACGTGGCGGCCGTAGTAGCTGTAAGGCCAGCCATAGAAGGCGCCGTCCTTCACCGAGGTCAAATAGTCGGGCACCAGGTCGCTGCCCAGCTCATCGCGTTCGTTCACGACGGTCCACAAGGCGCCGCTGTGCGGCTCCCAGCCCATGCCGTTCGGGTTGCGCAGGCCGGAGCCGAACAGGCGCGTGGCGCGCGTGGCAAGGTCGATCTCCAGGATCGCGGCCCGGTTCACTTCCTGGTCCATGCCGTTTTCGGCCACATTGCTGTTCGATCCCACGGTGGCATACAGCCTGCTGCCGTCACGGCTGGCGATGATGTTTTTGGTCCAGTGGTGGTTCAGCGGCCCGCCGGGCAGCGCGGCGACGGTGGCGGGCGCCGCGCTGATCGCCGTGTCGCCGGTGCGGTACGGGAAGGCGACCACGGCGTCGGTGTTGGCCACGTACAGCGTGGCGCCCACCAGCGCCATGCCGAAGGGGGAATGGAGGCCCGCCAGGAATTCGGTGCGCAGCTCGGCCACGCCGTCGTTGTCGGCGTCGCGCAGCAGCGTGATGCGGTTCGCGCTGGGCGTGGCGGCGCCGGCCTTCTGCATGACCTTCTTCATCACGAAGCCCTTGATGCCCTTGCCGTCGCCGGGCCGCGGCGGGGCGTTGGTTTCGGCCACCAGCACGTCGCCATTGGGCAGCACGTAGATCCAGCGCGGATGGTCGAAGCCGCCGGCAAACGCGGCCACGGCCAGGCCGTCGGCAGCGACCGGGCGCGCGCCCTGCGGCCAGCCCCTGGCCGGCGCGATGTTCACGGTGGGGAAAAGACGCGCTTCCGGCGCCGGCAGCGCGGGCGCGGGCCCCACGCTGGCGGCAGGCGCCAGGCGCGCCCTTTCGGCGCAGCCGGCCGCGATCAGCAGGGCGCAGGCTGCGGACAGGATGTGGCGCATGGATCCTCCTTCGACCGGCATTGTTGCGAACCGGACCAGTCTAGAACGATTCGCCATGCGGGGATGGCACATTTCGTGAAAGCAATTGTCTAGGCGGCTTGCCGGGTGCAGGCCAGCGCTTGCGGCGCCGCCCTGGCGCTGCGCGCGTGCAGGGCGAAACGGATCAGCCCGGGCAGCTGGCACAGCACCAGCACGCCGAATGCCGCCTGGTAGGCGACGGCCGGATAGTGGTTGCGCGCGTCGCTCTGCCACAGGCCGACGATCTGGCCGAAGCCGGCCTGCACCAGGAAGGCGCCCACGAAAATGAGCAGGTTCAGGCAGGTGGCGGCGCGGCCTGTCAGGCTGGCCGGCATGCTCTGGGCGACGATGGCGTACTCGATGCCGGTGATGGTGCCGACCAGGGTAAACAGCACCGACAGCAGCTGCAGGCTGGGAGCATGGTTGAACACCATGGCCGCCTGCACCAGCACGAACAGGGCCACGCCGAAGGCGGCCACGTCGAGCGGACGCATGCCGCGCCGCCCCGCCCACTCGGTGATCATGCCGACCGCGATGGCGCCGAAAATGACCGCGGCCATGGACAGGTACAGCAGGTAGGCGACGGCGGCGTCCGAAAAGCGCGCCACGTCCGACAGCCAGCGCCCGATCCACAGGCCCTGGATGCCGAAGAAGATCGCATGCGGGACCAGGATCAGCGACACCGTGTTGCGAAAGGCCGGATCGCGGTAGACGTCCAGGATCGATTGCAGCGTGGCCGGGCGCGCGCCGGCAGGCGGGGTGGCGCGCGGCGCCAGCAGCCAGATGAGCAATCCCGTGCACGCGATCAGCGCGGCCAGCGCCGTGAACAGGCCGCGCCAGTTGGCAAATTCCAGCGCCAGGCGCACCGGCAGCGTGGCCGAGGCGGCGCCCAGCCCGCCCACCGCGATCATGTAGCCCTGCACCGACGGCAGCTTGGCCTGCGAAATGGCGCCCGAGATGGCCTTGACCGCCGACATGAAGCAGCCGCCCAGGCCCAGGCCGATGATGGCGCGCGCGGCGACCAGTTCGGCGAAGCTGGTCCCGTGCGCGAACAGCAGGGCGCCGCCGGCGGCGAGCAGCAGCAGGGCCAGCTGCACCCTGCGCGGCCCGTAGCGGTCGAGCGCCAGTCCCACCGGCAGCTGGACCAGCGCGAAGGCCAGGAAGAAGGCGCTGGTCAGCACGCCAAGCTGGCCCGGCGTGAGGCCCAGCGAAAACACCAGCTGCGGCGCCAGCACCGCGTTCACGGTGCGCAGCAGCGACGAAAGGAAATGACCGAGGGCGAACGGCAGGAAGACGGTGAAGAAAACCTGCCGCCCGTTCATGAGGCGCCCGCGCCTCAGGCAGCGCCGCGCGCGGCGTGCATGATGGGGATCACCTTCCCGGCCGGGACCGGGCGCAGTTCGGGCTCCTCGCTTTCGAAGAAGAAGCGCTTCTTGCCGAAGGCCGGTACCAGGTGGTCCATCCAGGTGGCGTCGGGATCGAATTTGGCGAAGAAGGGTTTGCGCACCCAGTCCGGATTGCGGGCCTGGAGGAACTGCAGCGCGAACAGCTTTTCGCCATTGATGTTGACGATGCCATCGATGACGACCTTGCCCGGGAAGGCGCTCATGGAAGGGCCGCGCACGGTGCGCGACAGTCCAGACACCATCTGGTAGGCGGCCTGGAACACCTCGTGCGCGCGGGCCAGCGGCAGCGCGAAATATTCGCTCGGCCCCGTGTCGCGTTCGACGAACATGTAGTACGGGATGGCGCCCAGGCGCACGCCGGTGGTCCACAGCTCGGCCCAGCTTTTCGGGTCTTCATTGATGTGCCGGATCAGGGGCCCCTGCATGCGCAGCGTGGCGCCGGTGCCGACGATGCGCTTGACGGCGCGCTGCGCCATCTCGGTGCGCAGCTCCACCGCGTGGCTGTAGTGGCCCATGATGGCCAGGTTCTTCCCGGCCGCCACCACCCGCTCGAACAGGCGCATCAACTCGTCGGCGTCGCGGTCGGTGACGAAGCGCTGCGGCCAGTACGCCACCGACTTGGTGCCGATGCGGATGTTCTGAATGTGCGACAGCGTGGGCCCCAGCAGCGGCTCAAGGAATTCGGCCAGCGAGCGGGTATTCATGATCAGGGGGTCGCCACCGGTGATCAGCACGTCGGTGACGTCCTTGTGGTTCTCCAGGTAGGCCACCAGTTCGGTCGTTTCGCGCGCGTCGAACTTCATGTCGTCCATGCCCACGAACTGCGGCCAGCGGAAGCAGAAGGTGCAGTAGGCGTGGCAGGTCTGGCCGGCGCTGGGGAAGAACAGCACCGTCTCCTTGTACTTGTGCTGCAGGCCGCGCAGCGGCGCGTCGTTCACGCGCGGGACGTTGTGCGTCATCTGGCCGGCCGGGTGCGGGTTCATGCGCATGCGGATCTGGTGCACCAGCTTCGCCGTGGCGGCGGCATCCTTCTTGTACATGACCAGGTCGCGCAGCTGTTCGTATTCGGCCGCGTGCAGCATGTCGCGGTGCGGGAATACCAGGCGGTAAATCGGATCGTCGGGGATGTTGTTCCAGTCGATCAGCTGGTCCATCACGTATTCGTTGCTGCGAAACGGCAGCACGTGCGACACCACCTGCACCGCTTCCTGCAGGTCGGGCGCCATCCAGTTCCACTGGCGCGCGTTGACGATGGACTGGCGGGTATAGGGCTTGAATTTGGGGGGGACGGGATCGGCGATCACGGTGCGCTCCTGAGGGTTGGGGGGAGGAAGTAAGTCCATGGTAGGCATGCCCAAAAGAATTGAGTTGCCGTTGCTCAATTGAAGTTTGGGAAGATTTCTGCACGGAACAAGAGAATGACAAATATCACTCTGTGGCGCGCAAACCGCAGCCGCGCCGCGCTTGCGGCACCGCAATGACGGCGCTGCGCATCGGCGTAGATTACGCAATGCACCTAAGCAACATTTAGCCGAAGCATCCCTCTCCAAGGACCCATCATGAAACTGCTCATTACCGCCACCACCCTGTGCCTCGCTGTCGCCGCCGGCAGCGCCTTCGCCAACGAGCCGACCGAAAAGGACGCGATCGCCATGACCGAGCGCGGCGCCGCCCTGATCAAGGCCAAGGGCAAGGAAGAAATGATGAAGCGGATCGTCGCGCGCGATCCCGACTACGTGCAGGGTTCGCTGTACATCGACATGCGCGACCTGTACACCGGCATCGTGCTGGCGCACCCGATCAACCCTTCCATCGTGGGCAAGGACCTGACCGACGTGCCCGACGCCAGCGGCAAAAAATACCGCCGCGAGATCATCAACCTGGCGCAGAAATCGGGCAAGGGCTGGGTCGACTACCAGTACAAGAATCCCACCAGCGGCAAGATCGAACCGAAGACCACCTACATCCTGCGGGTGGACGACGTGGTGCTGGAAGCGGGCATCTACAAGAAGCAATAGTCCGATCCACCGAACACACCGGGAGTGAGCATGCTGAACAAACTGCGTATCGGACCCAAGCTGCTGCTGGCGCCGGGTCTCGTTCTGGTCCTGCTGATGCTTCTCTCGGGTGGCGCCTACTACGGCATGATGCGGCAGAACGCGTCGCTTGAAAACATGGTGCAGGTGCGGGCCGAACGCCTGAAGGCGGCGGCCGACGTGTCGGGCGATGTCAAGCATGCGCATGCCAATATCTACCAGCTGCTGGCATGGATAAACGGCAGCTTCGCCAAGGCGCGGCTGGACACGCTGATCGCCGACATCGGCCGCAAGCACACGGCGATCGCGTCCCAGCTCGACGCGCTGGCCGAGGTATCGGATCCGGCCGAACGCAAGATCGTGGAAGCCTCGTCCGGGGCGCTGGTGGCCTACCGCAAGAGCGTGACCGAGACGATCGAACTGGCGCAGGTGGACCAGTCGATCGCCACCAATGCGATGCAGAAGGCCGAAAAAGAGTTCGGTCTCCTGAACAACCACCTGGCGCAATTGTCGGCGCTGGAGAAAAGCCTCTCCGTGGCCGCCTACAGCGCGGCCCGGGAAGAATCGCGCACCCTGGTCATCACCATGGCCGGCCTGGTGCTGCTGTCCATTGCGCTCTCGCTGCTGGTCACGGTGCTGGTGCGGCGCGCGATGCTGGCCGATATACGCGCCATCTCGAACGTGGTGGACGCACTGGCGCAGGGCCGCCTGGCCACCGGGCCGGTGAACCACGGGCGCGACGAAATCGCCGCGGCATCGCGCGCGCTGGACCAGACCATCGGCCAGCTCAATACCACGCTGCACACCATCCTGACGTCGGTCCATTCGATCGATACGGCCTCGCAGGAAATCGCCAGCGGCAACCTGGACCTGTCGACCCGCACCGAGATGCAGGCCGGCTCGCTGGAAGAAACGGCCAGCGCCATGGAGTCGCTGACGCTGGCCGTGAAGGACAACGCCAGCAATGCGCGCCTGGCCAACGACCTGGCCTCGAGCGCCGCCGTGCTGGCGGCCAAAGGCGGGCAGGCGGTGGAACGCGCGGTGCTGACGATGGACCAGATCAAGGCCAGCTCGCGCAAGATCGTCGACATCATCGGCACCATCGACGGCATCTCCTTCCAGACCAATATCCTGGCGCTGAACGCGGCGGTGGAAGCGGCGCGCGCCGGCGAGCAGGGACGCGGCTTCGCGGTGGTGGCGTCCGAAGTGCGCACCCTGGCGCAGCGCTCGGCGGCGGCGGCCAGGGAGATCAAGATCCTGATCGCCGATTCGGTGTCCATCATCGACGGCGGCAGCGCCTCGGTCAACGAAGCGGGCAAGCGCATGGGCGAGATCGTGGCCTCGGTCCAGCAGGTGAACGACATCATCGAGCGGATCAGCGTGGCCAGTTCGGAACAGGCCGAAGGCATCGCCGAAGTCAATCACGCGGTGGGCCAGATGGATGGCATGACGCAGCAGAATGCGGCGCTGGTGGAAGAGGCGGCGGCGGCGGCGGGCAGCCTGAACGAGCAGACCGCCATGCTGTCGCAGGCGGTATCGATCTTCAAGATCGAGGGCGTGGCGGTGCGCGCGGACGGCGCCTTCGCAGAACCGCAGGAGCGGCGCGCCGGCAACAGCGCCATGCGCGCCGTGGCCCGCAAGCGCGCCAGGGAGCAGGACGATGCGGCAGGCCGGCGCAAAGCCTGAACCGCGTCAGCGGAAGGGCCGGCTCACGAAACGCGAACCGGCCAGCCCGAAGCGCCAGGGCAGGTCCACCGCCTTCGAGATGCCGATGCGCGGTCCGCTGGCCAGGAGCACGGGCCCGGTGGGCGGCGACAGTTCGAAAGGCTGAGCTGCCAGCGACAGGCCGTTGTGCGCGCGCGTGACCGCCAGCGCCTGGCACAGCTTGCCGGGGCCGGAGCACAGCATGCGCGCCTCGTCGACCCCGCGCCGCGCGCGCATCGCATCGACGCCGGCCACCGGCTCGATGGCGCGGATCAGCACCCCGGCGCCATGGCCCGCCTCGCGGCACACGAAGTTGAGGCACCAGTGGATGCCGTGCGAGAGGTAGACATAGGCATGGCCGGGCGGGCCGAACATGGCCATATTGCGCGCCGATGGCCCGGTAAAACTGTGCGATGCCGGCTCGTCGCGGTCGTAGGCCTCGGTCTCGACAATGCGCCCGCCGACGCCGTCGACCAGCACCGTCACCCCGATCAGCTGCGCCGCCACTTCCTGCGACGGTGCACTGAAATCGATTCCTGCAATCACGCTCTTCATGCGGCGATTCTATCAAGCGCAATGCCAGTTTCGCCACACATCGCGATGCCTTCGTGCAACTCCCGACGCACTGGTTTATAGTGGCATTCTGTGCGCCGCGCGCCCCGTCCAACCGTGATATCAGATGAGTAAAGTAGCAGTTTCGGCAATGCCGGACGCCGATCCGGTCGATGCCTTGATCAAGTCGATCCGCATTCCGCCCCGCCCCAGCCTGCTGGCCGACCTGCAGAGCGAACTGGCGGCGGTGGATCCTTCGCCTGCCCGCATCGGCAGCATCATCGCCAGCGACGTCGGCATGGCGGGCGCCTTGCTCAAGCTGGCCAATTCCTCCTTCTATGGCGGCAAGCGCAAGGCCAAGTCGATCGACCAGGCCATCATTTTCCTGGGCATCAACCAGGTTGCCGCCCTGATGACCGGCCTGCTGGCGCGCCAGGCCATCGCCACCGAGCACCTGGACCTGGCCAGCTTCTGGGATTTGTCGACCCGGCGCGCCCAGGCCATGGTGTTCCTGGCGCGCAGGCTGCGCATCGGCGAGCCCGACGTGGCGCATACCTTCGGCCTGTTCTGCGACACCGGCGTGCCGCTGCTGATGGACCGTTTCCCCGGCTATGCCGACACCTTCGCCGAAGCGGCGCTGGACCCCGCTCGCCCCCTGACCGCGCTCGAGGATGAGCGCCACAGCACCAACCACGCCGCCATCGGCTGCCTGCTGGCGCGCAACTGGGGCTTGTCGACCGACGTGTCCTGGGCCATCCTGCACCACCAGGATTACGGCGTGCTCGACGACAGCGCCACCGACGATGCCGTGCGTTCCCTGGTGGCGCTGTCGCTGCTGGCCGAAAGCGCGCTGCGCAAATACCAGGGCCTGGGGCCCTCGCTCGAATGGGACAAGGGCGGCGCGCGCGCCAGCGCCTACCTGCGCCTGTCGCCCGAGGAAATCACCGACCTGCTGGACGAACTGCACGACTGTTTTCACGCCCAGCACTGATTTCCTTTACTTCGGCCCCGCACAGGACAATACTTCAGGCATATGCCGGAAGGAGGGCGAAATGGGGACCAGGCTGCTTGCATGCATGTGCTCACTGTTGCTGGTGTCGGGCTGCGCGACGCGCCAGTCCGAGCTTGTCCCCTTGCCGTCCGCGGACCTGTTCCGCGACCAGGACTTCAAGCCGGCGTTCGAGCCGGTCACGGCCGCCGGGCTGTTCACCTTGACCGAGCCAATGAAGGCTTACCTGCGCAGCAAACAATTCCGGACCGAAGTCCTGTACCACGGCCCCGAGCGCGGCCTGGTCAACGCCCTGTACAAGAAGGGCGAACTGAAAATCGAGTACGACGCCAGCATCACGCGCACCGCCGCCCAGACCTACGAGGCGGGCATGGGCAATTGCCTGTCGCTGGTCATCATGACGGCCGCCTTCGCCAAGGAAATGGGCATGCAGGTCCATTACCAGAACGTGATGGTCGAAGAGCAGTGGAGCCGCAGCGGCAATCTCTATTACGCCAGCACCCATGTGAACCTGGCCCTGGGCAGCCGGGTGCGCTATGCGCGCAACGAAGATGCGCCGAACCGCCTGGTCATCGATTTCATCCCGTCCGAAAGCGCGGCGGCCCAGCACACGCTGCCGCTCGAGGAAGATGCCATCGTGGCCATGTACATGAACAACCGCGCGGCCGAGGCGATCATGCAAAACCGGGTGGACGACGCCTACTGGTGGGCCCGCGCGGCCATCGCGCACAAGAGCACTTTCCTGACCGCGTACAACACGCTGGGCGTGGTGTACCAGCGCCATGGCGACCATGCGATGGCCGAAAAGGTGTTCCGGCGCGCGCTGGAGCGGGAACCGGAAGACCACATCGTGCTGCGCAACCTGCTGCCGGCGCTGGAGCAGCTGGGCAAGAAGGCCGAAGCGGCGGACGTGGCCAGGCAGCTGGCCAGCATCGAACCGACGCCGCCCTTCCATTATTTTCACCTTGGCATGAAGGCGATGGAGCAGGAGAATTTTTCCGAAGCGAAGCGCCTGTTCGGGCGCGAAGTGCGGCGCGCGCCCTACAATCATGAGTTCCATTTCTGGAAGGCGATCGCGCACTGGCGCCTGGGCGAGGCACGCGCCGCGCGCGAGGAAATGAGCAAGGCCATCGATACCAGCAATACCGCCGGCAGCACACAGAAGTATTCGGCGAAGCTGGCGTTCTTGCGCGAGCATGCGCCGGCGGTCAGCAACTAGTGCAAGCCATGGCGACAAATGCAGTCGAGCATCGGGGTCAAATGCTATCCAGACCTGCGTCCAATCCAGTACCCTGGCTTGCGCCGATGATGTGCGATCGCTTGAATTCGTAGTTCGGGCGGCGCGACACTGTAGATGATGCGATACGGGAACTTGCGGAATGAGTACTGACGAAAGGGGCCACCGAGTCGGTGGCCCAGCGCCGGATTGGTGAGCACGAGTGTAGTGACGCGTTCAAATTCATCAACAAAGGACCGCGCTAAAGCCGCATTGCCGACGGATTCATAATATGTAGCGATATCTTGCAATTCTTTCCACGCAGCTGGAATGATGACAAGAATCATTTAAGTTGGGCGCGTATCTGCGCAAGGGCATCTGCCATCGGAATAACAGACTCCGTGCCTTCCTCGATTTCTGCGTCCCTCCGTTCTACTTCAAGCAACCATGCTTCGTCCACTTCCGGATCCTGATCCAGACTTTCCAAAAGCATTTGAGCGAATGCCGCCCGCTCCTTTAACGGCAACTCCAGTGCCTCGCGCGTTAACTTCTCAAACTGTGTTTCCATTCCCATTCTCCCGTACATGCACCCGAAGCGCTTCCCAGGCAGCGAGTTTGTCTCCATACGCCAAAGTGTACGCCGGACTGCTCGATGGCAGTTTCACGATCTGGTATTGCGAAGCAAGCCCACCCAATGTTTTCTGCCCCAGCCGGGCCGCGGTACCCCCGTTAAACGCGATGACCACCAGGTTCGGCAGCGTTTCGATCAGCGCCGGAAGGTCATTGTGGGCCTGGTGCCGAATCCGGCTATCCAGACTGCCGACGCGCTGCGCCTCGGCAACGACGTCCCAGAGTCCCACGCCTTTCGCCAACAAGGATGCGAGCCGGCGAGGATAGGATAGGCCAGGCAAATCGCTCCCGGTGACTTCAGACATCAGGTGCCAGAAACGGTTCTGCCGATTGCCATAATATTCATTCTGCGCCAGTGAGCGATCGCCTGGCAGACTGCCGAGAACGAGCACGCGCGTATTCAGGTCGACGACGGGGTCGAAGCATCGTTTCACATGATCGGGGAGAGGTGTAGCTTGCATGCGCCTGATTCTAGCCGCTGCGCCCGGGCGCAGGTGTAGAATATTCTGGCATTCCAAAAATCAACAAACTGAGCCGGAGACCCAGATGGACCACACCATGCAACCCCGCACGATCGATACCTTGCTGGCCAAGTACAGCGAAAGCCATCTCAACCATACGAACGAACTGATCCATTTCGTGTGCGTGCCGGTCATCGTGTTCACGCTGCTGGGACTGGTGTGGGCGGTTCATCCGCTGGCGGCGGTGGCGGTCACGCTGGGATCGCTCGTGTATTACTTCCAGCTGTCCAAGCCTTTCGCGGTCGGCATGCTGGTGATGGCGGCCTTCATGCTCGCCCTGCTCAGCCTGATTCCGCAGCAAGCCGTGCTGCCCCTGTCGATCGCCATCTTCGTGCTGGCCTGGATCGGCCAGTTCATCGGCCACAAGATCGAAGGCAAGAAACCGTCCTTCTTCGACGACTTGCGCTTCCTGCTGATCGGGCCGCTGTTCGTGCTCAGCTTCCTGTATCGCCGCCTGAACGTGGCCTGGTAGGCAGCATGAAAACCGCCGCCCTGCTGGCCTTGACGGCCTCGCTCGCCGGCTGCGCATCCCCCGTGCCCTCGGGCAGCGTGTATGCGCCGCAGCAGTTGCACCAGGAACAGGAGATCCGCATGGGTTATGTGGAATCGGTGCGCGAAGTCGTCATTGCCCGGCGCGACAGCGGCATCGGCGCGATGACGGGCGCGGCCATCGGCAGCGACCTGGCCAGTGTCAATATGGGGCGCGGCAGCGGTTCTTTCATCGGCAGCATCCTGGGCGCGCTGGCCGGCGGCATCATCGGCCACCACGTGGAAGCGCGCATCAACACGCGCAAGGCCTTCGAAATTACGGTCAAGCTCGATAGTGGGGAGTTGCGCGCCGTGACCCAGGCCGCCGATGAATTGTTCCAGCCGGGAGAGCGGGTGCGCCTGCTCAGTTCAGGCAACAACACCCGCGTGACGCACTAGAAGTGGGCCGCCTGGCCCCACGCCGCGGCGCTCGCCTGCGTGTCGTCCTGTACCGCCGTCAGTACCAGGTGCGTGCAAAACGCGAGGTAAGCGATCAGGATGGCGATTTTCAGGTGCAGCTGCGGCTTCATGGTGGGGTTCCTAGTTAAGTAATTCATAATACTTGCTTTTTTAGTAAATGTCCTCGAAGGCGTCCTCTATTTGCGCCAAAACAGACAAGTACGCCGCTTTTGTCGTTTTCTGGCCATGCTCTGCAGGAAACATCGAATCCCCCTATACTTTCCCGATGTCTTCCCCACTACTTTTCGCCATTGCATCCCTGATCTGGGGTTCCACCTTCTGGGCCATCACATTGCAACTGGGCGAAGTGCCGCCGGCAGTGTCGGTGGTATACCGTTTCGGGCTGGCCTCGGCCACCATCTTCCTGTATTGCCTGCTGCGCGGCGACAAGCTGCGCCTGCCATGGAAGACCCAGCGCTGGACCATCGTGCAGGGCTTCTTTTCCTTCGCCCTGTCCTATGTCTGCACTTATACCGCCGAACAGTACCTGGTGTCGGCCCTGGTGGCCGTGCTGTTTGCGCTGATGGTGTTCTGGAATCCGATCTGCAGCCGCCTGGCCTTCGGCACGCCCATCACCTGGCGCACCTGGGCCGCCGGCCTGGTGGCGCTGTCGGGCGTGACCATGCTGTTCTTCCATTCGATCGCCGACGCCTGGGCCGACATCGCGGGCGGCGGCAAGGGCCATTTCCTGTTCGGCCTGCTGGTGGCGCTGACCGCCACCATCTCCAGTTCGGCCGGCAATGTGGTGGTCAGCAAGGTGCGCGAAAATTCATCCAACCTGATGCTGACCATGGCCTGGTCCATGTTCTGGGGCACCGCCATGGTGGCCTGCTGGGCGCTGGCCACGGGCCAGCAGTTCGTGCTGCCGACCTCGCCGCGTTACTGGATGGGCTTGTTCTACCTGTCGATGTTCGGTTCGGTCATCGCCTTTTTTGCCTATTTCACGCTGATCAACCGCATCGGTTCGCAGAAGGCGGTCTACATCGGCGTGATCACGCCGGTCATTTCCGTGCTGCTGTCGATCCAGCTTGAACGTTACCGGCCCGGCCCCGTGGAATGGCTGGGCATGATCGTGTGCCTGGCCAGCGTGGCCTGGGCCGTGCGTTCGCCCTCGCCTGGCGCCCGCCCGGCGCCACCCCTTTCCACCCTTTCCGAGACCACATGAGCACCTTTGCCATCCGCCCCGCCACCCCGGCCGACGTATCCCACATCCACGCCATGATCGTCGAACTGGCGGTCTTCGAAAAGCTCGAACACCTGGTCGTCGCCACCGAAGACATGCTGCACGAAGGCTTGTTCGGCGCGCGCCCGGCCTGCGAAGCGATCATCGGCGAAGAAGATGGCGAGGTCGTCACCTTTGCCCTGTTCTTCCACAATTTTTCGACTTTCCTCACCCGCAAGGGCCTGTACCTGGAAGACCTGTACGTGAAGCAATCCATGCGGGGCAAGGGTTACGGGCGCCAGATGCTGGTGGCGCTGGCCAATATCGCCGTGGAGCGCAACTGCGGCCGCTTCGAATGGTCGGTGCTCGACTGGAATACGCCGGCCATCGATTTCTACAAGGGCATGGGCGCCGAACTGCTGCCCGACTGGCGCATCTGCCGCGTGGCCGGGCCGGCCCTGGCGGCGCTGGCAGGCGCCTGAAAAAAGAAAACCCACGGGCAGTTTCGCCGTGGGTGAACCCATGTGGTTAATATGGGGAGGGGAGATTGGAATCAATCTGGAGAAACTATAAACTTGTTTCTCCGCAAGATACGCATTCTTTACAATTGCTTACTGCTTAGGAATTCCTGTAAAGCCATGTAGCAATAATTACCCACCCGCAAAATAGCACTTTGACAAAAGACAAAGTCGCGTCAGATTCGCCGCGCCAGCAGCTTTTCCCCGCCCTCGAACAGGGCCTGCGTCAACAAGGCCAGCAGCGCGGCAGGGATGGCGCCGGCCAGCAGCATGTCGTTATCGTTGAGCGCCAGTCCCACCGTGATGCGTTCGCCATAGCCGCCCGCGCCGATGAAGGCAGCAATGGTGGCCGTGCCGACGCTCATGACGGCGGCCGTTTTCACGCCCGCCAGGATCACCGGCGCCGCCAGCGGCAATTCGACATGCAGCAAGCGCTGGCGCGCACTCAGGCCGAGGGCCAGCGCGGCCATGCGCAGCCCTTCCGGCACGCCCAGGATGCCGGTGCAGGTATTGCGCACGATCGGCAGCAGCGCGTACACGAACAGCGCCAGCAGCGCCGGCACGGTGCCGATCATGCCCAGCAGGGGAATGAGCATGGCCAGCAGCGCCAGAGACGGCACGGTCTGCAGCACCCCGGCCACGCCCAGCACGACCTGGCGCAGGCGCGGCGCGAACGCGGCCACGAGCCCCAGCGGAATGCCGACGGCGCAGGCCAGGGCCACGGACGCCAGCACCAGCAACAGGTGCTGGCGCGTCAGCGTCCACAGGCTGGGGTCGAACAGCTTGGCCATCAGGCCGTCACGGGCGGCGGCGATCTTGCGCGCCGGGGCCAGCCAGTCCCTGGCGACGGCCGCGAAGCTTTTCCCTTCCAGTTCGACGGCTGCATTCATGGCGATCATCTGCTGTTCGCCGATGCGACCTTCCAGCTTGCCGATGGCGTTCCACTGGGCCGGAAAACGCGCGGGCAGGTCAAGCCGGTACAGCAGCACGGCGTCGTAGCGCGGGAAGTACGCCAGGTCGTCCTTCAGCACCCGCAGGCCGTAGCGGGCAATCTTGGCGTCGGTGGAATAGATGTCGATGACGTCGACCTGGCCCTGGGCCAGCGCTTCGTAGGCGATGCCGTGATCGAGGCCGCGCGGCAGCTGCGCCAGGCCGTAGCGCTGCGCCAGTCCCGGCCAGCCGTCGGCGCGGCCGATGAATTCGTGCGACAGGCCGAAACGCAGCTGGGCTTGCGCGCCAGTTGCGACAGGCTGTCGATGCCGCTGTCGGCGCGCGTCGCCAGCGCATAGGTATTGTTGAAACCCAGCGGCACGCCCACGCCCAGGCCCATGCGCGCCAGCGCGGCGCGCATCTGCGGCAGGGTCGAGGTCTTGGTGTTCTTCAGGATTTCGAGGTCGATGGTGCCCAGGTATTCCGGGTAGACGTCGATGCTGCCGGCCTGCAGCGCGGCCAGCACGATGGCGGTGTTGCCCAGTCCCTGGCGGTGTTCGGCCTGGCCCGCGGCCTGGGTCAGCACTTCGCCCAGGATGTACGATTCGGTGAAGCGCTTGGAGCCTACGCGCAGCACATCTGCGTGCGCAGCGGCGTGCGCAACAGCGTGCGCAAGCGATGCGCACAGGATGAACGCCAGTGCCGCTAGCAGCCTGGTAGGCACGCGCTTGCCACCGGTTGGCGCAGCACGCCCGCGTTGACGACCGCGCGGCAGGGATTGAAGCCAATGGCGTACGACAGGTCGGCCGGACGCGCGATATCCCACAGCGCGAAGTCGGCGCGCTTGCCCACTTCCAGCGTGCCGATTTCATTCTGCCGCCCGAGCGCGCGCGCGGCGTGCACGGTGGCGCCGGCCAGCGCTTCGAGCGGCGTCAGGCGCCACAGGGTGCATGCCATGTTCATGGCCAGCAGCATGGACGTCATGGGCGAGGTGCCGGGATTGCAGTCGGTGGCCACCGCCATCGGCACGCCGGCGGCGCGCAGCGCGGCCACCGGTGGCGGCGTGGTATCGCGCAGGAAGTAGTAGGCGCCGGGCAGCAGCACCGCCACTGTGCCGCCCGCGGCCATGGCGGCGATGCCGGCCGGGCTCAGGTGCTCGAGATGGTCGGCCGACAGGCCCCGGTAGCGCGCAACCAGTTCCGCGCCACCCTGGTCGGACAATTGTTCCGCATGCAGCTTGACCGGGATGCCGAGCAGGCGCGCCGCTTCGAACACGCGTGCGGTCTGGGCGTTGGAAAAGCCGATCCGCTCGCAGAAGGCATCGACCGCGTCGACCAGGCCCATGGCCGCGATCTGCGGCAGCATGCGTTCGCAAATGTCGGTGATGTAGTCGTCGGCGCGGCCCGCGAATTCCGGCGGCAGCGCGTGCGCGCCCAGGAAGGTGGTGGCCACGGCGACGGGCATGGTGTCGCCGATGCGGCGCGCCACGCGCAGCATCTTCGCTTCGTCGTCCAGCGTCAGGCCGTAGCCGGACTTGATTTCGATGGTGGTGACGCCTTCTGCCAGCAGGCTGGCGACCCGGCGCGCGCTCTGGCGCAGCAGTTCGTCGTCGCTGGCGGCGCGGGTGGCGCGCACGGTCGACATGATGCCTCCGCCCGCACGTGCAATGTCTTCGTAGGTGGCGCCGTTCAGGCGCGCTTCGAATTCGCCGCTGCGGTTGCCCGCATGGACAATGTGGGTGTGGCAGTCGATCAGGCCCGGCGTGAGCCAGCTGCCGCCGCCATCGATGACCGCGCCGGCTGCCGGCGCATTGCCACGCTCGCCGATCCAGGCAATGCGCCCGCCCGACACGCCGATCGCGCCATCGGGGATGTCACCGTAGCCGCCGGCCATGGTGGCCAGGTTCACATTGGTGAACAGGGTGTCGCAATAAACCGACATGTCAGTCCTGGTTGATGAAGATATCGACCACGAACACGGTTGCCTGGGTGGCCTCGAGGGTCCACACGGTGCCGGTATCGAATACCACCGCGTCGAAACGCACCATGCCTATGCGTTCTGCATCGCTGCACACCGACAGGCTGTCGCCTTCGACCAGGAACAGGATGGTCACGTCGCCGCGCGGCGCGAATTCGGAACTGCCTGTGAGCGTGCGCCGGCCCAGCCGGTGGTGGCAGCGCTGGCGCCGGGTCATGACGTTGAAGTCGGTGGTGGTGCCGCCATTCAAGGTCGCTTCCACCGCGGATTCACCCGCGAATTCGACGATGGGATCGTCTTCGGAGAGCACGAATCGGCCTTCGTCGCCGATATCGAGCACCACGCCCTCGCCCTCGACCAGGGCCAGGGTGCGGTCGACGCCCGGGAAGACCGAAAACGGCCCGCTGTTGGCGATGGTGGCCAGGCTGATGCGCCAGTCGAACTTGTCGACGGTCGCGCCCAGCGGCGCGATCGCGATCTCGGTGGTGCTGCCGCCGCCGTTTTTCCAGGGGGCGGGTTCCAGGCCCGCATAGGGAATCAATAGTGTCATGATCGCAGTGTACGCAATTCGGCGATGGTATGCATGTATCGCTGTGCAATCGCCGCTTGCGCAACGTGCTTGTGGTCGCGCACGACCCACTGGCCGCCGGCCATCACGTCTCTGACCAGGTTATCGTTACCGCAGAATACGAAGGTGCCCAGCACATCGTCCGGCTTGACGCCGGCCAGGTTGGGATGTTCGCTGTCGAGCACCAGCAGGTCGGCGCGCTTGCCCGCGGCCAGCGCCCCCACCTTGCGGCCCGACGCCAGGGCGCCGCCTTCCAGCGCGCCCTGCCACAGGAAGTCGCCCACCCGGCGCTGCGCCGGGGACGCGGCCACGTTGCGGCGCTGGTGCAGCAGGCGCTGGCCGTATTCGAGCCAGCGCAATTCTTCCACCGGCGACTGCGAAATGTGGCTGTCGCTGCCGATGCCGAAACGCCCGTCCCCGGCCAGGAAAGGCGCCAGCGGGAACAGGCCGTCGCCCAGGTTCGCTTCCGTGGTCGGGCACAGGCCCGCCACCGCGCCGCTGGCGGCAAGGTCGGCAGTTTCCTGGGCATCGAGGTGGGTGGCGTGCACCAGGCACCAGCGCTGGTCGATGGCGAACTGCTCCATCAGGTAGCGTACCGGGCGCTTGCCGGTGGCCGCCAGGCACTGGTCGACCTCGGCCTGCTGTTCGGCGATATGAATGTGCACCGGGCGTTCGCCCGGCAGCGCCTTGAGTACTTCGCGAATCTGGCTGGCGCTGGCCGCGCGCAGCGAATGCGGAGCCACGCCCACTTCCACCTGGGGCGAGCGCAAAGGTTCGAGCGCCGCGATGACTTGCAGGACGTCGGCCGGTCCCGTGCGAAAGCGCTGCTGCTCCGGCTTGAGCGGCTGCTCGCCGAATCCCGCATAGCTGTACAGGACCGGCAGCATGGTCACGCCGATGCCCGCCTGCTTTGCCGCGGCGACCACGCGTTCGGCCGTTTCGGCAGGACGCGGGTACATGGCGCCCTGCTGGTCGCGCTGCACATAATGGAATTCGCAGACCGAGGTGTAACCGTGGCGCAGGCATTCGGAAAACAGCTGCGCCGCGATGGCTTCGATGTGGTCCGGCGTGATGTTGCGCGCGAAGCGGTACATCAGGTCGCGCCAGGTCCAGAAGCTGTCGGGGCCGTCGCCGGCGGTTTCGGTGAGCCCGCCCAGGGCGCGCTGGAAAGCGTGCGAGTGCAGGTTGACCATGCCGGGCATGACCAGGTCGGCCACCTGCTCGCCGGCGCGCACAGGCGCGTTTGGCGTGACGGCCACCAGGTCGCCCTGGGCATCCCATTCGATGCGCACATTGGCTTGCCAGCCCTGCGGCAGCAATGCGTGGCGCGCGAAAAGGCTCATGCGCGTACCCAGTCGGCGGCGGCCTGCGTCATGGCGCGCAGCAGCGGCTGGACGCGCGCGGCCAAGTCGGGCCGGTAGCCGAACGGCGCCGTCTCGTCCATGTACAGGCACTGGCACATTTCAAGCTGGATGGCATGCACATTGACGGCCGGCTGGCCGTAGTGGCGCGTGATATGCCCGCCCTTGAAGCGGCCGTTGACGGCCACCGAAAAATCATCCTGCGCGCGGGCGATGCCGACCACCGCCTGTTCGAGGCCCGGATCGCAGGACGTGCTTTGCGCGGTGCCGAAATTGAGGTCGGGCAGGCGGCCGTCGAAAAAACGCGGCACCACCGACGCGATCGAATGCGCGTCCCACAGCACCACGCGGCCGTGGATGGCCAGCATGCGGTCCAGTTCCGCGCGCAGGGCGCTGTGGTAAGGCTGCCAGTAGCGTTGCAGGCGGCCCCTCACTTCCATCTCGTCCGGCGTGTCGCCGGCGGCGTACAGCGCTTCGCTGTGGAAGGAATCGACCGGGCACAGGCCGGTGGTGGACATGCCCGGATACAGGTTGGTGTCTTCGGGCGGGCGGTTCAGGTCAATCACGTAGCGCGACCAGCGCGCCGCGATGGTGGACGCGCCCATCTCGCCCAGGAAGCCGTACAGCTGCCCCAGGTGCCAGTCGGTATCGGCGCGCGACAGCGCCTGCGGCGACAGGCGCGCGGCGATGTCGTCCGGGATGTCGGTGCCCACGTGGGGCATCGACACCAGCAATGGAATACTGCCTTGCTTGAACTCGAAATCCATAAAACGCTCCTGCTGGTTAGGCGTACAGCCCCGCGAACAGTCCCTTGCACGACGCACTCAGTTCGCCGTTGACCACCATCTGCTTGGCCGCTTCGATATCGGGCGCAAAGAAACGGTCGGCGTCGAAGAACGGCACTTTCTGGCGCAGCTGCGAATGCACATGCTCCAGGTGCGGCGACGACTTCAGCGGACGATGGAAGTCGATCCCCTGGGCCGCGGCCAGCAGTTCGATGCCGACGATGACAGCCGTATTTTGCGCCATGTCGTCGAGACGGCGCGCCGCGAAGGTGGCCATGCTCACGTGGTCTTCCTGGTTGGCCGAGGTTGGCAGGCTGTCGACGCTGGCCGGATGGGCCAGCGACTTGTTCTCGGATGCCAGCGCGGCGGCCGTGACGTGGGCAATCATGAAGCCCGAATTGACGCCCGGTTCGCGCACCAGGAAGGGCGGCAGGCCGGACAGGGTGGCGTCGATCAGCAGCGCGATGCGGCGTTCGGCCAGGCCGCCGATTTCAGCGATGGCCAGCGCCAGCGTGTCGGCGGCAAAGGCCACCGGCTCGGCATGGAAATTACCGCCCGAGATGATCTCGCCCGTTTCCGGGAAGATCAAAGGATTGTCGGTGACGGCGTTCGCTTCGATGAGCAGGGTGCGCGAGACATTGACGATCAGGTCCAGGATGGCGCCCATGACTTGCGGCTGGCAGCGCAGGCTGTACGGGTCCTGCACGCGCTCGTCGCCCACCAGGTGCGAAGCGCGGATGGCGCTGGCCGCCACCAGCTGGCGGTAGATGGACGCCGCGGCGATCTGGCCCGGCTGGCCGCGCACGGCATGCACGCGCGCGTCGAACGGCGCATCGCTGCCCTTGGCCGCATCGAGCGACAGGGAACCTGCCACCATGGCCGCTTCCAGCAGGCGTTCGGTCATGAACAAGCCATGCAGCGCCAGCGCGGTCGACACCTGGGTGCCGTTGATCAGTGCCAGGCCTTCCTTGGCCGCCAGCACCACCGGCTTGATGCCGGCGTCTTTCAGCGCATCGACGGCTTCGACCAGCTTGCCGTTGTAACGCACCTGGCCCACGCCCAGCATGGCCAGCGTCATGTGCGCCAGCGGCGCCAGGTCGCCCGATGCGCCGACCGAACCCTTGGCCGGAATGGCCGGCATGACGCCGGCGTTGTACAGCGCGATCAGGGTGTCGATGATGACCGGGCGCACGCCCGAAAAGCCGCGCGCCAGGCTGCCGATTTTCATCAGCATGATCAGGCGGACCACGGCGTCCGACAGCAGTTCGCCGGTGCCGACCGAGTGCGACAGGATCAGGTTGCGCTGCAGTTCTTCCAGCTTTTCGTCGGGGATACGGGTCTTGGCCAGGATGCCGAAGCCGGTATTGATGCCGTAGGCGGCGTCGCCCTTGGCCACGATGGCGTCGACGGCGGCGGCGGACGCCTTGATGACAGGGTAGGCGTCGGCCGACAGGGTCAGCGTGGCAGGTGCTGCCCACACGCCGCGCAGGTCGTCCATGGTCATGGCGCCAGGCGTGAGGGTCCAGCCGGTGGTGTTATTTTTTTTCATCTTATTTGATAATCATGGGAAGGTTGAGGCCATTGCGCTTGGCGCAAGCGATGGCGGTTTCATAGCCGGCGTCGGCGTGGCGCATGACGCCCGAGCCGCTGTCGTTGACCAGCACGCGCGCCAGGCGCTTGGCGGCGGCGTCGGTGCCGTCGGCCACGATGACCACGCCCGAGTGCTGCGAATAGCCCATGCCCACGCCGCCGCCGTGATGCAGCGAGACCCAGGTGGCGCCGCCGGCGGTGTTGAGCAGTGCGTTCAGCAGCGGCCAGTCGGACACCGCATCGGTCCCGTCGCGCATGCTTTCGGTTTCGCGATTGGGGCTGGCGACCGAGCCGGTATCGAGGTGGTCGCGGCCGATGACGATAGGCGCCTTCAGTTCGCCCTTGCGCACCATTTCATTGAAGGCCAGGCCGGCAATGTGGCGCTCGCCCAGGCCCAGCCAGCAGATACGCGCAGGCAGGCCCTGGAAGGCGATGCGTTCGCGCGCCATGTCCAGCCAGTGGTGCACCTGCTTCTGTTCCGGGAACAGTTCCTTGATCTTGGCGTCGGTCTTGTAGATATCTTCCGGGTCGCCCGACAGCGCCACCCAGCGGAACGGGCCGCGGCCCTCGCAGAACTGGGGACGGATGTAGGCCGGAACAAAACCGGGGAAGGCGAAGGCATCGGCCACGCCATGGTCCTTGGCGACCTGGCGGATGTTGTTGCCGTAGTCGACGGCCTTGACGCCCATCGCGTGGAAGTCGAGGATGGCTTGCACGTGGACCGCGCAGGATGCGGTGGCGTCGGCCGTCAGCTTCGCGTGCTGCGCCGGATCCTGCTGCGCCGCCTTCCACTGCTCGACCGTCCAGCCGATCGGCAGGTAGCCGTTGATCAGGTCATGGGCCGAAGTCTGGTCGGTGACCATGTCGGGCACCAGGCCGCCCGCCTTGGCGCGGCGCACCAGTTCCGGCAGCACTTCGGCCGCATTGCCCAGCAAGCCGATGGAAATGGCTTCGCGCGCCGCGGTGTGCTGCTTGATCAGGGCGATGGCGTCGTCGATGTCCCTGGCCTGCTTGTCCAGGTAGCGGGTGCGCAGGCGGAAGTCGATGCTGCTTTGCTGGCATTCGATATTGAGCGAGACGGCGCCGGCGAAGCTGGCCGCCAGCGGTTGCGCGCCGCCCATGCCGCCCAGGCCCGCGGTGAGGATCCAGCGCCCGCCCCAGTCGCCGCCGAAATGCTGGCGCCCGGCTTCGGCGAAGGTTTCGTAGGTGCCCTGCACAATGCCCTGGGTGCCGATGTAGATCCAGCTGCCGGCGGTCATCTGGCCGTACATGAACAGGCCGGCGCGGTCGAGTTCATTGAAGTGTTCCCAGTTGGCCCATTTCGGCACCAGGTTCGAATTGGCGATCAGCACGCGCGGCGCGTCGGCATGGGTCTGGAATACGCCGACCGGCTTGCCCGACTGGATCAGGAGGGTCTGGTCGTCTTCCAGGGTGCGCAGCGATGCCAGGATCTGGTCGTAGCAAGCCCAGTTGCGGGCCGCGCGGCCGATGCCGCCGTAGACCACCAGGTGCTTCGGGTTTTCCGCCACTTCCGCGTCCAGGTTGTTCTGGATCATGCGGTAAGCCGCCTCGGTGAGCCAGCTCTTGCAAGCCAGTTCCGTGCCGCGCGGCGCACGGATCTCGCGGCTGGCGTCATAGCGGGGATCAATTCCCATGCTGGTTACATCATTGCTCATGGCAGCTCCTTGAAAAAAGTGGGGGACCCGGCGCGGCAAAGCCGCACGCGCCAGCGTGCATGATCAAAGTCTAAGTTGTATAGACAACTAAGTCAAATGATAAATGCGCCCCCCTCCTTACTTCTTGTCGAACACCTGGCGTCCGGCGACCCAGGTTTGCAGCACGCCGACCGCATGGATGTCTTTGGCGGGCATGGTGAACAGGTCGCGGTCGATCACCGTGAAATCGGCCCATTTGCCCTTTTCCAGCGAGCCCAGGACTTTTTCCTGGTGCCCGGCGTAGGCCGCGTCGAGCGTGAAGCAGCGGAACGCTTCCTTGAGCGTCATGGCTTCGTTGCCGTACCAGCCGCCGGCCGGCTGCCCGGCGCTGTCCTGGCGCGTGACGGCCGCGTGGATGCCATAGAACGGGTTGGCCGATTCGACCGGGAAGTCGGAACCGCAGGCGATGGGCAAGCCCTGCCTGAGGAAGCTGCGCCAGGCGTAGGCGCCCCGGATGCGCTGGGAACCGACGCGCTGCTCGGCCATGTTCATGTCGGACGTGGCATGGGTGGGCTGCATGGACGGCACGATGCCGATGGCCTTGAAGCGCTTGATGTCGTCCGGAGCCACCACCTGGGCGTGCTCGATACGGTGGCGCGCGCCCAGGCTGCCGGTCTTGGGCACCAGCTCCTGGTAGCCGTCGAGCACCTGGCGGTTGCCGGCATCGCCGATGGCGTGCACATTGACCTGGTAGCCGCGCGCCATGGCCTTTTCCATCATCGCGGCCATGTCCGCGGGCTTGTTGAACAGCAGGCCAGTGGATTTCGATTCGTCGCTGTAGGGCGCCAGGAGGGCCGCGCCGCGGCTGCCCAGGGCGCCGTCCGCATACAGCTTGACCGCGCGCAGCGCATACAGGTCGCCGGCATACGAAGTGAGCGGTCCTTTTTTCGACAGCAGGTCGAAGTCGGCGCCGACACCGCCGATCATGCCGTACACGCGGGTGCTGAGCTTGGCCAGGCCGGCATATTCGCGGTACAGCGCATCCTGGTCGATGCGCACGCCGGCATCGTGCACGCTGGTCAGGCCCATGGAGGCGATATGCTGCAGGGCGCGGTCGAGTACCACCCGCATTTCGGCATCGGTCTGTTTCGGCTGCACCTTGCCGACCAGGTCCATGGCCGCATCGATCAGCACCCCGGTGGCATTGCCGCTGGCGTCGCGCATGATCTTGCCGCCGTCGGGGTCGGGCGTGTCCTTGGTGATGCCGGCCAGTTCCAGGGCACGGGTATTGGCCCAGCCGGCGTGGCCATCGACCCGAGCCAGCCACACGGGACGGTCGGCAACGGCGCTATCGAGTTCGGCGGCGGTGGGAAAGCGGCCCAGTTTCCAGATTTCCTGGTTCCAGCCGCCGCCGCGCAGCCAGGCGTGAGCGGGATGGGCGCGCGCGTAATCGGCGGCAGCCTTGAGAGCGGCGGGCAGGGATGCCGAGCCGGTCAGGTCGAGCTTGTTGAGCATATCCCCCAGGCCGAAGATATGGCCGTGCGCATCGATCAGGCCCGGGATGACGGTCTTGCCCTGCATGTCGATGCGGCGCGCCTTGGGCGCCTTGGCCAGCACCTGTTGCGAGGTGCCGACGGCGATGATCCGGCCCTCGTAATCGAAGGCCATGGCCTGGAAGCGGACCAGGGTGTTTTTGCCATTGAGCGTATAGCCGTTGGCATTGTCGATCACCGTCGCGGCCATGGCCGGATGCAGGAAAGCGAGGGCGGCCAATACCAGCAGGGAAGAATGAATTTTGGGCATCATACTCTCCGAAAAGGACAAAATCAGAGTGTATCCCTCATTCGCGGCCAGGCGTTAATTCCGCATGTTTCAGCCCCATCATTCCCGACTTGACATCCGGCGCCGGATCTAGTTGCTTTCGCGGTCCAGCAGGGCGCGCTTGCGTTCGACGCCCCAGCGGTAGCCCGACAGGGCGCCATCGTTGCGCACCACCCGGTGGCAGGGGATGGCCACCGCCACCGGGTTGGCGGCGCAGGCGCCGGCGATCGCGCGCGCGCCCGACGGCATGCCCAGGCGCGCGGCCAGTTGCGCGTAGCTCACCGTTTCCCCGCTCGGAATGGCGCGCAGCGCTTCCCACACGCGTTGCTGGAATGCCGTGCCGCGTACGTCCAGCGGCAAGTCCAGGCCCAGCGCCGGCGCTTCGACCAGGCCCACCACCCTGGCCACCGTCGCTTCGAAGCCGGCGTCGGCCCCCACCAGCTCGGCCGACGGGAAGCGGTCCTGCAGGTCGCGCGCCAGCCGGTCCGGGTCGTCGCCCATCAGGATGGCGCAGATGCCCTTGTCGGTCGCGGCCACCAGGATCGCGCCCAGGCTGCAGGCGCCGATGGCGAAGCGGATCACGGTCCCGCTGCCGCCGGCGCGGTATTTTTTGGCCGTCATGCCCAGCCGCGCCGGCGCCGTCGCGTAGAAACGGCCGCTGGAATTGAAGCCGGCGTCGTAGATCGCCCGGGTGACCGTGGGCGCCGCCGCCAGCCCCGTGGCCAGGCGCGCGGCGCGTTGCGCGGCCGCATAGGCCTTGGGCGTGATCCCCGTGTGGCGCTTGAAGATGCGGTGGAAGTGGAAACGGCTCATGCCGCAGGCCCGGGCCAGGCTGTCGAGGTCCGGTTCGGCCTCGCCGGCGTCGATCAGGGCGCAAGCCCGCGCCACCACCTGCGCGTGCCGCTCCTGCAGCGGCGGCTGGTCCGGCTTGCAGCGCAGGCAGGGCCGGAAGCCCGCCTGCTCGGCGTCGGCGCAGCTGGCGTGGAAGGCGACATTGGCGCGCAGGGCGGCCCGGGCCCCGCACGAGGGCCGGCAATACACGCCGGTGCTGCGCACCGAATACCAGAAGACGCCGTCGGCATCCTTGTCGCGCCGCTGCACCGCCGCCCAGCGCGCGCCGTCATCGTCATATCGTGCTGTGTTCATTTCTGCTTTCATGGCCTGCTCCGCGTCGCTGTGGGAATGCCCGTATCCTGCACCAGGCGGCGCGCGCAATCATCCCGGGTCTTGCTTTTGAATCGCGCCAGCCGCTCGGTGCTAGAATCGGGTTTTCAGCCGGCCTTTCGGAGAGTAGTTTGGAACATCAGATTGCGCAAGACAGCACGCCCATTTTCCAGCGCATCAAGGATTATCTGATGAGCGAGATCGCGGCCGGCCGCTGGAAGGAAGGCGACGTGGTCCCGTCCGAACAAGCCCTGGTGCGCCAGTTCGGCGTCTCGCGCATGACCGTCAACCGCGCCGTGCGCGAACTGACCGCCGAGCAGGTGCTCACCCGCCGCCAGGGGTCCGGCACCTTCGTCGCGCCCCAGAAATACCAGGCCACGCTGGTCGAAATCCGCAGCATCGCCGACGAAGTGCGCGCGCGCGGCCATCGCCACCACAGCCGCCTGGACCTGCTCGAGCAGGTGCGCGCGACCGAACTGCTGGCGCTGCAGTTCGCCATCCCCTCGGGCGCCCCCCTGTTCCATTCGGTGATCGTCCACTTCGAAAACGATGTCCCGATCCAGGTCGAGGACCGCTGGGTCAGCCCGGCCTGCGCGCCCGACTACATGGCCCAGGACTTTGCCGCGATCACCCCGAACGAGCACCTGATGAAGGCTGCCCCCCTGCAAAGCGCCACCTACAGCATCGAAGCCCTGCCTGCGCCGCGCGACATCGCCGACATGCTGGCGATCGAGCCGCGCCAGTGCTGCCTGGTGCTCAAGCGCCGCACCCGCGCCTTCGGCCAGGTCGCCTCGGTGGTCACCATGTGGCATCCGGGCCAGTTGTACCAGTTCGGCGGCAGCGTCGGCTGAAGCCGGCCAGAAATGTAACAATTCCTCGCCTTTTCAGGAGGATTATCAGTTTCACTTTCACGCACAGCTGAAAGTTGGCTACTATGGCATGTGCACAACGCATGTTGCCGCAGCCACCGCCATGGAAAGGATGCCTTTGCCCAGCCGATGCCTTCCCGTCCAGTCTCCGCCACGCCGGATGGGCGGCGCCCTGCGCTGCCTGCAGCTGTGCGTGCTGCTGGCCGGCGCCCTGCTGGCGGGCCGCGCGGCGGCGCTCGAAAAAGTCACGGTCCAGCTCAAGTGGGAACACCAGTTCCAGTTCGCCGGCTTCTATGCGGCCCAGGAACAGGGCTACTACCGCGCGGCCGGCCTCGACGTCACGCTGCGCGAACTCGAACCGGGCAGCGAAGCGACCAGGGTGGTGCTGTCGGGCGCGGCCACCTACGGGGTGGCCAATACCAATTTGCTGATCCAGCGCAGCCGCGGCCAGCCGCTGGTGGTGCTGGCCGCGATCCTGCAGCATTCGCCCGAAGTGCTGCTGGTGCGCGCCCCCGCGCGGGACGGCAGCGCGGTCCGGCGCAACCATACCATCATGCTCTCGCCCGACAACGTGGAGCTGCAAGCCTTCCTCAAGCGCAGCGGGGCGCCGCTGAGCAGCCTGACCCAGGTCCCGCATAGCTACGATCCGAATGACCTGATAAGCGGCAAGGTCGACGCGATGTCGGGCTACAGCACCGACCTGCCCTGGCTGCTGCGGCGCCAGGAAGTCGAATTCAAGGTCCTGTCGCCGCAATCGCTGGGCGTCGATTTCTATGGCGACCTGCTGTTTACCACCGAAGCGGAGCTGCGCGAACACCCGGCCCGCGCCGCCGCCTTCCGCGCCGCCACCCTGCGCGGCTGGAAGTACGCGATGGACAATCCGACCCAGATGGTGGACCTGATCCGGGCCCGCTATCCGCACCGCCTGTCGCGCGAGCACCTGCTGTTCGAGGCGCGCCAGATGGTGCCGCTGATGGAAGCCGATGTCGTGGAAATCGGCTACAGCAATCCGGACCGCTGGCGCGCGATCACCGCGGTGTACATCGAGATGGGCATCGTGCCGCGCGACTTTTCCACCGACGGCTTCCTGTACCAGGCGCCCGGCCTGGACCTGCGCATGCTGTACCTGAGCCTGGCGGCGGCGCTGGTCCTGATGCTGGCCGCGGCCGCCGTGGCGTGGCGCTTCGTGCGCCTGGCCGCGTCGCTGCGCAGCGAACGGTCGGTGCTGCGCCTGACCCAGCAAGAGCTGGCCAGCGCCGAATACCTGTGGGGCTTCGCGCTCGAAGGTTCCGGCGAAGGCATGTGGCAGTGGACCCATCCCGACGGCGAGCTGAAGCTGTCGCCGCGCTACAAGGAGCTGCTCGGCTACGGCCCCGGCGAATTCAATGTGCGCCTGGAAGACTGGCTGCTGCATGTGTATCCGGACGACCTGCCGCGCGTGCAGGACGAACTGATGCGCATCACCCTGCCCGACCCGGGCAAGGAGCGCGCCTCGACATCCTGCGAATTCCGCCTGCGTTGCCGCGACGGCAGCTGGAAGTGGGTGCTGGGACGCGGCATCGTGGTGGCGCGCGACGAGGCCGGCCATCCGCTGCGCCTGACCGGGACCATGGCCGACATCGGCGACCGCAAGGCGGCCGAAGAGGCGCGCGTGCGCGCCGTGCTCGAAGCCTCGCCCGAAGCCATGCTGGTCCTCAATGCCGAAGGCCGCATCCGCTACGGCAATGCGCTATGCGCGGCCAGCTTCGGCTATTCCCTGGCCGAACTGGCCGACCTGCACGTCACGCGCCTGGCGCCCGGCATGCAGAACGTGTCCGGCCCGAACCGGGTGCTGACGGCATGGCGCGCCGACGGCAGCAGTTTTCCGGCCGAGGTCAACCTGACCCCGATGCAGTCGCAGGGCCAGCACCTGACCATCGTCTCGCTGCGCGACATCAGCGAACGACAGCGCGCCGAACAGGCCCTCAAGGACCTGGCCGCGCGCCTGCATGAAATCCTGCAAATGATGCCGATCGGCCTGTTCATCAAGGATACCGAAGGGCGCGTGACGCTGATGAACAGTGCCTGCGAGGCGCAGTTCGGCATGTCGCTCGACCAGCTGGGCCAGGATGTGGCGAAGCACCAGTTTCCGCAGGAAGAGCTGGACGCCTTCCGCCAGGCCGACCGCCAAGCCTTCGAGGGCAAGGTCCTGATCGATTTCGTCGAGACCGTCCACAATGCCGCCAGCGGCAAGGTGCAGCACATGCGCACCCTGAAAAAACCCGTGTTCGACGAACAGGGCCAGCCGCAGTACCTGATCGGCATGATGGTCGACATCACCGACAGCATCGCCAAGGAGCACGAGCTGCGCGAACTGAACGAGCACCTGGAAGAGCGCGTGCACCAGCGCACCCTGCAGCTGGACCTGGCCAAGAAGGTGGCCGAGGAAGCCAGCCTGGCCAAGGGCCAGTTCCTGGCCAACATGAGCCATGAAATCCGCACCCCCATGAACGGGGTGATCGGCATGGCTTACCTGGCCCTGAAGACCGAGCTCGATCCGCGCCAGCGCGACTACATCGAGAAAATCCGCTTCGCCGGCGAACACCTGATGGGCATCATCGACGACATCCTGGACTTTTCCAAGATCGAGGCCGGCAAGCTGGAGATCGAGACGGTCCCTTTCACGCTCGACCATGTGCTCGAGACCCTGACCACGGTGGTGGCGCCCAAGGCGGCCAGCAAGGAACTCGAGCTGGTGTTCGAGATCGACCCGGGCTTGCCGCGCGCGCTGCTGGGCGATCCGCTGCGCCTAGGCCAGGTGCTGATCAATTACACCAACAATGCGATCAAATTCAGCGACCGCGGCGTCATCACCATCAGCGTGCAGAACGTGGGCGACCGCCAGCACGACTGCCTGCTGCGCTTCGGCGTGCGCGACACCGGCATCGGCATGACGCCGAACGAAGCGTCGCGCCTGTTCCAGTCCTTCCAGCAGGCCGACGCGTCGACCACGCGCGAATTCGGCGGCACCGGCCTGGGCCTGGCCATCTGCAAGCAGCTGGCGCAGCTGATGGGCGGCGCGGTCGGCGTCGAAAGCGCCAGCGGCAAGGGCAGCTATTTCTGGTTCACCGCCCGCGTCGGCAAGCTGGCCGACGAGGCCGTCGCCCCGCGCGGCGCCCGCGACGACAGCACGCCGTATCCGGCGCTGGCCGGGGCCCGCATCCTGCTGGTCGAGGACAATACCTTCAACCAGCAGATCGCCCTGGAAATGCTGGAAGAAGCCGGCGGCGCGGTCTGCCTAGCGCAAAATGGCCTGGAAGCGCTCGACCTGCTGGCCAAGACCGGCTTCGACTGCGTGCTGATGGATGTGCAGATGCCGGTCATGGACGGCTTGCAGGCCACCCGCCTGATCCGCCTCGACCCGGCCCTGGCCGGCCTGCGGGTGCTGGCCATGACGGCCACCGCCACCAGCGAAGACCGCGACCGCTGCCTGTCGGCCGGCATGGACGACTTCATCACCAAACCCATCCAGCCGGCGCTGCTGTGCCAGACCGTGGCGCGCTGGCTGCCCGACCGTAGTACCCGCCCCGAGGATCACCCCGTGTCAAGCAGCGCTTTCCGCCCCATCATGGGCGGCGACCCCCAGGTCATCGACCTGACCATCCTCGCAAAACTGCTCAGCTACGACCAGGAAAAAGTGCGCAAGTTCGCCTTCAAATTCCTGCAAACGACGCAAAGCGGCTTTGCCGAAATCGAAACCTCGCTGGAACAGGGCGACATCGCCCGCATTCGCGAACTGGGCCACCGCATCAAGTCGGCGGCCCGCACCGTGGGGGCGCTGGGCATGGCCGAGCTGTGCCTGGGACTGGAAACCCTGCCCGAAACCGGCCTGGCCGCCGAGCAGGCCGCCGTGCAAGCCTTGCTGGCGCGCCTGTGGCCGCTGCTATCCCAGATCAGCGAGCACATTATGCAAAATACAACTTTCGCTGGCGAAGAGTAAATTATTTTGGCCAGGCTGCGCTGCGCACAGCCTTTTCCACCATAATGGCTGGCCCTATTTGCGAAAATCATCCATGAACGACCCTGCTGCCCCCGCCCGACCTCCGGCCCGCCTGCGCGTGCTGTTGCTCGACGACGATACATTCATGCTCGACTTGCTCGAGGAAATGTTCGAGGAACTGGGCGACTTCGACGTGCGCTGCGAATCGGACGCGCGCCACGCACTGGAGGTGATCGCCAGCGACGCACCCGGCCTGCTGGTGTGCGACCTGTCGATGCCGGACATGGATGGCATCGAATTCCTGCACGCGGCCGCCGAAGCGGGCTTTCGCGGCGGCGTGATGCTGCTGACGGGCATGGACAGCGGCGTGCGCCGCTCGGCCGAGCGGCTGGCGCGGGCCCACGGCCTGCACGTACTGGGCGCCTACAAGAAACCGATCAGCGCCGAAGAACTGGCCAGCGCCCTGGCCACCCTGCTGGCCCCGGGCAGCACCGAGCACGACAATTTGTACAATGTCACGACACAGTTGGGAAAATAGGTTATTATTTCGGCTAATTCCCCGCCTGACACCCTCTTGCCGCCCTTCCACATATTGAATTTGCACACACCGTCTCCACCATAGTGTTGCAATATAAAAGACGGAAGCCGAGCGATATTCAAGCAGAGGCCGGCTTACTCCCCAGGCGTTATTGACCCCCTACCTCTCACTGAGGAAAAACATGAGCGAAAATATTAAACATATCAGCGATGCATCCTTCGAAGCCGACGTTCTCAAGTCCGAGCGTCCCGTGCTGGTCGACTTCTGGGCCGAATGGTGCGGTCCGTGCAAGGCCATCGGCCCCATGCTCGAAGAAGTCGCCAAGGAATACGACGGCAAGATCCTGATCGCCAAAATGGACGTGGACGCCAACCAGGCCGTTCCTGCCAAATTCGGCATCCGCGGCATTCCGACGCTGATCCTGTTCAAGAACGGCGTGGCGGCGGCCCAGAAGGTCGGCGCCATGGCGAAGGGCCAGTTGACGTCCTTTATCGACAGCAATATCTAAGCAATCAACGCGACGGCAGCGCGCCCGCACTGCCGTCTTCACGATGAACCCACGCAGTTCCCTCCCCTACCTTTACTTTCCCGTCACGGGACTCAAACATGCATTTATCTGAACTGAAGGCCATGCACGTCTCCGCTTTGCTGGAGATGGCAATTGGACTCGATATCGACAACGCAGCCCGGCTGCGCAAACAAGAACTGATGTTCGCGATCCTGAAAAAGCGCGCGAAATCAGGCGAACAAATCTTTGGCGACGGCGCCCTGGAAGTCCTGCCGGACGGCTTCGGCTTCCTGCGCTCGCCCGACGCCAGCTACATGGCGTCCACCGACGACATCTATATTTCCCCATCGCAGATCCGCCGCTTCAACCTGCACACGGGCGACTCGATCGAAGGCGAAGTGCGCACCCCGAAAGACGGCGAGCGCTACTTTGCACTGGTCAAGGTCGACAAGGTCAACGGCGAATCGCCGGAAGCGTCGAAACACCGCATCCTGTTTGAAAACCTGACCCCGCTGCACCCGAACGAGCCGCTGCGCCTCGAGCGCGAAATGATGGGCCAGGAAAACATTACCGGCCGCATCATCGACCTGATCGCGCCGATCGGCAAGGGCCAGCGCGGCCTGCTGGTGGCGTCGCCCAAATCGGGCAAGTCGGTGATCCTGCAGCACATCGCGCACGCGATCACCGCCAACCACCCGGACTGCACCCTGATCGTGCTGCTGATCGACGAACGTCCTGAAGAAGTGACCGAGATGCAGCGCTCCGTGCGCGGCGAAGTGGTCGCCTCCACCTTCGACGAACCGGCCACCCGCCACGTGCAGGTTGCCGAAATGGTGCTGGAAAAAGCCAAGCGCCTGGTCGAAATGAAGAAAGACGTCATCATTCTGCTCGATTCGATCACCCGCCTGGCGCGTGCCTACAACACCGTGATCCCTGCTTCCGGCAAGGTCCTGACCGGTGGTGTGGATGCCAACGCGCTGCAGCGTCCGAAGCGTTTCTTCGGCGCCGCCCGGAATATCGAAGAAGGCGGTTCGCTGACCATCATCGCGACCGCCCTGATCGAAACCGGTTCGCGCATGGATGACGTGATTTACGAGGAATTCAAGGGCACCGGCAACATGGAAGTCCACCTCGAGCGCCGCCTGGCCGAGAAGCGTGTCTACCCTGCGATCAACCTGAACAAATCGGGTACCCGCCGCGAAGAACTGCTGATCAAGGCCGACCAGCTGCAGAAGATCTGGATCCTGCGCAAGCTGCTGTACTCGATGGACGAGATCGAAGCGATGGAGTTCATCCTCGACAAGATGAAGGCCACGAAGAACAACAATGAATTCTTCGACATGATGCGCCGAGGCGGATAAAGCCCGCCACAAGTGAGGCGCAAGGCACCTGGCCAAGCATGGCCAAGTCGTTCCGCAGGCATGGGGCCGTGCCCCATGAATTCCCTGCTGCACCGCGGCGGGCAATATTGCCGAAAGCATCACACAACGGACGGCTTGCCGTCCGTTTTCATTGGCCCCGTCATTCCCGCGCAGGCGGGAATCCATGGCACGACTGAGCAGATGCGCCATGGAGCTACCGCATGCGCGAGGACGACGTGCTTGCCCTTACCCGACAAACCGCTGTATAATCGCCGGTTGCAGTATTTAACCCCTGGCAAGTGAGCGGCAATCGGGTCACGAAGCATTACCGACCGACGAAGTGCAGTTTGGCTACCAAACTAACCGAGGCAAGACCATGCGTAAAGATATCCATCCAGAATACCGTGACGTTGTGTTCCACGACCTGTCGTGCGACTTCAAATTCATCACCCGTTCGACCATCCAGACCCGCGAAAAGATCACCCACGAAGGCGCAGAATACCCACTCGTGAAGATCGAGGTATCGGCTGAGTCGCACCCGTTCTACACCGGCAAGCACAAGATCGTCGACACCGCCGGCCGCGTCGAGAAATTCCGTCAGAAATTCGGCGCCGTTGGCTCGAAGACTTCGGTTGCAAACGGCTAAGTTTTTGCCGCGCAAGACAAAAAAAGCAGCCCCCGGCTGCTTTTTTTTCGTTGATACTACGTCCTGTTCCATTTCACTCCCCCACACCCATCGATGAAGCCAGTCCGCCTCGCCGCCGCCGCCACCCTTGCCCTGCCGCGCTGGGCCCTGTTCGGGCTGGGCCTGCTTTACATCCTGCCCGGCCTGATCGGACGCGAGCTGTGGAAAGTGGACGCCGGCAGCTTCGGCATCATGTGGACCATGGCGCATGGCAGCATGGCAGACTGGCTGGCGCCCAATATCGCCGGCCTGCCGGTAGCCGACGACGGCCCCCTGGCCTTCTGGCTGGGCGCCCTGTGCATCAAGCTGTTCGGGCCGCTGCTGGGCGACATCATGGCCGCGCGCGTGTCCACCATCGGCATCTTCATGCTCGGCGCCATGTCGGTCTGGCTGACCGCCTTCCACCTGGGGCGCCGCCCCGAAGCGCAGCCGCTGCGCCTGGCCTTCGGCGGCCAGCCCGAACCGAACGACTACGGCCGCACCCTGGCCGACACCGCCGTCCTCATCTACCTGGGCTGCCTGGGCTTGCTGCAGTTCAGCCATGAAACCCTGGCCGTGACCCTGCAAGGCGCGCTGCTGGCCTATTTCCTGTACCGCGCGGTGCGCTATGTGGAAGCACCGTCGCTGCGCAATGCCGGCTTCATCGGCCTGGCGCTGGGCTTGATGACGCTCTCGCGCGGCTGGCTGACGCCGCTGGTGATGCTGGCCGCCCTGCGCCTGTGCACCCGCTTCCTGGCCTTGCCCGCGCGCCAGAACGCCGGCCACCTGCTGCTGGCCACCGGGACCGCCTTCGCCCTGGCCCTGCTGTGGGTGGCGCCGGCCGTGCTGATGCGGCCGCATGGCATCAACCCCGTGGATAGCTGGCTGGGCTGGAATGCCAGCCAGGTCGGGCTGCCCACCTGGATCGCGCTCAAGACCTTCCTGCGCGACGGCATCTGGTTCTTCTGGCCGGCTTGGCCGTTTGCGTTCTGGGCCGTGTATGCCTGGCGCCGCCAGAACCACTTGCTGCACATCGTCCTGCCGCTCACTTTCGTGTGCGCGCTGGCCCTGCAGATCGTGTTCGATCCCCATCCGGAAACGGGCGACCTGCTCAAGCTGCTGCCGCCGCTGGCCATCATGGCCGCCTTCGGGCTGCCGACCATGAAGCGCGGCGCCATCAACGCCATCGACTGGTTCTCGGTGATGGTGCTGAGCATGATGGCGGCCATCGTCTGGCTGTTCTGGATCGCGAAACTGACGGGTACGCCGGCCCAGTTCGCCAAGAATGTGCTCAAGCTGGTGCCCGGTTTCGTGCCTGAATTTGCGCTGTTGCCGTTTGCGGTGGCGGCCTTTGCCAGCGTCGGCTGGCTGGTGCTGGTGCAGTGGCGCATCTCGCGCCAGCCTTCGGTGCTGTGGCGCGCCGTGGTGCTCTCGTCAGGCGGTCTGATCCTGCTGTGGGTGATGCTGATGACCCTGTTCCTGCCCGAAATCAACTACAGCAAGAGCTACGCCAGCGTGGCGCGCCAGATCGCCGAACGCTTGCCGGCCGGCGCCAGCTGCGTCGACACCAATGTCGGCCAGGCCCAGCGGGCCTCGATCGCCTATTACGGCGCGGTGCCATTCTCGAAAATCGGTGCGGCGCCCTGCGACCTGCTGCTGGTGCAGGACAGCATCAAGCTGCGCGACGACAAGGAACTGATGCCACGGCATGACGGGCGCGAATGGCGTTTGCTGTGGGAAGGCAAGCGCCCGTCGGACCGCGACGAGCGTTTCCGCCTCTATCAGCGACTGGACTGACTAGACCTGCATTAACGGAATCGCTATTGAGGTCGCTCTCTAGCGCTTTCACGCAAGTGACACATTGACGCAGCACAAGCGCCACACTCTTTCCAAACCTTCCCCTGCTTTGGTATAAAAACGGCAACAATTTGTTAGCCATAGTACCGAGTACGGAGTACTATTTTCCCCTGCCCCCGAATCAGCCAGCGCCTGGACTCATTTGCAATGGATTGCAAATCTTGCGCGACATAAACGAGCTCCTCCGCGCGGCCAAGACCAAAAACACCACTTATCCACAGATTTCTGCGGTTTTGATCAATAAGCGGTGAGTGTTGTGGATAACTCGATTGCAAATTCAACAGGGCTAACCTATATTTTGTATAGGTCAGAACAAAAACATGACTGTTAACCGAACGAACCTTTCGAAACAGCAGCTCGAAGCCCTGATCAGGGAGGAGTCCCAAGACACCTCAAAGTTGTTTTTTACAAAACACGTGCTCGATCAGATGCGCGCTCGGCAAATCACAAAAGCGTGCGTCCTCGAGACGTTGCGGGCTGGACGGATTAGACGAACCCCGGAGCCCAACTCAATGAAGGGGTCTATTGAATGCAAGATGGAACTTTTTAGCGCTGGCAATGGGCTTGCCGTAATTGTTGCTGTCAGCGACGATCCCGACTTGTTCGTAGTGACTGCGATGCACACTTAGGAGAATAAAATGTATCACTTTACCGACGGAGGCTTGCGAAATGTTTGGCTCAAGAACGGCTACGTCGAGAAAGAAACGCCATATGGAAAAGCCGTATCGTTTCATGATCTTGACGGACTGATTCGCGCAATTTGTCTTGCCTTGGCACACAAGCCAGGCAAGCTTACCGGTGCCGAGTTCCGATATTTGCGTAGCGCACTTTTGCTATCGCAGAAATCCCTGGGAAATTTACTTGGGTGCACAGAACAAGCAATCGCTAAATGGGAGAAGCGCGGACGCGTTCCTAAAGCTGAAGATTTTTTGATACGCCTTCTATATACCCAGAAGCACAATGGAGATGCAAAGGTGGCTGCTGCGGTTGAAACACTCAATGCGATTGACCGTGTGAGTAGCACCAAGATAATCGTTTCCGAAAATGATGATAAGTGGACGTCCGAACTAGCAGAAGACGGCCGCGAAGACTTGCTTGAGCCGGCTTGAGCGTTCGATGGAATGAAGCTGAAGCCCCGTGTAATTTGGGGCTTTTCTTCGCAAAATGGAGCGAACATCCCCTCAACATGTTGAAATCCACTGATTGTTTTTCAGCTTGCCAGGGTACATCACGGTGGCCTCAACGCCATCAAACCTTCATCGGCAAGATGACCATCTGCAAGCCTTCCAGGTGCAGGCGGCGCTGCACCGCCAGCGCTGCCTGGTTGTGCAGCAGGCGCGTGAACCAGTTATCGCTGGAGAAAATCAGCTTGCTGGTAAAGAAGATCGTGTTCGGATATTCGCGGTTGATCTCTTCGCACAGCTTGGTCACTTCATCGACCGCGTCGGTGCCGAAGCTGATGTAGGACGACGACGCCATGCCATGGCTCTGGCAAAAATCGACAAAGAACTCCAGCGTGCCCGCCGCATCTTCGCGCATTTTCTCCAGGGCGCCCACGCCGCCGTAAGCATGCGAATCGACCGTGCGCGCATTGACGAACAGGAAGTTCTTGAAGTGCCCGGGGAACATGCGCAGCACCCACAGCAAGGCATGCAAGCCGCCCCCGCGCGAAGACCCGACGATGAACACAGCGGTCTGCGCTTCCGGGTTCGGGTCGACCTGCTCGGTCACCGGGCCGAAGGGCTGGTTCTCGAACACTTCGTCCACCGAATGAATGGCTTCCTTGGTTTCGCGATAGTGCTTGCGGATGGTGACGCACAGCGCCGCGATGGCCGCGATGATCGCCACCGCCGCCCAGCCGCCTTCGGTGAAGCGTTCGTACAGCAGGATGGTCAGGATGCCGGCGCAGATCAGGAAACCGGTCAGCGACAGCAGGAAACGCCGCTTCCAGTTCTGCCCTTCATTGTTGCGGCTCTGCCACCAGTACAGGCACAGGCCGAACAGGGAAATGGCGAAGGTCAGGAACACGGAAATCGAATACAGCACCACCAGCAGCGTGACCTTGCCCTCGGTCCAGAACAGGATGGCCAGCGCGGCGACACCCATGACCAGGATGCCGTTCTGGGTCACCAGGCGGGTCGACAGGTAGCGGAATTTGTGCGGCACCCAGGAATCGCTGGCCATGTTCGACAGCACCGCCGGTCCGCCCAGGAAGCCGGTGTTGGCGGCCACGAACAGCAGCCCGGCTTCGAAGGCCAGCACGATCACCAGCAGCACCTGGTTGGTCACCGGCCCGCCCAGGTTCATGCTGTCGATAATCATCTTGAAGGTTGAGGCATTCAGGGTCTGCCCCGGCACGTGTTTCGCATCCCACAACAGGTACAGCAGGATGATGCCGGACGCCGTGAAGGCCAGCGACAGCGCCATGTAGAACATGGTCATCTTGCCGGTGCGCACGCGCGGCTCGGCCAGCAGGTTGACATTGTTCGACACCGCCTCCAGCCCGGTGTAGGTACCGCCGCCCTGCGAATAGGCCAGCAGCAGCATGGCCGCCACGCCGGTCCAGCCGATATTGCTGGCCAGTTCGCTGGTGCTGGCCATGGTGGTGGGCACCAGCTGCGGCAGGTAGGATGCGTGCGCCACGATGCCGTACACGATGAGAATAAGGTGGGTGGCCACGAAGCCGAGGAAGATCGGCAGCAGGATCTGGATCGCCTCTTTCAGGCCGCGCAGGTTCATGACGATCAGCAAGCCGATGAAGAAGGCTTCGGCCCATAGCTTGTAGGGCTGGAAGCCGAGCGGCAGGAAGGATGCCAGCGCGTCCACGCCAGAGGCGATGGAGATGGCGATCGTCAGGACGTAATCGAGCACCAGCGCGCAGCCGGAGATGAGGCCCAGGTAGGGACCGACCAGGCTGGTGGCCACGCGGTAGCCACCTCCCCCAGTGGGAAACAGTTCGATGACCTGGTTATAGGCCAGCGCAATGATAAAGACGGTGATGGCCGTGGCGATGGCCAGGTACAGTCCCAGTTCGTTATGACCACCCAGCGCGCGGAAGGTTTCCTCGGGACCGTAGGCGGACGAGGACAGGCCATCGGCGCCCAAGCCGACCCAGGCCAGGAAGGCGACCAGCGCCATCGAATGGCGGGTCTCCGTCTTCATCGGGTCGAGTGCCTTGCCGAGAATAAGTTCGCGGATTTTCTTGTTTTTCATCGTGCGCGCCGCTCCCTGGGGAGGGCGGAATAGCTTAGGTAGGCGAGATCATACGCCCATCCCCCCTGCCCGGGCAGGGCCGCGCCAAAAATGTGGGATTACAATTTGCGGTCGATTGCACTATAATGCTTGGCTTGCGTATGTAGAGCTGCCCGGATGGTGGAACTGGTAGACACAGCAGACTCAAAATCTGCCGCTTCACGGCGTGCCGGTTCGATTCCGGCTCTGGGCACCAACAGACTCATTCGCAAACCTTCAACCCGCCCATCTGGCTCCAGACGGCGGGTTTTTTGTGGCCTGGCGCCCATTGACGCCTGTTTCGCCTTTATTTGCGCAAGGATTGAACATGTTCACGAGAATCATCTCCGCCCTCTCCATGGTTCTCCTCTGTTTCATGGCCACTGGCTGCGCCACGCAGGTCGCCGTATTGCAAGGGTTCGAACCGTCCGACAACAACGCCGGCCTGACCATTGTCGATGCGCGGCCCGCCGCGGAGAAAACCTCGGAACACCTGTCGCGCCTCATCACGAGCTGCGACTATGGGATAGACCGCCTGGGCGATGAGGCAACGCAGCCCGCCAAAATGGCGCTCCTGCAACACGACCTGGTTCGCCTGTTGGGCGACAGGGCCAAGGGCATGACAATCTCTGTTTCCCATTACACCGTGCATATCAATAAATCGCGCCAGTTGAGAAAGTCGGTCTTTCGCCCTAACGAGGGGCTGATCAAGGACCTCATGGAACCGATAGGCAAGGACTGCCCACGCGAAAAAATGACAGGGGGCTGGTACACCGCGAGCGAAGTGAGCACGCCGCATTCTCCGGTCATCATTGAAATCACTGCCAACGTCGACGGAAAGGCGCATGCCGTCCGGACGGTGTACTCTCCGCCGGAAATGTTCGGGATAATTCAGGCGCCTGCAGCCGCCCGAATGATTTTCCAGGCGATCCGGCAAGCTAACGACGCGCTTGCGGATCGCATCAAGGCCGATAGTCCAACATAGATGCGGCTGTCCGAAAAATTCGCTGCGCCGCGCCCAACAAGCAGCGTGTCCGAATCAAAGGATTTTTTTCAGATCCTCGGCTGGGCCTCAGCGAAGGGAATACGCCTTACGCCGCCATTCGGGCTCACCAGTTTGCTGACCGTTGCCCTACATCGCATATGTCCCGATTCCAGAAACTGATCTCACTACGCAGCTGGAGCAGACTGACACTGCCCCCCGATCCGATTTAGTCGCCGTAAAATCCCTCCAATTCGTACTCCGTTGGGTTTTTAATTACCTTTTGGGTGAAAGTATTTATCCGAGACTGAAGCTGAGTCTCGACTTTCGATTTCACGAAGGTAATTAGGCATAACGTCTGTTCCATATGGCAACGTCTGGGAAGTCGAAAGTGCGCGCTCATGACCGCACATTTTTCCGACAATCCTTTTCTTGGACTTGGATCTACTACTGCGAAGCATGCTGCATTTTCAAACTTGGTCACTCCAGCGTGCGCTATGTAAGTATCACGAATTTGCTTGATTTCGGCATGATGCATGGCGAATTTTTTGCCCATTTCGCAAGAAAATACATCTCTACTCTCTAGCTTGACTCGACGTCCCTCACCCGAATTAAAGCATTTTGCATAAGAAATCACGGCGGAGTCGAAAAGTGCTTTGCAGATAACGCTGTCTGCATCTCTTCTGTCCACCGATATCGCCTCAATACCCACGCTTCGTTTCAGGAGTTCGCTTAGCTGAACTTCTGCAAATTCTAGTTCCTTTACTATCATCTGCCATCGAGCCAGTTGGTCCGCCTCGCCCCCACCTATCTTTTTGAATCGTGCTGGCTTTGAATTTACCAAGCATCCCGCGGCGAAAATATTTCCTTCTGCATCTTGCTGGTAGTCGAAGAAGAACTCATCACCTTCTTTGTTAATAGGAAGCATCGCAAGACTTTCAATAAAGTTAGGTCCGGGGAAGGATCGCACCGGCACGGGTCTTCCCTCGTATCCGGACTGACGACAGGTGCATGAGCGAGATCACGATCAACGCCGCTTTGCGCAGCAAGGGGCATTCCAAGGACGTAATGACCGCGCATGGTTTTCGCGCGATGGCAAGGATCCTGCTCGATGAGATCCTCGGCGAGCGTGTGGATCTCATCGAGCATCAGCTGGCGCACGCAGTCATCGCCCCCAACGGTCGCGCATACAACCGAACTGCTCACTTGCCGGGCCGAGTAAAAATGATGCAACATTGGGCCGACTACTTAGACCGATTGCGATCACCCTCAGCAAAAGCACGCTAACTCAGACTCGCAGATGAACTGATGCCAATCATATACACGCTAAACGATTATTCCAAATTTGCAATTTTAAAAATTGAATCTGCCAAACGTGTTCCCGTTGAGGATAATTTAGCAAGCACCCTCAATTGCTCCTTGCAGGCTACACTTGTTGTTGGCACAGGGTAATTTAGTGCGTGATCTATTTCACCCCAAACCTCATCAAATAAAGTCCGAACTTGAATTTCGCAAGTCAAATCGTATCTCGCTTGAGGCTTTACGACATAATGAATGCTTGTGTAATAGGACTCCCTAGTAACAGCCTTCAAGTTTAATGATTTAAAAAACGCTGTTGCCTCAGGGTCCCAGCTGTACGCAATTGGTGGTTCATGCAACGACCAATAGCCTTTTTCGATCTGCCCCATTATCGCACGATGTATGCCTGCAAATTGCTGAGTATGCAAATGCAGAACCCTAACCCCAGCGAAATCCGTGATCTTTTTAAATAAATTCTTTTCGGTAATCACACCTTCAGACCATTTTCGTTTAATCTTATCGGCAAGGTGCTTCTCATCTTTTAACCTTGACTTAACAGAATGAACCAATGGAAGTGGCTTCTCATTAAATTGCCTGGAAGATTGAAAAAAATCGGAAATTTGCTTACTGAACAACGCGAATTCATCGGCTCGTTCTGAATAAATAGAAACGAGATCATTGACTTGCTTATTGGTCGGCTTCTTACTAATCATGGAAGATGCGTCGGAGGTTTTAACGACTTAACGCGGGCGACTACATCTTTCGCAAAATCGTAATACGCATTTCGGGTATCATGATATCGCTGCCGATTTGTTACTACAGTAGGAATATCTTCTTCTTCGAGATCGGTGGAGTCCGGCAAGAGCCACATCGGACGGTGGTACTTCTGTGCGTGAGCAGGAAAAGTATTATGGGTGTGCATTACCGACATCCCACCAATCGGATCGCGCAAAGTCTTAGATTTAATACCTACGCTAAGTGCTGCAGGCATGTGATTCGCGACGATATCTGGAACTTGTTTAGCATAATTGAAGTGCGCGATAGCCATATCCCATGCACTTGCGCCGGTCCGCTTCTTCGCGTTGTAAATCGTGTATCCTAAAAATCCCACGAAATGCTCTGGTAGATACGGCCTGCGAGCCTGAGGTATCAAGTGATACAGTGTTTTTAACTCCGCCGTCCAACGATTTAGAGAGTTCCCAATATTTCGTATACCGTAAAGACTAAATAAATCGGGCGCGCAAGGAACTAAAAACGCGTCAACGGTGGTAAGAATCGTCTTATTAAGCTGCCCGAGACTTGGAGAAGTATCTAGGATAGCGTAATCGTAACCATATTCTTCGGCATACTGATTAACAATGCGACGAATTTCGCTCAATGTACGCAGAGCAAGTGGCTGCCCGACGAACGCATCGCTCCATCGACGAGCAAGTGTTTCCTCGAACATGTGCAATGTTAAGCGCCCGGGAACCAAATGTAAATTTTCCGTTAACTCAATAGGAGGAGGTAAATGCTCTAACTCACCAGTTCCTTCTTCGGTAGGCTTTAATGAAAAATGTATAGACCGAGGTTCCGAGCAGAGTTTTTTGAATTTCGCCGCACTCATCGCCTGTCGGGCGGATTGAAATCCAGGTTCGTCAATGAAGCTAATCTCAGCATCCCAAATTGCCTGAATATCCTCGACGGGAAGGCAGTAAATAGATAAGTTGCATTGCGGATCAAGATCAACTGCAAGTACGCGGTGTCCTAATTCGGCCAATGCATGGGCCAAGTGAAACGTGAGGGTAGTTTTCCCAACCCCGCCTTTGTTATTAAAAACTGTAATGATCTCAACCGGCATGGCTTCTTCCAGGAATTGCGGTGAAGCGAGTATGATGAGTTTTTGTGAATTTGTCATCCATCTTCGAATTTTGGACAGCGATCAGCCCTCCATCGGATATCGAAATGGACATACGCTATCGCGATGGCCCTCGTTGCTTGGATGTCAATTTCAATTTTTCGCGTGATATTTCATTGCCCGGAAACGCTGGATGGTCGTTCTCTTGCTGAATGACATTCAGAAGGGCTGATGCATTCTTGGCGACAGCGCCGGCCGTATGGTGGGCTAGCACATAGCGCCTAGTTGCATTTCTACCTTTGTCGATCTCATCACAAGTAAGGCCCGCTAAGCTCCCGTATTCAATCACAGCAGTACCATTCAACCCGCCCATCTGGCTCAGACGGCGGGTTTTTTTGTGCCTCGCTGCATCACTAAATCATGGTAAGGTTATCATCCGAACAATTTACCATTGTGCCCTTCATGCTGAAATCAACGTTGCGTTTGAGCTCTTCCCTCGTAGTGCTTGCATTGTTTTCCCCGGCTTTTGCCAGTGACGCTTTCGACCAACGTATTGCCCGCATCGAAAACGGCTTGTTGCCGCGCGTCGCCATCCAGGGCCAGTCAATTCCCGCGCTCAAAATTGCCGACCGCATGGCAACCCTCAAGGTGCCGGGCGTGAGCATTGCCGTCTTCAACAACGGCGCCATCGAGTGGGCGCGCGCCTACGGCGTCGCCGAAGCCGGCAGCGAACGCAAGGTCACGACGGAAACGCTGTTCCAGGCGGCGTCAATCAGCAAGCCGGTCGCCGCCATGGCTGCGCTGCGCCTCGTTGAGCAGGGCAAACTGTCGCTCGACCAGCCAGTCAATAATTACCTGGGACCGTGGAAATTGCCGAAAGGCGCACAGACGAAGGACCATCCCGTCACCCTGCGCAATTTGCTCAATCACAGCGCCGGCACGACGGTGTCCGGCTTTCGCGGCTATGCTGCGGGCGAGCCGGTGCCCACCCTGACCGAACTGCTCGACGGCAAGAAGCCGGCCAATTCGGACGCGGTCCGGGTCGCCAAGAAACCGGATTCCGAGTGGAACTATTCGGGCGGCGGCATCAGCATTGCGCAATTGATGATGAGCACGGCCTCGGGCCAGCCCTTCGCCACGCTGATGCAGGACACCGTCCTCACGCCGCTGGACATGAAGCACAGCACCTTCGCGCAGCCCCTGCCGCCAGCCTTGCATGCCTCGGCCGCCAGCGGCCACGATGATGCCGGCGCGCCCCTCAAGGGCAAGTGGCACAGCTATCCGGAGCAAGCTGCCGCCGGCCTGTGGACCACGCCCACCGACCTGGCCCTGTTCGCCATTGAGCTGCACAAGGCGAGCAAGGGCAAGTCGGACAAGGTGCTCTCGCCAGCGATGGCGAAAACCATGCTCACGCGCCTGAAGGGCGACTATGGCCTGGGCATTGGTGTTGAAACACCCGAGGGACGTCCTGCATTCAACCATGGCGGCACCAATGTCGGCTTCCAGGCCATGCTGATTGCCTTCAATGACAATGGCCAGGGTGCTGTCGTGATGTCCAATGGCGACAATGGCCAGGTCCTCAATTCCGACATCCTGCGCGCCATCTCGGCGCAATACGGCTGGACCGATTTCCGCGTCACGTACAAGAAGCTGGCCGTCGTCAGTCCCCAGGTGGCCGCCAGCTATGCCGGCACATACGATGTGCGCGGCACGCCCATCGTGGTGACGCAGGAAGGCGAGCGCCTGTTCATCAAAGCTGCCCCTTTGGGACCGGATCGCCACGAGTTGCTGGCAGAGACGGCGAGCACGTATTTCACCCTCACCGACAGGGCGGAATTCGCCTTCGAGAAGGCGAAGCACGGCAAATTTGACCTGGTCATCAAGGCAGGCGATACCTACCGCGGCAAGCGCAAGCCGTAGAGCGCACTTCGTCGGGAGGTTGAAAGTCATAACATAGCAAAATTTTTACTATTTACTAGTAAAAATTCTGCTATATTTGCGCATTGTGATTTTCACAACCCCTCCCGACAGGAAGCGCCGTGATCAAGAAACCATTCTTACTTCAGTTGTTCCGGACTGCCTGCCTCACGCTGCTGCCGATGCAGGTTTGCGCAGCCAACACCGACGTGCAGCGGATGGACGAGCTGATCAACTCCTATCTCGTCAACAAGCAGTTCACCGGGACCGTACTGATCGCGAAAGGCGACGACATCCTGCTCAACAAAGGCTACGGCGCGGCCAACATTGCCTGGAATATCCCGAATTCGCCTGCGACCAAATTCCGCATCGCCTCAGTTTCCAAACAGTTCACAGCAGCGGCCATCCTGTTGCTGGCCGAAGATGGCAAGCTGTCACTCGGCGACAGCGTGACCAGACACTTGCCCCGCTCGCCATCCGGGTGGCGGCAGGTCACGCTGTTCCAGCTCTTGACCCACACCTCGGGCATGGGCGACTACAACGCCTACGCGGAGTATGTCGAAGGCGTGCCCATGAAGTCGGAACAGGTCATGGCCATGATCCGCAAGCATCCATTAGCATCGCGCCCGGGAAAGCAGTTCGTATACAGTAACTCGGGATACGCCATCTTGGGCGCGGTCATCGAAAAAGTGAGCGGACTGCGTTATTGCAAGTTCATGCAGGACCGCGTTTTTACACCGCTCGCCATGCACGATTCCGGCTGCGATGTGAATGCCGAGGTGATTCCCGGCAGGGCTTCGGGCTATGTCAATGAACGTGGCCGCATGACCAATGCACCGCATCACGATGTGGGCGAGGTATTCGCCGATGGCGGCCTGTATTCCACGGCGGCCGACATGCTGCGCTGGCAAAAGGCGCTGTACGGTGGCAAGCTGCTGTCGTCCGCGTCGCTCACGGCCATGACCACAGCCCATACGCCCGGCTACGGCATGGGACTGGAACTGGCCAGCCCGCCTTCCCAGCCACTATTCGGCCACGGCGGGCACCTGAATGGATTTACCAGCCGCATCAGCTACCGTCCTGACGATGCCTTGCACGTGATCGTCCTGAGCAATATGGGCATGGGCTACGCCAGCGGCCTGGGGCACAGGCTGCGCAGCGTTGCCAGCGGCGAAGCCGTGATCCTCAATTCCGAACGCAAGGAAATGGAAGTCGATACCCGCATCCTCGCGCGCCGCGTTGGCAAGTACCGGTTTCCGGGCGAGCTGGTGTCGATCAGGCTCGATGGCGAACGCTTGCAGTTCAAGATGGGGGACCAGGACTGGCTGACCCTGTCTGCGGAATCGGACAGCAAGTTCTTTACACCGACTATCGACGCGCAGTTCGAATTCGTACGAACGGCGAAGGAACCGGAATCGCTGGTCCTGCACCAGAACGGGCGTCACATTGTCATGCCGCGCATCGCCTGCGCTTCATGTCCGAGCACGCCATAACAGGATGACGCCAATGCATAAGCCGCCTAGCGCATAGGGAAACAGCGCGCCAATGATGGGGAACAGCGCGCCAATGGGGGCAATCACGCGCGCCAGCAAGGCAAGCACGATCACCAGGACGGACACGGCGAACAGGACGGCGCCACTCTTCGCGGTGACGCCCCGGTTCCCCAGCAGCAGCTGGCGCAGTTCCGCCCTGCGGCCACGGAAGCGCAGGTACAGCATGGCCCCCACCACGGCAAGCAACACGGCCAGCATGGCCAGGCCGCGGGCGGACGTCACGAAGCTCATTTGCCCAGCCCCTGGCCGCCCACCGGCGCCGTTTCGAAACGCTCGCCGAAGCCGGCGATCATCGCGCGGCCTTTGGCGATGGCGGCCTTCACCGACGCCAGCTGCAGGGACGCAGCATGGCTCGCCTTGCTGTCCCAGGCCTCGGTAATCCAGATCGCATCCGGGTCGGCCGGGTCATGTGCCACGATGTAGCTCAGGCAGCCCGGCATGTTCTGCAAGCCCTCAAGCAAAATCGCCACGAGCGCATCGCGCTGCCCGGGTACGACCTTCATCTTGCCAATCAAACCGTACATGGTGGAAGTTCCTGTTGGTGCTGCGTGAGAAGAAGCCGCCGCCAGAACGGCTGCTGCGCCAGCGCCGGCAATGAGGTCGCGGCGCGTGATCATTTCCGGCTGCCGAGCTTCCAGCCTATCCATGCCATCGGAATGTAAGCGCCCAGGACATCGACTGCCATGAACCACACGGGTGCCGGCAGCAGGAAGCAGTTGACGATGCCGCCAGCCAGGAACAACGTCCCTATGCCCATGGCCAGCTTGAACTGGTGGCTGGCGCCGATGATAACCGCGACTGCCGCGCCGGCCAGGGTGCCGAGGGCGTGCGCAAGGAAGGGAAACAGGAAATGCCTGGGCTCGAACAGGTGCATGGTCGCCTGCAGGCCCTCCATCGTAGTGGTGTCTGCGCCTGCCGGGGCCGGAATGACGTGGCCGCTCGCGACGATCAGGCCCATGTTGACGATACTGCCAAACACAAAACCAGCAATGACTGCCAGGATATTTCGTACGACGGGATTCATGCCCACCTCCTCTGATTAGTCCGGCCAGTCTACCGAGGAGGTGGAACGATGTCCATGAAACTTAAGGCTTCTTCCGGCCTCGCGCCGAGACGGCGAACAGGGCCAGCGATGCCAGGAACATGGACAGGGTTTCCGGCTCGGGAATGTTGGCGCGGATCGAGAAGGTGTCGCCCGCTTCCAGGCCCGACACGTCGAGCTGCCAGTTGCCCAGGCCATTCAACTCGAAGGGATTACCGAAGTGGAATTCGGCAAACTCCGGCGTGCCGAAACGGATGCCGGCATCCAGGCTGGTGTAGCTGACATTGGCAATCGTGCCGAAGGCCGGCGTGACGCTGCCCTGGCCGGCAAAGCTGATGCCGCCGAGCGAAAACGAGAAGTAGGCCAGGCCGCTGCCGCTCAGGTTGCGCACGATGGCATTCAGGTTCAGCACCGGCGCCAGCAGGTCGCTTTCCTCAATGATGAAGTTCAGCTGGGCGCCCGAAAACGTGGCCAGGTCCAGGTCGAACGATACCAGCGACGGCGCGCTGTAATCGGTCACGGCATTGCCGCTGGAACTGGTGAGGATGACGGCGCTGGCAGGGTTGGCGATGGCCAGTGCGCACAGTACGGGGGCGACATAGTGACGTAGTTTCATGTTCGGTCTCCTTGGGATTACAGCGGGCCATTGGCCCATGGGCCGGTAATGGCGAAAGTGATGCCTGGCGTCTGGATGTTGACGAACAGGTAGCGGCCGGTCGGGTCGAAGCAGGCGCCCGCAAATTCGTTGGCGCGGTGGTCGCCCGCCAGCGCGCCCAGCTTGCCGGTGGTGTTCAGCTGGGCCGCCGTCAGCACCACATTGTTCTTCGAAAAAATGTAGGCATCGCCGGCGCCGGTCAGCCCCATCAGGCGCTGGCCGAAGCCGAAGCTGTCGTTGGCCGCGCTCGATGCGTCTTCGCAAATCAGGATGCCGTCGCGCGGGCTCACGGTCAGGTTGTCGCCCATATTGCCCACCAGTGCGCTCGGGCTCGAGTAGATGCAGGTCAGCGTTTGCGCCGCCAGGTCCAGTTCCCAGATCGTTCCGCGCTGGACAGCGCCGCCGGACGTATCCATCACATACATTTTCCCCTTGGAATACCAGATGCCTTCGCCCCGGTTCATGCGCAGGCCGCCCTGCACCCAGCCCTGCACGAAGGGACCGGCCGCGTTGGTGATCGTGACGCCGTTCAAGCCGGTGCCGCTGCCGCGGTTCTGGTCGGGGTTGGCGATGTTCACCCATTCGAGTTCGTAGCTGGCGTTGACGGCTGCGGTGCCCAGGTTGACGTTGTTGGCGCCCTTGACCCTGGCCATCTGCAGCACGCCGCCCATGGCCAGCGAACCGGGGTAGCCGAGCACGATATCGGGCACGTAGCGGTAGAAGCCCGACTTGCCGGAGCTGTCTTCGGTCTGGTACACCATGCCGGTGCCGGGATCGACGGCGGCGGCTTCGTGGGCGAAGCGGCCCATGCCGACGATGGGCTGGCCCGTGGTCGCGCCGGGATCGGCCGTCACTTCGAAGGCATAGCCGTGCTTCTTGCCGGCCGTGCCGACGGCGTCGGAACTGACTTCTTCGCAGGTGAGCCAGGTGCCCCAGGGCGTGACGCCGCCGGCGCAATTGGTTTGCGTGCCGCCCAGGCTGGGCGACATGCTGACCCAGTTACCGTCGCGGAACAGCAGGTTCGAGGTGCCGCCGCCGAACTTGTTGGACGAGGTCGCGCTGCTGTTGCCATTGTCGTAGACGCCGGGCGCATTGATGAAGTTGGCCGCGCCGGTGGCGCCGATTTCGTGGTTGCGCACCAGCACCAGCTCGGTGCTGCGGCCAACCTTGCGCGACACGATCACGCCCATGCCGTCGTGGCCGCCCGGGCAGGTCCTGCCGTCGGTCATCAGGTCGCCGCGCCAGCCGAAGCTCTTGTACACGAAACCGGCCGGCAGCTGCAGCAAGGGCAGGCCGGTGCTGATGTCGCGCACCGGCGCGATCGGGCCGTAAGGGCTGGCAACGAGCGTGGTGGCGCCGTTGGCGGCTTGCGCCTGGCGGGTCTGCATGGCGGCAAGCGCGCCAACGAAGGGCAGCGCCGAAGCGCCAGCGAGACTTTTGAGGAGATTGCGTCGGGACGAGGAAAGTTCAGTGTTCATGGCCGGCCTTTATCGTGAATGGGGAGCAACCGCGCCATTACAACAAAGCTTTGCTACGGGCCGATGACAGCAAAATGACAACAAAACGGCCGCGTTAGCGGCCGTTGGGCGAAAGGGAATTGAACAGGAAAGCGCTCAGAAATGAATCGCGGCCCGGATCATGGGTGTCTTGGCCCGGAAGCCCTGGCCGCCCGTCTTGAAGGCGGTATTCCCGAATTTATTGTTCCAGTACTGGTACTCGATGCCGATGCGGAACATGTTCTTCTTGTGCCCCAGGGCGGCGCCCGCGTCGAACATCAGCTGCATGTCGACATTCGTTTCCGGCCCGGTGTCGAAGCCCACCTCGTCGCGGCCCTTGGACGCGATCACATTGGCATAGCCTTCGAACTTCCACAGGTCGGCCACGGGAATGCCCCAGCTGGCGCTGAGCATGGGGTGCAGGTCGTAGGTGTAGCGTTCGCGCACCAGGGACACGGGCGGGAAGGCGCCGCTGGGAGCATTGCTTTCATTGAGCAGCAGCAAGCTGGTGTTCAGGAAGCCCGGCACGTCCCACATCACGGTCGGACCCGCGACCAGCATGCGCTTGCGCGAGTTGTAGCCGACATCGTTCTTCACATTCACGTCGAAACCGAAGGTGGCGCCAAAGCCGCGCACCGCGCCGATCTTGAAATCCTTGCCGCTCAGCTTGCCGATATCGAGGGTGTGCCGGTACACCATATAGGCTTCCTGGGCGCCTTCGGACTGGTTCAGGGATCCGGGGTCGTTGCGGTCGGACAGGAGGAAGTCGACATTGACGAAATTGCTGCCGTACTTGTAGCCGCTGGCATGGGTCAGGGCGAAGATATCCTTGCCGATGTCGCGCCGGTTGAAAGGCTCGCGAAAGGCATTGCCCTTGCGCCAGCTGAGCGAGGTGTCGCTCCATTCCGCCGCCATGGCCGGCAAGGCCAGGATGGCCAAGCACATTGCCGCGATTCCGTGCCATTTCCGAGCTGCCATCATTGTCCCCTGTGATGCTGCCGTTCACGCGTGCTGGCTACGCCGAAGGTCAATACTCCCGCTAAGATTGCCTGTCGTCAAGTACGATCCGCCGTACTGTATTTTCCATGTCACAAAATAAAAAAAGACAAAAAGGAATGCGGATAGTTAATCGCAGGAAACAGACCGGGACGGCCTATTTCGCCTGCGTGTAAAATGCGCCCATGCATATTTCCGCCATCCGCCAGCGCTTGCGCGACCTGGGCGCCCTCCCCCAACATGAACAGCGCGTGCTGCGCGACTGGGTGCTGGGCCAGGCGCACGACCTGGGCCGGCGCCGCCCGCAGGACTTCCTGCCGCGCGCCGTGCGCGACGCCCTGCCCGCCCTGGACGCCGACCTGGCCGCCATGGCCACCCTCATTTCCAGCCATCCCGGCGAGAACGGCGCGGCGCGCCTGCTGGTGGGCCTGGCCGACGGCCAGACCGTGGAAAGCGTGCTGCTGCCGCGCGACGGCTTGTGCGTGTCCAGCCAGGTGGGCTGCGCGGTGGGTTGCCAGTTCTGCATGACCGGCCAGGGCGGCCTGCTGCGCCAGGTCACGAGCGGCGAGATCATCGCCCAGGTGGCGCTGGGGCGCAGCCTGCGGCCGGTGAAGAAGGTGGTGTTCATGGGCATGGGGGAACCCGCCCACAATCTCGACAATGTGCTCGAAGCGATCGAGCTGCTGGGCACCGACGGCAATATCGGGCACAAGAACCTGGTGTTTTCCACCGTCGGCGATGCGCGCGTGTTCGAACGCCTGCCGCTGGGCAGGGTCAAGCCGGCGCTGGCCCTGTCGCTGCACAGCACCAAGGCCGCCCTGCGCGAACAATTGCTGCCGCGCGCGCCGCGCCTGTCCCCGCAGCAGCTGGTCGACCTGGGCGAAGCCTATGCGCGCCTGACCAGCTACCCCATCCAGTACCAGTGGACCTTGCTGGACGGCGTCAATGACGGCGACGATGAACTGGACGGCATCGTGCGCCTGCTGAAGGGGAAATACGCGGTGCTCAACATGATCCCCTACAACACGATTCCCGGCCTGGCCTTCCGCCGTCCCGCCTGGGACAAGGCGCAAGCCATCGCCGCATCGCTGCACCAGCGCGGCGTGCTGACCAAGCTGCGCGATTCGGCAGGACAGGATGTGGAAGGCGGTTGCGGCCAGCTGCGGGCGCGCGCCGGCACGGGCGGCCGCAAGACCATCGCGATCCGGGCAAGCCAGGCCTGACTACTTTTGCGGCGCCTTGCGTTCGACCCAGGCATCGTACTTGCGTTCGATCCGGCGCGTGGTGCCGTCGCGCGCCATGGCCTCGAGCGAGGCATTGAGCTTGTCGATGATGGCGTCCGGCACCGCCGGGTTGCAGGCCAGGTAAACCTTGATGCGGTTGAAGGTGAGCACCGGCACGATCTTGTCGCTCCAGCCGTTGACCATCAGCACCGAACTGCCGCGCCGGATGCCGGCCGCCCACAGGTCGATCCGGTTCATCATCAGTTTTTTCTGGTTGAGCAGGTCGCTCGGCGCGGGATCGACCAGGAAGCCGCGCGCGCGCAGGTATTCATCGCGGGCGTCGCCATTGTAGGTGCCGATGCGCATATTGCGCGCGTCTTCCAGGGTGTGCAGCACCAGCTTGCGGTCGGCCCGCGCCAGCAGCACCCATGCGCCCTCGTCGGTCGGCCCCACCCATTTGAACAGGCTCTCGCGCTCCGGCGTGCGGGTTGTGGAATAGACGCAGGCGTCGCTGCGCTGCAGGGCCGCGCTGTAGGCGCGCTTCCAGGGCAGCATTTCGAAGCTGTTGGCAATGCCGGAACGGGTCAGCGCTTCGCGCACCTTGTCGCTGGCGCTGCCCACCACCCGCTCGCCGTCCTGCATGCTGGTGGGCGGCGACGATTCGGTGGTGATATACAAGGCGGGCGCTTGTGCAGCGGCCCGGACCAGCGCCCCCGCCAACATTATTGGAACTACAAGTTTCAAACTGCCCATGCCATACCTTCACAATCGAGCTGAAAGCATAGCAGCAAGGCCGAGCCGCTCGCAACCGGCACAGCCCCATGAGAGCGGTACCTGCTGCGCGGAAACAACCATTTTCACGGTCCATTCGACATACACTGATTAAAACCCTACCGACATGGCCTTCGATACGTCCGCACAGCGCGCGTTGTTCCACATGCCCGGCGCGGCATCCATGCTCACCGATGGCGAATATGACCCGGCGCTGGTGCTGCTGTCGGTCCTGGTGGCCAACTTTCGTGGATGGGGTTGCAGATCGCCGGCCAGGCCAGGGCCAACCTGGTCCAGCGCCGGCTGGTGCTGCTGACTGGCAGCATGGGACTGCTGGCCGAGGCGCGCGGCGACCCGCCGCCCTTCCTGGTGCGCGACACCGGGATCGGGATCGCGCCGGAGCGCATGGCCGCCATTCCGGTGATCTTCGTGACGGCGCTGAACCAGACCGAGGACGAGGTGGAAGGCTTCAATGCGGGCGCGGTCGATTACATCACCAAGCCGGTCAGCCCGCCCATCGCGCCCGCCCGCGTGCGCACCCATTTGTCGCTGGTGCGCATGGAAGAGCTGCGCGAAACGCGCCTGGAAATCGTCCAGCGCCTGGGCCTGGCGGCCGAATACAAGGATAACGAAACCGGCCTGCATGTGATCCGCATGAGCCACTTCTCGCGCCTGCTGGGCCTGGCCGCCGGCATGGGCGGCTACGAAGCGGACGACCTGCTGCATGCGGCGCCCATGCACGACGTCGGCAAGATCGGCATCCCCGACCGCATCCTGCAAAAACCGGCCGCGCTCGACCCGGACGAATGGGCCATCATGCAGACCCACGTCACCATAGGCGCCGAAATCATCGGCCAGCACGCCTCGGGCATGCTGGCGCTGGCGCGCTCAATCGCCCTGTCGCACCACGAACGCTGGGATGGGCTGGGCTACCCGTACGGCCTGGCCGGCGAAGCGATCCCCTTCGAAGGCCGGATCGTGGCCATCGCCGACGTGTTCGACGCCCTGACCTCGGTACGGCCCTACAAGGTGGCCTGGAGCGTGGCCGATGCGGCGGCCTACCTGGAGAAGGAAAAAGGGCGGCATTTCGATGCCGCCCTGGTGGACCTGTTCCTGGAACGCCTGCCGCAGATCGTGGCGATCAGGGACAAATGGTCGGAAACCTGATCAGGCCCGCGCGTGCGCCAGCGGCAGGGCCGCGCGGCGCGCCACCAGTTCGTGGTACAGCGCCGTGTAGCTGGTCGCCATCTGTTCGGCGGTAAACAGTTCCCAGTAGCGCGCCTCGGCGCGGCGGCCCATTTCGGCGGCCAGTTCCGGGTTGTCCCACAGGCGCTTCATGGCTTCGCCGAAGGCTTGCGAATCGGACGGCGGCACCACGATGCCGGTATCGCCGTCGATGTTGATGTAGGTGGTGCCGGTGCCGATTTCGCTCGAAATCATGGGCTTGCCGTACATGGCCCCTTCCAGCAGCGAGATGCCGAACGCTTCCGAACGCAGGTGCGAAGGGAAAGCCACCGCGTAGCACAGCGTGAGCAGCGCCACCTTGTCGTGGTCGTCCAGCGCGCCCACGAACAGCACATGGGTCAGCCCCAGGCGTTCGGCGTGCTCCTTCAGTTCCGTTTCGATCGGCCCGGCGCCCACGATGACCACCGGGTAGTCGGTATTGGCCACGGCGTCGAGCAGGATGTGCAAGCCCTTGTAGTAGCGCAGCACGCCCACGAACAGGAAGAAACGTTCGCCCACGCGCGCGCGCCACTGGTCCATGCGCGACTGCTCCGGCTGCGGGTAGATGCTCTTGTCCAGGCCGTAGGTGATGACGCGGGTCTTGTCGCGGTAGCGGTCCAGCACCGCCGACGAGGCCATGTAGTTGGGCGAGGTGGCCACGATGGTGTCCACGCTTTGCAGGAAGCGGTGCTTGAGCGGCTGGTACACCTTCAGCAGCGCCTTCTGGCGCACGATGTCGGAATGGTAGGTCACCAGGCTGGGCTTGCGGATGCGGGCCATGAAATGGGCCAGGTCCATGAACGGCCACGGGAAGTGGTAGTGCACCACGTCGGCCTGTTCGGCCAGGCGCGCCAGTTCGCCAAAGGCGGCCAGCGACATGCCGGTGGAGGCGATCTCGATGTCGAGCGGCACCCGGTGCACCTGGTGGCCTTCGAATTCGAAATCGAAATTGTCCTTCTGGCGCGTCAATGTCAGCACCTTGTTGACGACACCGAGCTTGCCGGTCCCGACGCACATCTGCCGGATCACCTGCTCGACACCGCCCACGGAATCAGGGTAGTAGGTTTTGTAGAAATGAAGGACGCGCATGCGGACAGCTCAATGGGAAAGGACAGTATGATACACGGCGGCCGTCCGTACAGCCGTTTCGCGCCAGGTCAGGCTGGCCGCGCGGGCATGGCCGGCCGCGATGCAGCGCGCGCGCAAGGCTTCGTCGTTCACCAGCGCCAGCATGGCCGCGCCGATGGCGCCCGTATCAAGCGGATCGACGTCGAGCGCCGCGCCCCGGGTGACTTCGGGCAGCGAACTGCTGTTCGAGGCCACCACCGGCACGCCCGAGGAAAACGCTTCCACCACCGGGATGCCGAAGCCTTCGTACAGGGAAGGAAACACGAACACGCCCGCGCCCACATACACATGGCGCAGGGCGTCGTTGCCGGTCAGCTGGTTCAGCCACACCACCCGGTGGCCGTTCTGGCGCGCCGCGTGGATGCGCGCCACCAGGGCCTCGCAGCGCCAGCCGGTGCTGCCCACGATGACCAGCTGGCGTTCGGCGCGCACCGCCGCCGGCAGGGCCAGGTAGGCGTCCAGCAGGCGTTCGATGTTCTTGCGCGGCTGCAGGGTGCCCACGAACAGGAAGTAGCCGGGCACCAGGCCGTTCGCCGCCAGCGTGGCCGCCACTTGCTCGGGGTCGCTCGGCTGCAGCCATTCGTCGCCCACGCCGCAGTGCACCACGCTCACCTTGTGCGGGTCGACCCCGAAGCACTCGACCAGTTCGTCGATGGCGAAGTGCGACAGGGCGATCACGTGGTCGGCCTTGCGCGTGGCTTTTTTCTGCATCCAGTTCTTGGCCTGGCGCAGGCGCGGGCTGCACCATTCGGGATACTTGATCGGCAGCGCGTCGTGCAGGGTGGCCACCACCGGGCAGTCCATGCGCACGATGCGGTAGTCGGTCACGTGGAACAGGTCGGCCGGCATGTGCACGCGGTTGACGGCGGGCGTGAGCAGGTCGGCCAGGGTGGCCGCCTCGAACGACTGGGGCATGGCCCGGCCGACGCTGATGGCCTGGGCGCTGCCGCGAAAACGGGGATAGGAATAGCCGGACACGGTGCAGCCCGCGGCGGGCAGGTGGTCCAGCAGGGCACGGGTGTAGACGCCGATGCCGTCGAGCCGCCCGCCGGTCAGTCCTGGTTCGATCATGGTCGTTCCAAGGCCGACGCGCAGCAAGTTCACGCCTGGTACATCCAGCGCAGCGTCTCGGCCAGCGGGGTGGGCTTCACTTCGCCGATGACGCTGGTGAGCTTGTCGTTGTTGCCGACCAGGGTAAGGATATCGTTGGCCCGCACGAACGCCGGATTGACGCGCACGTCGATGGCGTAGCCGGCGATGCCGGACATGGTCTCGATGACGGACGACAGCGTATGCGCCTGGCCGGTGCACACATTGAATGCCTGGCCGGCCGGGCTGGTGGCGAGCAGGCGCCGGTAGCTGGTGGCGACCATGCGCACGTCGGAAAAATCGCGCGCGATGGCCAGGTTGCCCAGCTCGATCTGGCGCGCGCCCTTGCGGAAATGCCCGACGATTTTCGGCAGCAAGAACGTTTCGGTCTGGCCCACGCCGGTGTAGTTGAACGGGCGCACGATCACGATCGGCAGCTTGTCGTTCCACAGCTGCGCCATGTTTTCCATGGCCAGCTTGCTGACCGCGTAATCGTTGGCCGGCGCCGGCGCCAGCGTTTCGGCGATCATGCCGACGCTGGCATTGCCGTAGATATTGGCCGAGGAAGCGAGCAGCACGGCCGAAGGCTTGTGCGCCTGCGCGGCCAGCGCTTCGAGCAGGTTGCGCGTGCCCATGATGTTGACACGGTAAATCAGCTCGGTATTGGCATGCACCACGTTGGCGATGCCGGCCAGGTGGGCCACGACGTCGGGCTGTATCTCGGCGATCATGGCGGCCACGGCGTCGCGGTCGCAGATGTCGATGCTGACAATGTCCGGGCCCGGGGCTTCGCCCGGCAGCGCGGTGCCGAACACGCGGTAGCCGGCGGCCGTCAGTTCCTGCGCCAGGTAATGGCCCGTGAAACCGCGCAAGCCGGTAATGAGCGCGCGCTTTCCCTGTCCCTCGCCATCAAGCACGAGGGCCGGAAATTGTTCCGAGGCCATGCGGTTCATATCAGAACGAGAATCCGATTTCGTTGCGGCGCATATCGGCGTCGACCATCATCTGGCACAGCTGTTCGAGGGTGGTCTTCGGTTCCCAGCCCAGCTCGCGCATGGCCTTGCCCGGGTCGCCGATCAGCAGTTCGACTTCGGCCGGGCGGTAGAATTTCGGGCTCACGCGCACCAGCAGCTTGCCGCTGCGGCTGCAATGGCCGGTTTCGTTCTCGCCCTTGCCCTTGAATTCGACCGTGATGCCGGCGCCCTTGAAGGCCATGGACACGAAGTCGCGCACGGTTTCGGTGCGGTTGGTGGCCAGGATGAAGGTGTCGGGCTGCTCGGCCTGCAGGATGCGCCACATGCCTTCCACGTATTCCTTGGCATAGCCCCAGTCGCGCTTGGCGTCCAGGTTGCCCAGTTCGAGCACGTCGAGCTTGTTGAGCACGATCTTGGCGACCGCATCGGTGATCTTGCGGGTGACGAATTCACGCCCGCGCAGCGGCGACTCGTGGTTGAACAGGATGCCGGAGGAGCCGAAGATGCCGTAGGACTCGCGGTAGTTCACGGTCATCCAGTGGGCATACAGCTTGGCCACGCCATACGGGCTGCGCGGATAGAAGGGCGTGTCCTCCACTTGCGGGATGGCTTGCACCTTGCCGAACATTTCCGAGGTCGACGCCTGGTAGAAGCGCGCCTTCGGATTGACGATGCGGATCGCTTCGAGCAGGTTGACCGCGCCCAGCGCCGTGATGCTGGCGGTGGCGATCGGCTGCTCGAAGGAGACGCCGACGAAGCTTTGCGCGGCCAGGTTGTAGACCTCGTCCGGCTGGGCGCTTTGCATCAGGCGGATCGACGACGACAGGTCGGTCAGGTCGTATTCGACCAGTTTCAGGTTCGGGTGAGCTTCGATGCCGAGCTCTTCAATGCGCCAGAAATTGACCGAGCTCGAACGGCGGTAAGTGCCCGTGACCTCGTAACCTTTTTCAAGCAGCAACTGGGCCAGATAGGCGCCGTCTTGACCAGTGATCCCGGTAATCAGGGCTTTTTTTGTTGTGAGCATGTTCTAGATAATCTTGGGTAAACAGGGATCGCGGGTAGGCAGCGCCCCAATTTGGGCATTAAACAACCTGACATTGTAACAGAGGCGCCAAACCGGCCCGCTACAGGCGAAGAGGTGCTGCAAATTAAGCAACATCCAGCGCGGACATTATGCCTGATATTCCTGGGCAGGCGGCGCACCATTACACGTGGTTACCTTCGTGATGAACACTTGCGACAGACTTCCAAAGCCTGGTTTGATATGTATCAAATGCAAAAAAAGGGAGGCGGCCGGAAAACGGCGGCCTCCCCCTCCCCCGCGCCGCCGTTAACGCTCGGCGACGGCGTCCACCACGCACAGGGCGGTCATGTTGACGATGCGGCGCACGGTCGCCGACGGGGTCAGGATGTGCACCGGCTTATTGCATCCAAGCAATACCGGGCCGATGGCGATGCCGTTGCCGGCCGCCGTCTTGAGCAGGTTGTAGGCAATGTTGGCGGCATCGATGTTCGGCATGACCAGCAGGTTGGCGTCGCCCTGCAGGGTCGACTGCGGCATCATGGACTTGCGCAGCTTGGAGTCGAGCGCGGCGTCGCCATGCATTTCCCCGTCCACTTCCAGGCCGGGAGCCTGCTGCTGCACCAGGGCCAGCGCGGCGCGCATCTTGCGCGCCGATTCCGAGTTCGACGAGCCGAAATTGGAGTGCGACAGCAGGGCCGCGCGCGGAATCAGGCCGAAACGCGACATTTCCTCGGCCGCCATGATGGTGATCTCGGCCAGCTGTTCGGCGCTCGGGTTTTCATTGACGTGGGTGTCGACGATGGCCATCTGGCGTTCCGGCAGGATCAGGAAGTTCATGGCCGCGTAAACATGGGCGCCCGGACGCCGGCCCAGCACCTGGTCGATATAGTGCAGGTGCAAATTGGTGGTGCCGAAGGTGCCGCAGATCATGCCGTCGGCATCGCCCTTGTGGATCATCATGGCGCCGATCAGGCTGTGGCGGCGGCGCATTTCCAGCTTGGCGTACTCCTGGGTGACGCCCTTGCGGTTGCTCATCTCGTAGTAGGTCTGCCAGTAGTCGCGGTAGCGCTCTTCGTGGTCGGGATTGATGACGTCGAAATGCTCGCCACGCTTGAGGCGCAGGCCGAATTTCTCGATGCGCTGTTCGAGCACGCTCGGACGGCCGACCAGGATGGGGCGCGCCAGCTTTTCATCGACCACCACCTGCACCGCGCGCAGCACGCGCTCTTCTTCGCCCTCGGCGTAGACGATGCGCTTCATCTCGGCCGGGGCGGCCTTGGCCACCGCGAACAGCGGCTTCATGAAGGTGCCGCTGCGGTAGACGAATTGCTGCAGGCTGTCGGCATAGGCTTGCAGGTCGGCGATCGGGCGCGTGGCCACGCCGGACTCGAAGGCCGCCTTGGCCACGGCCGGCGCGATCTGCATCAGCAGGCGCGGGTCGAACGGCATCGGAATCAGGTATTCCGGCCCGAAGGACAGGTTGCTGATGCCGTAGGTGGTGGCCACCACGTCGGACTGCTCGGCGTGGGCCAGGTCGGCGATGGCGTGCACCACCGCGATTTCCATCTCGCGCGTGATGGTGGTGGCGCCGCAATCGAGGGCGCCGCGGAAAATATAGGGGAAGCACAGCACATTGTTGACCTGGTTCGGATAATCCGAACGGCCGGTGGCGATGACGGCGTCGCCGCGCACGGCCTTGACGTCTTCCGGCAAGATTTCGGGGGGCGGGTTGGCCAGCGCCAGGATCAGCGGATTGGCCGCCATGGCCATGACCATGTCCTGCTTGAGCACGCCGCCGGCCGACAGGCCGAGGAAAATGTCGGCGCCGGGCATGACTTCGGCCAGGGTGCGCATCGGCGTGTCCTGGGCGAAGCGTTCCTTGTCCGGATCCATCAGCTCGGCACGGCCCTTGTAGACCACGCCGGCAAGGTCGGTGACGAAGATGTTTTCGATCGGGAAGCCCAGGTCGACGATGAGGTCCAGGCAAGCCAGGGCGGCCGCCCCGGCGCCGGACACCACCAGCTTGCATTCGCGCAGGTTCTTGCCCACCACCTTGACGCCGTTCAGGATGGCCGCGCCCACGATGATGGCGGTGCCGTGCTGGTCGTCATGGAAGACGGGAATCTTCATGCGGTCGCGCAGCTGGCGCTCGATATAGAAGCATTCGGGCGCCTTGATGTCTTCCAGGTTGATGCCGCCGAAGGTAGGCTCGAGCGAGGCGATGATGTCGACCAGCTTGTCGGGATCGGATTCGTTGATCTCGATGTCGAACACGTCGATGCCGGCGAATTTCTTGAACAGCACGCCCTTGCCTTCCATGACAGGCTTGGAAGCGAGCGCGCCGATATTGCCCAGTCCCAGCACCGCGGTGCCGTTGGTGATGACGGCCACCAGGTTGCCGCGCGCCGTGTATTTATAGGCGTTGGCCGGATCCTTGACGATTTCCTCGCACGGCGCCGCGACGCCCGGCGAATACGCCAGGGCCAGGTCGCGCTGATTGGTCAGTTGCTTGGTGGGGGTGACGCTGATTTTGCCTGGGCGGGGAAATTCATGGTACTCCAGCGCTGCGCAACGCAGCTGCTGGCGCAATTCTTCCTTCTTGTCTGATGACGAATCCATGCTGATGCGCTTCCTGTTCTGTCTCGGGAGCCAATGATTCTAGCAGAGCTGAGAAAACAGCAAGCTACGTATTTCTACCAACAACCGGTTCAAACCCCTGTCTAGACAGATATTTCATCACTTTCCCAAAAAAAACTATCGCAGGAAGGAAAACACCGAAACGTCAATACGTCGCCCTCGCGCAGGCGGGGGCTATGGCACGTCTGCCCACAGGTGCTATGGGCCCCCGCCTGCGCGAGGGCGACGGCCGCGAGGGCGGCCGTCGGTTGTACAATCCCGCCATGCTCTCCGAATTCGACCTGATCAAGAAGTTCTTCAAGCGCGCCCGCCCTGGCCGCGCGGTGCTGGGCATCGGCGACGACTGCGCCCTGCTCGCCCCCACGCCCGGCACCCAGATGGCCATTTCGTCCGACATGCTGGTCGAAGGGCGCCACTTTTTCGCCGGGGCGGACGCCCGCATGCTGGGCCACAAATGCCTGGCCGTGAACCTGTCGGACCTGGCCGCCATGGGCGCCAGGCCGGTCGGCTTCACGCTGGCCCTGTCCCTGCCCTCGTCGGATGCAGACTGGCTCGACGCGTTTTCCGGCGGCCTGTTCGCCCTGGCCGACGCCTTCGACTGTGAACTGATCGGCGGCGACACCACGCGCGGCCCGCTCAATATCTGCATCACCGTGTTCGGCGAAATCCCCCCCGGCCAGGCGCTGCGCCGCGACGCGGCGAAGGAAGGCGACGACATCTGGATTTCCGGCACCCTGGGCGACGCGCGCCTGGCGCTGGCCTGCTACTGGAACCAGTACGCCCTGGACGGCGCCGGCCTGGCGCAAGCCGGCCTGCGCATGCACATGCCGTCGCCGCGCGTGGCGCTGGGCATGGCGCTGGGCCGGCTGGCGCACGCGGCGATCGACATTTCGGACGGCCTGGTGGGCGACCTGGGGCACATCCTGGACGCGTCCGGCGTGGGCGCCACGCTCGACGTGGATGCCCTGCCCGCCGGCCCGGTGCTGGCGCACCAGGCGAGCGCATTGCGGCGCCGCTTCACCGCCGCCGGCGGCGACGACTATGAACTGTGTTTCACCGCGCCCACAGACAAGCGCGACGCCATCATCGACGCCGCGCGCCTGGCCGGCACGCCCGTGACCCGCGTGGGAACCATCGACGCGCAGCCCGGCCTGCGCCTGGTCGACGCCGGCGGCACGGAACTGTCACTGGGACTGAAAGGCTTCGACCACTTCGCGGCCTAGGCCTGGCCCTCGCGCGCCACGCGGCGTTCGTCGCGCGCGCCATTGACCAGCCAGTAATGGTGGAAGGCCAGGCGGATATTGTCGCGCAGCTGGGTGTCGTCCCACGGCTTGGTGTAGAAGCGGTAGATGGCGCCGCGGTTGATCGAATCGAGGACCGATTCAAGCCCCGTATAGCCGGACAGGATGATGCGCACCGTCTCCGGGTACATTTCCTTGACCTTGGAAAGGAACTCGGTGCCGCTCATGATGGGCATGCGCTGGTCGCACACGATCACGTGCACGTGGTGCAGCGCCAGCAGCTCAAAGCCTTCGGCCGCCGACATCGCGGTCAGCACATGGTAGCCATCCTTGTTGAACAGCCGGTGCAGCGCCGACAGCACGTTGACGTCGTCGTCCACGATCAGCAGCGTCTGGCGGTTCGACTCGGTGGCCGCCGGTTCGTCGGGCAGGGCGCGGTTGGCCAGCACCAGCGCGCCCAGGTCGGCGGGCGGCAGCGGACGGCTGAAATGGAAGCCCTGGATCTCGTCGCACTTGTTGCGCCGCAGGTAAACCAGCTGGGCCCGCGTTTCCACGCCTTCGGCGATCACCCGCATATGCAGGCTGTGCGCCATGTTGATGATGGCCAGGGCGATGGCCGCGTCGTCCGGGTTGATGGTGATATCGCGCACGAAGGCGATGTCGATCTTGAGCTTGTCGATCGGGAAGCGTTTCAGGTAAGCCAGGCTGGAATAGCCGGTGCCGAAGTCGTCGATGGAAATCCGGATGCCCAGCGCTTTCAGGCGGCCCAGCACCTCGATGGTGTTCTCGGCGTTGGTCATCAGCGCGCTTTCGGTCAGCTCCAGTTCCAGCAGCGCGGGGTCGATCCCGTGGCGCTGCAGCGAACCGAGGACGTCCGCTTCCAGGTCGCCTTCCACGAACTGGCGGGAAGACACATTGACGGCCACCCGCAGTTCGCCCACTTCGGACTTCGACCACTCGGCGATCTGGCGGCATGCTTCGTCGATGACCCAGGTGCCGACCGGGACGATCATGCCCGTGTCTTCCAGGATCGGCACGAATTCGGCCGGGAAGACCATGCCGTAGCCCGGCCGGTTCCAGCGCAGCAGCGCTTCGGCGCCGCTCACGCGTCCTGTTTCCAGGTACAGCTTGGGCTGGAAGTGCAAGCTGAATTCCTGCTCTTCCACCGCGCGCCGCAGCGCCATTTCCAGGTCCAGGCGCGCCAGCACCTGGACGTTCATGCCGGCCGTGAAGAAGCGGTAGCCGTCGCGGCCCGCCTCCTTGGCCCGCCCCATCGCGGTGTCGGCGTATTTGATCAGGGTGTCGGGATCGGTGGCGTCGTCGGGATACATGGCGATCCCGATGGAGGCCGTCAGCGTGGCCGGCTGTCCGTTCAGGTCGAACGGCGCGCGCAGGGTGTCGCGCACGTCGTTGGCCACATACACGGCTTCCTGCAGGTCGCGCGTCATGGTCAGGATCAGGGCGAATTCGTCGCCGCCCAGGCGGCCCACGGTATCGCGGATGCGCACGCACTGCACCAGCCGGGTGCTGAACTGGCGCAGCAGTTCGTCGCCCAGTCCCGCGCCCAGCGAGTCGTTGACGATCTTGAAGCGGTCCAGCGAAATGAACAGCACCACGATGCGCCAGTGCTTGTCGTGCGCCAGCTCGATCGCTTCGCGCAAGGTCTGGTAGAACAGGGTGCGGTTGGGCAGGCCGGTCAGGCTGTCGTAGCTGGCCATGTGGCGCAGGCGCTGCGCGGCCAGCAGGCGTTCGCTGATGTCGCGCGCCACCGCGATCAGGGTGTGGGTGCCGCCGGCGTCCTGCACCTGCCACGACGTTTCGACCGGCACCGGCACATGGTCGGCGCGCAGCAGCTCCGCTTCGACCTTGTCGGGCTTGAGCCCGATCGTGGAAGGCGCCAGCGCCAGCATTTCCGCATGCGTGTAATGCAGCATGCGGCAGGCGCCGTCGTTGACGTCGACGATTTCCATGCTGGCGCTGTCGATCAGGAAAATGGCATCGGCCGTGGAATCGACGGCGCTGCGAAAGCGCTGCAGTTCGGCGGTGCGTTCGCGCACGGTTTGTTCGAGCACGGTGCCGTAGTTGCGGGCGGCGCGGTGCAGCAGGCGCACTTCGAGCATGTTGCGGATCCGCGTGAGCACCTCGACCGGGTCGAAGGGCTTGCCGATGAAGTCGCGCGCGCCGGCGTCGAGCGCCGCCAGCTTTTTTTCCGGTTCGGCCGTCACCACCAGCACCGGCAGCCAGGTTTCCGTTTCCAGGGGCTTCAAGGCTTGCATCACCTGGAAGCCGTCCATGCGCGGCATCTGCAGGTCGAGGATGATCAGGTCATAGCGGTGCTGTTCGTGCAGGGCGGCCACCGTGGTCGGGTCGGTGGTGCTGCTGACATTGCTGTAGCCGGTATTGGTGAGCAGGTATTCGAGCAGCTGCACGTTGACCGTCTGGTCGTCGACGATCAGGATGGCTGCTGCATGAATATCGGCCAGCGTGGTCATTTTTGGCGTCCTGCTGTCGGGTGGGCCCGCCGTTGGTCGGCATAGGCCAGGGTGCTGTCGATCGCGGCGTTGAATTCGTCGATATTGATCGGCTTGGTAAGGTAACGGAAGAAGCCTACCTCCATTCCCCGCTCCACGTCGCGCGGCATGGCATTGGCGGTCAGCGCCAGCACCGGGATATGGGCCGTGCGCGGATCGAGCCGCAGTTCGCGCAGCGCATCGGTGCCGCTCATGCCGGGCAGGTTCAGGTCCATCAGGATCAGGTCGGGCTGGTGGGCCCTGGCCATCTCGATGCCCAGGTGGCCGTCCGGCGCCGCCAGCAGGCGCAGGTCGGCGCGGAAGTTCACGATCTCCTGGACCAGTTTCAAGTTCGCCGGGTTGTCTTCCACGTACAGCAGGGTGTGGGTGATGGCCGTTTCCACCGGCGCCGATCGTCCCAGCGACAGCACCGTGCCGGGACCGAGCGCCGACGGCGCCGGTTCGGTCAGGGCCAGTTCGATCCAGAACACGGTACCCACGCCGACGCTGCTCGATACGCCGATGGTGCCCCCCATCAGTTCGACCAGGCGCCGCGTGACCACCAGGCCGATGCCGGTGCCTTCTTCGGTGCCGTTTTCCTGCCCCAGCCGGTTGAACGGCTGGAACAGGGACCCCAGCTGTTCATTGGTCAGGCCATGGCCGGTATCCTGCACCGACAGGCGCACCCGGTCGGAACTGACGAACTTGCAGTCGAAGACCACGGCGCCCATGTCGCGGTTGTACTTGACTGCATTCGACATCAGGTTCAGCAGCACCTGCTTGAGGCGCGTGCGGTCGGCCAGCAGCACCGCGCCGGTGGTTTCGGGGAACAGCATGCGGATCTTGCGCGGGCCGCCCATCGGCTCGATCATGCCGCGGCATTCGCCCAGCATGTCGTCCAGCGCCACCGGTTCCATCGACAGGGTCATCGTGCCCGATTCGACCTTGGCCAGGTCCAGGATTTCGTTGATCAGGGTGAGCAGGTGGCGCCCCGACTTCAGGATATGGCTGGCGAATTCCTTCTTCTGGGTCAGCGTGGTGGGCAGCGACTCGGACGTCAATATCTGGGCGAAGCCGAGGATGGCGTTGAGCGGCGTGCGCAGTTCATGGCTCATGGACGACAGGAAGGCCGACTTGGCGGCATTGGCGCTCCTGGCAGCTTCCACCGCCAGCTCCAGTTCATTGTTGGTCAGCTCCAGCTGCATGGTGCGCTCGTGGACGCGCTCTTCGAGTTCTTCGTTCAGGCGCATCACGTCGCCGGTGCGGCCTTCGATTTCGGTGAGCATGGCATTGAAGGAGTCGACCAGTTCGCCGGCTTCGTCGTCGCTCATGCGGCTGGCGCGGCGCGAATAGTCGCGCGTGGTCACCACTTCGCGCGCCACCTCCGTGATCGACGAGATGGGCGTGGTCAGGATGCGCCCGAGCCGGCGCGTGAGCAGGTAGGCGATCAGCAGCGCCAGCATCATGACCACGCTGGCCACCAGCAGGTAGTCGAGGGCGCGCGAGACCAGGGCGTATTCGGCGCGCAGGAACACTGTGCCGATCAGTTCGCCGTTCTCGATCACCGGCTGGTACAGCAGCATGTCATTGCCCTCGACCGTGACCTGCCCGGACCTGGCCATGGCCGGCACCACGTATTTTTCGCCCGGCGCCAGGTAGGACGCGAACAGGGTGCCGCTGGCGCCGTAGATGGCGCCGGCCCGCATCGAGGGACGGATGCGCAGCAGCGCCAGGTTGTCGGTGGCCAGGCGGCGGTCGTCGAAGGCCAAGGCGGCAGAGGTCATGCGTCCCAGCAGTTCGGCCTGGGTGCGCATGTCGCCCAGCAGCGAACGGTGATAGTTGCGCAAGTCGTAGGCGATCAGGGCGCCCACCGACACCAGCAACGCGGCGAAGGTGGCCAGCAGCACCACGGCCACCAGCTTCTGGCGTATCGAGCGCAAGGCAATCATGACGCCCCCCCCTGCACGCGGTGGGCCACGGCCAGCATGCGCGCGCTGATGCGCAGGCCGCTGGGCGCAACCTGCCTGAGTCCGACATCGAAGCGCAGGCGTTCGCCGGTCAGCACGAAGCTGATCATGAAGCCCTGCGCCAGTCCGTCATCGGCGTCGGTCACGGTCAGCAGCGAATAGCTGCGCGCGGCGGCAAGCAAGTCGGCCTGGGTGTTGCGGTCGATGCCGCGGTCGATGAACAGGATATGCAGGCCGGCCAGCGATTCGCCGCGCTGCAGGCGGCGCACCGTGACCGGATGGCCGGCCACGCTGCGCCCCGCCACCATGCGCTCGAGCTGTTCGGCCACCATCTCGCTGCCCACCACGCCGATCAGGAGGGGGCTGTCGGGTTTGGCGAAACTCTTTTCCGGCCATTCGACGAAGCCGGCGAACTTGTACAGATAGGCGGCCATGACCTGGCGCTCGAGCGGCACGGCCGGCGCTTCGGCCTGGGCCAGTCCGACACAGGCGGCCAGCAGCCATGCCATCGTCCAGCGCAACCATGCAGCCATCCTGGCAACTACTGGTGCGGCGTCTGTTGGCAAACGTGCTGGCGACATGACGTTCCGATTCAAAAACACGGGCACACTGGACTTACCCGTACGCAATAGGAGAATAGCAGTCCGCGGCGCAGGAATGGCGCACGGCAGAACCGCTTACCTTTGTGAATTATCAATATACTTTACCCGTGTTTATGCTCTCCGAGTATAAATTTTGAAACGTTGCAACACCTCGAAAGGACAAGCCCGGAAACCGCATGGTAAAGTAGCCATTCCGATCCGACGACCAGTTACAAAGGAGCCTCCCGTGACCAATGACCTTATCGATCTTGCCACCAGGGTGGGCCGTGCGCTGCAGGCCAAGGGACTGCTGCTGGCGACCGCCGAATCGTGCACCGGCGGCGGGGTGGCGCAAGCCATTACCGAAGTGGCCGGCTCGACCGGCTGGTTCGACTGCGGCTTCATCGCCTACTCGAACGCGTCCAAGACCGAGCTGCTGGATGTGTCGGCAGCCCTGATCGCCCAGCTGGGCACAGTGAGCGAGGAAGTGGCGGCCGAAATGGCCAAGGGCGCGCTGGCCAACAGCAACGCCCACGTGGCCATTTCCACCACCGGCATCGCCGGCCCGACCGGCGCCGTGCCGGGCAAGCCCGTGGGCACCGTCTGCTTCGGCTGGACCCGGGGCGAACATACCCACACCGAACGGTTAGTTTTTTCGGGTGACCGACAGGCAGTACGCGAGCAGACCGTGGTGCATGCCTTGCAAGGGCTGTTGCGCTTCATTGAATAGCTAGTGCGCAACCTGGTCCTGGCCTGTGCCCTGTTGCTATCGGCAGGGAACGCGGGCGCTGCCGTATTTACCGTCTACGCGGCGGGCGACATCGCCAACTGCGCCGATCCCGACCCGCGCTGGTCGGGCGCCTTTGAAACCGGCCGGCTGGTCGAACGCGAACTGGCCGCCAACCCCGACGCCGCGGTGCTGGCCCTGGGCGACAACGTCTACCGGGGCGCCAGCCTGCAGGATTTCATCGCCTGCTACGGCCCGACCTGGGGCCGCTTCAAGGACCGCACCTACCCCGCGCCCGGCAACCACGAATACCGCACCCCCGGCGCGCGCGGCTACTTCGACTACTTTGGCAAGCCCGCCTGGTACAGCGTGCAACTGGGCGACTGGCGCGTCATTTCCCTCGACAGCAACCTGACGGGCGCCGCCCGCGCAGCCCAGCTGGCATGGCTGCGCCTGGAGCTCGACACCAGGCCGGCGCGCTGCACGCTCGCTTACTGGCACCACCCGCTGTATAGTTCTGGCGGACATGGCAGTATTTCCGTGATGCGGGACGCCTGGGAACTGCTGCACCGGGCCGGCGCGGACATCGTCCTGTCTGGCCACGACCACGATTACGAACGCTTCGCGCCGCAGGATGCGCATGGCAAGCTGGACGCGGCGGGCGGGATCCGCCAGTTCGTGGTGGGCACCGGGGGCGCGTTTTACACGCCTTTCCGCGGCCTTTGCAGCATAGTGAAATGCGCGACAATAGCCGGATGGGCGTGCTCAAGCTGGTGCTGGGCGAGTCCGGCTACAGCTGGGAATTCCTGGAAGCGTCGTATGACGGCTTCCCGAACGGCCAGCCGCCCGACCGCGGCAGCGGCCAGTGTCATTAAATTTTATCGCAACAACCTGGAGCTTTTCGATGCAAAATTCGGTTCACTTCATCCTGCAGGGCAAAGGCGGCATCGGCAAGACCCTGGTGTCGACCATCCTGGCGCAATGGCTGGCCAGCAAGGACGACACGCCCCTGCGCTGCTACGACACCGACCAGGAAAACGCCACCTTTTCGCGCTACAAGGCGATGGACGTGAAGCACGTGGAAGTGATGACCGACTCGCGCACGATCGACCCCAAGCGCTTCGACGCGCTGATGATCGACATCCTGGAAGAAGAAGGCAACTGCGTGGTCGACAACGGCGCCAATACCTTTTCGCCGCTGATGGGCTACCTGCTGGAAAACGACTGCTTCGACCTGCTGCAGGAATCGGGCCGCAAGGTCTACATCCACACCATCGTCGGGGGCGGCGACACGCTGCACGACACGGCCATGGGTTTCGTCTCCACCGCCAAGTCGACCAATGTGCCGCTGGTGCTGTGGGAGAACGAGCACTTCGGCCTGCTGCAATCGGCCAGCGGCAAGGTGTTTACCGAATCGGCCACCTTCGAAGAGCATTCGAAGCGCGTGGTCGGGCGCATCGTGCTGTCGCAGCGCAATGCCGACACCTTTGGCGCCGACATCAAGAAAATGAACATCGCCCGCATGACGGCCAACGAAGTGCGCGAAAGCGAGAAGTTCAACGTCATGGAAAAGCAGCGCATCAAGGTGGTGTTCCGCGACCTGTACGAACAGCTCGACAAGGTGCAGTGGTAAGCCATGGACCAGCAAAAACTTCGCACACTCGTCTTCGAAAAGACCGGCGTCAAGATCGACGTCGACGACCCCATTTTCGCGCTGGTGGCCCTGAACGAAGCCGTGCTGGCCGAAGCCGTGGAACGCCACGTGGCCCTGCTCGACGACGCCACTGCCGACCTGGCGGAGCAGGCGCAGGCGCTGGCCGACAGCGGCAGCGTGTGCCGCTTCAATGGATCGACGACGGAACGCCCGGCGCTGGTGAAACCCAAGTCCACGCAGGCGCCGTCGATGCAGGAAAAGCGCATACTGGCCGTTGCCGGCGGCGCCGCCCTCCTGTGCGCCCTGGTGGTGCTGGCCGGGCAAGCCCTGTTCTTCAAGGCGCCGGCGATTCCACCGTCGACCGTGATTGCGAAAGAGCTCACGCCGGAACAGGCGCTGGCGATACAGAACGGTGAGAAGCTGACCAAAATTATCCAGAAGCTCGACCAGAAAACCCGCAACACCATTCAGGCAGAAATGCAGAAACCGTGACACCAACATCCTTCGCAACACTGCAAGTCGCCTACGAAAAATTCGCGCTGCCAAACGGCCTGGAAGTGATCCTGGTCGAAGACCACAAGCTGCCCATCGTCGCCGTCAATCTCTGGTACCACGTGGGTCCGGCCAATGAGGCGCCGGGCCTGACCGGCTTTGCCCACCTGTTCGAGCACATGATGTTTTCGGCCACCAAGCACGCGCCGCGCGGCCTGGTGGACCAGCTGTTCGAAGGCGCGGGCGCCACCGATTCGAACGGCAGCACCGATTTCGACCGCACCAATTACTATGACACGCTGCCGTCGAACCAGCTGGAACTGGCGCTGTGGGCGCACGCCGACCGCATGGGCTACCTGCTCGATGTGCTGGACCAGAAAGCGCTGTCGAACCAGCAGGACGTGGTGCGCAACGAGCGGCGCCAGGTGGTGGAGAACGAACCGTACGGGATCGTGCATGAAGCGTTCATGCAGCAGCTGTTCCCCAAATCGCACCCCTACCATGCGAACATCATGGGGTCGCACGCCGACATCCAGTCCGCGAAGCTGGGCGATATCCGCGACTTCTTCACGCGCTTTTACGCGCCCAATAATGCCAGCCTGGTGATCGCGGGTGACATCGACAAGGCCGCCGCGCGCGCGCTGGTCACGAAATACTTCGGCACATTCAAGCGTGGCGCCGACGTCGCGCCGCTGGTGGTGGTGACGCCACCCATCACGTCGGAACGGCGTCTGGTGGTGGCCGACCGGGTCGAACTGCCGCGCGTGATCATGGGCTGGCTGACCAGCCCTGCCTTCACGGCGGGCGATGCCGAACTGGCGGTCGCGGCGCAGATCCTGTCTGGCGGGAAGGCCAGCCGGCTTTACAAGTCGCTGGTGTACGACAAGCAGCTGGCGCAGGACGTCGGGGCCTGGCAAAGCGCGTACGCGCTCAGTTCCATTTTCTCGGTCGACGTGACGGCGCGCCCGGGCTTCAGTGCGGACGACGTGGAAGCGGCCATCGACGCCGAACTGGCGGCGCTGTGCGAGCATGGCCCGACCGAGGCAGAAGTCGAACGCGCACGCAGCCAGATCGAAACCGAGCTGCTGACGTCCGTCGAAAAAATCGGCGGCGACGGGCTGGCCGATACCATGAACCGCTACAACCAGTACGTGGGCGATCCGGGCTACCTGGGCAAGGACCTGGAGCGCTATCGTAGCGTGACGGCGCTTGACGTCCAGCGCGTGCTGAACGAACAGCTGCGCAAGGAATCCCGCGTGGTGGTGCATGGCGTGCCTGGCACGCCGGTGCTGCCGGCGGAAGTGCCGACGCCGCCCGCGCCTAAGGGCAAGCGCGTGAAAAGCGAAGGCATCAACCCGGACGAGCCTTGGCGCCACAAAGTGCCTGCGCCTGGTCCGGCGCCACGCATATCGCTGCCGGTGGGCGAGTCGTTCAAGCTGGCCAATGGCCTGACCGTCATGCACCATGCGAACCATTCGCTGCCGCTGGTGGCGGCTGAACTGATCGTGCGTTCCGGCGCAGGGGCCAATCCCGCACACCTGCCGGGGTTGGCCGATTTCACGGCCAGCATGCTCGATGAAGGCACGCTCACGCGCAGTGCGCCGCAGATTGCGGACGCCATCGCGCAGCTTGGGGCATCGCTTGATATCGGCAGCGGCGCCGATACGTCGCGCGCTTCGCTGCTGGCGCTCAAAGCCAATTTTGCAGGGACGCTGGCGATTGTGGCGGACTTGATTCAGCATCCGGCGTTTCCGGAAATCGAAGTGGAACGCCAGCGCGCCAGCCGGCTGGGGCAACTGAGCCAGCAGCGTGAAGATGCGGATGCGACGGCCGACCTGGCCGCCGCGGCGGCGATCTACGGTGCAGGACATCCGTTTGCTTACGGCGGCCTGGGTAGCGAGGACGCTATCCGGACCACGTCGCGCGCGGATATGCAGGCATTCTGGGAGCGCCACTACAAGCCGGATAACGCAGCGCTGGTGGTGGCGGGCGATATCACGCTGGACGAAGTGAAGGCACTGGCCGAGGCGTCATTCGGAAGCTGGAAGCCAGGAGCACCTGCGGCTGGCGCGCAGCCCGTGGCCAATACGACGCCAGCGCGCGTGGTGCTGGTGGATCATCCTGGCGCAACGCAAACGGCCTTGCGCGTGACCGCGCCTGGCGTGGCGCGCAGCACGCCCGATTTTGCAGCGATCGAAGTCATGAACGCGGCGCTGGGCGGACTGTTCACGAGCCGTATCAATAACAACCTGCGCGAAGAGAAAGGCTATACCTACGGGATCTTTTCGCAGTTTGACTACCGGCGGACACCGGGTCCGTTCGAGGTGTCGGGCAGCGTACGCGCCGATGTCACGGGCGCTTCGGTAAGCGAGATTTTCAAGGAAATCCGTGACATGCAAGCCACGCACCTGCCGCCGCCGGAGTTGGACAATGCGCGCAATGCGCAGGTGCTGTCGCTGCCGGGATTGTTCGATACGAATCACAGCATGGCATCGAGCCTGGCCAGTATTTATGTGTACGACCTGCCGCAGGATTATTACTGCACGCTGGCGCAGCAGTTTTCGACCGTGACGGTGGAGGAGGTGCAGTCGGTGGCGCGTACCTACCTGAAGCCGGAGTCGCTGGTTGTCGTAGCGGTCGGCGACCGCAAGAAAATCGAACCGCAGTTGCGCAAGCTGAACCTGGGTGCGTTCGAGGTGCGCGACCGGGATGGCATGTGATTTTCGGAGCGAGACTACATGGGACAAGCGCAGCCGTTGACAAGGCGACAGGGTCAGTCCCAGGTTTTCAGGCAATGTTGCGTTAGTAACAGGCTGCCATCCGATCCGGAAGTGCGAACGATTCTCAGATAAATTCCAAAAATCAGCTACTTCTCGCGACGAGCAGTTACCATCAGGCTAGGTTATTCCCATCAAACTAAGGCCGCCATGAAACTTCAAGGAATTGCTTTTTCCGCATTCGCGCTGCTTTTCGCATTTCCAGTATCAGCACAGGAAGCATTCATCTTCAAATCGCCACTCCGGGCGGATCCAGCCAAGACTTCCGGTAAGCAACTTCAGTGGCAAAGGACCCAGCCCCCCCGAACGCTCGCTGCCGACGCTGAAATCATGGTGGTCGGAGGATATCAACCATCGAGCGGGACGACCGTGGTCGAGGTCGATCGTCCGGGGAAGAAAGTTCTGCTGGTGCTGACCAGCTACAGCAAGGTCAATTGGCAGGTCAATGCGACGCCGTCCACGCTGATTGCGGGCATCCTTGTTGGAGGATATGAGGAACCCACGCTGACGACATCCAGTCCCACGCAGGGATATCTGGTGAAGCTTCCCTCCGCGTATGAAGCTGACAATTCGAATTTCAAAGAATTGCTGGGCAAACTGAACACCTGGTTTGGGACCCGGAAAGTGGATGCTTTCCGGGGCAGTTATTCCATCCCCGAGCGCATCCGCTTGTCCTCGGTTGACACGAGCAGTGCCGAGCTGACGCTCGACGGTCCGCTACCGGTCAAGCCAAGGAAGAATTTCAATTTCAGAGTACTGACGAATGGATTTGAGAAGACTGAATTGTATTTGACCGGGCCAGCACCAGGCCCAGCCAAGTCCTACCTTGCTGAAGGAAAGGTAGCAGTTTCACCGTCCGGAAAGGCGATCTACAGCTTAAAATCAACCGGAATCGAGGTCTCGGAACAGTCCGGACGCACATCGACTTTGATGAAACTGCCGGCCGATTTCCCTGCCTTTTCCTGGGAGATGGACCTTGCTTACGACACGAAGCGCGATATCGTCAGCGTCATTACGAACGGCGGCGAAGGATTCCTGTACCGGTTTGATGCAAAGGCAAAAAAATGGCTCGACTACCGCTCCTTGAAGCGCCTGGATCTGTTCTCCCTGGCCTACGATGCGACAGAGGACCGCTACGTAGCATGGACTACGGCGGGCCGCTTGCAATTTCTTACCGCAGATGGACAACCCTTGCATTCCCGCGAACTGATCTCGCGGCTTGTCGGCTTCGGTCGCCTGTACGATCGCGGCAATAGAAGGCCGCCGAGGGTCACCATTGCGGCGAACGGGAATGACATTGCCATTGTCTTCGTCAGTGACAATAGCATTCAGAATATCTGGTACTACGACGCCAAGAGTGATTCTGCAATGCTGACATTCCGGAACGAAAATAGGTAATCTTCACGGGGTGGAATATGCAGGATGGGTGGAACGAATCAGCAACAGCCTGGATCGCCAGCCTCGGTGAGCATGGGGATTTTGGCCGGCGCTTTGTGCTGGACCAGCCCATGCTCGAACGCGTGCGCGCAGGACAATTTGGCAATGCCCTGGATGTCGGTTGCGGCGAAGGCCGTTTCTGCCGCCAGCTCGCTGCGCTTGGCATCGACACCTGCGGCATCGATCCGACCGAAGCGCTGATCGCAAGCGCGCGCAAGGCTCACCCCTCCGGCAACTACCAGGTCGGCAAGGCCGAGCACCTCGATTTTCCCGACCACTCGTTCGATCTCGTCGTCAGCTACCTGACATTCATCGATATTCCCGACATCGCGCGCGGCATCAGCGAAATGTGCCGCGTACTGCGTCCTGGCGGCGCCCTGCTGATCGCCAACCTGAATGGCTTCCAGACAGCCGCTGCACCAGGTGGATGGCGATTTACGCTCACAGGCCGCCGTTGCTTCACCATGGACCATTACATGCAAGAACGCGCGGACTGGGTCGGCCGGAAAGGCATCAAGGTCCAGAACTGGCATCGGCCGATGAGCACCTATTTCAAACTGCTGCTCGACCAAGGCCTGCAACTGAGTTACTTCGACGAACCCTTGCCCAGCGGCGGCGATCCAGCCAGGATCGCGCGCTTCAAACGCGTGCCCTACTTTCACATCATGGAGTGGCGCAAGAAATGAGCTTCACCGTTGCAATCGCCATCGCCCTGATGTTCCTCGTCCTCGGCCATTCAACCTTGCTGTACTTCCTGATCGAAGACAACAAGGGCATGACCGTCGCTGTTGCACGCATCGTCGTATCCATGCCCACCAGGGGAAAGCTTGTGGGCTTGCTGTGCCTGCTATTGGCCGCCGCCTTCTTCATACTCGGCATCACCATGTATCCCACAATGGCCCACGATCCGCGTCCCATTTCCTTCGTTCTGATGCTTCTGGCGAGCATGCCGATCGCAATGTATGCAGGCTATATCATCTCCCGCATCCGAAAATCCGCATCGGTACCTGGCACACTGGAATTTGTAACGACCCATGCATCGCCAGCTGCGATACGACTAATCATCGCCATCCCCGTCGGCATCAATCTGCTTTACCACGTCTCTTAATCGCCCGAACATGGAGTGGCGCAAGCCAGCGCTGACACCGGATTTCTTTCGCTTGCTTGAAAGCCTGTCATGGACTAACATGTGAACAACTCTTCACATGTACACTATGACCACGCCTCCCGTTTCCGATAATGCCATCGCCCAGCTCGCGGACCTGTTCCACCTGCTCGGCGACCCCACGCGCCTGCGCATCGTCCTGTCCTGCCTGCCCGCCCCCATCGCGGTCGGCGACATCGCCGCCGGCCTGCAGCTGTCCAGCTCCCTGGTCAGCCACCACTTGCGCCTGCTGCGCGCGGCCCGCATCGTCAAGGCCGAGCGCCAGGGCAAGCAAGTGTTTTACGCGGCCGCCGACGCCCACATCAGCGGCGTCCTCGCCGACATGCTTGAACACATCGCAGAACCCACCAACGGAATCGATCCATGAGCCACGACCACCACGACCATCACGGCCACGACTGCAAAGGCCATGACCACGGCCACGATCACGGCCACAGCCATGCGCACGGCCACCATCACCACATCGACCCCAAGGGCAACGGCCGCGCCTTCGCCCTGGCCATCGGCGTCAACATCATCTTCGTGGCGATCGAGTTCGGCTACGGCTTCGTCGCCAATTCCACCGCCCTGATGGCCGACGCCGGCCACAACCTGTCCGACGTGCTGGGCCTGATGCTGGCCTGGGGCGCCGCCGTGCTCACCAAGACCGCGCCCACGCGCCGCTACACCTACGGCTTGCGCGGCTCGTCCATTCTGGCGGCCCTGTTCAACGGCCTGCTGCTGATGCTCGCCTGCGGCGCCATCGCCTGGGAAGCCATCTACCGCTTCAACCATCCGGCCCCGGTCGGCGGCCTGACGGTGGCCGTGGTGGCCGCCATCGGCGTGGCCATCAATGGTTTCTCGGCATGGCTGTTCATGAAGGGCAGCAAGGACGACATCAATATCCGCGGCGCCTACCTGCACATGGCGGCCGACGCGGCCATTTCGCTGGGGGTGGTCATTTCGGGGCTGGCGATCATGTACACCGGCTGGACCTGGGTCGATCCATCGGTCAGCATCGTCATCGTGCTGGTGATCGTGATGAGCACCTGGTCGCTGCTGCGCGAATCGCTGCGCCTGGTGCTGGCGGCGGTGCCGGCCAATGTGGACGCGGCCGCGGTCAATACCTTCCTGGGCGCGCAGCCGGGCGTGACGGGCATCCACGACCTGCACATCTGGGCCATGAGCACCACCGAAACGGCGCTCACCGCCCACCTGGTCATGCCGGCCGGCTACCCGGGCGACGCGGCCATCGACAGCATCGTGGCCGGGCTAAAGGCCGACTACGCCATCCACCACTGCACGCTGCAGGTGGAAATGGGCACCACCGTGCACGATTGCTCGCTGCAAGGCCACGCCCACTAAGCTAGCTCAGGTTGGCAAACAGCGCTGTCGACAGATAGCGCTCGCCGAACGAGGGGATGATGGTCACGATCAGCTTGCCCGCGTTTTCGGGACGGCGCGCCACCTGCATGGCTGCCCACAGCGCCGCGCCCGACGAGATCCCCACCAACAGGCCTTCTTCGCGTGCCGCCGCGCGCGCGGTGGCAAAAGCGTCGTCGTTCTTCACGGTGATCACTTCGTCGTAGGCATGCGTATTGAGCACGGCCGGTACGAAGCCCGCGCCGATGCCCTGGATCGGATGCGGCCCCTTGACGCCCTTCGACAGCATGGGCGACGCATCCGGTTCCACCGCGATGACCTGGAAGCCGGGTTTGCGCGCCTTGATCACTTCGCTCACGCCGGTAATGGTGCCGCCCGTGCCCACGCCCGCCACCAGGATGTCGACATTGCCGTCGGTATCGCGCCAGATTTCTTCGGCGGTGGTGCGGCGGTGCACATCGGGATTGGCGGGATTGTTGAACTGCTGCGGCATGAAGTAATTCGGATTGCTGGCCACCATTTCTTCGGCCGTGCGAATGGCGCCCAGCATGCCTTCGGGGCCGGGCGTGAGCACCAGTTCGGCGCCGTAGGCCCGCAGCAGCACGCGCCGCTCATTGCTCATGGTTTCGGGCATGACCAGCTTGCAGCGGTAGCCGCGCGCGGCGCACACCATGGCCAGCGCAATGCCGGTATTGCCGCTGGTCGGTTCGACGATGACGGTATCGGGGCCGATCTGCCCGGATTGCTCGGCCGCTTCGATCATGGCCAGGCCGATCCGGTCCTTGACGCTGTGCGCCGGATTACAGTATTCGAGCTTGGCCAGGATTTCCGCGCCCGCGCCCTTGGCGAGATTGCGGATCCGGACCAGCGGGGTATTGCCGATTAACTCAGTGACATCGTTCGCGATTCTCATTGCTGTGTCTCCCCGCTGGGTTGGAATGGATTTACTTGATGCCGACCAGGACCACTTCAAAGATCAGGTCGGCGCCAGGCTTGATGATGTCGCCAGTGCCGCGGCTGCCGTAAGCCAGGTGGCTGGGGATGATCAGCGTGCGGCGCCCGCCCACTTTCATGCCCAGCATGCCTTGCTCCCAGCCCTTGATGACCTGGCCGGCGCCCATCCTGAATTCGAGCGGTTCGCCGCGGTCGCGCGAGGTATCGAATTTCCTGCCGCGCCCGCCCGTCGCCATGGGCTTGTACAGCCAGCCCGTGTAATGCACCTGCAAGGTATGGCCCGGCTCCGCTTCGGGGCCGGTGCCGATCGCGGTATCGATCTTGGTGAGCTGGCCGGGAATCATTTCAACCTGCGCAGCAGCGGCAGGAGCAGCAGGCGGAACAGATGCGTCCTGTGCCATGGCGGCCGATGCCGCGGCAAGCAGGAGCAGGGAGAGGGAACGACGAATCATGTGTGCACTTTCAAAAAGGTGACGATATCCTGAACGCTATGATAGCAAGGCCTCTGCCGCCTGCACAGCGTTCCCGCAAACGGGCCCTGCTGCCAGTTTGCCAAGCACGTGGGCGGCCGCGATCATGCCGAAGGTGGCGGTCACCACGATGCCCGATCCGTAGCCCGCGCAATTCAAGCCGGTGACGGCGTCAATCTCGCAGCTGGCGTCCGTTTCGGGCAGCGCCAAAGGCTCCATCGAAAACACGGCGTCGACCCCGAACTTGGTTTTCAGGCTGCGCGGAAAGTTGTACTGGCTGCGCAGGCGCTTGCGCACCATCTTCAGCAGCGGTTCCTGCTCGGTCTTGGTCAGGTCGCGCACTTCGATGCGGGTGGGGTCGGTCTGCCCGCCCGCGCTGCCGATGCAGACGATGGGAATATCGTGGTTGCGGCAAAACGCAATCAGCGCGGCCTTCGACTTGACGCTGTCGATGGCATCGACGACATAATCGAAACCCTTGCCGCCGATCATCTGTTCCACATTCTCGGGCTCGATGAAATCCTCCACCAGGTTCACCTTGCAGTGGGGATTGATCTGGGCGATGCGTTCGGCCAGCGCGTCGATCTTGGCCTGGCCGATGGTGCCGCTCAAGGCCTGGATCTGGCGGTTGATGTTCGATTCGGCCACATTGTCGAGGTCGACCAGGGTCAGCTGGCCGACGGCGCTGCGGGCCAGCGCTTCGACGATCCAGGAACCGACGCCGCCGACGCCGATCACGCACACGTGGGCGGCGCGAAAGCGCGCCAGCGCCGGCTGGCCGTACAGGCGACCGATACCGCCGAAACGGCGCTCCAGGTCGGCCTCGTCGCCGTCAACCGCGGAAATAGGGGGTGTGAGGGTATTCATGCCGCCATTTTAACGGACGCGGCAGTCCGGTCTGCTCTAAAATGAAGCGACGAATCACTTTAGCAAGAGAGATCACCACCATGTCCCACGCCCTGCCAGAGACCGCCCCAGGCTTCGACCAGCCGATCGCCGTGCTCAAGCACTGCCACGAACGCATCCGCAAGCAACTGTCCACCATGGAAAAATTGCTGCCGCACCTGGCCGCCAAGGGCGCCGACGAGGAAGCGCGCCAGGCCGCCGCGGCCGTCATCAAGTATTTCGACAAGGCTGCCCATTTGCATCATGACGACGAGGAACAGAACCTCTTCCCCATGCTGCTGTCGACCGCCCAGGGCCAGGACGCTTCCCTGCTGGCATCGCTGGGCCCGGAGATCGTCGACGAACACCGCCAGATGGACGCCATGTGGCAAGGCCTGCACGAACAGCTGCGCGCCATTGCCGACGGCAGCGCGGCCGTGCTGCGCGAACCGGAGGTAGCGCGCTTTGCCGCCATGTACCGCGCCCACATGGAAAACGAAGAAAAGAATATCGCGCCCATGGCGCTGCGCCTGTTCAGCCCCGCGCAAATGGATGAACTGGGCGCGGCCATGCAGCAGCGCCGCGGCATCGCCACCGGCAACAGCGTGGCCGACCTGCGCAAGGATTACGGCCAGGCCACCCTGTCGGAAGACGAGGTGGCCGACGACCCTTTCGTGCAATTTACCAGCTGGTTCGAACAAGCCCTGAAGGCCGAAGTGAACGAGCCGAACGCCATGAGCGTGGCCACCGTGGACGCGGACGGCAAGCCAACGTCGCGCATTGTGCTGATCAAGCAGTTCGACCCGCGCGGATTCACCTGGTACACCAACTATGACAGCCAGAAGGGCCGCCAGTTGCAAGGCAACCCGCATGCAGCCCTGCTTTTCTTCTGGCCGGAACTTGAACGCCAGATTCGCATCGAAGGTAAGGTAGAGCGCACCGCGGACGAAGAGAGCGACAAGTATTTTCACAGCCGCCCACTGAACAGCCGGCTTGCGGCAGTCGCGTCGGCGCAGAGCGAGCCCATCGCCAGCCGCAGCGCGCTCGAACAGAACTACGATGCTGTGGCACAGCAATTCGGAGACGCACCGCCGCGCCCGGCCCACTGGGGCGGCTTCCGCCTGGTCCCCGAACGCATCGAATTCTGGCAAGGCCGCCGTTCACGTTTTCATGACCGTATCGTGTACACGCTGCAAGCCGATGGCAGCTGGACGCGGCTACGTTTACAACCGTAGGGTGGAAAAGCGCAGCGCCTTCCACCACTAACTGGGAGGTAAAGCGTGTTCACCCAACTCCGCCTCGATGCCTGGCGCAGCGACATGCGCAGCAAGCTGTCGCTACCCCTGCGCGTAGAACTATGGAACGGCAAGCAACTCGATTTCTCCGACGACGTCCCGCGTGTGACCATCCGCGTGCCGAACGCGGCAGCGATGCGCCACCTGCTGTCGCCTTCGCTCTACACCCTGGGCAGCGCCTACGTGGAAGGCGCGATCGACGTCAGCGGCCGCGCCAATGACATGATCGCCGTGGTGGGCGCGCTGGCCGCGGCCCATGGCGGCGCCCGCAGCAAGCTGGCGCGGGCGCTGCGGTCCATGGCCCATACCCGCGCCAGCGACGCCCGGGCGGTGCGCTATCACTACGACGTTTCCAACGATTTTTACGCCGCCTGGCTCGACCCGGGCATGGTGTATTCCTGCGCCTACTTCGACCAGGGCGACGAAACCCTGGCCACGGCGCAGCAGCAAAAAATCGACCACATCCTGGCCAAGATCCGGCTGCGGCCCGGCCAGACCCTGCTCGACATCGGTTGCGGATGGGGCGCGCTGGCGATCCGCGCGGCCCAGCGCTACGGGGCGCGCTGCGTGGGCATCACCCTTTCCGAAAACCAGGCGCGCCTGGCGCGCGAACGGGTGGCGCGCGCGGGCGTGGCGCAACTGGTGGACATCCGGCTGGAAGACTACCGCGACGTGAAAGGCCGGTTCGACCGCATCGCCAGCGTGGGCATGTTCGAACACGTGGGCGTGCGCCAGCTGCCCGCCTATTTCGCGCGCATCCGGGCGCTGCTGGCCGACGACGGCGTGGCCATGAACCACGGGCTGACCACCACCGACGTCCATCGCCGGGCGGCGCCCTATGGCGGCGGCGAATTCATCGCCCGCTACGTGTTTCCGCATGGCGAACTGGCGCACCTGGGCACGGTGCTCAGGGCGATGCAGGAAGGGGGGCTGGAAGCGCTCGACATCGAAAACCTGCGGCGCCACTATGCGCGCACCTGCGCCATCTGGACCGACAATTTCGAGGCCAATGCCGAGCGGATCAGGAAGCTGACCGATGAAAAGCGCTTCCGGATCTGGCATGTGTACCTGGCCGGCTGCACTTATGCGTTCACGCATGACTGGATCAGCGTGTACCAGGTGGTGTGCGGCAAGGCGGGACGGGAGCCGGCGTCGATACCGTGGTCCCGGAAATTCATGTACCAGTAGTCCGTCAGGACATCGCCGCGGGCCCAGCGGAAATGAGGGCGCGCAAGGCGACATACACCTCGTCCACCGCGACACCCAGGTCGACCGCCTGCGCGCGCCACTGCAAGGCTTGCGCCGGTTCGTGCAAACTGGCCGTCATGCGTTCGGCCTGCGCAATCGCGCGCTGGGCGCCGAAGTTCACCAGCACCCCCTGCAGGCTGTGCACCGCCCGCTGCGACCCGGCCAGGTCGTCGGCGTCCAGCGCTTCATACAGGGTATCCATCAGCTGCGGGCCATCGTCCAGGAACAGGGCAGCCAGTTCCAGCAGCAGGCCCGTGTCGCCATCGAGCCGCAGCAAGGCAGTGCGCCAAGCCAGCACCGGCCCGGCCTGCTCGACGTGGTAGCGGCTCACCAGCTGGCGCAGGCGCTCGCTGTCGATCGGCTTGGACAGATAGTCGTCCATGCCCGCTTCCAGGCAGCGTTCGCGGTCGCCCTGCATCGCGCGCGCCGTCATGGCAATGATGGGCACGTGCCCGCCGTGCGTGCTTTCCCACTGGCGGATGCGGCGCGTGGCCGACAGGCCGTCGAGCTCCGGCATCTGCACATCCATCAGCAGCAGGTCGAAGCCGCCCTGGGTGGCGCGTTCCAGCGCGTCGACGCCATTGCTCACCAGCGCGATGCGGTGCCCCATTTTCTCCAGCAGGCGCAAGGCCAGGCGCTGGTTGACGGGGTTGTCTTCGGCCAGCAGGATGCGCAAGCCGTTCGGGTTGGGCGAGGTATCGGGGGCCGGCGTCTCGCTCATCAGCGGCACGGGCGCGACCTGCCCGTCGAGCAGGTCAAGCTGGTCCGGCTCGTCGGCCAGCACCGGCAGCTGCACCGCCGCATGGCGCAGCGGCACGCTGAAGCGGAAGGTGCTGCCCCTGCCCGGCTCGCTGACGACGGAAATATCGCCCTGCATCAGGATCACCAGGCGCCGGCAAATGGTCAGGCCCAGGCCGGTGCCGCCGAACTGGCGCGTGGTCGAACCGTCGACCTGCGAAAACGCCTCGAAAATCAATTGCTGCTTGTCGGGCGGAATGCCGATGCCGGTATCGCTGACGGCAAAGGCGATCACGCAATGCTCGTCCGTGTCTTCGCCCATGGCCAGGGCCAGCGTCACCGTGCCCTGCTCCGTGAACTTGATGGCGTTGCCCAGCAGGTTGATCAGCACCTGGCGCAGGCGGCCCGGGTCGCCCTTGACCGTGCGCGGCAAATGGGCCGGCACTTCGCAGCGCAGCGCCAGGCCTTTTTGCTGGGCCCGCAAGGCCATCGAGCGCGTGGTTTCGCGCACCAGCTTGATGAGATCGAACGGCACTTCCTCCAGGTCCAGCTTGCCCGCCTCGATCTTGGAGAAATCGAGAATATCGTTGACGATGGTCAGCAGCGCATCGGCCGAGGCCTTGACCAGGGCAATATCGTCGCGCTGTTCCGGTTCCAGCACCGATTCGAGCACCAGTTCGGTCATGCCCAGGATGCCGTTCATGGGGGTGCGGATTTCATGGCTCATATTGGCCAGGAATTCGCTCTTGGCGCGGCTGGCCGCCTGGGCCTGTTCCACCGCGCGCTGCATGGCGTCGCGCGCGGCGCGCTGTTCGCTGACATCGATCGAAAAACCCAGCAGGTAGGATTCGCCGCCGCTGGTAATGACGATGCGGTTGACCACCATGTCGATGGGCGGCTCGACATTGGTCAGGCGCCGTTCGCTGGTGACCATGCGCCCGCTGCTCCAGGCCAGCGCATCTTCCTCGTGCGTGATGTTGGACCAGCGCTCGGAAGCGAAGTCTTCGATGCGCGCGCCCATCATGGTGCTGCGGCTGCGCTTGGACAATTCCTGGAACCGCTTGTTGAAGCGCACGAAGCGCCCTGCCCTGTCCTTCAGGAACACGGGAATCGGCAACTGGTCGAGAATCTGCTCGGTCAGCTGGCGCGCCGTTTCGCGCTGCTGCACCAGTTGCTCCAGGGCCTGGGTCAGGCCCAGCAGGTCGCGCTCGGTATCGATGCCGGTCACGCCGGTCGCCGTGCCCTCGAAATTGAGGCGCTGCACGCTGGCCTGCAGCGAGAGCAGCACTTCGCGCTGGCGCGCCGCCTCGGCGCGCAGCTGGGCATTGGCGCTAAGCAGTTCTTCGGAGCTGATGTCGAGCATGCGGGTGCGCACCTGCAAGTCGCGGTCGTACTGTTCATAGCTGCGTTCGGTCGCATCGAGCAAGGCCACGATGCTGTCGGCCAGGGCGTCGTCGCCGCGCGCCTTCAGGCTCGACAACAGGGTGTTCAAGCCTTTGTCGCTGGCAAGGCCGAAGGCATTGC
>Ga0187844_10000022_pt1 | contig 100273 bp, 96 predicted proteins | sample SpaLakP09_SKY_50_FD_134517 | JGI IMG/M metagenome (GOLD analysis project Ga0187844, IMG submission 134517) | Oligotrophic lake water microbial communities from Sparkling Lake, Wisconsin, USA - SP09_SKY_50 | ecosystem: Environmental > Aquatic > Freshwater > Lake | place: USA: Sparkling Lake...
GAATGGCGAACGCACGGGCACGGGGGCTGGTGAGGAATGCGCTTGCCGGGATCACCTTGTCTGCGAGCGCCGTTGCCCAGAGCTTGAGACCGTGATTGCGGGTGAGCTCGGCCGTACGGCCGATCGCCCAGACAGCGCGGCCGAAGCTATCCTGCGAGCCTTCCTGTTCGAGCCAGTTCCGGTCGAAAGCCATGAAGTTGCGAAAGCGCTGTGACTGCTCGTTCCAGGCAAGGTCGACGAACGAAGCGTAGGTAGGTGCCAGCGCGAGAGCGCGCTTGGCCTCGATCCGCTCTGCTTCGAACTGCGTGGCGAGCATCAGCGCGCGGGCGTTATCATCGAGGCAATAGCCATGGCGCCGGTCAGGGACGGTGGACCGGCTGTGCTGCAGCATACCGCACCCATCGCTCATCCGCGCCACGGCGCTAAGGCTTGGCTTCGGCGGCTTTGACTTGGAGGCGTGGAGCTGTACGACGCCCGGCTTTCCGAAAACCTCGATTCGCGCCCGCTGAAAAAGCGTCGTATAGCGCTCCGCCACCACCGGCCAGATCATGTCACGGCCGGCTTGATAAGCGTTGCGCCGCATCTCGTCGCGAAGGTTCCTGTCGGACAGAACGGCGTCCACGGATCCGGCGAGCGCCTCGGGCGAACCGAAGGGGACCAGCTGACCGCGACACCCGGCGAGCAACTCCTGCGCGTGCCAATAGGGCGTAGAGATCACCGCCTTGCCCAAGCCGACAGCGTAGGCGAGCGTTCCACTCGTGATCTGCGCCTCGGAGAGATAGGGCGTCACATAGATGTCGCAGGCCGAGAGCCACGCCTGCAAGGTCGGCGCGTCGACATACTCGTTCACGAAGCGCACATGGCTCTCGAGGCCGAGGCGGCGGACGCGACTTGCCAGCTGGTCGCGGTAGCGTTCGCCCTCGCGCGCCGCCAGATGAGGGTGCGTCGCGCCGAGGACGATGTATACGAGATCTGGATGGTCCTTCACGAGGCGATAAAGCGCTTCGATCATCACCTCGATGCCCTTGTTCGGGGAAAGCAGGCCGAAGGTCAGGATGACGCGATGGCCGTCGAGCCCGAAGCGGTGCTTGTGGAAGGCTGGGTCCAGGAAGGGCAGATCGGGGATGCCATGCGGGATCACGGCGATCTTGCCGGCCGCCACCTCCATGTCACGGGTAAGGATCGTTCGGCCCATCTCGGTCATGACGACCAGCCGGGATGACCGCTTGGCGAGAGCGCGCATCACGCGTCGTTGATCCGGGTCGGGCTGCGTCAGCACCGTGTGAAGCGTCGTGACGACCGGCGCCCGAAGCCTCTCGAGCATCGGCAGCAAGTAGCCGCCTGCCTTCCCACCAAAGATGCCGAATTCATGCTGAACGCAGATGACGTCCGGATTGAGCGCATTGAGGTGGTCCGCAGCCGCTAGGTAGGCGTCGGGATCGTCCTGCGCGATCTCGTAGCCTACTTCCTGCGGGTAGCGGTGCCGCGTCCCAGGATCGTTCATCGCGACAGTGGAGAGACTTGCGTCGGGCGATATCTGGCGCAGCGCGTCGTGCAGATCGGCGGTGAAAGTCGCGATGCCGCAGCGTCGAGGAGGGAAATTGCCGATCAGCGCGATGTGGCGAACCGGCGGCGTCAGAGCATAGCCGTTCATCTTACTCTCCATTCCGGGCGTCTTCGAGATTCGTGTTGCCGATCCCCATTTCTTGCTCAGGAGGCGGCGGGCGTGGCGATCGACAGGGCGGCGGTTCGCTGCGGTCGTCGCGGTGGCGGAGGCGTCGCTTGGCCGGCCCGTTGAACCAGTCGGCGCACCTCCTGAGCACGCTCCCGCGGGATCACCAGCACGACGTCATCTGTGGCAACGATAACGAGATCGGACACGCCCAGCGCGGCAACGCGGGGCCCGCTCGTCCGAATGAGGCATCCGTGGCTTTCCAGCGCTAGGACATCGCCGTGCAGCGCATTTCCGCTGTCGTCCTGCGCTTCGATCTCATGAAGCGCATCCCAGCTCCCGATGTCGGACCATCCCACGTCGACGGGAACCACCGCCATGCGCGCGGCGTGCTCCATCACGACATAGTCGATCGATTTCGCCTCCACGGATGCGAAGGTGGCTCTATCGGGAATCACTCGATTGCCCTCGCGATCGGCGGTCGCCAAAGCCTTGCGAACCGATCCGAGAAGTCCCGGCGCGTGAACCGAGAGTTCCTCGATGAGGCGGTCCGAGCGGAGGAGGAAGATGCCTGCGTTCCAAACATATCGGCCATCGGCAAGCATGCGTTCCGCGCGTGCCGCCTCTGGCTTCTCGACAAAGCGGTTCACCCGGCAAATCTCGCCGGAGAGCGGCTCTCCCATGTGGATATAGCCATAACCGGTCGCGGGGCGGTCTGGAGTGATGCCGAACGTCACCAGCCAGCCATCCTGGGCCAGGGGAAGAGCCCGATGCACGGCTTCGCCGAAGGACTCCACGTCCCTGATCACATGATCGCTCGGCATGACCAGCAACAACGCGTTCTCATCCGTGCATTCGAGCGCCGCCATGGCGAGGGCGGGGGCGGTGTTGCGCCCGATCGGCTCGAGGAGCAGCCGGGAGGGTGGGCATCCCACCGCTTCGAGCTCTCCGAGGATCTGCCGCTCATGGTCCTGGCTGGCGACGACGACGGGGGAGCTTGCTTGCGCGATGCTCCTGGCGCGCAAAGCCGTCTGCTGCAGGAGGCTTTCTTCGCCTGCCAGTGGAAGGAACTGCTTCGGCGTCTGCTCTGTGGAGAGTGGCCACAGTCTCGTCCCTGCGCCGCCGGAAAGGATGACGGGGATGAGCTGCATGAATCAGGCCTTTGTCGCGAAGTCCCGCCATGGGAGCGGCGCGCTCCAGGGACACTTTTCCGATTTCCTTTCAGCTTTGGGCGCGATCCTGATGGCCGCACCCGCCGCCAAGGCTACGTGAGGGTAAGGAGGGGGCGGCTGCCCCGCCCTGCGCTAGATCAGTCGTAGCATCACTGCCTGCTCATGAGGCCGGCTGTCGCGAGCGGCGGCGCTCTGGATCAGAGAAACCGCTCGCCGGCATGGTCGCGGAACCGGTCGGCCGAGCGGACATAGTCCGAGAGGACTTGCACCGTCTTGTGGCGGCTGACCTCCTGCATCTTGAAGATCGTCGCGCCCTGACTGGCTGCTTCGGTCAGGAACCCCGCGCGCAGCGAGTGACCGGAGAATTTGGCGGCGTCGTAGCCGGCGGCACCGGCATAGCGCTTGACCAAGCGCGCGACTGCCTTGTCGGACATCGGCTCGCCGGTAAGTTGGTCGCTGCGGGTGAGGCGGCGGAACAGCGGGACCGCCGCTTCCTCCGCAGGTGTGCGGGCAACTTCGGCCTCCAGCACCCGCACGGCGCTGATCCATTCGAGCAGCAGCGCCTTCGGGCGCAGCCGGGTGCCTTCGGGGATCGCGATCGTCGCGCCTTCGCCGGCCTGGTCCGTTTTGGTGGCGCCGAGGTAGAGTTCGATCCCGTGCTCGAGGATGCCGACATTCTCGAGCGTCAACGCCACCAGCTCGGAACGGCGCAACGCGGCGGCCATGCCGATCGCGAGCGCGGCACGATCGCGACGGGCGCGCAGGCCATCGCCCTTGATCTGCGCCAGCATGTCGCGGAGCGCGGTGGCGTCGGCGGGCTCCTTGCGGGTTTTCTTGGCCCGCTTTTCGTTGCGGATGCCGGCAAGCGCCTCGCGCAGGCCGCCCGCTTCGGGGTGCGCGGTCGGCGCTGGATAGTTGCTTGTGCGATGATGGTGGCCAATCGCGGCCACGCGCCGTTCGATTGTGCTTGGCTTAAGACCCGACGCGGCCTGGTTGGCGACGAACGCGGCTATCTGTTCCGGATGTGCCGGCATCGCCACGAGGCCGCGCGTGCGACACCAGTCGGTGTAGATGATCCAGTCCGAGCCATAGGCGCGATGGGTGGCAGCGGCGCGCGCGGCTTTCTTGTAGGCGGCCGCGCGTTCGAGATCCTCGTGGAGCACGGCAAGCATCGCGGCGTCGGGCGCCAGCGCCGGTAGCGTTACTGGCTCGGGCTTGAGTTCGTCGGGACTTGGGTCTTGCAAGATCAATGCCGCGCTTCGATGCTCTGTCAGAGCCGGTTTGCCACCCCTGCCCGGCAAGCTCAAGTCTGTCCGATAAGAAAGATTATCGGACAGACGTCTTAGGTAGGCCGCTGCGGTTGAACGATCGGAATCCGATCGTCACTCCGCAATGCTGAAGGGCGATCGCTGACCGATGGAGTGGCCGTAGATCGCCGGACACACCAGAAAGAGCAGCGCCTGCCGTCGACGACGGCGGCGCTGCCTAGTCTTCCGGCCCAACGTTTCAGAGCCGGATTATTCCTCCCGCTGCCCGAACAGGCTGAGCAGCAGCTGGAAGAGGTTCACCAGGTTCAGGTAAAGCGAAAGCGCGCCCATCACGGCCAGCTTTTCGGCTCGCTCCGACCCGGCATAAGCCAGATATTCGCTCTTCAGGCGCTGCGTGTCCCAGGCCGTCAGGCCGGTGAACACGAGCACGCCGACAATCGAGAAGACGAGCTGCAGCGTCGAGGAGCCGACGAACAGGTTGACGATGCTCGCGATCACGACGCCGATCAGGCCAACCATCAGGAAGGTGGACCAGCGCGACAGGTCGACGTTGGTCGTATAGCCCCACAGGCTCATGGCGGCGAACACGGCCGCGGCGCTGAAGAAGGCCAGCGCGATGCTGGTGCCCGTGAACACCAGGAAGATACTGGCCATCGATACGCCCATGACCGCAGCAAAGGCGAAGAACGCCGTTCGCGCCTGTCCTGTCGTCATGCGCTCGACCCTGAACGAGAAGAACATGACAAATGCCAGCGGCGCGAAGATCGCGACCCACTTAAGCGGCGTGCCAAAGATTGGCTGGTACAGCGCTGGCACGCTGGCGACGAGGAATGCCACCAGCGCTGTAATGCCGAGGCCGAGCGCCATGTTGCGATAGACGCCGAGCATGTGCCGGCGTAGGCCTTCATCATAGACGGCCGTGGTTGTGGCCCGGGCCGACGGGAAAGGCCGATAGGTATTCGGTTCGAAAATTCTGTTCATGCCTCACTCCATTGCTCCAATGTCAATGAGGCACTCGGCCGGCTCCACCTGGGAGCCCGCGATCCTGCACCGAGCGCACTCGATGCGGTCCGACATGACGATGGCGTAACGCCGTCGACAGAGGGGCCCGGTCCGCAGGCTTAATGTTGTATTCGCCCGCACCCGTTTCAAGGGCGGAGATGCTTGCGAAGTGCTTTGCTGACTTCGCTAAATTCCACTTGAAACCTCTTGAGCCGTTCCTAGTTTTTCGATTGCCGGACGCTGTTCGGGTCCGGTGGACATAGAGGGCGTCGGCTCTCCGTTTCCGACGCTTCTCATGCCCAGATTGCTCACAGGAGGATTTGGAGATGAGAACCAACTTCGACTTTGCGCCGTATCGGCGATCGACGGTCGGCTTCGACCGTCTGTTCAACCTGCTCGAGGCAGGTGCCCGCGACGACGATGGCTACCCGCCCTTCGATATCGTCAAGGAAGGCGAGGACAGTTACCGCATCACGCTTGCGGTGGCCGGCTTCCGCCCGGAGGACATCGAGATCGTCGCTCAGCAGAATCTGCTCAGCGTCACCGGCAAGCGCGCCGAGGATGACGGGAAGGGCGAGTATCTGCACCGCGGCATCGCTGCCCGCTCGTTCGAGCGGCGCTTCCAGTTGGCTGATTTCATCGAGGCCGGCGACGCCCGGTTCGAGAATGGCCTTCTGTCGATCGCGCTGAAGCGCGTCGTCCCCGAGGCCATGAAGCCGCGCAAGATCGAGATCGCCGGCGGGACCGGCGACAGCGATCGGCTCGAAGCGCCCAAAGGCGAGAACAGCGCAGCGGCCTGATCGCGCGATAGATGTGGCTCCGCCGGCGCGCCGCTTCGGCGGCGCGGCCGATGGACCATGTCCAACGCCTGCCAGGAAAGGAGGATAATCATCATGGCAATTCGTGATCTCATTCCCTGGGGCCGGCAGGAGAGCCGCGCTCCAGAACGGACCGACGACAGGTCCGACCAGCAGCACCCGCTTGTGTCCCTGCACCGCGACGTGAACCGCCTGTTCGACGACGTCTTCCGGGGCTTCGGCGTACCGGCTTTGAGCGGCTGGGGGCGCAGCCTCGAGTGGCCGACGATTGAGCTTTCGGAGACCGACAAGGAGATCCGCGTCACCGCGGAGCTGCCCGGGATGGATGAGAAGGACGTCGACATCAGCGTCGACGACAATGTCTTGTCGATCCGCGGCGAGAAGCGCTCCGAAACCGAGGACAAGGAGCGCGGCTATTCGGAGCGGAGCTATGGTCGCTTCGAGCGGCATATCGGGCTGCCGCGTGGGGTCGAGCAGGACCGGGCAAGCGCGACGTTCAACAAGGGCGTGCTGACGATCGTCCTGCCCAAGTCCGCGGAGGCGATCGAGAGCCGGCGCAGCATTCCGATCAACGCAGGCTGATGAGACGTCGGGCAGCCGCCGTCGGCGGCTGCCCGTTTCGAGGGCGCAAATGGCAACACGAGCTGATTCTCTTCCACCGTACATTGCGACGCCGCGCGTGCTGGCTCCGCGCCTTGCGGAGTTTGCCAACGATAACGTCGCGACCGAGGTGTCTTCGCCGTTTGATACGGCGTGGCGACGCTACGCAAGCGCGCTGCCGACGGACGCATTCGCCATCATCGAACCCGATCCGCTCGCCGGTCGGTCCGGCGGCCGCGCCCGTGAGGGTCGATGGCGGCTGCGTTTCCGCCCGCGGTCGCGCCCGTTGGTCGATCCGCTCACCGGCTGGACGGGAGGAAGCGACCCCCTCGCCCATCTGGAGCTCGGCTTCCCTTCGCGTGAAGCCGCCGAGGGTTATTGCCGGCGGTACGGCCTCTCCTACGAGAGCCGGGGCGCACCGCGAGCGTCGGGACCTCGGCCACGGGAGGAGATGGCTTTCATCCCGGTCGGCGCGCCTACCTGCTGCATGCCTGCGGGTCCTCATCCCGTGTGCTGCGGCAACGCGACGTCGGAGCCGATCGAGGCTGCCCATGCGGACACCTGAACAAGGCTTGCCGTCGCGCAGGTAACAGGGACCCAACGCTTGGCATTCCCCTGCCCCAACTGCCGCCACCAGCTTCACTTGGAGGAAAGCGCCTGCCCGAGCTGCGCACACGCCGTTGGCTATGACTGGCGCATAGACGCCTTTCGTCATCTCGACCCCAGGGCGCGCGAGTGGCACGATGCAGAGGGATCAGCCGCCGCGGTAAAGCCTTGCGCCAATGTTCATTACGGCGCGTGCAATTGGCTGGCAGATGAGACGGGCGCTGAAGCGCTCGGTCCGACCCGAGCAATGTGCCGCGCCTGCCGGCACAATCGCATGATCCCCGATCTCGCGGTGCGCGGCGTCCTTCAACGCTGGCGGCGGATCGAGGAGGCCAAGCGGCGCATGATTCGCGGTGCGATCAAGCTCGGCCTGCCCCTCGAGACCAAGGCCGAGCGCGGAGACGGGCTCGCCTTCGATTTCTTGTACGATGCCGCCGCCGAGAACGGCTATGTCCCACAGCTTCTCACCGGCCATGCCGGGGGTGTCATCACGCTGAACGTGATCGAGGCGGACGACGCGGCGCGGGAGCGCATACGCCATCAAATGGGCGAGCCCTACCGCACTCTTCTAGGCCATTTTCGACACGAGATCGGCCACTACTATTGGTACCGGCTCGTCGCTGGGACCGACATGCACGATCCCTTTCGCGCACTGTTCGGTGACGAGCGCATCGATTATGCTGCAGCGGTCCAGCGCTACTATGCCGGCCGTCCGGCACTCGGCTGGGCTGATGACCATGTCAGCGCGTATGCAACTGCGCATCCCTGGGAAGATTTCGCCGAGACGTTCGCTCATTACCTGCACATCGTCGACACGCTCGGAGCGATGGCGGACTTCGGTGTGGGGCTGGAAGGCAATCGCGCACCGCACCCGGACATCGATGCGTATCGTGTTGCAACGGCGACGCTCGTTGAGCGCTGGATACCGATCTCCTTCGCGCTCAACGCGGTAAACCGGGCAATGGGGCAACCGGATCTCTATCCCTTTCGTCTCAGTCCCGGCGTCATGCTCAAGCTCGATTTCGTTAGCCGCCTGATCGCGCGGGCCGCGGGCCGTGAGGAAATCCCGGAGGGGTCTGAGCTGGCCGCGATGATCGCAAGCCTCGGGCACGGCGTGTGAAACCTGCGCGACGCCGGATCGCGGAGCGGAGAGACGTCCATTCAGCTCGTAATGCCCTTTGGAGAACCCCTTGCCCACGCTCGTGCTGATCCGCCACGGCCAGTCGGTCTGGAACCTCGAGAACCGCTTCACGGGCTGGTGGGACGTGGATCTGACGCGGCAGGGCGAGATTGAGGCGAAAGCGGCCGGCGAGCTGATGGCGGCGAAGGGGCTGGACTTCGACTTCTGCTTCACGAGCCTCCAGACGCGTGCGATCAAGACGCTCAACCTTGCGCTCGAGGCCATGGGGCGGTTGTGGTTGCCCGTCGAAAAGGACTGGCGTCTGAACGAGCGCCATTATGGCGGGCTCACCGGCCTCGACAAGGCAGCGACCGCAGCCAGGCACGGAGCGGAGCAAGTGAAGATCTGGCGCCGATCGTTTGACATCCCGCCGCCGCCACAGCAGCCAGGGGGACCCTATGATGTCACCGGCGATCGCCGCTACGCCGGCATCGCAATTCCGAGCGCCGAGAGCCTGAAGGACACGATCGGGCGCGTGCTGCCCTATTGGGAGGCAAGGATCGCGCCGGAGCTCAAGGCCGGCAGAAGAGTCGTGATCTCGGCGCACGGCAATTCGCTGCGCGCGCTGGTGAAGCATCTGTCTGGCATCCCCGACGATGAGATCCCCACGATCGAGATCCCGACCGGTGAGCCGATCGTGTATGAGCTCGCGCACGATCTTACGGCAACAGACCGCTATTATCTGTACGAGCGGTAGGGCGACTACTGAAATGCCACTCGGAGCCGGCCTGTCGCGTGGAGCCCAGCGCGGTAGCCGATCCAAGTCAGCGCGGCTTGGGGCGATCCGAACCCTTCGCGGAAAAGGTGCCGGCCTTGTCCCTCCCTTTCTGACCGGAGTTCGTTCGCTCCATTTATCGACCCAATGCGTGCCATTGCCGGCCATCGCGGGCGATCAGTGCGTCGGCGGCGCGAGGTCCGGAAGTGCCTGGCGTATATTCCTCCAGCACTCCCTCGCCACGAGCCCAGGCGTCCAGGATCGGCTGCACAACGGCCCATCCCGCCTCGATCTGGTCGGCACGCTGGAATAGCGTCTGATCGCCCATCATCATGTCATACAGGAGGGTTTCGTACCCTGTCCGGTGCGCGACGGCGAACTTCTCTGCATAAGCAAAATCGAGCGCTACGGGGACCGCCTCCACTTGCGGACCCGGCCGTTTGACCAGGAAACCAAGGTCGATCCCTTCGTGCGGCTGGATCTGGAACACGAGCTGATTGGCCGGGAGATGAGCGACCGGGGTCTCCCGAAACGTCGCATAGGGCACCGGGTTGAAGGTCACCACGATCTCGGTGTCCCGTGCGGCGAGCGCCTTACCCGTGCGCAGATAGAAGGGCACGCCGGTCCAGCGCCAGGTGTCGACCATGAGCTTGAGCGCCACATAAGTTTCGGTGGCGGTGTTCGGGTCCACGTGCGGCGTCTCGCGATAGGCGGGGATCATCTGGCCGTTGACCTGGCCGGCTGCGTACATGCCCCGCACCGCGTCGCTTCGCGCCTCATCCGGGGTAATGCGACGGACGGCCCGAAGCAGCTTTGCCTTTTCGTCGCGGATGACCTCGGCGTCGAAGCTGTTTGGCGGCTCCATTGCGATCATCGACAAAAGCTGCATCAGGTGGTTGGGAACCATGTCCCGGAGCGCACCGGTTGTGTCGTAGAACGCCCCGCGGGTGCCGATGCCGATCGCTTCGGCGGCTGAAATCTGGATGTGGTCCACGTAGCGGTGGTTCCATACCGCCTCCAACCAGGCGTTGCCGAACCGCGCGACCAGGATGTTCTGGACGGTTTCCTTCCCCAGGAAGTGATCGATCCGGTAAACTTGGCTCTCGTTCACTCGAGACAGGATCCGCTGGTTGAGAGCCCGTGCGGATTCGAGGTCGTGACCGAAGGGCTTCTCGATCACCACCCGCCGAAAGCCGCCGTCATGTTCCTCCGTGAGGCCGGCGTCGGCGAGCCTGTCCACGATGACCCCGAAGAACTGCGGCGGCGTGGCCAGATAAAATGCCGCGTCGCCCTCGCCCAGCCGCTGCTTGAGCCTTTCGTAGACAGTCCCAAGCGTGAAGTCGCCGGGGAGGTAGCTGGTCCGCTGGCGCAATCGTTGCCAGCACTGTGTCTGCGGCGCGAACTCATCGAGGCTCACGCGCAGACTTTCATCATCGCCATCCCGAAGGGCTATGCCGATGACGTTGAGCTCTTCGCTCAAGAGTCCGTCGAAGCAGAGGTTGGCCAGCGCCGGAACCAGCAGCCTGCGGGTGAGGTCTCCTGTCGCGCCGAAGATGACGATCGTCGCCGGGCGCCCCGGCACGGTCACTCCATTCACTGCGGGATCTCGACATGCCCGCCGAACCCGAAGCGCATCGCGGAAAGCACCTGGTCGGCGAAGGTGTGCTCGACCCGGCTCCGATACCGGGCAAACAGCGCAGCGGTAAGGACCACAGCGGGAACCGCCTCTTCCATGGCCGCCTCGACGGTCCAGCGCCCCTCGCCCGAATCCGCAACCCGCCCGGAGAACTGCGAGAGCATCTGATCCTTGGCGAGCGCCGCCGCAGTGAGGTCCAGAAGCCAAGAGGATATGACAGAGCCGCGCCGCCACACCTCGGCGATGTCGGTGAGATTGAGAACGTAGCGCTCATCCTCGGGAAGCTTGCTGGACTGCTTCGACTTCAGAATGTCGAAGCCTTCGGCATATGCCTGCATCAGGCCGTATTCGATGCCGTTGTGCACCATCTTGACGAAGTGACCCGCGCCGGCGGGCCCGGCGTGGATATAGCCCTTCTCCGCGCGCGCATCCTCTCCCTCATGCTCCATCCGGTTCGGCGTCCGCGGAATGGTGCCGATGCCCGGCGCGAGCGCGTCGAAGATCGGATCGAGATGGTCGACGGCCTCCTTCGGTCCGCCGATCATCATGCAATAGCCGCGCTCGAGGCCCCACACGCCTCCCGAGGTACCGACATCAATATAGTGGATGCCCTTGTCGGCCAGCAGCTTCGCCCGGCGAATATCGTCCTTGTAGAAGCTGTTGCCGCCATCGATGACGACGTCGCCAGGTTCGGCGATCGTGCGGAGGATCTGGATCGTCTTCTCGGTCGGCTCGCCCGCGGGCAGCATGACCCAGAAGACTGCCTCCGTGCCCAGCTTCTTCTTGATTTCCTCAAGCGAGTCAGCCGGCTCGAATCCTTCAAGCTCGAGTTCCGCCACCGCCTCAGGATTGCGGTCGAAGACCACTGGCTGATGTCCGGAGCGTTGAAGCCGACGGGCGATGTTGCCTCCCATCCGGCCGAGGCCGATCATTCCGATCCGCATATTTCCAGGCTCCCGCTCAATTCCGGAGTGCTTCGTCGAGCAATTCTTCAAGGTCGCTCAGACTGGCGCTTTGGAGGTGGACCCGCAGGACGCGCTGGCCCCGGCTGGCGAGCACGTCGAGATCGCCTCGCGCTTGGGCGAGCTGGACCGTGCCGAAGCTGGCTTTACGTCCTGGGATCGGGACGTCGGGATCGGGCGTGCGGGTGATCTCGAGAAACACTCCCGAGCGCGGCCCTCCCTTGTACGCCTGACCAGTCGAGTGGAGGAAACGCGGCCCGAAGCCCGCGACGGTGGCGACGTGTCGCGCCTTCACGACCCGTTCGCGCATGCGTGCGACGAGAGCCTCGTTCGCCGGGTTGCGTTCGACGTAGAGAAGGAACCCTACATAATCGCCGGGGCCGGGACGCGCTAAATGGGTGCGCAGGATCTGGACCGCGTTGTCGCCGGAATGGCCTCGGTCGGCGGGCCCGAAGAAGGCCACCCTGCCATCCTCGAAAAATGGTGTCTCGGGCGCCAGGCTCCCGGTGGCTTCGTAGGCGTCGATCAGCACCCGCGTCCTGATCTTGGCATCCTCGACGTCGGGCTGGTCGAAAGGGTCGATCCCGATCACCGCGCCGGCGACCGCGGTAGCGATCTCCCAGCGAAAGAACTCCTGCCCGATCATCTCCTTTGACGAGAGCGCTATCCGCACGACCGGCTGGCCGGCGGTAACGAGCGCATCGGCATGGGCGTCGAGCCTGGCGTGATCGTCGCCCGAAAGCGACAGCAGTACGAAGAGGCGGTCCGATCCATAGTGCGCCGGCGGTACCGGCGGTTCCAGGTCGACGGGAACGATGCCCCTGCCCTGCTTGCCGGTGGACTCGGCCAACAGCTGTTCGAGCCACGCTCCGAATGCCCGAAGCGCGGGCGAGGTCAGCACCGTCACCTTGTCGCGCCCGCGGTTCGCCGCTTCCCCCAGGATCGCACCGAGCCGCACGCCAGGATTGAAGGCGGGCGGCGCGTCGGGCGCGCAGCTCTGCACCATCGGCGCAACCCTGGTGAAGAACTCGGCCACGTCCATGCCCATCACGGCCGCGGGCACCATCCCGAAGACGCTGAGAACCGAATAGCGGCCGCCAATCGTTGGATCGCCCAGGAAGACGCCCGCGTAGCCATGATCGTGCGCGATCTTTGCCAGGCGCGATCCCGGGTCGGTGATGGCGATGAAGCGACTGCCGTCCTGGCCCGCCAGATTCCAGAAATAGGCGCGCAGCAGTTCCGGCTCCATCGTCGAGCCCGACTTGGAGGCAACGATGAACAGCGTGTGCTCGGGGTCGATCGCCGCCGCCACTGCGGCGATTTGCTTCGGATCGGTGGTATCGAGCACATGGATCATCGGGCTGCCGCTCCGCGGCCCCACGATCTCGGCCAAGACCTCCGGGCCGAGGCTCGACCCGCCCATGCCGAGGAGCACCGCGGACCGATACTGGGCTGCCTGAGCGCCGAGAGCTTTCAATGCCTCGGGGTCGATCTGCTCGCCCTTACCTGCGGCAAGCCACCCGAGCCACTTGGCTTCCTCGCCGCCGGTCCATAGCGTGGCATCGCCTGTCCATAGCCGTCTGGACCAGCTTTCCTGACGCATTCGCTCGAGCCGCGCCTCTACCGCCTCGTCGAGCTCCCGCGGCAGTGCCTCGTGCATGCTGTTCAGCCCGTCTCCGACAATGGCGGAGCGCTTGGCAGCAACGGCACCAAGGAGCGCATCGGCTGCGTCGGCGAACTGCTTCACGCCGTCTCGCACGAGCTCGTCCGCGACCGCTGGCAAGTCGAGCCCGAGACGGTCTACCTCGCGGAGAATCCGACGCGCGCTTTCCACTTCGGCGGTCAGGGACGGCGCGAGCGTGCCATGATCACGGAAGGCGTCCATCGTCTTGGGCGGCAACGTGTTGACGGTTTCAGGCCCGATCAGGTTGTCTACGTAAAGGGTGTCGGGGTAGCTCGGATCCTTGGTGCCGGTGGAGGCCCAGAGGAGCCTCTGCGGCATCGCCCCGCGCTCCACGAGCGCCTGCCAGCGTTCCGAAGCTACCAAGCCGAGATACCATTGATAGGCGAGCTTGGCGTTGGCGATGGCGACCTGTCCGCGCAGTCCCGTAAGCGCCTCGGCCTCCGCGTCAGCGCTTTTCAGGCGTTCGGCAATTTTCCTGTCGATCGCGGCATCGATCCGACTGACGAAGAAGCTCGCCACGCTTGCGATACGATCGATCGGCTGGCCTTGGGCGAGCCGTGCTTCCAACCCCTCCACGAAGGCCATCGCAACCGCAGCATAGCTCTGCTGGCCGAACAGCAGCGTCACATTGATGTTAATGCCATCTTCGATCAGCTGGCGGATGGCAGGGACACCCGCCTGAGTGCCGGGCACTTTGATCATCAGGTTGGGACGGTCGATCTGTCGCCACAGCCGCTGTGCTTCCGCGACCGTCTCCTCGGTGCTCTCAGCGAGATAGGGGGAGACCTCGAGACTGACGTAGCCGTCCGTCCCGTTCATCCGGTCATAGACAGGCTGCAGCGTGTCGGCCGCGTCTTGGATGTCCTGAACCGCCAGCGCCTCATAGGCTTGGGTGATGCTCGTGCCGGGCCGGCTCTGGAGAAGAGCCAGGAGTTGCGCGTCGTAGGCATCGCCATGCGCGATCGCCTTCTCGAAGATGGACGGATTGGAGGTCACGCCGGTGACGCCGTCTTCCTCGACGAGCCTTTGCAGCCCACCTTCCTTGAGGAAGCGGCGGTCGACAAAGTCCAGCCAGGGGGCCTGGCCAAAATCGTGCAGCTTCCTGACCCGGCTCGCCATCGTCACGCCTCCTGCAAGATCATCGAGCGCGCTGCCTCGACCACATGGTCGACGGTGAAGCCGAACTTCTCCTGGAGTTTGGCAAGCGGGGCAGACGCCCCGAACGTTGACATCGTGATTGTTCGGCCGCGAGCGCCGACATAGCGGTCCCACCCGATCGCGCCGCCCTGCTCCACCGCCAGGCGCGCCTCTATGCCGGGGGTTAGGACCGACTCCTTGTAGGCGTCGTCCTGCTCCTCGAAGCGGGACCAGCTCGGCATCGACACGACGCGTGCCCGTACGCCCTGCTCTGCCAGCTTCTCGTAGGCGCCGACCACTAGGCTCAGCTCGCTCCCGGTGCCGATCAGGATGAGCTCCGGATCATCGGCGCCGGCAAGGATGTACGCGCCCCTCGCGACCCCGGCGGCGGCCGCATAGCGGCTCCGGTCGAGCGTCGGCAGCGCTTGGCGCGAGAGGATCAGCGCGCTCGGCCGACGGGTCTGGCGGACGGCAAGTTTCCACGCCTCGGCCGCCTCGTTCGCATCTCCCGGGCGGATCGTGTCGAGCCCGGGCGTCGCGCGCAGTGACGCCAGATGCTCGATCGGCTGGTGGGTTGGGCCGTCCTCGCCGACCCCGATCGAATCGTGCGTAAAGACAAAGGTGACGGGCAGCTCCATGATCGCCGCAAGCCGGACCGGCGCTCGCATATAGTCGGCGAAGACGAGGAAGGTGGCGGCAAAGGGCTTGATGTAGGACAGCGCCATTCCGTTGGCGATCGCGCCCATCGCATGCTCGCGCACGCCGAAGTGCATCGTGCGCCCGCCAGGATTGTCCGCCTGGAACGAGCCGAAATTCTTTAGCTCGGTCTTGGTGGATGGCGACAGGTCGGCCGATCCGCCCACCAGCCAGGGCACGTTGCCGGCGAGGGCATTCAGCACTTTGCCGGCGGATTCGCGCGAGGCGACGCCCTTGGGATCCGGGTCGAAGCTCGGCAGGCCCGACTCCCAGCCCGGCGGCAGCGCGCCCTTGCGCATCGCGTCCAGCTCGGCCGCCATGCCGGGATAGGTCTCACGATAGCCGGCGAAGGTCGCCTCCCACTCCTCGCGCAGCCGGCGCCCGCGCGAGGCGATCGCCTCGTTGAAGCGCTTGGCGACGCAGTCGGGCACGTAGAAGGTCTTGTCCTCCGGCCAGCCATACGCCTTCTTGGTGGCGACGATCGCGTCGGCACCAAGCGGTTCGCCGTGAGCCTTCTCGCTGTCCGCCTTGGGGCTGCCCCAGCCGATGATAGAGTGGACGACGACGAAGGTGGGTCGGTCGTCGGTCGCCTTGAAGCTTTCGATTGCCCGCGCGAACGCCTCAGTATCGTTGGCGTCGTCGACGTGGAGCACGTTCCAACCATAGGACTCGAAGCGCTTGCCCACATCCTCGGTGAAGGCGAGGTCGGTATGGCCCTCGATGCTGATACGGTTTGAATCGTAAATCCAGCAGAGGTTGGAAAGCTTGAGATGTCCGGCGAGACTTGCCGCCTCGCCCGACACGCCCTCCATCATGTCGCCGTCGCCGCACAGCACGTAGACGTCATGGTCAAAGAGGGTGAAGCCATCGCGATTGAAGTGCTGGGCGAGCCAGCGTTCGGCGACCGCCATACCGACGGAATTGCCGCAGCCCTGACCGAGCGGGCCCGTCGTGGTCTCGACGCCGGTCGTCACCCGATACTCGGGGTGGCCCGGCGTCCTGGAGCCCATCTGGCGAAAGTTCTTGATGTCGTCGAGGCTAACCGCAGGCAGGCCAGTGGCCCTGCCTTCCGCATCGACCTCCTTGATGCCGGCGAGGTGGATAAGCGCGTAGAGAAGCATGGAGGCGTGCCCGACCGAGAGCACAAAACGGTCTCGATTGGGCCAGTCCGGCACGTTGGGATCGATCCGGAGGAACTGCGACCACAGCGTGTAGCCCACCGGCGCAAGCGCCATCGGGGTGCCGGGATGGCCGGACTGCGCCTTCTCGACGGCATCCATGGCGAGCGTACGGATCGTGTTGATGGCTAGACGATCGAGGGCCTCGAACGCGCCGCGTGCGGTGGCGGGCTGGCGCAACATGTTACCTCCCGTGGGGCGTTCGCCAGGTTGAACGCCCCTTGTGCTTGTGTTGACCAGCCCCCGCGCGGGAGACGATCGAACGCCGAATGCTGCCTAGCGCGGGCGCTGGCTCGACCGCCTGGCCTCGTCGAACTTGGGACCAAAGGGATCGAGCAACCCCTTGGCGGATTGCGAGCCGGCGGTCTTACGCTCGAGATCGTCGACCGAGGCGATCAGGTCGGTCATCTCGCTGTCAGTGGCATAGCCCAGCGCTTTGCCGAGCTGGAGCTGCGTGCGGGCCGTTCCCAACAGCTGGCGCATGCGGGCGCTTTCCGCGTCGGTCCGCTTCCTTTTCTCGAGCAGGCTGCGCGCGTCCTCGAGCGCGAGCTGCGCGCGAACGAGAGGGAGCGGGATCACGATCTGGTCGATCACGATTGTGCCCAGTGCGGTCTGAAGGACCGCCTTGGCCTCCTGCGGCTTGCCCTCGTGCAGCAGCGCGGCCGCCTGCTTGAGTGCGGCGGGGTAGGTGCCGAGCGGGAGCTTGCTGATGTTCACGACCGTTTCGGAACCCAGGTCGGAGATGAGCTTGCGCGCCAGCTGCAGGCGACCTTGGGCGATCGCGGCGCCCACCTCTCCGCGGATTTTCTCGACGTCGGCCGGGGTTCCGATCACGTCGTGCGTCACGACGCTCACGTCGACCGGAGCGAGCGCAAGCGTCGGCGTGCGGGCGAGGACGATCTCGAGCTTGCCAGTCGCGCGCTCCAGCGCCGCGATCGCGTCGTCGTTCTTGTTCTGGTCGATCGCGGTCAATGCGTTCTGCGTCTCGCGCACCGCGGCAACCGCCTCGTCGACGAGCTTGTCCCGCTGCGCCTCGGGTGGATTGGTGGGCTTCGACTGCGCTTGGGCTCCGGCCGGCGGAGCCGCTTGAGTCGAAGGCTGCGGCTGCGCTTGCTGACTGGCTGCAGAAGCCTGGGCCGCCGCGGCGCTCGACCACGCCGAAATGGCGAGGGCGCCAAGGGCTGTCGAGATGATTAGGTGTTTCCGCATCGTCCATCCTCCGTTTGTGAGTTAAAGTTCGGATTTCACAACGTGTGCTGCCGAGTACGGCGAAGTGCTTTCGGACGGGATGGCAGTGCTTCGCTGCCCCTCCGAACCGGCAAGTTGTTGCGGCCTATCGTCGTCACTCGGCACCTGCTCTTGTTTGCAAAGCATCGCGCGAGCATTGCTATGGAGACGCCGTCTGCTAGCTGCGCTGACATATCTCAGCCCGGTTCCGGCAACCTCGCCGTCGTCAGGAAGCCGGCGCGCCGCTTGTTCTCGGCGCTGCGGAGCTTCCGGGTTCAGCCGACGACCGGCCGATTTGCCGCACGGCGTAGGGCGCAATCGCGCCCGTCAGCAGCATGGAGTCCATGAGAGTGTCCGAAATGGCTTAGGCGATGAGAGCGACGCCTGGGCCCGGTCTTCTCCGCGTGGTCAGCACGCGCTCTCGCCGCGGCAGGAGAGTTTCAATGCCTGATCTTGAACGCGCGATCGAAGCGGCGGCTCGTGCCCTTTGCCGTCTTGATGGGCACCCCGAGAATATCAAGTTCGAGGGAAAGCCGATGTGGAAAAGCTATCTCAGCGGCGCCAGGACAGCGGTTGAGGCGGCGATACCACACCTCCGGTCTGCCGATGATCAAAGCCCATGATCACCGCGGCCCTGGCGAGGTGCGATCCTGTTAGTGGAAGTCATGGCTGCGGATGCGCAGAACCTCGGCTTCGTCGATCGCAGTTCCGAACGGCGGCGAGGCGAGCGTACGGGCGCGCGCAAAGTTCGGGTCACGCGGGTCAGGCCCGCCGCCGTTCTTCGCCCCGTCTCCGCGGCCTGGTGCGACGCTGAACTCCATTCGGCCAATCGAGCTCAGCATGTCGTCATGATCGACGATGCGATCGCAGATGATATGGATGACCTCGCCTTCCTTCTGTAGGCGCCCGCGCATCGCAATCATCGACGACGACATGACCTGGCGGCGGTAGATCTCGAACCGGTCGGGCCAGAGGATGCCGTTGGCGATGCCGGTCTCGTCCTCGATCGTCACGAACAGCACGCCTTTGGCGGAGCCCGGACGCTGACGCACGAGAATGACGCCGGCGACCTCGATGTTGCGGCCGTCGCGGATCGTCGCGAGATCGGCGCATCGGACGATCTTCATCGTATCGAGCTGTTCGCGCAGAAAACTGACCGGGTGGCCGCGAAGCGATAGCTGGGTCGAGCGATAGTCCTCGACCACTTCCCGGCCATCGCTCATGGGCCGCAACGCCACCGACGGCTCCAGCCCCTCGGGCGAGAATTTGGCCTCGCGTTCGTCCGCCGCCGCAAACAGCGGCAATGGTGCTTCGCCCAGGCCCTTGACCTTCCATAGCCCCTGTCGCCGGTCCTCGGCGATGCAGTGGAACGCGTCGGCTTCCGCAAGCCGCTCGATCGCGGCGCGGGGCACACCGGCCCGGCGCCACACCTCCTCGACGCTCTCGAATGGCGCCGGCCCGCGCGCACCGACGATCGCCGCGCCATGGACATTGGCGAGCCCGCGCACCTGCCGCATCCCCAGTCGCACCGCCATGAAGCGGCCTTTGGCCGGCTCCAGCGTGCAATCCCAATGGCTGTCGTTGATCGACACCGGCCGCACCTCGACGCCATGTTTGCGGGCATCGGCGACGATCTGCGCGGGCGCGTAGAATCCCATCGGCTGCGCGTTGAGCAGGGCGGCGCAGAACACGTCGGGATGATGGTGCTTCATCCAACAGCTCGCATAGACGATCTTGGCGAAAGAGGCGGCGTGGCTTTCGGGGAAGCCATAGGAGCCGAACCCCTCGATCTGCTTGAACGTCCGCTCGGCGAAATCCTTCGGATAGCCGCGCTTGACCATCCCGCCCACCAGCTTGTCGTAGAAATGCGAGACGCCACCCGTCAATTTGAACGTCGCCATCGCACGGCGGAGCTGGTCGGCCTCGACCGCGGTGAACCCGGCGCCGACGATGGCGACCTTCATCGCCTGCTCCTGAAACAGCGGGACGCCGAGCGTCTTTTCGAGCACCGCGCGCAGCTCGGGCTTGGGATATTCGGGCTTTTCCTTGCCCTCGCGGCGGCGAAGATAGGGATGCACCATGTCGCCCTGGATCGGGCCCGGGCGGACGATCGCGACCTCGATCACCAGGTCATAAAATTCCTTGGGCTTGATCCGCGGCAGCATCGACATCTGCGCCCTGGACTCGATCTGAAAGACACCCAAGGTGTCGGCCTTCTGGATCATCGCATAGACGTCGGGATCATCGTCCTGCAGATCGGCCATGCCGACCTCGATCCCCTTGCAATCGCGCAGCAGGTTGAATGCCCGGTTCATGCAGCCGAGCATGCCGAGGCCGAGAACATCGACCTTCATGAACTTCAACTCGTCGATATCGTCCTTGTCCCATTCGATGATCTGGCGGTCTTCCATCCGCGCTGGCTCGATCGGCACGAGATCGTCGAGCCGGTCCTGGGTCAGTACGAACCCGCCGGGATGCTGCGAGAGGTGCCGCGGCGTGCCGATGAGCTGGCGGGCCAGCAGCAGGGTGAGTTTCAGCCGATGATCCTCGGCGTTGAGGTTAAGGCTGGCGATCTGCTCGTCGGTGATGCCGTCGACCGACCAACCCCAGACGAGGCCGGTCAGCATCTTGGTCAGGTCGCGCGGTAGTCCGAGCGCCTTGCCGACCTCGGCCACCGCGCCGCGGGTGCGATAGCGGGTGACGACGGCGGTCAGCGCCGAGCGGTCGCGGCCGTAGGTCTCGTAGATCCACTGAATGATTTCTTCGCGGCGTTCATGCTCGAAATCGACATCGATGTCGGGCGGCTCCTTGCGCTCGCCCGACACGAACCGCTCGAACAGCAGCTCATGCTTGATCGGATCGATCGACGTGATGCCGAGCAGGTAGCAGACGCAGCTATTGGCGGCCGAGCCGCGGCCCTGACACAGGATGCCGCGTCGCCGGCTTTCGGCGACGATCGCGTTGACCGTCAGGAAGTAGGGCGCGTAGCGGAGCTGGTCGATCAGTCGCAGCTCATGGTCGATCTGGTCGCGGTAACGCTGCGGCAGGCCATCGGGAAACGCCCGCGCCGCCGCATCTTCGGTCAAACGGGCCAGCGCCTGCTGCGCCGTGCGGCCGGCCATGACCTGCTCATAGGGATATTGATACTGGATCTCGCCAAGATCGAACCGGCATCGGGCGGCGATGTCGGCGCTGGCCTGAATTGCATCGGGGAACGCCGCGAACCTTCGCTCCATCTCGACCGGGGATTTGAGATTGCGGTCCATGAACCGCTCGCGCCGGAACCCCAGCGCGTCGATCGTCGTCTTTTCGCGGATCGCGGTCATCACGTCCTGCAGCGGCCGCGCCTCCGGCGTGTGGTAGAGCACGTCGCCGGTCGCGACGCTGCGCATTCCGGCATCGCGCGCCAGCGCGTCGAGCTGGACCAGTCGCTCCACATCGTCGGGTCTGCGCCGCAGCGACAGCGCGAGATAGCCCCGCGCGTCGAACGTCTCGCGCAGCTCGGCGAGATGCGCGGCGGTATTGTCGTCCGGCAGGTCAGGGACGAGGATCGCGATCAGACCCTCGGCATGGGCGACGACATCGCACCAATCGAGGATGCAGCAGCCCTTGCCACCGCGCGCCTTGCCGACCGATAGCAGCCGAGTGAGCCGCGACCAGGCCGCGCGCTCGGTGGGGTAAAGCAGCAGCGCGCGGCCGTCAGTGAGATCGACCCGCGCGCCCGCGATCATCCGCACGCCGGTCGCCTTCTGGCCACGCCAGCCTCGGACGATGCCGGGCACACCGCCCCAATCGGTCAGGCCGAGCGCGCTGTGGCCGAGCAGCGCGGCGGCCGAGAACAGCTCCTCGGGCGACGACGCACCGCGCAGAAATGAGAAATGGCTCGTCACCTGAAGTTCGACGTAAGTCGCCATCAGCCAAACAGCCCGTGCATGTACCAGCTATGATCGCCGGTGCTGCCCTCGACTCCGTCGCCGCGCCGGAACAGCCAAAACCGCTCGCCGCCCTCGGCCTCGACCCGGAAATAATCGCGGACCGCCCACATCTCGCGCTCGCTGCGCCACCACTCGCCGTGGATGCGCTCGGGACCATCGCCGGCGACGACGCGATAGGACTGGCCACGCCACACGAACCGGCGCGGCGGATGATCGGGCAGCAGCGCCACCACGTTGGACAGTAGCTCCGGCCGACGCAGCAGCCGCGCGGGCCGCTTCCATTTGGGCCATCCCGAGGGGCACGCAAGCGCATCGGCGCGGACGATCGCGCGCTCGGGCACGTCGCTTTCCTGCGCGCCGATGCGAAACAGCGCGGCATCGCCGGCACGGCCGGCGAGCTGGTCGACCAGTGGCGCAAGGTCGGGCGTGCTGGATTCGGCCAGCCCGGTGCCGAGCGACACCGGCATCAGGTCTTCGACCCGCGGCGCGGTCAGCGCCATCGCTTCGATGCCGAGGTCGGGTTCGATCCGCTCGACCCGCATCGCGAACATGCGCTTGAGATGCTGTGCATCGCGCGTGGCCTTGGCGGTGCCAAGGCCGATGCGTTGTTCTACCCCATCCACTCGCAGGCAGATGAGGACAGCAGCACGTAAGCCGAGACCGCGTGCCTGGAGCACGCCCACCATGTCGTCGATCAGATCGCCGATGACCTGGGTGATCGCCTCGGCGGTGCTGATCGGTTCGAGCAAGCGGCGCTCGACGCGCGGTTCTTCGAACGGCACGACGGGCACGATCGGCTCGGCGACGAGCCCGCGGGCCTGGTCGAGCCGCGTGACCGTCGTCATGCCGAGCCGTCGGGCGAGCGGTCCGCGCGCGATTGGGTAGAGATCGGCGACGCTTTCCAGCCCGAACCGCGCGGCGGAGCTCAACGCCTCCGGGGTCAGCCGGAGCGCGGCGAGCGGCAGGTCGGCGATGGCCTCAATTTCGCGACCGGGAGGGAGGACGGTGACGGGCTCGCCGCCGTAGCGCGCCAGCGCATGCGCGGTGCCGGGCGAGCCGGCGATCGCGATGCTGGCGGTGAAACCGAGCCGATGAAGGAAGCGGAGCAATCGTCGGCAGAAGCGCGCCTCGCCGCCGAACAGGTGCGTCGTGCCGGTCAGGTCGAGCCACAGGCCATCCGGCCCGGCGACGCTCGCGGTCGGCGTCCAGTGCCCGACTGCATGCAGGGCCAGCCGGTCGAGCAAGGCGCGATCGTGATCGGGCTCGGCATCGCGCACGTCGAGATCGACGACGAGCGCGCGGGCATGCGCTGCTGCCATGCCGGGCCGCAGGCCCAACTCCTGCGCCACTGGACAAGCTGCCGTCACGATATCGCGCTGGCCGACACGCTCGATCAGGATGGTCGGTCGCGTCCATGCCGCCACGAGTGGCAGCGGCGCGGCGACGGCATAGCCCGTCGCGCCTTCGTCGGGCGGTATCGCCTTGAACGGATTGTCGGCGGCCTCGCTGCGTCGGCCCATCTCGCGCATCGTCGGTCGCTGGTGCGCCGGCAGCGCATCGATCTCGGCCTGGCTCGGCTTATCCGGCCGCGCGCCCTCACGCGGCCAGCTCGCAGCGCCGTGGTCGGCGAGCGCCCAGCGCGCGCCCGGCCGCCAGCCGCCGCCACGCGGCACCGAGCAGGCGCCGGGGTCGTCGTCGATCGGCGCTGCAAATCTCGATTGTGCGGGGACCGGCGGCGCGTCAGGCGGCTTGGCTGGCCGCTCCAGCCGTCGCAATCGCTCTATGGGGAGCTGCGGCAGGTAGAGCGAGGCGACCCGTATCATCACATGCTTCAAGTTCGAAGGAGAAAGGATTGCCGTTCAGCTGGCGGACCAGCTCGACGGACCAGCGAGCGCGGCCGACACCGGCATAGGGCAGCCGTGCCGATGAGGCGCAACCGATCCGCCAGCGCGTCATCGCCGAGGAGGGTTGATCGAGCGGGCAGCGGTCGCGGGCACGGTGGCGGCGATAGAGGAGCATCGGGGTCTTGCCATCCGAAGCGGCGAGCTGGAGCCGGCGGGTCGCCGTCTGATCGGCCGCCTTCACTTCGGCAATGACGCAGGCGATCGAGCCATCGCGAAGCGCGTCCTCGGCCATCGCCAGCACGTCGGCGTCCTTCCGGCCCTGCGCGTAGAGGATACGATCGGGACCGAGCCCGACCTGTTCAATGCCGGGTGCATAGAGGTCGAATTTGGAAAGTGCCCAGATCACCGTGAAGCCGGGTCGCGCGGCGAAGCGGGCAGCGATACCCGCCGCGAACAAGGTCGCGGCCGCATCGTCGCTCAGCGACGGCCGCGCCGCCGCGATCTCATGCAGCCCTGCGCCATCGAGGCCGTGATCGGCCAGCCGGGCGTCGAGCGCCGCCAGCCCGAACGCCAGTGCCGGCCCGCGCTGGCTCTGGGCCTGCGCGAGCTGAGCGCGAAGCGCAGCTAGCTGATCGGCGCAAGGCCGATCGATGGGCGACGGTTGGACAGACATCGGGCAAAATCGACTCACTTGTTCCCATTATGTTCCGCCTCAATCGGCACTTCGTCAAGCAGAGTCAGTCGTCGCCCAGGAGCCGTAGCGTCATCTCGTCGCGCTTGCCGCCGAACCAGCGGTCGAGCGCGGCGGCGAGTAGCGGCGAGGGGCGGACCGTCTCGAAGAGAGTCAGCGACGATCGCAGCTTCATCGCGTCGATCTCGCCGAACACCGCGACGGGATCGCTGATGGGCAAGTCCTGCAACGCGGTCACGCACTCGATATAGCGCGGGCCGAGCACCGGATGATCGAAATAGTTGCGCGCTTCGTCCGCTGAGCGGATCGCGAAATGCTGCGCGGTCGAGCTGCGCCCGAGCCCCGCGATCTGCGGAAAGATGTACCAAATCCAGTGCGAGCGCTTGGCTCCGCGGCGGATTTCGGCGAGCGCGCCGGGATAGGCGAGCGTCTGGGCCTCGACGAAGCGGTCGAGCGAATTGGCGTTGGGCATTGTCAGAGCAGCGCCGGCTCGGCGAGGGGCGGATAGACCTGCGTCACGGTGAGGCTGCCCTTCGGCAGTGCCTTCAGGACATCGGCCGCCGGCACGTTTGGATCGAGCCAGTTCGCCCATTGGTCGCGCCGGAGCGGGATGATCTGGCGATGGTGATAGGGCTTCACATCCTCACCCGGCTCCATCGTCAGCATCGTGAAGGCTTCGCCGGCTTGGGGATGCGAGCGCCAGATCCCGGCGATGCAAAACCATTCATGGTCGTTCAGCGTGAACAGATATTTGGTCTTGCGCTTATGGCCGGGTTGCGCGTCCCCGAATTCGTAGAAGCCATCGGCGAGGATCAGGCACCTCCCGCTGGTGAACTCACGGCCTTCGGACCGGAAATTATACACCGGCTTCCCGCCCTGGCCGGGCCAGCTCCACTTGCGATTGACCAGTTCGCCAGCCCCGCGCTCGCCCTCCGCGCTGCGGACGATCGGCGCGGTATCGCTGATCCTGATATCCTCGCGCGCGGCCACGTTCGGTGTGCCCTCGGGCATTTTGATCTTGATCTTCAGATCGTCGAAATCCTCGGCGATCGAGGCGATATCCACCTCCAGTCGGTAGTCATTGCACAAAGCGGTCAGCCTTTCTTGCGACTCTTCGTTGTTCCCATTATGTTCTAGCCTATGGAGTCGCCAACCCCCTTAGATTCGGATGCGCCGCTGGGCGCTCGCCGCGCCATCATCCGGCGAAATCCGGACGATGCCAGCGAAATCGAGATGGTCGAGGCGACCTGGGGATCGAACCCGCGTTTCAGCGACGGCGAGTCTTACCGCTTCGTGCGCTCGGAGGGGCGGACCTTTCCGAGCCATCGCTGCCTCATTCCGGCGAGCGAATTCCACATGACGGTCGGCAAGAAGCGCTACCGGGTGTCGCTCGACGACGGCAATCACTTCTACCTTGCCGGCATCTGGGAGCCGGCAACGGGCGACTGGCCGCTCTGCTACCGCGTCGTCACCGTACCGGCGAACTCCGAGGTCGCCCGCTATCAGGATCGCCACGGCGCGATCATCTATCGCCGGCAGGTCAAACAGTGGCTCGATCTCACCTTTGCCGAAGCGGACCTGCTGGTGACGCCGCCGGCGCGGACGTTCGTGGTCGAGGAAGTCGGCGCCAGCGCCGGCCAGCGCATGCTGGCGATCTGACATGCGGGGGCGGTCATCCAGAGAGGAACCCTGCCATGATCAGCTCTTCCAGCGCACCGGGGTGAGGCGGATCGGCAGGGCGGGATCGATGGCGCGCCAGCCGCGCTGGCCGATCACATCATTGCTCTCCTTCGCGGCCCGGCCCGACGCGAGCGACCAGGTAATATGGAAATGGCTGCCGTCGCCGCGCGCGGTAGTTCCGCCAATCTCGACCACAAGCGCCTGCACGCCCACTTCATCGTCCGCCTCGCCGACTACCTCGCCCGCGGTCGCGGTGGGCAGTGGTGTCGCCTCGTCGGTGGAGAACCGCAGCGTCACATGATCGGCGACTGTCTCGGCATAGCGGGGCGGGAAGCGCGCGAGCAGCGCCGCGCGGTCATCGGGATCGAGCTTCCAGCCGACCGTCATGCTTTCCAGCTTTGGCGAAGCGGGCCGTCCTTCCCGAGGATCGGGTCTTCCGCCGGGACGGGGAGCGCGCGCATCCGCTGTCGCGCTTCGTCGGACGGCGCCTCGCGGCAGATGTCCCAGTCCTGCCCCTGCGGGTAGGCGCCGACGACCATGAAGTCGTCGCTTACCTCGAGCCGGCGATGGCCAGTGCCTACCGGCAGAACCACCGCATCGCCGGCGCGCACTTCGAACTCGCGCCCGCCCGGACCACCGAGCAGCAGCGTCCCGAACCCTGTCGCCACGCCGAGCGCTTCGTGCGCGGTCGAGTGATAATGGTGATAGCCATAAACCGTATCGCGCCATTGCGGCGGCCAGCCGTGATCGGTGAAGAGACGCTCGAATTGCTTGGCGGCCTCCTTGCCTTCGGCTTTGACGGCGCTGCGATAGACCAAGACCGTAAGGCGCTCGTTATTTGGCACCCAATCCTTCTGATGCAGAATGAACTGCTCGGTCTCCATCATGCCGTCTCCCGCACTGCCGCCTTGCGGCGACGTTTCGGCTTGTCCGAAAGTTCGATCCACACCGGGGCATGGTCGCTGGTCTTCTCCCACCCGCGCACGTGCGCGTCGACCTGTGCATCGACGAGCCGGTCGGCCAGCGCGGGGCTGAGCAGCAGATGGTCGATGCGCAAACCCGCGTTACGGGCATAGGCGTTCCGGAAATAGTCCCAGAAGGTATAAATGACCTCGCCCGGATGCAGCGTCCGCAGCGCGTCGGTCCAGCCCTGGTCGAGCAGCCGGAAATAGGCCGCCTTGACCTCGGGCGCGAACAGCGCGTCGTCGAGCCAGCGCTCAGGTTTATAGACGTCGAGATCGGTCGGCATGACGTTGAAGTCGCCGGCGAGCATGACAGGCAGGCCGCTGTCGAGCAGTCCCTTGGCATGTTCGATCAGGCGCTCGAACCAGCGCAACTTATAGTCGAATTTTGGGCCGGGACGTGGATTGCCGTTCGGCAAATAGAGTCCGCCGATGAGGATGCCGTTGACCGCGGCCTCGATATAACGGCTGTGGCTGTCGTCGGGATCGCCGGGGAGGCCACGGCGCGTTTCGTGAATCTCGCCGACCCGGCTCAGGAGCGCGACGCCGTTCCAGCTTTTCTGGCCGTGCCAGATCGCGTCATAGCCAAGATCCCGGATCGATTGTTCCGGGAATCTCTCCTGCGGCGCCTTCAGCTCCTGCAGGCAAACGACGTCAGGCTGCGCCTCTTCAAGCCAGCGCAGCAGCACCGGCAGACGGCCGTTGACGCCGTTCACGTTGTAGGTGGCGATCTTCACAGGTCGGGGAGGGTCTGATCGGCGCGGCCCCAGCCGGCGAGCGCCTTCGACGCGGCGCGCTTCACCAGTTCCTTGGCATCACCGACACGCCAGTGTGCGGGCGTGTCGATCGTCTCCATCTCCTTCCATGAGATCGGCGCTGCGACCGGCGCGCCCGATCGTGCCCGCACGCTATAGGGCATGACGGCAGTCGCGCCGTGCTGGTTGCGCAGATAATCGACGAAGATGCGGCCCTTGCGCTGCGCCTTGGGCAAGGCGGCGGTGAAGTTGTCGGGGTCGCTCTGCGCGACCGCCTGGGCCAGGCGGTGCGCGAAGCTCTTCACCTCGGGCCACTCGGCACGCGGTACCAGCGGCGCGATGACGTGGATGCCCTTGCCGCCGGTGACCATCGGGAAAGTTTTGAGTCCGATCGACTGGAGGATCTCGCGAAAGTGGAAGGCGGCCTTGCGCACGGCCTCGAAGTCGAGCCCTTCGTCAGGGTCGAGATCGAACACCAGCCGGTCGGCTTTCTCGACATCCTCGATGCGCGCTCCCCAGCCGTGGAACTCGATCGTGCCCATCTGGACGCAAGTCAGCAGGCCGTCCGGGGTGTCGATGTAGAGATAGGGTTCTTCGTGTCCGTCCTTCTCCATGATGCCGACATGCTTGACGGCATCGCCGAAGCTGCCGGCGTCGTGCTTCTGGAAGAAGCACTTCTTGGCGCGGCCCTGCGGACAACGCACTAGGCTGATCGGCCGCGATCCGACCCATGGCAGCATGATCGCGGCGACGGCGGCATAGTGGTCGGCGAGCGCGCCCTTGGTGATACCGCTGTCCGGATCGATGATCCGCTCCGGGTTGCTGATCTTTACCGACGATGGCGCCGTCACGGTCTCGACTGGCGCCGCGGTCTCCAGCACCACCGCCTCGGGCTTCTTGTCCTCGCGCAGGCCGAGATAGCTCGGATGGCGAAGCGTGCCTTCATTGGTCATCTCGGTATAGGCGATCTCGGCGACCAGCTTGGGCTTGAGCCAATGCGCGCCGCGAACTTCGGCACGGGGCGCTTTCACGGTGGGCGCCGACTGCTCGATCGGCTTCATGATCTCCATGAGCCGGATCAGCTCGGCGGTGTCGAAGCCGGTGCCGACCTTGCCGGCGTAACGCAGCTCGCCTTTCTCGTGGATGGCGAGGATCAGCGAGCGGAACAGCCGCGACTTGTCCGACGGTGTCCAGCCGACGACGACGAACTCCTGTCGCTTGATGCACTTGGTCTTGAGCCATCCACCCGAGCGCGAGCCGACATATTTGCCGGTCGCGAGCTTCGAGATCACGCCTTCGAGCCCGGCGGCGCAGAACTGGTTGAGGAGCTTCTCGCCGCTGCCCACGATATGATCGGAGTAGCGCAGCCGGCTCTTGCTCTTTGGCAGGATCTTCTGGAGCTTCGCCTTTCGCTCGACGAGCGGCAGGCCGGTCAAATCCTCGCCGTCGAGCTCCAGCAGGTCGAACGCGAAATAGTCGATCGTGGCCGGCGCGCCCTTGAGCGCGCCCTGTAGCGCCTGAAAGCTCGATCGCCCGTCGACATCGAGCACCACCGCTTCGCCGTCGATCAGCGCAGAACCGACCTTGAGCTTGAGAGCGTCGGTAACGATGCCGGCGAAGCGATCCGACCAGTCGAGACCGGAGCGGGTGTAGGCACGGCCTTCGCCGCCGCCGACCGCGATCAGCGTCCGGTAGCCGTCATATTTCATCTCGTGGAGCCAGCGGTCGCCGCTCGGCACGGTATCGACGAGCTGTGCGAGCTGGACAGCCCGAAAGGGTGGGGGTGCCGCTGCCCCGGCGCGCGGGAGAGACGTATTGTGCTCGCTACTTGCGCGGGAAGCAGCCCGGGCCATCAGGTGTCGGCGGAAATCGCGATCATCGCGACATCACTTCTTCTTCTGATCGCCGCGATCGCCCTGGCCGGGCTTGACCGTCGTCTTTGCCTTGGTGCGCCGATCAGCGGCCAAGGATTTGCCGACGTCATCTGATTCCTTGAACTGGCCTTTCTCGTCACGCCGAACGTAGCGTTTGTCTGTACCCGTATCGATCAGTTCGCGCTTGCTCATGGACGCTCTCCTTCTTGGTGGAGAACGCGCGAGGAGTCGAGCGGTGCCCGGACAGGCTTCGCCTTCGGCCGCAATGATTGCGGCGCTACTGCCCGGTCTCATCGAGCGTTGTCCGGTGAAGCAGTTCTCGACCATGCCGTGCCAGCAATCCAAGCGGCTCGGGAAGCGCGGCGGTAGGTTCGTTCCTCTTCGATGGAATCAGAGCCAATCTGTTTAGAACTCGCTCGCACGGTGGTAATTCGCTGGGCGGGTAATGAACGAGGCGGATAAGACCCGCTTGTCCAGCGCAGTGAGGATCAGGATCCGACAGCAGCGAGTTCACGGAGGCCAACAAGCACTTCTTGACTGCGCGCCAGGCCTTGATCTTGTTCAAATCATTTCCAGATCTTTCGAGCGGTTCAGCCGGACCGAAGCATAGCCGCGACCTGAAACGAAAGGAGGCAGAGTCATGTCGCAGCCTGTTTCCCGATACCTTCATCCCTTCGATGTCGCCGAGCATCCGACACTCGAACCCGAGGTGAAGCGCGCCATCCTCGCTTCCTGGGCATCCGACCGCGTCGCGGTCGAGGGTCAGCCGGCGCTCCGCCGGCCGCCAGGCGCCCGACATCCCGTCTCAGTCGACGAGATATTGGCTGCTCTACGATCGCTGGACGGCGAAGACGCTGGGCCAACCCTGCAGTGAAAGGCGGACCGCTTCGGCGCTGGCGCGAGCGCGGCGGACGGGTCGTACGCGTCCTGCTGCCCTTTGAAGACATCATGGATGTCGCGCTCGCGCTGCTTGCCCTCTCGCCGGATGAGCTTGCCGCGCTGGGCTGGAGCTTTGCCGCTCGCAAGCGTCTGCTCGAGCACTTTCTCATAGCCGGGAAAGAAGCGGATGCGATCGATCCGACGGCGCTTGACCGAACGATCCTGACGTTGCGTCTGCCAGCGCGGGACGTGCGGCGGCTCCAGGATTTCGCTCGCCGGGAGCTCCCCAAGATGACGAGCCGCGCGGCCGTGATCGATCGACTTGAAGCGGCGCTAGACACTGCCATCGGTGGGGAGCGCTGAACCCCGCCCGCGCGGCGGGTCACCTCCCCTTCCCCTCGACGGCGAGCAAAGGCGGCGGGTCGCCGATCTTGACCCGCGTCTTCAACGTTCCATCCGGGCGTCGATGCAGGTCAATCCCTCCGAAATGCCGTCGCGTGAATGTCATGAGCTTCACGACGCTTTCATAAGTCGTCGATGGTCCGAAGAACTTCACGGGCCCATGCCATTTGTCGCCCTCGATGACACGCATCCGATAGGTGCCAGGCGGAACCGGGACAGTGACGTCATCGTCGCCATGAACGTAGACCGAGATGACGTGGTGGTCGGATCCGGGGTCGAACAGTTGGACGACAGCATTGGCCGATGCCGTCACCACCCGCATGCGCGATGTGGCATCGTGCGGGTCTATGGCCGCGTTCACCGTGACGCTTCCAGAGGGCGGAAAAGGCAAGGCTGCTTCCCGATCGGGGAGCCAGCCACTGCGCCTCGCTTCCCGGTACATCGGATAAAGGAAGGAGGCGGCGGACAGCAGAATGATCCACTTCTGCATGGGGTGGGGACCGAACCGCACCTTGCGGCCCTTCTGATAGTCGAAACCCCGGTTGGTACCATCGAACCACGGGGCGCCTCCGAAGCGTCCCTCCCTGCGCCGCCGTTCGCGCATATAGTCCCTGTCATCGAGGCCCACGGCAACCCTCCCGTGGTGAGGTTCGGGGGACACGGCCGTAGCTGGCGCGCTTCCCGATCGGCAGGGGCGCGGGGCGCATGCAAAAGGCTGCCGTCCGGCTCCAGTGGATGCCAGAGTGCCGAAGCAACAGGACCGCGGGGCCGGGCCCACCCATCGCCTTCAAGTGTCGCTCCGATGGCATAGCGCGTGGCCGTGGGCGCGGAAGCTCAGTGGTCGCGGTAGGCTCGCGAAAGCTGGTGCGCCGAGCGGGGAGCTTCGCCGGCGCCGGCCGCTGATCAAGCATCGCCCGCCTGCCGGTCTTCAGCCGCCGAGATGCTCGTTCTCGACTGAAGGAGGGGCGCGAGCGCGAGCCGGACATCTGGAAGGGCCGGCTTGGCCCGGACCGGAATGCGGATCGTCGTGTAGCCCGCGCGCTGCGTCATCGCATCGCGTTCCTGGTCGCGACGCGCGACGTGAGAGGAATCGTCGACCTCGACCAAGGCGACGACGGATCCGCTCAAGCGATCCTGCACGACGAAATCGACAATCTTTTGCGAGAAGCTGTTGCGATCCGCCGCGCTGGCCTTGCGTCCATCGCGGCGTGGTGCCCGCAGGAGCGCTCCCATGGATACTTGGGCGTGAATGCGATGGCCGGGCAGTATCTGCTCGATCGCGGCCAACATGGCCTCCTCCCTTTCGGTTAGGAACTGCCGCGCGACCGGTTCTGCTTGCGCTGGGACCGGCTCGGGCTGACCGTCGGGACGCGACGAACTGCTGTTGAGCAATATCAGCAGCGCGAACGCGCAGCCGAGGAATATAATCATCGCGAGGGACGATCCGATGAGGCTGGGCATATGTCAGGCTCCCCCATGGTGGGCGATGTCCCGGCGCAGCCGCGCCGGCTTTGAAAGTCAGCTCCAGCCGTCGCGGCGGCCCTCGCCGCTGTCCTTGAGCCCGCGCCGGTCGAGGCTCGAGCGCCGGATTTCCAGTTCGACGCCGTCCCGGGTTTCGCGCGTCCGGATGTCCCGCGGATCGACATCGTTGCGCTTGGCAAAATCCTCGGCGGCCTTGGCGCTCCCGAACTTACCCACCTCGTCAAAATCCCATCCACTCATCGTCGTCTCCATCATCAAGCTCCGGCGTCCGGCCGGCCGGTCTTCACAGGTCGAGCCCCAGGCTCCGTTCCGGCAGCGGCGGCAGAGCGTCGCCACGGTCCGGCTTGAGGTCGGGCGGTGACTTGGAAGCGCCGGCAGCGGCGGCGGCGCCTTGCGTGTCGGCCGGGGACGGCAGCTCACCCGGCAACGGCGGCAGGTCCGCCAGGTCGACCGGGCCGACATGAAGCTTCTCGCGGGGTCCGCTGCTCTTGCCGCGTGTGCGTTCGTGATCAACGTCGAGGCGACCGACGGTTTCGAGTGCCGACGTCTTGTTGCCCGGATTGTTGTCGAGCTGGCGCTCGAGCTTCTCCTTGTCGTCGACCACCATCGTGAGCTCATCCCGCACGCGCGTGACCCCGACATTGAACAGACGCTGGTTGGAGAGATTGCGCTCCTGGCTCGACATGACGGTGATCGCCTTGTCGGTCGTGATGCCCTGCGCCATGTGCATGTTAAGTGAGTAGGCAAGGTCGAGCCGCGACAGCATCGGGTCGCCGAGATCGAGCGTCAGCCGCTCCTTGCCGGCGGTCTCGACGGTCACGCCGCCGGCGTCGACCGCGAGCACCCGCGCCAACGCCGAGTTGTGGAGCCCGCGTTCCTTGTCGTTGGCGGTCCAGCGAATGCGGTCGCCCTCACGCAGGTGGAGATCCTTTTTCTCGCTGAGCTGCAGCCGGTCGCGCTTTTCGGTCGGCGACAGCTTCTGCGGATCAAAGCGTATGGACCGGTTGCCGAGCTTCAGGTCGACCTTGCCGTTCGGATGGACCTTGGCGACGTCATAGCGGCCAGCGGCCAGGCCGACGTCCTGGCCGCCGCCGCGGCCGACCTCGAGCGCCTGCCCGGCCTGATAGGTGGCCGCATAGCGCAGCTCCTCGCGCGTGGTGTTGACGCGCTCGTACACCGTGAGGTGGATGCCCTCCCCTCGCACGCTGCCTTCGGTGGCGAGGCCGTCCTGGATGCGCTGGTTGATGACCGCTCGCGCCGCGCGCCCCGACGCGAACACGGCCGTCGCGTCGCGATCGGCGGCGGAAAGGCCGAGCCACATCTCGGCCGCATGGAGCGCCGGACTCTGATGCTCGACGACGCTTTCGCCCAGCACCTTCATCGCTTTGGACGCTTCGCCGAGGTTGGCGAGCGCCGCGACGGTGCGGAGCTGATCCGTGCGCTGCCGGATATTCTCGTCCATTCGCGCCATCGTGCCTCCACCCGCCTGGATGAGCGCGAACGACTTGCCGGCGTCGATTGAAGAGAGCTGCTGGCGGTCGCCCACGAGGACGAGCTTGTCGACGCCGAGCGCGGCGGCGATCTGGTGGAGCGTGAGCATGTCGTCGGACGAGACCATCGAGGTTTCGTCGACGATGAGCATCGAGCCGGCGAGCGCGGCGCGGGCTTCGTCGTATGCGGGTCCCCCGGCCTGAACGTGGCGCTCGTTGGCGAGGATGAACGAGGCGATCGTCTGGGATCTGATCCCTGCCCCTTCCGCGAGATCGGCGACCATCTTGTTCTGGAAGGCCAGGCCTATGACCGCGCGGCCCTCGGCTTCCGCGACGCGCGCAACCGCCTGCAGCATGGTCGACTTGCCGGCGCCGGCGATGCCCTGGATCGCGACGGTCCTGTCCTCAGAGGAAAGGATCAGCGCGGCCGCGCCGAGCTGGCCGGCGTTGAGCTCCCTGTCTGCGACCGCCTGGAGCCGCCCTGGAGCGTCCTGCGCGGCGAGGATGGGCGAGGCGAGCCCCCTGCCCTCCTCGACTGCCCCGAGGATCCGTTCCTCGGTCAGGAGGGCTTCCCGGGTCGTGACCATCCGCGGGTGCGTGTCGCCCATCCGCGCCTCGCCCACGATGAGCTGGCCACGCCCGACAAGCTGCTCGATCCGCCGCTCGACATGGTCGACTGTCACTCCCTTCAGCCCGAGGTCGAGCGCGGTCTTGCCAAGCTGGTGGACGCTGAAGGCGGCTTCGCGTTCGGACAGCATCCGGACGGCGGAGGCGACCGCCAGTTGCGCGCGTGCTTCGGCCGGCGAGGTGGTCACTCGCGCAAGGCCGCGATCGACGAGAGGATCGTGCGCGCGCAGGGCCGACCCGAGCTTGTCCCATGCCGTCGACACCGCTTCCGATACGGCGCGGTAGCCGCGTTCGAGCGCGCTGCCGGGATCGCGTTGCGCCGCCCGGGCGAGGGCTGCGTCGAGGAGCGACTTGCCGTCGAAACCGAGCGCTGCCGCCTTGTCGATCCATGCCTGCCGCAGCGCCTCGCGATCCTCGACGTTGAGCTTGGGATCGCGCGTGTTGGTGGTGACGCCGTCCCACCCCTTGGCCGATACAATGCCGAGCTCGGCCGCCTTTTCGAGTATCGCCTCGCGGCGCTGGCTGAACGCGTCGAGCACCGGCTTGGGCACGCCGGCGATCTCGAACGTGCCGTGCTTGCCCTTGAGCTCCACCTGGTAGCCGAGCTTCTCGAGCTCCTCGCGCAGGAAGGCATGGTAGATCGAGCCGATCACGGAGTTGTTCGACCAGATCTTGTCTGCGTGGAGCGCCTGCCACTTGCCGTCGGGCATTTTGGTCAGGTTGGCGATGACGGCGTGGACATGGGCTTGCGGGTCGAGGGCGCGGCTCGTGTCGTGTTGGAAGAGCGCGTAGACGAGGTTCCCGCTCCGCATCGGAACCTTGCGGCCTTCGATGTCCTTGCGCCCCTCGGCGAGGTTGCTCTCTACCCAGGCCATTGCGCGGGTCACGGCTTTCATGTTGGCGCCGTCGGGACCGAGGATGCGCTTGTCGCCGGCGACATAGGCGAGCACCGAAACGGATTTCGGGGCCGAAAAGGTGAGATCGACTCCGGCCCGCCGGTTCTCGACCTGGGCGACGGCCTCGCCGCTCGGCAAGATGCCGTTGAGAACGCCCTCGAATGCCTCCTTCGACACCTCGCCCGAAAGGCCGAGCGCGGCGGAACCTTCCCCGCCCCAGGCGCTGATCTCCGACGAGCCTTCGACCGTGTAATAGTCGTCCTTCGCGAAGTAGCCGGCGGCGCCGGACGCGGAACGGACCGATGCGACCGAGAGCATGGGTCAGATTCCCATGTCTGCGCCGTCATGATCGCGGCTCGCTGAGAAGTCCTGCCGCAATTCGGCGAGCGTCTGATCCTCGGGCGTGGGCGCCGTTCGGCCAGCGCGACTCTCGCGGCGATCGTCACGGCCTTCCGTTGGCGCCTGCGCCTGATCGGGCGCATTGCGGACCGCCTGCGCCCGATCGGCGGCGTGCGCGCGCGGAGCTTGCTCCTCGCCGCGATCCTCGGTGCGCTCGGCTGGCGGGCGGCTCGCTTGGTTGTGCTCCTCCGTTGCCTCCGCGGCAAGGATCCGCGCGGCCATTTCCTTGGCGATGTTGACCGGCTCGACGGCCTCTTCCACGACCTGGCCGGCGCCATCCCGCCCGCCCGCGTCGCCCTCCCCGCCATCGTCGAACACCTCCTCTCCGCGCCTTGACCGGACCGGCTGAAGGTCGGGTCGCGGCAGGAAGCCCTCGGCGACCTGGGGATAGTCCTTCCAGAGGAGTTGGATGCGCGCGGCGGGGAAGCCGTCGGGGAACTTCACGAAGCCGTGCATCGACGGCAGGTTCGTGATGTCGTCCGCGATCACGAGCGGCTCGACCTGTTTCCTGGGAGTCAGTGTCGAGGCGTCGCGGGTGTTGTTGTAGCCATAGCTGTAGGCTTCATCCATCTGCCGCACTTCGCGATTGCCGATGTAGCGCGCGCACTGCTCGGCGGTATCGAGATCGGCCGTCGCAAGGATCAGCTTGGAACGTGCCAGCGAGGCGAGGTTGCGGGCGCCTTGCTCGCCATAAACCTCGATCAGTTTCTCGAAGCTGTGGATGCCGAGGATCATGGCGCCGCCGAACGCGCGCGCGGTCTGGAGGCCGTTCTCGATTGCCGGCAACTTGTGCAGCGCGCCGAGCTCGTCGAACATGAACCAGGTCCGCAACTCGCGCGTGCGCGGCATCGTCATAAGGCGGTTGATGGCGAGGTCCATCCAGAGCGTCAGCAGCGCCCGGTTCATCGGCAGATCGACGTAGTTGGAGGTGATGAAGAGGATCGAACCGGGCTGCTTCTCGCCGGTGATCCAGTTCCGGATCGAGAAGGGCTCGCCCGTGTCGGGAAGGAAGCGCAGGACCTGCGCATTCGTGTTGAAGACGGCGCGGATCGACTCCGCCATGCGCGCCGCTTCGGGCGCGGTCAGCGGGTCCGCGATCGTGTTCTGGAGGAAGCGATGGACCCGCTTCAGATCGGCGGTCATCAGGTTCTCGGAGAGCGCCAGGTTGGTCGTCTGGCCCCGCTCGACCAGGCGGATGCACATCTCGATGAACAGGGTCCGCGCTGCGAGCGCCCAGAACGGCTCGGACGAGCCGCCATCGGCGGGGATGAGAGCGGCGGCGGCGGCGGTGAACTCGCTGTGCGTGCGGCAGTCCGAGAAGATCGACCATGCAGGGCAGCGACGGTCCATCGGATTGAGGATCGTGTCACGCGCCGGGTCGTAGAAGGCCTCCACATAGGCACCGGTCAGGTCGAAGATCACGGCGCTGTCCTGACGCTCGCGCATCTGCCGGACGAGGCTCCGGAGCTCGGTGGTCTTGCCCGAGCCGGTCGTACCGATCAGCATGGTGTGCGACTGCTCCATCCGGTGCGGAAAGGGGATGCCGGCGAGCGTGTAGGGATGGTGGATTCCGGCGCGCTTGCGCGCCGTGAAGGGAAGTGCGAGCACCTGCTTGGGCGACTGGCCCGGGAAGCATTTGCGCACGTCCATCTCGAAGGCGGCCGCGTTGTGCTGCGAGACCTCGGCAACGAGGACCTCGCGATCGACCAGCATAGCGCCGCGCTCGTGCCGCTCCTGCAGGATCGTCTTGCCACGGCGACGCGAGAGATCGACGAACCAGATCGACAGGGGAATGGTGAGGAACACCGAGAAAAGCAGTGCGCCGAGAAGGCCGCGCATGGCGATGCTCCAGGCCCGCTGGACCTCGGGCATCAACGGGACCACGGCCATGATCGTGCGGTGGAGTTCGCCGCTCGGAAGCCTGACGTTGACGCGCTTCGTCGGGTCGAAGCCGACCCAGTCCCAGAGCATGGCGTAGAGCTTCATGCAGACGAGTTGGAAGCCGTGCTCGTCCAGTTTGAGCGACATGATCACGAACCAGGCCGCGAGGAACACGAAGAACCAGACGACGAAGGGAAGTTTTGCGCCGGCGAACCACATCAGCAGCTCGTGGGTCAGGAGCTGGCTGCCGCGGGTGAAATTGCCCGAGTTGCGTTGGACTTTTCCGCGTGCGGAATGGTGGGTCAGCGGGATCGGCCGGCCGTCGGTGCGGATGTCGTTACGCGCCATGGTATTGCTCCAGGCGCTTGTCGGCGTTGGCGATGATCCGGTCGCGGAACTCGGGATATTGCTCGCTGATGATGACGTCGAGCGCAAGCTGCATGAACTCGCTGATGCGCGCGAGCCGGCGATGGCTTGACGTGAGGAGCGTGGCGGTGCCGAGATAGGCATCAACGGCCGCCCGGATCACCTCCGACGGATTGCAATTCTGCTCGGTAGCGAGCGCGAGGATGCGATCGTGCTGCTGGCGGTTCAGCCGAACCGTGCAATGCCTGGTAGTGGACAAACCAGCCTCCTAGCAGAGAGGCTGGTGGGGATTGAAAGAGGCGACGAGCCTTATAGTCGATCGCCGCACTCAGCGCAAAGGGTATTGCCGTCGCACGGACTGCGTGTGACCGCGTGGGACGCCTAAGCCATTGGAATAGCTGGGATCGGACCTAAGCGCCGAACTGTCCCACGGCGTGGCACTCACCAGATTGCTCGTAAGCCATTGACATACCCCGAAAACCTGCACCGCCAGGTGCGTAGGGTGTGCTAGAATCTATCAGGATTGCTCCAGGTCCCCGGGCGGTCCTGGTGATCGTCGTTCAGGGGTGGGTCCCGGCTCCGGCCGGGAATGGAGCCGCGCGTCGCGCGGAACCGGCGCCGCCGCGAACGGCCTGCGTCGCCAGCTGTCCGGAACGTCCGCGGCTCGGATGCGAAGGCCGAACCCGATCGGCAGGGATCGTCACCCGAATGGGCGAAGACGGCGCGTGCCGGCTTCGTGAGCGTGTCTTCGACACGCGAGTAGAGCCCGTGCGGCGGCGCCGGAAGGTGCCGCCGAGCCGCCCGAAACATGCCAAGCCCCTTGAATGCGCGATCAAGGCGCTTCAACAATAGGCCGCGTTCACGGCCCGATCAGCTTTGAACAGCGAGGCCCTTATGGCACGGACTTTGGAACAGGAACGACAGGCGCTCGAGGAAGAGGAGCGCCGGTTGGCGGAGCGCCGCGAGCAACTCGCGAAACGCGAGCGCGACGAGGCGATCAGAACGATCGAGAAGGCGGGGTTGCTCAGGCTCCCCGCCTCTCGCCTGGAGGCGCTGACCAAACGTATCAAGGCGCTCGGAATCGAGGAAGTGGAGCGGCGGCTCGCGGCCTGAGCCGGACCCGCCGCGACGCAGTCGCGGCACGGGCATGGGGGGCTCGATGCCCCTCATGCCCGTGTGCCCCGGCAGCAAAAAAAGGGAGAGGCGTTTCCGCCCCTCCCTGTCGTTTCAGAACTCGTCGGACATGCCGCCCGGGACCGTGTGCACCACCCGGTCGATGAGCGCCATCGGCAGCGCGCCATAGTCGCCCTCATCGATGGCGATGTAGCCCCGCGTATCGTCCTCGATGACGTGCTGGTCGAAGAAGCTGTGGAGTGCGCGGCGCTCGGCGTATGCGAGGGCGGCGAGGTAGGCGGCGGTATCGTTGTGAGCGCTGGTGGGGTTGATCTGCATCGGAGCCTCCTGTCGTCTTGAATGACAGGGGAATGGCCGTCGTTGAGGGAGACGCCGGGTCAGGAACGGAGGCGAAGCCGGAGCCGCGAAGCGGGGAGCGGGGGTGCCGATTTTGTCGTGGTCGGAGTGGAGCGAAGCGGAGCGCAGGCCTCGGCAAAATTGGGGGCACCGCTCATTCTTGACGCGGCGTCTCCCTCAACGACACACTGGGAAGTCTGTGAGAGATTTCATCCTCTGATCCGGGCGCGACGGCGGGCGTGAGCACCCTCGACCCCGGCGCTCGATTTGACACGCGGGAATGGTCCGGCCACGTGCGGCGGGACCGCGAGATCTGATCGATCTTGGGGCCGCCGCGCGGGCGCGCCCAACCATCATTGACCGGGAGGTGGAAACAGCCGGCGAGCAGTCGCGGGTTGGTTCGCCGATATGCCTATGTTAGTCCGCAGGGGCGCTGCAGAGCGGCAGCGCCGGGACTGGTAATCCCGTCGAGAACGGCAACTCGGTGTGGTCTCACGCCGGGGTGCCTGCGCATATGTCCAGGTGCCCCGGCACTAAAAGCGTAGGCGCATGTCTCGACGTGTTACCAGCCCCGGCTCCCGCGCCCAGCGCGCGGGAGTTCGTTGGACGGGGCGCTCCGACGCGACCGCTGGGATCAGGTGCGCCCGGGCAATCGAAATGGACGATCTCGACACGGACCCGACGCTCCAGAAAGCGATGGCGCTCGCGCTGATGCGGCAGGCGCTGGAGTGGCTGGAAGCGGCGGACGAGGACAAGGCTGCCGCGCACCTCCGCGACGCCGTGGATACATTGCTGAAGCGGGCTCCGCGGATGGATCGTGCGGCCGCATCCTGACGCGCGTGAGAGGCCTGGCTTTCGGAGCCGCTGAGGGCGCGCCAGCGAGCTGGCGCGCCCCGCCTGCGACCGGTTCCGGTGGAGGCTAGGCCCATTCCAGCCGGCAGGATTCGTCGGTGGCGGCCGCCGCGACAAGGCGCTCGAGCCGTTCGATATAGTGGGAGATGCCCTGCTCGGCCGCGTGCCGTCGGAAGGCCGCGCTGGCGAGGCGTTCCCGGACGGTCTCGATCGCGGTTTCGCCCACGCTTTCGGTTCCGAGGCCGAGGCTCTGCAGCAGCGCGAATGCGTTGCTCGAGGCGAGGTCGAGTTCGAGCCCCATGTCGGTGGTGAGTGCCACGGTCAGGTTGATCGTGCCGGCCGCCTCGTCGCGAAAGACGCTGACGCGCCGCCCGCGAAACTGTGCCTCCTCGACCACGGTGATGACGTCCGTGGCATAGTCGAAGAGGCGGGCGATCGACGCCAGTGAGAGCGGGCAGACGCGAGCCTCGAAGCGGTAGGACAGAAATGCGTCCTCGGGAGCGTCCGGGTCGAGCAGCACGGTGCCGATCCGCTCGCCCTCGGCGCGCAGGAAGGTGCGAAAGGCGGCGAGCTGGCGCGCGGTAATGACCGCCAGCGGGCGGGCCTCGTCGTCAGCGGCGGTGGCGATGCGAAACGTGATGGACATCTCGTCCTCCCCTGTTGAACGCTCCCATCCAATCCCTCTCCCCTTGGCCGCCTCGCGGGACTGCAGGTCGGCGGCGCGTCGGCGCCGGCTCCTCGCGGCGCGAGGGGGCTCGATGCCCCCGAGCGCCGCCCGTGACGCAGCAAAAGGAGGAGAGGCCCCGGCCGTAGCCGGAGCCTCTCCGCCAGGGCCTCACGCCCGCCGTGCGGTGCGCTGGTGGGCGAGCCGAACGATGTGCAGCGGCACGCCTGCCTGGCGCAGCTTCTGGGCGAGGTTCTGCTGGATGCCTGAGCCCTCGCAGATGACCGCCTCGACCGGCTTCAGGCCGAGGATGCGGTCGTTCCGGACGAAGGCCGCGCGGTTGCCCTGGCTGCGGTCGAGACGGAACTGGATGACCTTGACGCCGCGCGATGCCGCCCAGGCGTGTGCCACCGCATCGCAGCCCTTGGCCTGCGCCGTCGTCGCGAGGATCAGCTCGGGGATGCGGGCCTTGATGCTGTCGAGGCCGTTCCACAGGAGGTCGGCATCCTCCCAGACCTGCCCGCCCGAGAAGGCGACCACGGGACCCTCTGGTGCGAACTGCTCGCGGCGTTCCCGCGCGCGCGAGGCGAGATAGTCACGGGCGTCGATCATCGAGGCGTTGAGGGCGCTGGAGACCCTGCTGCCGCGGACCGGCGAGAAGGGCTTGCCGGTCTCGACGCGGTACACCTCGGCGGCGTGATCGCGCATGCATTCCATTGCCTCGCGGCACCCCTGGAGGGTCTGGCAGAGCAGCTGCGTGTCCTCCAGTTCGGTCGCGTAGATCTCGGACGGATCGTAGTTGCGGGCGAGTTCGCCGAGCTTCTTGGCGGCATCGTCCTCGCGCCCTTCGATCCGCTTGGCAACGACGTGGAAGCTGTTGGCGAACCCCCAGGCGAGATCGTTCGCGAAGGGCTCCATGCGCGTGTCGCGAAGGACATCGAACATCGTCTGCATCATCATGTCGACGGCGGCCCGGACCTGCTCGGGATCGGGCATGTCGAGTGCCTCCGGCGCGTCGACGATGCTGAGCTTCGCCATCTCGTTCGGCTCGATGAAAGCGCCGTCGTAGGTCTGTGTCAGCTCCTCGTTCTCTCGGCTTGCCGCGATGTGGCTGGCGAGGTCGGCGAAGTTGGTGAAAGTGGTCTGCATGATAGCCTCCGTTGGATCTCATCCACTCGATGAGGCTTCTCCTTCGACGTGCGGCGGTCGGGTCGGTCAGGGACGTTAACCGGGAAGCCGGCGCAGCCGGACCCCGGTTAGCGCCGCGCCAGCGGGGAGCGGGGGAGCCGATTTTCTCGGGCGCGGAACGGACGCGCAGCGGGCGTTGCGGGCTCGTGAAAATTGGGGGGACCGCTCATCCTTGACGGGCTCGAATCCCCGCACGTCATATCTAGGAAGTCAGAGAGAGAGATTTTTGGTCACCACGGTGCAGCCAGGCCCCCCGCAAGGTGATCGTCACCCGAAGGGCGGAGACCCGCGCATCGCGGGGCTCCGGGAGCCGGAGGCGAGTAGAGCGCCGGTCCCGGCCTGAGCAGCGCGAAAGGCCGGGATGCGCCGCCCTCCAGCGGATGCTCTGGTGCGGCGATTGCCGGTCGCGCGGAGGGGGACGATCTGACAGGATCGCGCGCATGAAGGATCCGTTTGGCTTTCCCGAGAGCAGCGTCGAGCGCCTCCTGCGCGAGGAGCGCGATCGCACCCGGCGCTACCGCGAGCTGCTCGGCGGCGGCACCGCCGCCCAGGTTATCCTAGAGGCGACCGACGTGCGAAAGCGGCTGGCTCTGGACTTCGGCGCTCCCTATCGCGGCGTCCTCGATATGCTCGAGCGGGATCGTCGGCACCAGCGCGATTTCCGGCAGCTCACCAGCAGTGCCTGGGCGCTGTCGATCTCTGAAACCGCGCGCAGCATCGTCGACCGGAACGCAGGGTTGCTCGACGACCAGCGTCGCCTCTCGAGCAGCCTGCTCGACACCGTGAAGACCTTCGATCTGAACCGGTCGACGATGGCGAGCGCGATCGCCGCCGCGGCGACCGGCGGGACCTACCGCCGGATGATCGAGGACGCGCTGCCGCGCCTGTCGGCATTTGGGGCCATTGCCGAGCAGATGCGGCTGCTCGATGCGATGACGCTTCGCGCGAGCGAAGGCGTGGTCCAGTCGGCGACGGCGCTCGCGGCCGAGATGGTGCTTGAGACGCAGCGGATCGCCGAAGCGATCCTTGCGGCGTCGACGGACGAGGAAAGCGCCGAGCTGCAGGGCCGGCTGATCGACCTCATCGTCGGGTTCGTGCAGCAGCTCGGTCCGCGGACGATCGCCGAGCTGCACGAGATGGGCCTGTTCCAATGGTCCGGCTGGCTGGCCGGTATTCTCGGCCTGTTGCTGGCGATCGCCGCCCTCCATCCTGATCAGTCGCCCGAGGAGAAAGCGGCGTTCGCCGCGTTGAACCAGAAGGTGGAGGCGCTTCAACAGGAGACCCGTCGCTATCACGAGGCCGAGGCGCGCGCGGACGAAGCCTATGTCGCGGACCTTCCAAGGGCCGAGCTGAGCCGGGATGCGACGTTTCGGCGCGAACCGCGGCGCGAGGGCGCCGTGGTGCTGAAGGCGCCCGACGGAATGGCGCTGGCGATCGAGAGGCGGCAGGGGCGCTGGCGCCTGGTGGTGTATCGCGATCCGCTCACCGGCCAGCTTGCCCGAGCGTGGGTCCATGCGAGCGCGGTGTCGCCGCTCGCGCCGCCCGTTGACGCTGACGCGCGGTAGCGGGGCTCGACCGATCCGGACGGCGCCGGAGCGCCGCCCGGGCATTCGCTCAGAAGAAGTCGAGCTTGTCCGCGATGATCTCGCAACCATAGCGGGTGATGCCGTCGCGGTCTTCCCAGCTCGAATAGTGCAGCCGGCCCGTCACTGCGACGACATTGCCCTTCTCGCGCGACGCGGCCGCCTTGCCAAGGCCGTTGAAGCAGGTGACCTTGTGGAACTCGGTTTCCTTGGCGGTATAGCCGGTCGCCTCGTCGACATAGGTCTTCCCGTCCCTGAGCTTCACGCGGTCGGTCGCGACGATGAGGGTCGTGACGCTGCCGCGGGTGTCGGGATCCTTGGCGACCCGGCCGGCGATGTTGACGTTGTTCATGGCGATGCTCCTTGTTGGGTCCAGCGGCCTTTCCGCCGGTGCCACCGGGGAGCGGCGTGCAGGCCCGCTCCGCACCGGAGCGCGAGCGGAGGGGAACTCCTGAAGGGAGCTGGCGCGGGCAGCCGCGAGAGCGGCAACACGGGCGACCGGCAGGGGTTGCGGGGCCGGCCTGTCACGCCGCAGGTGGCAGGAACAGGCGGAGGAAGGCCGCGGCGCCCTGGGACGCGGCGCCCCTGCAACGACCAACCGCCGGCCGGCGGCTCAGACCGGGGTCGGCAGGCTCCCGCCCCGGTCGATGACGCGGAGGTGCAGATGGGGGACTGGCTGGCGCACTCCGAGCGAGACGGCCGCCGTACGCGGACCGTGGGTCTCGATCGAATGGCGGACGAGACGGCGGCGCTCGGCGTTGGTCAGTGCGTCCCACCAGGCTGGGCTCAGATAGCTGTTCTCGAGATATTCGAGACCAAGGCGGACCGCGGCGGCGGCGTGGTCATCGTCCCCGAGGTCCTGGTAGGACCGCACGAAGCGCTCCGCCGGGCCCTCGGGCCCGCCGGTCCACCCGAAGACGATGACCGACTGGCCGCCATAGGATGTGATGTTGAGCGTGACCTGTTCGAACGTACCCGTGCCATGGGCAAGTCGTTGGAGCGGGCGACCGGTCAGATCATTGTCGGGCAGGAACGCGCCGCAGCAGACCAGTGGCAGGAGCCCGTTGAAGCGTGTCCAGGCATAGGAGAAGCCGTTCGCGTCCCGGGCTCGGACCCGCGCGTCATAGGCCGCCTTCCGGGCGCGCGTGCCGGCCTCGCCCGCGAGAGCGCCGTGATGGAAATTGCGCGCCATGTTTTGGGCGAGTTCCTGGTCCTCGACGGGCAGGCCCTCGTCCAACCGTGCGAAGAGCGGCGCTACGGCAAGCATGGCGCGCTTGAAGAAGGCTTCGAACGACACCGCGCGATAGGCGAAGAGCAGCGCCTCCCAGGCGCCGATCGCGCAGTCCTTGTCCTCGATCGGCTTGAAGAGATCGTTGTCGTGGGTCGAGCAGAAGCCCGGGAAGACCGAAGCGTCGCCGATGCCCACCAGCCGCGGGTCGAGGCGGCCACCATTCTTCTCGAGCCCGCCCATCGTCGCGATGAGAGAATAGACCTTCCCAGCGCGCGAGATCGCCCGCAGCCCGCCTTCCTTCTGGACAGTGTGGGCGCCGATGATCTCGGCGCCACATGGCTCGCCGGCCTCGCCGGCATAGGAGCAGTAGCGTCGGCGCAGCTCCTTGCGGAACGCCTCGGCAACATGGTGGTGGTTGAATTGCGGCAGCCGCTCACGCCCGTCGTGACACGCCTTGAACTTCCTGCCCGATCCGCACCAGCACGGGTCGTTGCGGCCGATCTTCGGCGGGCGGTGGACGCGGGGCGGCCGGTTCAGGGGCATGAACAGCGAGGGGTGCGCAGCGGGAGGCGGTTGGATCGGCATGTCTTGGAGGTTGAGCGGAACAGGGTTGGACGGCGTGCCGGGCAGACGGAGAGGACCGGCGACTTTGGGGAGCTATCGTCACTCGGTGCGAACGCCTCAATGGACGTCGCTCAGCCAATTCTCCACCTTGAGGGCCCGGACGCGGGAGAACTCGCCGATGTTGGCGGTCACCAATGTGGCGCCGAGCGCATAGGCATGAGCCGCGATGAAGAGGTCGTTGGGCCCGATGGGTTTGCCCGCGCTCTCCAGCTCGGCTCGGATACCGCCATATTCAGTGTCCGCCGGGACATCGAGCGCAAGCACGGACACGCTGCCGAGGATCGCCTCCATTTGGGCCAGGAGCCTGGGGGACCCCTTCTTCGCGCAGCCGTAGCGCAGCTCGGCCGCGGTGATGATGCTGACGCAAATCGCATCGGCACCGACTTGCGCGATCCGGGTGGCTACGGCGCCGTGCGGGTTTCGCGCGAGTTCCGACACGATGTTGGTATCGAGCATGTAGAGCTGGGTCACAATTCGATGGCCTTGGCCGGAAGCAAGGTGCTGTCGATGTCCGGGAATTCATCCTCGGGGCCAAGGGGTTCGAGGCTCGCAAGGACCTCAACGATGTTTCGGCGGCGGATCGGCTCGATGACCAGTCGATCTCCCTCCCGGTGGATCATGACCCGATCTCCAGGCAGCTCGAAATCGGCCGGGATGCGCACTGCCTGGCTCTTGTTGTTGCGGAACAGCTTCGCTTCTCTGGTGACCGTTGCTTCATGATCGGGCGTCACGGCAGACTCCTTTGCATATACATAGGCATATACATCACTGGGTGGGTTTGTTCAATGATGTGTTGCCGACGGGAAGAGAACGTGGTCGCACGCTGGCAAAAAAAGGGCCCGCTTCGCGGTGATGCGAAGCAGGCCCTGTCGTGGCGTCGGCGCGCAGAGGAGCTGCGCGCCAATCGGTTGGCGGCGATCAGTCCGCCATCTCGGGCGTGCGGCGCCGGCGGCCGCCCGGCGCGGGCTCGCTGCCGCCGAACGCGCCTTCGGCCGAGGACTCACCCAGACCGTCGGTTCCCACGGGTGCGGCCGGCTGCTCGGTCCCCGGCAGCGGCGGCAGGCCGTCGTCGGTTGCGACCGTGTCGGTGGGCGCCTCGCGGCGGCGGGTGGGGCGCGACCAGACGATGTTGTAGGAGCCGTCCTCCTGGCGGAACGCCGAGATGTAGAGCGGCTTGTCGAGGCTCGGATCCTCGATCTTGCCGTTGAGGAAGGTCTCGCCGGTCGAGTTGGAGGCGAGCTCGAAGAGCGCGCCGACTTGCACCCACTGGCGGGCGGCAGACAGTGCGAGGATTTCGAACTTGGGCGCGCGCGGGTTGGTCGACTGGACCGTCCGAAGCGCGATCACGATCGCGACGGTGAGCGTCGAGATCTTGCCGGTGTAGGTGCCGCTGGCGTTCTGGGTGATGGTGCCGATGTTCATGGGAAGTCTCCTGAGATTGAGCGCTCGAACCCCTTGTCCGAACACTCTCTCTCACCCACTCAGCTCCTCGGCCGTTCGGCCGAGTAAGGCGCGTCAGCGCCGCTCCGACGAGCGCCTCTTCGGCGCCGTCGGGATCGTCCCGCAGGTGCCTGGGCCCGGAACCTCAGGCCTCGACTGCGCCAGCGTCTGCGGGTTGCTGCTTGCGCCGCCGCGGCGTCTTGGCGCTGGCCTGGGCGGGGGGCGTGTCCTCGGCCTTGGCGGGGCGGGCGCGGGGCTTCGGTTGCGGAGCGGGCGCGGCGTCACCTGATGGCGGTGCTGCCTCGGCGGGCGCTGTGGGCTCCTGCCGCTTGCGACCCAGACCGAGACGCTTGGCTACCTCGCGCCGGTGCGCCGAGTAACCGGGCGCCACCATCGGATAGTCGGACTTGAGACCATAGCGGACGCGGTATTCAGCAGGGGTCAGGCCGCGGCTGCTGAGATGTCGCTTCAGCGACTTGTAGGGCTTGCCGTCGATCATCGAAAGAATGTGATCAGGCGAGGCGAGGCTCTTGCGCACGGAGACGGCCGGCGTGAACTCGGGCTCGGCCGCCGGTGTCTCTTCGGCGGGTGTTTCGGGTTCCTTGGCGATGCCGGTGATCGCAGCGTGAGTCTTGGCGATGAAGTCCGGCACGTCTTCGGGTCGGATATTGTTGTGCGCCACGTAGCTTGCGACGACTTCGATCGTCATCGCGACCAGGTTGTTCTCTTCCGGCAACCGCACCTCCCACGAAAGGATACGCCCTGGCGATCTTCGCCCGACGACTTCCCGTTATGGCGCGCGATGGATATCGCGCAAGGTTTGGCGCCCCTCCGGGGGGGGTGTCTGTGGCGGCCTCGGTCCGAAAATTCGGGTACCGGCGCCCGGTCAGGTCGCCGAAGTCGAGACCGGCTTGCGCCAGAGCGCGATGATGTCCTGCATCTCCTCGGCGAAGCCGAGGGCATCGATGTAGATAGCGCCGGGGCGTTGTCCGAGATAGCCGACGATGGTCGCAATATCGTTGGCCACAGCGACATCCAGCCCGAACAGGTCGGCGATCTCGAAATGGCCGAGTTCCGGCCCGTTCCACCACGCCATCAGGAAGTTCGCGACCCGGCGCGACTGGCCGGTATCGCTCATCGCGATCGGTATCAGCCGGGTCAGCGCGGCCAGCATCGCGTCGTGATCGGTGGGTATCGAAGTCATCGGCATCTCCGGCGACGATGCTATACGTCTGTGTCGATCGCGCAATCGCGACGTTCGGATCAAAGGCGCAGGGGCTCCGGCATCGCCAGCCATTCGGGCTGGTCGTGCGCGAGAGGCACGTTATGGTTCGCGGCCTCGGCCTCGCTGAAGACCCGCGCGCGCGACAATCGGTCAAAGCCGGTATCGTCGTTCCAGAAGCTGAGCCCGTGCTGCGGATCGCGGATCGCGAGGACGAATCCGTCGGCGCCTTCATCCCGTGCCCGGGCAATTGCACGGTCGAGCAATTGGGTCGTGTGGCCATAGCTGATGCCGTGTTCGCTGATGACGACATAGCCGCCGCCGAACTCCCCGATCCGCAGCCTGTCGCAATCCGACGCCCATTCGAACCCGAAGGGCAGCGCCGAGCGCGCGCAATGTTGGATCAGCCTGGCCGCGACATCGATTCCGAACTGCTCGCCCGAGAACGTCACGAGCACCCGGCCGAGCTGGTCGGCCTCGCTGAACGCGACATCGAAATCGAGATAGGGATATTGCGGATCCTCGAAGAGGTCGAGCAATCCCCCAAACGGGTCCTCGTCGCTGCGCGGGAACAGGGCGGCGAAGTCCGGGCCAAGGCTGGTATAATGCGCTTCGCGAACGTCGATCCCGGCCTCGGTGTCGTCGATCAGTTCCACCGTGGCGATGACCCGGCGGAGCATGTCGGCCTCGGCGACGGTGACGGTCAGGTCGAACGCCGCCTTGGTGTAGCTATTGGACATGGTGCGCTCCGTCAGTCGAGGTGAGCGCGGGAGCGGCATCCGCAACGACGAGCGCCGGCGCTACGAATTCCGCTGCATCGAAATGAGCGAAGATCGCATCGAGCGAGCCAAGCGCCGCGATGGTGCTGCGGCTGATAACAACCTCGTCGTCCTCGGTGACAGCATAGGACACCGCCTTGCCGTCGCCGATGGCGACGACGCGCTCGGGTCCCCACTGCCCGGAATAGCCCCCGCACCAGCGTACGAAGGGGACGCGATGCATCACGCACCAGTCCTCGATCTCCTCGAAGCGACCGCCTGCGACTTCGTGCGCAAACAGGCGAAGCGGCTCGCCGTCGACGCGATGTTCCGGCTCGAACGGATCGCCGTCCCACTCGACGGCAAGGCGCTCGGCGGCGATGAGCTCGGCAAGTTCTGCGAAGGCGGGAGCGTCAAGCGCGCCGCCGATGACGATGGAGGCGGATACCCGGTCGGCCATGATGGTCTCCTCTGGTTGGGCGCGGCGCAGCGCGCACGTTCGGCCACCGCGCGGTGATCGCGGGATCGGTGATGATCGAGCCTTGGAAAGGATCGTGGCGGCAGCGGCTCGGCCGCGCCGGCACCTGTCTGATTGCAGCTTCAGTGAGTCGAGCCGAACAGGTAGCGCTTGGCGGCGACTTGCTGGCTGCCATCCTCGACGCCGATGGACGACTGCATATCGGCAGTGAGCTGCCGGCGGAGATCGGGAGGAATGATGGCATGAGGCGCGACAACGGCGATCGCGGCCTCGGCGGAGAGGAGTTCGCCCGGCTCCGTGCCGATCCAGACGAGGGGCTCGCCTTCGGCGGGCTCGTCTTCGGTGCGAAAGAAGACTTGCGCGAAGAAGGTCTGAAGCGGCCGGTCCCATCCGACCGTCGCGCGGACGACGTCTGGGCTGTCCGGCTTGGCCTGAAGGTCGTGACGGCTCATTCCATCGTCCTCCGGATGCGATGCTGGACATGGCGCGCCGCGCCTTCGGCGCTGCTGATCGCCTTGCCGGCGGCCGAAGCAGCCTGACGCGCTCCGGCCTGGCGAAGCAAGGTACGGGCTTCGCGCAGCCGCTCAACGGCTACCGCAATGGCGTGCCCGTCAGCGGGCGTGGCGGAGGCGATCCGTCGCATGGGCTTCTCCCTTGGATGGACGATGGATGCGGAAAGGCGCGTCTGCGGCGGGCCCCAAGGTCATTCGCAGGGTAGGTCCGCTTGCATTCACGCGCCTACTGCCCGACCCGCTTCCCCTTCACTTTTCCCAGGTTCAGTCGTCCTCGGGCAGCATGATCGTCATGACTCGCGTGGTGACGTGCGGATCGCCAGGGTCTTCCGATCCCCATCCCAGCGCGCGGTCGTAATAGTCGATCGCGAAACGGACGGCGTGGCCACGGACGGTGAACTCCCCGCGAGAGCGTTCCGGGCCATCGTCGCGCGTGAATGCGTAACCTCGGATCGCTGCGAGCAGCTCGGCCTGGGCGGAGAGATCGCCGGCGAAGGCGGCGACGCAAGCCGCAGTGATGACGACGCGGGCAGTCGGATCGAGGCCGTGCCGGCAGCGGTCGTTGAGTTCGGCGATGCGGGATAGCTGATCGGTCATGCAGCCTCCATCAGGCCGGCGTTGAAGGTCTCGATCCAGGCTTCCATCGTCGGCCGCTGGGGAAGCGGCACGATGCTCGCTGCATCCTGGAACCGGATGAGATCGGTGGGTGCATCGCGGCGAATGGCTTCGATCTCGGCGGCCGGGAGCAGCCGCTCGGCGCAAATGAAGTCTGTGATCCTGCCGGGCTTCGTCCTGGTCGAACGCCGCCAGAGCCCCTCGACGGTGCGCAGCCGAGGCTCCGCGCGCGCCTCGATGAGCACGATCAGCCTGAGGCACCAGGATGGCAGCGCCCGTACTTCGTCCGGCTGGATTGCCCCGCAGAAGAAGCAGCTCGATTTGGGAGGGATCGGAAGACCGGCCTGCTCGATACGCGCGGCGCACCGGTCGCGGTTCCAGTTCCACTCACGCAGCGGATAGCGGCACTCGAACAGCGGATCGTTCAACGCGGACGCATGCGCGTAGCGACGCGTGTCGGCAGGCGAGGCATCGTAGCCGATCAGCCGAACGACCTTCTGGCCTCGCTGCCACGCGGCCTGGGCCGGCGCCCATTGCTTGAGGTAGGCGTCCTGCGGCGCGACCTTCCACTTGAGGCTGCATTAGGTCTGTATCGACCTGTCTTATTGGCTCCGCAAAGCCCGTATTTCCGCCATTCCTACTCCTCCTCCCCTTTCAAGACGCCCGATTAGGGCGTGACCGCCTTCAGGCAGCGGTAGGATCGGGCGCTTCGGCGTTGGTGCGGATGGGGACGGGCCGGCGTATCCGATCGAGTTCCTGCACAAGTTGCGCGTTACGGCGTTCGAGCCGCTCCGCGCGCTGCTCGGCTTCAACAGCGCGGTTCAGCAGGCTGGCATTATGTGTCGCGAGGGCGATGTTCTTGGCTATCGCGTCATGAAGAGTGGCGCGTGTGCTGTCGGCCTCGCCGGCGGCCGTTTCAGTGGTACCCTCACGTTGCGATTGAATGTCGCGCAGGGCGTCGAGAACGTCGCTATGGTGCGTATAGATGATGTTGCGGCCGACCCCGGCTGCTCGTGCGAGACCGGCGACCGTTGGCGCGGCGGACGGGTCTTTGGCGAGGAGGGCAAGGGCTTCGCGCAGGCGTGCATTGGTGTTCGCCCGGCGACGGGCCTGCGGGGTGGATGGGTCAGATTCAGACGTCACCAGCATTTCCTTCGTCGAGCCGGTCAAGGATACGGTGGGATTCCTGGATGCGGGCTTCGGCAAGTGCTCGGCTCTCGTGATCGAGGTCATCGCGCTGGATCAATGCGGTGTTCCGTTCAAGGCGCGCTTCCCAGACCGGCCTATGCCGGTCAGTCACGGCGAAGTTGGCGCAAGTCGAGCAGGTGCTTTGTGTGCGAAGCACCGGGTTCGGCTCGCGCTCGCCGCCGAGGCAAGCGGAGGTCTCCCGGCGGTAGAGGCAGTAGCCCCAGTCGCACACGCCGAGGCGCATATCCGTTTCGGCGAGGATCTCGGTGATATAGCCATCGACGTCGCCCGACCGAGTGCGCCCGCGGAACGGCGATCGCTCGGACAGCATGACGCCCGCCTTCCCGGCGACGTTCGGCGCCAGGAGCAGGTCTTCCAGCGCCTTGCGGGTTTCTTCGGCGGCCTGGTCGTCGATCAGCTCGGCAAGTTCGAAGTCTGTGCCCACATAGGCCCGGTCGGTCATCGCGCGATGGACATGGCCGAGATGGCGTTGCAGCGCCGTCAGGCCGGTGCGGTCGCGCCGCCCGATGAACCGCGAGAACGTCTTGCGACCCTGATAGGTGGTCAGGTGCCAGGTGCCGCCTTGGTGTTCCGGCAAGGCAAGGAACGGCGCAAGTCGTTCGTTCAAGCGGATATTGACCATAGGTGATCGCAGTCGAGCGACGGGCATCATCGTCGGAAGCGGCGAGCGTCCCCGGCCGAGCTGGTGGAGCCAGAGGTTCCTCTTCCCGCTAAGTTCGCGAAGCGGAGCGGAGAGACGTTCGAGGATGTGGATCGCCCGCTGGACCGGCTCGGGCGCGAGCCAGCGATGGATGTCCCCATGTTCCGTCAGCGACGTCTTCGTGATCGTGCCGACCAGATAGACGTGTTCCTCGCCGTCTCCATCGGCCGCGCGCCGTTCGAGGCAACCCTCCTCAAGCCTGAGTATTTCGGAGGCTCTCGCGCCAACAAGATAGGCGATGACGACGAAGCAGGCGTCGCCAAGGCGATCGAGCATGAACGTCAGGCGGCGCAGCGGCCATTCCGGATTCGGATACATGTCCGCGTAGGGGCATGGCTCAGACAACATGGCGCGTCTGATATGCCAGTGGAGCCTTCGCCCCTGATGCTGTGGTCGGAACTGCTCATACAAATCTTCGAGACGGTCGCGCAGCGCGAGTATCTGTTCCGCTGGGTCACCGAGCAGTTCCATAGCGCCGCTGATGAGAGGCACAGCGATCTCGTCGGGCGTATAGGGATGGCCGCCATAAGGTTTCCAGTGCCGCTTCTCGACCGAACCGGCGCGAGGCGGCGCCATCAGCGGCGCGTCGTCCAGCTTGTCGCGCTGCATGTGGAATGTGCGGATCGTGCCGAGATAGCCTTCGGCGGTGCTGAGGGAGAGCCGTGAAGCGTTCCTGCCGGGACGAGCGCGCAACATGGCCACGAACCGGTCGACGGCGTCTTGATCGAGATCCTTGAAGCATCGGACGTTCTCGACTGCCATCCATCGAACGAGGAAGCGGATGTGGCTGAAGTGGCCATCGACCGTTTCCTTGCGAAGTGGCATCCGCCCTTCGGGCGGATCGGCTTGCAGCGAGAGCAGGAACAGTTCGGCGGCGTGCCGGAGCGGCGTCCAATGATCATCCCCGAACCGGCTCCCGTCCGGCATTTCGAAGCCCCAGTTGAACGTCGTGGCGGCGGGGACGCCTTCGTTTCCGAGCAATGGCGCCGGAAGTTGGGTAAGCGTGGATGTCGGGACGGAGGCCATGAGGCTATTCCAGGTCCGGCAGCGGCGGCAAGGCGGGTATGAGCCGTTCCGCGTCCGGCATCATTTCGGGCGGGAACGCCGGCAGCAGGTCTTGTGTCAGCACCCGAAGGCTGGGCGCATAAAAGAGGCTGAACCGGATCGGGTCGATGCGTTCCCGCGCCGCTTGAAGATGCCTGGTGGCCTGGACGATGCGCGCCAGATGATCCGGGTCGATCGGGACGATCAGGCCCGGACAGGCGAGGCAGCCTCCCAGTTTCGGGCACATGCGGCCAGGCCGCGCCTGCCCGCCGTCGACCGGTCGAAGGCAGTCGTGGCCGAACAGCGCCGTTACCCGGACGCTGGTATGCGGCCCTTGATGTTGCGAGTCTTGGCAGGGCGTCTCGCCGGTTACCCATGTGATCATCAGCGACTGGAGCCGAGCGATCGTATCGCGTTCGAGACGGCGGACCGCCTCGCCATCGACATAGATATCCGTGGTGACGATGCTGGCATGGTTGAGCACGGCCTTGGCCGCCATAATATCGCCCTGGGACGCTGTGTAATGGGTGCTTGCCATGCTGCTGCGGAACAGCTTGGGCGAGAAGTCTGGAAGCAGGGCACGGGACTTGCCGGGATGGGTTTCGTTCCAGGACGCGATCGCGCCATTATGCCGCTCGTAGAAGCGCAACATTGCCGATCGCAACGTGGCCTGCACGATATGTCCGGCGTGGTGCTCGCGCTCGAGGCGTCCTGTCGTCATGAGGAAGCGGTGGAGGAACAGCCGGTCGCGTTTGGACGGCTCCACATGCGGCAATAGGGGTGCCGTCATCGCAAGGAGCTTTTCGATCAGGCGCGGCGCCGCATAGGGTCGGCGATTGTCGAACGAGCGCCGTTGCATGCGCTTCACCTTACCACCGGCGCGGGGTTTTACCCACTCGACCATGACGCGATGCCGCTCGAGCGGATGCGGCACGAGGCAGTCCCGCTTGATCTGGCGCAGCGGACCGGCATTGGCCGCCGTCTGGATCAGCAGCACCATATAGAACGCAACCAGCGTGTCGGTCGTGAGGTGGAGATAACCCTCAAGCTCGCGGAACCCGCCTACCTCGGCGATCCTCTGCCGATCGGGCTTGTTAAGGTCCAAGCCTCGGTCGGTCGGCAGGATGCCGTGGCCAAGGCGGTGGAGCTTCCAGATCCAGCGATCCCGTTCGGCGGTCCGGCCGCCATGAAGCAGCACATTCGGAAGACCAACAATAGCTTGCCCGTGCTGGAACTTGTCCCAGGCAGTGTCGATGTCGGCATAGCACACTGCCAGCAGCGCGCGCATTGCGCCGGGTGTCAGTCGGTCCTGCGGTAGCCGCTGGACGCCGGCGAGCGGGATCGGATTGTTGGGAACGGCAAAGCCCGATGCGAACAAGCCTGGATTGTCCGCGATCGCGCGCTTGAGCACCGGCCGGATCATACCAAGCTGACCGGATTGTGAGCGGACGCCACGCCTGCGCCCGTTGGTAGGCATCGCCAGCCAGGTGATGAACCGGCGGATCGTTGCCGTGTCGAGGTCTCCCGCGCGCCTGACACGCGCGTCCTCGCGCAGGAACCTCCCGAACACGCGCAGCGCGAACCAGCGCGCCGTGCGGGTCGCAGCGCTGGTTGCTACATCATGATCGCGGAAGGCCCGGGCGATGGCGGCGCCGATATCATCCGGCATTCCGAACAGCGCCGGGTCGAAGCGTTGGATGATCTTGCCCCATTCATCGCGGAACTGGATTTCGGCGATCCCTGCGGGGTGGTCCGCTGGTGCCGGATCGAGTTTCAGCGTCCGATCGAGGCGGCCCCTAGCCATCGGCGGGGATCAGCTCACCATAAAGATAGGCGAGGCTTTCGCTCAGGTCGCGTTCGTGCAGTTCGAGACAGCGCAGATAGATTGCCGTCGTCGTGATCGAGGCGTGGCCGAGCAGCACCTGCACGACCTTGAGCGGGTTGAGATCGGGATTGGTGCGGGCTTGGATCTGAAGGCGGGCCAGCATCGCCATCGCGAAGGTGTGCCGCAGCCAGTGCAGCGTGCCCCGAAGTCCCGCGGCCGCAAACGCTTCCGCGAGCTGTGCCGTCAGGAGTTTCCGCGTGATGGCGCGGCCATGCTCGTTCAGCAGGAGATTGGACGGCGCGCGATAGCCTCGGTCAGAACGGCGGATACGGCGGACGATCCGGGCGCGATCCTCGCCCACATACCAGTGCGTATGATCGAGCAGCCGAAGCGGCGGATAGACTGTCCTTGGCCGGTCTCCTTTGGTGATATGGAGCGGCACGCCGACAAGTGGATCGCTGTCGTGGTCAAGTGGCCAGCTATCCGTGATCTGGTCGACGGCGAGCGCGCAAAGCTCCTTGCGGCGCAGCCCCGCCCCAAGCGCCCATTGCGCGGCAAGTCGAGCAGTAGGCCTGAGATGCGCGAACAGCCGAGACAGTTCGTCGGCGCGCAACGGTCGCGGAAGCTTCTCGGGAAGCGAGACGATCAGCTCGTTGACCTGGCGCCGTTGTAGTCCGGGACGATAGGCGCCGTCCAACATCAGCGTCATCTTCTCGGTCAACCGGAACGGGCAATGGTCGATCAGCTTTCGATCTAGGGCCCAGCTATAAAAGCGGCAGACGGTCGAGACACGCGCATTGATCGTGGTCCGGGCGTAGGGCCGCCCGGTATGCGTGCTGGGATTCTCCAGCATCCGGTTGCGATAAGCGGCGATGACACGTTCGTCGGCTTCGCGCCATTCGATCCCTGATTGTTCGAGCGAGTCGAACCAGTCGTGGAGATGCTCGCCGTAGGTCCGCACGGTGTCATTGGCCTGGGCGCGACCGCTTAGCTCTGAGTGCCCCATGAGCCAGAGGAACGCCGGCTCGATGATCGCCATGTCGGCGTCAAACAGGATCGGGAAGCCGGCGGGAATGCCTGGCTCACCCGCCAAAGCCCGAATGATCGATACCATGCTGTCGGAATCCCCTCGCGCTGAGATTCCGGCGAACAATAGCGCTATTTGGGAGCCGGCAGGCAAACGGTTCGGCGGATCGGTGTCTTTCCGGGATGCATCGCCGCCCGCCGTCGGCGCGGATCACATGTAGAAGCTGTAACTGACCTGTGGTTTCTCGCTGACGCTCACATATTTCATGATGTCGCCGATCTTCTTCGCGCATTCGAGCGTGATCGGGAGGCGCCCGTCCATCTGGGTGTTGTTCCAGTTCATCTTCGTCAGACCGAGGATCTCGTCGCAGAGGCTTTCGAGCGAAGAGTCCTGTTCATATACGGTGATTTTCAGAGGGCTCGGCACATACTGCCCAGGATAGGTCTTGTAGAAGTCGACCGTCCCGCGGGTATATAGAACGCCCTCCGTCTCCGAGATCGTCAGCAGTGTCCCCCGCTTCGGCGGATACTTCTTGTCGCTGAACAAACGGACGTCAGTGTCCGTGATCGCGACGAAATCCTTCGAACGGATGCCCTTCTCCTCCAGCGCCCGCAGGAAGCCCTTGCGCTCGCCGTCGCGGAAACGGCTCGACTTGTGAATCACGATCCTGGCCGGCATGTGTTCCAATGCCCGGTCGTACTCATCAAGAGCGTCACGCAGGAGTTCGTAGGCCTGATCCTCGCTCAGATATGGATGACGGTTCTTCTTATCGATCGACACTGGGGTCCCGCGCAGGATGATCCCATGCCCGAACTCGTCAAAGACCTGTGCCAAGCTGGACGACACGGTCTCACCGTCACGGCTCTTGTAGAAACCAATACCGATGTAGCACGAGCGGAGCTTGGCTGTGTCCTCGACGAGCCGCCAAGGAATTGTTCGGTTGCCCTTGTAGTAAAGCGCCGTGCAGAAGTTCCATGCCTTCGTCGCTGGGTCCTGCTGTTCCCCGGCGAACTTGGTGATCAGGATGGTTTTCTCCCGCACCAGCTGAAGCGGCGTGCCGAGGTGCATGCACTTGGCTTTCAATATCCGCCGGAAATTATGCTCGAGCTCGCTCTCATCCTTCGCGTCGCCAGTGGCCGAGATGGTCACGGAATCAAACATCTCGTTCGGCAATACGCAGACGATGACGTCAACCGACCTGTTCTCCGCCAGGAAGCGGATCTGCTCATAGTAGAGCTCAACAGCCCTCTCTACCCGGTCGGCGCGGGAGGCAAGTTTCACGATTCCGGTGATATCCGACTTCTTTAGTGTCCGCGTATACTGGGGCGAGTTGATCAGCCGGGTTAGGAAGCCGTAGCTCTGGTTCACCCCGCCGAAGCCACGGAACAGGTTGAGAAGTTGCGATTCCTTCTTCCGTTCGATGCCGTCCCGGCACCTCTCGAGCCACTCGTCCAGCAGATCAATGCCCTCGCCTCGACCGACGACCCCGACCCTTAGTTCCGTCCTGCGCAGTTCATCGCGCTTGTCATACACGCCCATGTGCTCGATCCCCGTACGCGGGGCATATGTGGGTGCCGGTGCCGAACTCGAGCATCGGCTCCGCGAGAGTCGTCAGCCTCATGCCGCCATCCCTTCGTCGGTCGCATCGTCATCATAGTCGGCGATAGAGACGTCGCCTTCGTCAAGATCGTCATCGACCTCGTCGCCAACGTCGAATTCGAGGAGCGTCCCGAAGCTCAACGGCGCCTCGTCCAAGCCTTCCTCACTGCTGGTGTTGGAGAGGAAGTAGGCGACGAAACGAACCGCGTTCCTGACGCTGAGATTCAGTTCAAGCCGCTTCTGCTTCGAGAGCAACTTGTCGTGCCAGTTCGAGCGCTTGAAACCGTCATAGGAATAATACCAGCTCGGCACGATCTGCGAGAACCAGGTCCCGCCTAGATTTGAAAACGTCAGATCAAACGATAAGTGCTGGTGATGCGCGATCTTGTCAGGGTCCTTCTTCTGATACTTCACTACGTACACGGTGCGTGTCGCGCTGGCCTTGCCGACCCAGGCCTCCTTGCGAAGCTCCTGCCCATCCTCGCCGGGCACGAAGAAGAAGAAGCCGTCCTTTGGATGGGAGCGCACGTTGCGCGCCTTCAGCATCTGCCGCGTCTCGGCCCACATGAGTTGCTTGAGAATGTTCACGTTGTCCGGCTCGTCAGAGTCGGCCAGATCGGATATCTCCAGCCGTTCGATCGTGCCCTCGTCCACGATGCTGATCAGGCCGCTGGCCTCAATATCGGTGAATGAGAACAGCTTGTTGTTGTAACAAACCCATGCGTCCGTCGACACATCGTTCAGAAGGAGCGCCATCTTCACGACAGACCTTCGACTCTTTGCGTAGCCCTTGTAGTTCAGTTCCGCCTTGGCCTGCGCGATCACCGCCTTGTCGTCGATCGTCAGCTCCGCAACGTAGACTGCCTCGGGCAGCCGGATCTCCTGTAGGTTGGTTGTGATCGCAGTTGGCGCCTCAACCGTCTCCGATCTCATGCTGATGAAGGCATCCACCTCGCCGAGGATGTGCTTAAGCTCCGAGAGCACGCGCTCTTGCGCTGTCAGACGCAGTCCGGTCACCATGCGGAGGATGTCGCTAAGGTCGATGATGTGCTTTGCGCAGTTGAACGAGAAATCCTCCGTCAGCAGGGCATTTACGGCGCTCTGACTGTAGGATGCCTGCTTCTTGCCCAGCATGAGTACGTATAGCTCATCGAAGGTGTTATAATACGACCGGCTCATGAATTGCCCGATCGTGAACTTCACCTTCTCCAGCCCGATGGTAGAAGTGACTTGGAAAGCGACACGGTCATGGTCGTCGCCGAGGTCGATGCCGGGGAAGTTCTTCTGCTTCCGGTTGAGATTGATGAGGTGCGGCAGGTTGAAGACCGACTTCAGGATCGGGATGAATGCATCTTCGAGCGCGAGGTTGATGTCGGTCCGCCCCTGCGCGGTCGCCAGTTCTACCTGTACGACAATACGGCTCACTACGTCGCGGAGCTGATTCTCAACCTCAAGCTGCCTCATACCGCCGCGCTCCTCCCAAGATGGCCTCCATGGAGTATGGGAACGCACCAAGAACATTGCAAGCGGGCGATAGCTGATGACGGGCCTTTGAAGCCTGAAGAGCCTTCAACGCCCGCTCTCCGCTAAGCTCAGATGCCTCCGAGTGCTGAGCGGTGGGGAATAAACCGGGATCGCTGGGAGGCAGGCCACCTCATATGGAACGAAAGGTAACAAATCAGATGGGTGACCTCTGCAGATTTCAGCATGCGCCAGCACTTTGGCGGGGCGACTGTGCCCAAAAAGCCATCGCCTATTACAACTCAGAACAGGTATGTGTATGGGCATGGGCATGGGCATGGGTAGCGGGATCGAATCGACGCGCGCGCCTCTTTTTCAGAAGGCTCGTAACACACTGTTATTATTTAGAAAAAAATCATCCTTTTATAAGTCGATGTTGCGGAAGTATTAATTCTCTCCCCCTCGACGCGATCGGCCCAGAATGCGAATTATTTCCAAATAATCTCATCCATAATGGATGAATATTCCCACGAATATGTGATAAAATTAATTTATGCAATAAAATCTTATTTTGATTTCAATACATCCATTCGTAATTACCAAATTACGCCGATTTTACTTATGCGTGAAATGAACATCCCAATATTTACAGTGTGTTGGCAAATATTTATCCAAATTCATCGCGGTTGATGGCATGATGGACTCCTTCAAAATAGCGTGTATTATGGCGATGCATCGAAAGGAGTATCCCTATGTCGATCGATACCGAAGTTCGGGCGCCGGAAGCTAGCCCCGAAATCCGCACCGCCCTCCTGCGTGAACAGCCTCTGAATCCGGCGCTGCGCCGGCTGAAGGGTCGCGTTCTCGCCGAAGCGGAAGCAAGCGAAGTCATCACGAGCTACGACCGGATGCATCACCGGCACAATCGCTCCTAAGGACTTCCTCGCATGACCCCCGCCAGGATCACCTCGTTCCTGGTCAAGGTCGCGTCGCGTTGCAATCTCGATTGCGATTATTGCTACGTCTACCACCACGCCGACCAGAGCTGGCGCGCCATGCCGAAGCTCTTGTCGGCGGAGGACCGGTCTTGTTTCGCGACCCGACTAGGTGCCTATACCGCGCAAGCGGAGATCACGCACTGCGCGGTCGTATTCCACGGCGGCGAACCTTTGCTTGCTGGTGCGGATAAGCTGGCGGCGTTTGCCGCCCAAATCCGTGCCGCGACAACCGCGAAGGTTGATGTCGGGCTCCAGACCAACGGGCTGCTGCTTGACGATGCCGCGCTCGATCAACTTGAGGCAGCGGACATCGGTGTCTCGCTGAGCTTGGATGGGCCGCGCGCGGCACAAGACAAGCATCGAACGACGCGCAAGGGGCGCTCGAGCTTCGATAAGGTTCTCGCTGCGCTGGAGCGGCTCAAGAAGCGCCCCAGGCTATTTGCAGGCGTCATCGCCGTCATCGATACCGCGACCTCGCCGGAGGATCTCTTCGCCTTCTTCGACGCGCATCATCCGCCGAATCTCGATTTCCTGCTACCCGACGCCCACCATTTGCGCCTCCCGCCAGGCCGCGCGCTCGATCCCTCGCTCTATGAGCGCTGGCTGATCGGCGCATTCGATCTGTGGCTCGACCATTATCCGCATTTGCCGGTGCGAACCTTTGAAGCTTTGCTCGATGCCGTTTCCGGGCTGCCTTCCCGGACTGACGCATTTGGCTTCGGGGACGTCAGCCTTATCTCGATTGAGACCGACGGAAGCTATCACGATCTCGACGTGCTCAAGGTGACCCAGGACGGAGCGACCAGCCTTGGCGGTTCGGTACGGGATACGCCGATCGCAGACATAGCGACCTCGCCCCGGATCGCAGCGCATCGCGCGCTGCTCAGCAAAGCAGGACTATGCCGCGAGTGCCAAGCCTGTCCGATTGTCGAAATCTGCGGGGGCGGATCGCTCCCCCACCGCTTTGGCACCGACGGCTTCAATCATCCGACCGTTTATTGTCGTGAGATGCTCGCGCTGGTCGAACATGCGCGGGTCCGCCTCGCGGAACTGCTCTTGCCCTCGGATGATGCGCTGGATTCGGCCCTGCCCACTGGCACCGACCTAGCAGCGTTCGATCTCGCGGAGAGTGCCACGGCGATGATGGACGATCTCTGCGCCGGTGCGCGGTCAGCCGCGCGTGACGCGCTGCTGGGGACGGTCCGCGAGTTGCGTGCCACCCACCCCGAACTCGGTCCGGCGATCACGGCGTTCGATGCGCTGTCCGTTTCCGAGCAGGAAGAACTGGCGAGTGCTCCGGGCGCCATCGCGTGGCGGCACACACTCGACATTCAGACCGCCGCCTATGAAGTTCAGGCCGTCGACGGCGCAGCAATCCAAGCCGACGCATCCTATCTGCAGGACTTGCTTGCCCAGCCATCACGCGACGGTTCCGGCTTTCAGATCGGTTTCCCCGATCCCTGGCTTCGCATTCCCTTTGGCGAGGCAATCTATTTTGAGGATGAGGCGACCACCGCTAAGGTCAAGCCGATCGTTGAGGAGGCGCTGCAGATCATTGAGCGCTGGCGCCCGGCAATGGCGCGCGAGATGAGAATGGCTTGCGGCGCAATCCAATTTATCCGCGATCCGCTTGCGCATCCCGACAAGATCGTTTCGTTCAGCGACAACTCGGTCCCAGGTGCTCTCTATGTGTCGGTCCTGCAGGGCGACGATCCGATCGACGCCTACGATCTCGCCGACTCGTTGTTGCACGAGCACCGGCACCAGAAACTCTATCTCCTGGAGCGGCTTGCGCCGACCGTGGCTTCCACCGCGGCGCTGGTCTCCTCGCCGTGGAGAGAGGATCTTCGCCCACCTTCAGGCCTGCTTCACGCCGTGTTCGTCTTTGTCGAATTGCGGCGTTTCTGGCTTCATGTCAGGGACGAAGGGCCTGCCCGCCTCCACAATCGGGCGATCAATCAGCTCCGTGACACCGAGGAGAATCTTCGCGACGCATTCGTGACCCTCGATAGCTGTCCGCTGACCCCACTGGGACGCGAACTGGTTGCTGTCCTCAAAGCCTCCGCCGAACGCGAATTGGCCTGATGCCCGACAATGTGATCACCCTTCCTTTCGATCGGCTTCCGGGAACAGCAGCCGAGCGTCATGCTACGCTGCGCGACTATTTTTGTGACAAGGATGCCTGCGTTAAACGGACTACCGGGGGCTGGGAGCTGACGCTCGGTTGGCCCAATGATGCCGCGCGGCATGTCGATCCCAAATTGTCCGCCGGACTCGCGTGGTGGGGTGAGGGCCTTGAGCGTTCCGATATGGCGCTCTCGATGCGCCGTAGCGGTCGCATTCTCAGTACGCTCTACGACAGTTGGACGCTTCTCAGCTGGAGCGAATGGCTGGAGCGGGCCGGCCTACAGGCTGCGCCGATCGTGGTGCTCCATGTTGACGATCACCGCGATCTGGGCGCGCCGCGGCTGTTCGTGGAGCAGGCGGGTTGGCGCGATCCTATGACTGGCCATCTCGTCGACCTTGCCCAGCCTAATAGCGTTGCAAGCGCGATACGAAGTGGTGCCATCGGCATGGGCAGCTTTCTAACGCCGTTCCTCCACGCATTCCCGACCACCGAGGTTCGCCATCTTTGCCAGCCGCCGAAAGCGGTCGATACTAGAGACTTTCGTGTCGAGCTGACCGAGGAGCAGGACACGCTGCTCGACCCTGGCGCATTGCGCCCCGCTGTCGATCTCGTTCCGGTCGCGCGCGAGACCGGTCCGGGGCGATATCGCATCACGCCTGACCTTGGAGATTGGCTGCAAGGGATCGGCCCTGGACCGATCCTGCTTCACATCGACATGGACTATTTCAACAATCGCTATGATGGCGACAGCGACTGGCTCGACCGGCGCCGAAAGCTCGACCCTTCGCTGGCATCGGTGCTTGATAAGGTCGATGCCCTTGCCGATGCGCTGCACGGCGCCAGGCTCGCATCGCGGCTCGAAGATGTCGTAATTGCCTATTCGCCGGGCTTCTTCCCCAGCGAATATTGGCAGGCGGCGGACGAGCGTTTGCGCGCGGCCTTTGCGCGGCTAGATGTCCGTTAAGCCCTCATCCGCCAAGCAGAGGCAACGGCGCCGAAGGGCCAGCCCGACGCCGAAGCCGCCTCCTGTCGTTGCGCATTCGCCGCTCGGGCCGATCGATCCGGAGAAAGTACGATTGGTCCCGAGCAAAGGCACGCCCAAACGCGGCGGAGGCCCAGGTGGCGAGGCCTGGGCTATCGAGGCCGACGGCGAGCGCGCGGGAACCGTCTTCATCAACCTGATTGAAGAACCCCCGATCGGAAAACATGCCTCGCTCCAGATTTTTCTGAACCGGGAAAGCCAGGGGCGTCAGATCGGCCGTCTCGCCTATCGTGCCGCGTGCGATGCAAGCGAATATAATGTCGTCTACGCCCATATGCGCAAATCCAACATCGCTTCGCGGCGCGCCGCCGAAGAAGCCGGCTTTGCGGACGTGACGCCAGCAGGTCACTCTCAGTTGATTATGAAGCATGTTCGTCGTGAAGGGTCGTCGACCGGAGGCTGAGCGCGACCGCACCGGAATTCTGAAAGGTCCGAATGCGCGCCTATATCGTCATGCCCTGCCTTAATGAGCAACGAGAGCTAGTGGCGACCTGCGCTTCGCTCGGCTTTGGCCCGGGCGCGGCTACGGATAAGCCGGACGGCACGCTGGTCCTTGTCGACAATGGATCGACGGATCGCACGTTCGAACTCTCGCGCGATATCCAGCAAACCTCGCCACCCGGTACCGTGGAACTCACGTACGAACCCGAGCGCGGATACGTTCCCCCGCGCCGGCGCGGCATCGATCTCGTCGCACAGTTGGCGCTCGAGGAAGGGGTGGTCGCCGAGGATGTCCTGATCCTGCAAGCGGACGCCGACACACAATATCAGCCCGGCTATGTTGCCGAGATGCGCGCGGCGGGTGAGACGGCGGGCCCGCAGACGCTGCTCGAAGGACGAGCGGAGGCCGCTCCCGAGTTCGCCCTCGAGCATTCGGCATATCAGGCGCTTTGCGAACAAGTGAGTGCCTCGGTTCGCGCGCTCTGCGTCGCCGAAGCGGATGATGTCATCGTCGACGACAAAATCTGCGCCTTCCGTCTCGCCGACTATCGCGTGTGGGGCGGACACGAGCGGGAGTATGATCCCCATGGTGAGGAGATCCACGCCGAAACCTCGCGCCTGTTTCTGCGGGCCAAGTCCTACAACGCCAGAAAGATCATAGTTGAGAGGGCGACAGCCCAGCCTTCGCGCCGAAAGTTATACGAGAGCCCTGGGCTCTATTTCGCGACCTCTGGGTTCCCACACGGTGCTGATTGGGTGGCGCGGTGGCGCCGCGACTATGCCGGGATCGACAGTTTCGAAGCATTGCATCAATCACATTCCCCAGTGCACGAAGCGATATTGCTCCGCCAATGCCATGACCTGATCCTATTTGGTGTCTTGCCGCTATGGGTCGGTCACGCGCTTGGGACCCTGGCTACGACCGATGCACTGAGAGCAAGGTTCGCACCTTTATTGAGGCTCTTGCCGCCATTGACGCGCGACCAGCTACGCCACACACCCGGGCTTGTTCTCCACACAGCATTGCAATTGATCGATACACAATTGCCGCAACTGAAGAGCTATCTGGCGGAAAATACAAACCTTGGCTGATGGTGCCTGGCGGCCGTTCCGCTTCTCAGAATAGGGCGAAAGGCAGTGGCTCGCTGTCGTCGCTACGCGTGCCCTCTTTGATCAAAACGCAGCTTTTGAGATCAACTGCCGGCGCTCGCCTCACGGATCGCCGATCCGATACCTTAGTGCTTAAGTGAAGGGAGGACAGGCCGGGCGCCGCCAGCTTTTTGGATTAGCGCGTCGCCCGGCCTGTCCTCCCTTCACGGCGAACTAACAGGACACTAGCTAAGCCCAGACCTAAAGAACAGCTATGCCGGCCAAGGCTGATGCTGGGGAGCGTCGCATTGGTGAGCACGTTGGCCAGGATCCAGTAATAGGGTGGCCAGTGCTTGAAGCGCTGCGGCACGTAGCGGACCACCTCATAGGGGATGCGCCGCGCGGCCATCCACGCCGCGATCAACTTCTGGTACTCGTACGTATCAGGCTTCTCGGCGCCGGGATCGGCCGTGAGAACCAAGTCCGGCGGCTCGCCCCGCGAATCGAGTTCGACGAGCAGGGCCGTGGAGTCCACGCCGATACCATAGGCGAGGACGACCGGCGGCGGCGCGCACACCATGATGGTGTCGACCGGCCTCGGCGTGGCAGAGGTGATCATAGGGGCCTCGGGCTTGAACGCGGCTGAATGCCGCCAAACTCAAGGCCCCCCTCCCCTCGCTTGTCCGATGCGACATCGCCGGAGAGGCGGGTGTCTTCGGGCCGCCTCTCGAAAGCGGGTCTCGCCAGTTATCCGGCGGCCGTGTCGTGCTGGGGTGCCGGGACGGTCGGTTCGCCCATCAGGATCACGGCGATCGAGGGCTTGTCGTCGGGTCCGAGCCTGCGGCTGTCGAAGACGTTCCGGCCGCCCAGGCCGATCGTCAGCATGTCGAAGGTCGGTGACGTACCGCCGTTCGCGTTGGCGATGCGTGTCCCGTTGTCGTGATATTGGATGTCGACGAAGCTTGGCGGGGAGCCGCGCTTGTATTCGCCGAAGAAGAACGTGATCCGACGACCGTCGGTGGTTTTGGCGCTGATCGTGAAGTTGCCGTCGGGGATGTCGATCGGAAGCGTCGGCACGTCGTTGAAGCGGGCGAAGCCGATGCTTTCGGCATCGGCCGCGGTTATGACGGGCAGCTGCGTGATGTCAGCCATGGAGGGTCTCCTGATCGCGCCAAATGAGCGGAAGCAACGCGTTTCGCGGCGGAAGGGCCTTGGGATACGGCAGGCGCGGAAGGGTGCGGCCGCGGCGGCGGGCCTCGCGCGTCAGCTCGAAGCAATAGGCGAACAGCCCAGCCTGCTGATGCGTGACGAGATGGCGCTCGCGCTGGAGCCGCCACAACCAGCTTCGCGGCTCCTCGCCGATACGCGGCCTCGGGACCCCCAGCGAGACGAGCTGATCGATTGCGCCGGCTTGGCCCTGCTCGCCCAGGCGGATCTTGGACAGCGTGCGCCCCGAGATCGTGATGTTGCCGACCCGAAGGACCGATCGCGGCTTCGTGACTGCGCGGTGGGCGGCCGAGAGCGCACAATAGACGCGGCCGATATGCCCCGCCCCTGGATCGCTGTACGACACCACCGCCTCGATCCCAGGCCGTTCCCGGCGCAGGTGGCGAAAGGCCCGCGCGACGAAGAAGCTCTCGCCGTTCTGCGGCACGGCGTCGGTCAGAATGAGGCGCGCGAGAACGCAGCCGCGGCGAGGATCGTCAAACCCGGTGTGGCGCGAGACGACGGCGCTGGTGGTCGGAACGGCGAAAACGGCAACGCCTTCGAGCGCGCCCTTGCGCGCGAACAGCCCCACCGCGAGCTGCGCGGCCGGATAGCGGGGCAGATAATGGTGCTGCGCGATGAAGGCGCGCGCGGCGGCGTGATCGATGACGTCGACGCTGTAGGCGCCGGGATCGATCAGCGTGAGATCGCGCGCCCACAGAGCGCGCCGTTCGCGCCAGCGCTGGCTGCGGTCGGTCTGCATGGGACGTGGTCCGTGGGTCAGAGGAGCGCGGGCCGGCGCGCGTGGCGGGCGATGATCGCGTGTGCGAAGGCGTCCGCACCTGCCTGGCTCGGGCAGGGGAAAAGATCATGGGAGCACAGCAGGCGGAGGCTGTGGTCGAGCTCCATCGCACAGAGCCAGCGGTCGCTGCCATCGATGTCGACGACGGTAAGCGCGAGGCAGCGCGAGCCGCCATAGGCGCTCGGATCCAGTGGATCGCCCGGAAAGCCGGCAAGCATCCAGAAGCGCCAGCCCAGGGGCGGCGGGTCCTCGATGCGGGCGACGATCCGGAAGGAGCCGGCGGCGGCATGGATCGTCGTCACGACGACATCTGCCGCCCGGCCGCGACCCTCAGCTCTGCAAAGCGCGCCTGGACGGCTGATCCTGTCGGATAGCGGTTCTCGAGCCTGTGGCGCGCCAGGATGGGCCGCCGTGCCGCGGCGATATCCTCGGCCTCGGCGAGGGTGGGCATCCGCGGAGGCCAGCCTTTGACGTATCTGAGGCCTGCCGGCATCGAGGCCTCGAGATGCCGGCGCTCGAGCTGGTCGGCCTTGGCGCGTTCAACGTCCGCGCGGAGCCCGCCGCTCAACAGATGCGGTGAGATGTCGGCGAGCCAGCGTGTCGGCTGGAATGGAAAGGTCGATCGCGCCTCGATGCCGACGAGCTCGCGATAAGCCTCGGTGTTCGCCGGGGCTGCGGCAGAAGCCGACAGGTCGTGAAGCGAGGCGAAGATGCAGTAGCGGCACGAGAGGCGCGTTGCGCCCCATATCGAATAGGCCTCGTGCAGGGTGATGCCGAGCGTGCCGTGAGCACGAAATACGTCTTCGCTGTTCCAATACGCGATCGGGTGCCAGAGGGTGATCGCGGTGCCGTGCCGGTTCCCGGCCTTGGCATGGCGAAGATCGGCCTTGGCGATCGGGGTGGCGGCGCGGTTGTGGCTTTCGTCGCGGCGCAGGCCCAGAACGGAGATGATCTGCTGGCCTCGCAGCATTCTGGCGAGCGCCGGACCGATCACGGCCGCCTTCATCTCGGATTGGCAGAAGCGGAGCGATGCCGACGACCAGGGACCAATCAGGTTGTAGGTCTCGAGCGCCTCGTAGCGGCGCTTGCCGCTTTCGAACCGCTGGATCCAGCGGTCGACCAGGTCGCCGGCCGCCCGGCGCACGACTGTCAGCGGCACGTCGGCGCTAGCGGCTATGCGCGCGACGGTATCGGGGGTCGAATCCCATTCGGCGCGGCCAAGATCGGCATGGATCGCCATCCGCCGCGCCCGCGGATGGCCGAGTGAATCGAGTTGAAGGTTGACCGCGAACAGGGCCGCGCTCGAGTCCTTGCCGCCTGAGAGGTTGAAGACGATCCAGGCGCCGGCGCGGATCGCGGCGACAATCTCGGAAGTGATGGCGATGTCCGGCAGGCCGGGGACGGCCGGATAGGACCGAGTGGCCGCTGCCGCGGCTGCGAGCTGGGCGATGGGTGGCATGACGGCTCCGGAAAAGGGCGGCGGCCTGGTAACTGGCGGCGTCAGGCGAAGAGGCGCTCGGACTGCCGGACCGGCGGCGAGAGCGCGAGTTCGCGGCGGAGCCGGTCGGCGAAGCGGTCCGGGGCCAGCAATTCGGCGATCGAGGCAAAGTGGTTGCGCCCGCCGGTATAGTCCTTGCGCCCCCTGCAGCGCCGGAACAGGATTTCGCGGCCGGCCCCCATCGCGCCCAGGCTGAGGTGGACGTACACCTCCTCGCCGTGGAGGGTGATCTCGCCCGAGACAGCCGGACCACCCTTGTTGGAGCGGACCTCGTAGCTATCGGCCTCCAGCCCAAGGGCCTCGGCGAGCCGGCGCATGGCAATGCGCCCCTCGCTGTGAAAGGTGCGTTTGGCAGCCTCGTCGTAGGCGACACCACGACAAGCGAGGGTCCGCAGGACAGGGTGGCGCCGGATCTCGGCGATCTGGTCCAAGCAGTTGCGGCGCAGCGCCATGTCGTCCGGGCGGCGTTCGCAGACAGTCCCGAGGTGGCGGGCGAGAAGGATGACCGCCGCGTCGATCTCGGGGTCCTTGCCCGCGTTGCGGCAGTCGGTGATGGCGGCACCGATCGCGTGGAGGGTGGCTGCCATCGTGGTCAGCGCGCTGGGATCGAGCGCCTGCTGGTGGCGCATCGCGACATCGTAGTGCATGGGGAGGTTCTCCGGGCTAAAGCGCACGTCCGCTCGCCCCTCCCCTTCCCCCTCTTCTTTTCCTGGCGGTCAGCCGCGCCGACGCCCTGGCCCCGGGGCCGATCGCGCGCGCGATGTGACCGGCATAGACACCGCAGGCGGCCCAGTATGCGGCAACCGGCGGCTTGCGGCTCTGCCAGCTCCGTTCGGCGCGCAGCCGGGCTTCGCTTTGTATGTCGAGCAGCACGGACAGCAGCGCGAGGCGCGCCTCCGGACTGAGCGCCCGGAGCCGGGCGACCGCCGGCAGGGCAAGAACGGGGTTGCGCACCTCGGCCCTGGAGGATCGAGCGCCCATCACGCGGGTCCGGGCAGCGCGGCCGATACGCGCTGATCCTGCGCCTCCTCGACCGCGGGAAGCGGGATCGGGACGCATTGCCCGCGAACGAGGTTGATGAAGCCACCAGCGTGGCCGATCGACCCGCGCCCGACGAGGTCGAACAGCAGCGCCAGAGCGTGGCTTGCCAGGACGCGGTTGACGAAAAGCGACTGCCGTTCGAGCGCCTCGGCCACCGAGCAGGACGGCGCATCGTCGTCGGGCTCCGTTTCGTCGGCGATCTCGGGGAAATATTCGACGACGGTCGGGAGGCGCCGCCGGTCGTGGGCGGTGGAGCGGCGAGGCGACCCGATCAGGAACTGCCCGTCTCCGGCGCGGTTGCCGAGGTCCATCCAGTAGGCGGGCACGGGCTTCCCATTCGCCAGATCGGCGCCGAGGGCGCGGCGCGCGGAAGCGGTGTCGACGCAGCTGATGAGGATATCCACGTCGGCGATCTTGACCGCTTCGGGAGCGCGGCCATGGACGGCTCGCCAGCAAAGGCCGTGCGCGAGATTGATCCGCTCGACGAGCGTGCGGGCCTTGGAAGCGCCGAGGTCGCATCGGTAGAAGGGTTGCCGGCCGAGATTGGCTTCGCTGACGACGTCGTCATCGACGACGGTGACCTGGAGCGACCGGGTGGAGATCGCGCGTAGCGCTGTCTCGAGCGAAGCCAGTCCCATCAGCATCTGCGCGCCATTTCCGCCGCAGCCGACTAGAAGGACCTTGATCGCGCGATTGTCGAAGCCGGCAGGAAGATAGTGGCGATTGGGGATGTCAGGCTGCATCGTCGTCTCCTGAAAACGGGCTGCGCGGCAGCGGCAGGAACATCCCGCCGGCGCACAATCGCGAAGCGATGGCGGGTCCTTCCGGTTGACCAAGACGGCCGAGCACCAGCGCGATCTTGGTGGAGTGCGCGTCGTCGGCATCGTCCGTCGCGCTGAAGAATGCCGCGCCATGCGCATGACTGTGGATGTCGCAGATGAGATGTTGGTCGGGCGCCAGAATCGGGGACCGATAGGTCACGCGGGACGGAGTGGCATCGTCGATCTGGGGGTAGTGGATCGAGAAGCTTCGCTCATTCTCGTTCCACAGGACGAAGGCGGCAGCTTCGTTGGGCAAGGCCGCTCGGAAGTGATCGAGAATCCGGCCGAGCAGTTCGCGGGGCATTAGCCCGCAGCGTAGTTCCGCCCGGCGCTCGCCGACGCTCCCATAAGGCAGGTAGGCGGGAAACGGCGGCGTGACGGGAATGTCGAGCTCGAGCCATGGCCGTCGCACGATGAGCATGACTCCGTCCCTCCCGACCGCGAGACATTGGCTTGTGCGGGAGGCGCGTACCGCGTCGATCGCGGGGGACCGACCGACCGGCGGAACCGGATAACAGGACGCCGCTGCGAGAATGGCGGCCGCGGTCGGATCGTCGGCGAGGACGGTCATGACGCCGCGCCTTCAGCGATCAGCCGCTCGAGCGTCATCGGTTCGGCGTTGGCCTTTCTCGATGGAGGTCGCTGGCTCGTGCCGGTGAACGGCCGGAGGCGCCTCACCGGGAAGCGCGTCGCCTGGCGCGCCGCAAGGTCGTCCCAGAGCTTCAGCAGGCCACCCTTGCCGGTGACGGTCAGCTCCTGCCCGGGATTGGGGTGCGTCGACCAGGAATCGAACAGCGCCCGCTCGAAGTCGGGGATGGCCGCGACGTCCAGCGTGCGCGGCCTCGGGATGTTCCCCCAGCAGAGAGAGCCATCGACGAAGACGTTGAGGACCGGCGAGTGGAGCACCCGCGTGGTCGCCGAGGGGCGCTCATTTTCGGCGAGTGCATAGACCCCGAGCCGGCGCGGCGTCGCCACGAACAGCTGGGCGGGATACGGAACGGGCCGGATCGTCCGTTGCGCGAGAACGCGCAGGCCGGCCGGCGGTGTGGACAGATCGAAATAAGCCGGGCGGACCTGCTCGGGCGTCCACCAGGCGAGCATGTCGCGATGGGCAACCAGCACATTGTGGGGAAGGATCTGAGGCGGCGCTGCGCGCCCGAGCGCCTCGGTCCATTGGCGAAGGTGGGCGCGGGTCAGCGGCGTGCCGGCGGCGATCGTCGGCCCGCCTTCGCCGCCATGCTCGACATGATGGATGCTGGCGAAGGCATGTCCATCCTGCCTGGGGGCGCGGTGGGGATCGAGTCCGCGGGGGGTCTCGGTGCGGTACAGGAGGATGGCGTTGGTGAGCACCATGCCTCCGGCGGTGGCTTCGAAATGGGCGCTATGGTCCGGCATGGGGGCCTCACAATTTGTCGGGATCGAGCTGGATCAGCTGCTGCGCAGCGAGCAGGAAGTGAGCGCCGGTCCGCAGCGACGCGAACCATCGCTCGACGTGCGCGGCCTCGGAGAGCGGACAGATCCCCGCGACATCCATGAAGCCGTATTCCATGCCGTGGCGTCCGACATCGTCCACCTCGGCCGCGAAGAACTCGACCGGCACGAGCGTCAACGGGGGCAGCGTCGAACATTCCTCAAGGCCGGGAACATATTCGTAGAGAATTTGCCCGTCGAAGTGCCAGGCGTTGCAATCTCCCGGCAGGAGCCGAAGCGCGTCGTGAGCGCTGCGGAGTTCGCGTAGTGCCTTGCGAAGGTCGAGAGGCAGCTTCGCCAGCGGCGCTGCATTCGCCGCGATCATCCATGCGGGCTTCTTGGCCTCCATGGTCGACGGCAGGGCGACTTCGTCGAGGTCGCCGGGATCTGCGCCGTGATAGTTGATGAGGCACTGGCGGGCGGCGTCATCGTCGGTCTCGCCGTCCCAATAGTAATTGGATATTTCGTCGAAGAGATCCTGGTAGCCGAAGATCGGCAGGGCAGCCCCCAGGGTCTGCTCGAGCGCCACGTAGGCAGCCGCGCGCCAGGCGATCGGCGCCTCGCTGGTCTCGATCCATCCGAGATCCAGTTGGCCGATGCTCTCGCAGATGATCACGATCGCCGGCGCTCCCTCGGACTCGCCGTTGAGCACGACCACGCGAAGCTCGGCGAGATCGATCGGACGCAGCGCCTCGCCAGCGGCAGAGATGAAAACATGCTCGATGCGCCGTCGCGCCTCGCAGCGGGAATATCGTCTCGTCGCCTTCTCGCGCGACGCCACCCAACGCCCGATCAGCTTATGGTGTCGTGCAAGAGGCTGGTCGAAGGTTCGTGGTATGTCCGGCGAGATCTCAACCGATCGGCCCGCGAGATCAGCCGAGCGGCGGAAGTCGGAGGCTTGCTGGTGGCTGAAGCGGCTCGGGGGAGTGGCTTCGGTGAGTGGGCTCGAGCGCGAGCTGCGCATGGAGGGCCCGGGCCTGGATGCTGCAGGAAGGCTGGGAGATGCCGGTTGCGTTGCCATCATCGAACTCGATCCATTCGAGAAGCGTCTTGCGCGGTGCGGCGGGGATGGCTCCGCCGTGGCGGCGGGGCACGATCAACCCTTGGTGCCGACGGCGCGGCGGTACTCGGTGACGTGGACGCCGCCGGTCACGCCAACGTCGACCGTCTCGGCGTTGAGGATCGCCGGGTAGAGCGTTGCGTGATAGGCTCGCAGAGCCTGCGGGTCGTGGGCGAGATGCGGCGGAACCGGGAGATCGATGCCGTCATATCGATAGGCGCGGTCAAGCTGGTTGATCTGCATTGGGGCGTACTCCTTGGCGTTGGACAGGGGCTCGAGGTGCTCACCAGAGGCTGGCGGGTTCGTCCGACTTGGCATCGGCCGGAGGCGAGCCCGGAGGCGGCGTGGCCGGCGAGCTGCTCGTCGGGGACGGTCGCGGCGCCGTGGAGGCGGCTTTCGCCTTGGCCGCTTCCGCCGATGCCGCGCGTGCGGCCTCGGCCGCCTCGCGCTGCTCGGAAATCTGCTCGGCGAGCGTTTTGCGCGAAGCGATGAGCTGGCCGAGCGCGCCGTCTGCCCCCTTGGCGAGTTCGATGTCGATCTCCGCTGCCGTCGCCGTGATCGAGATCGGCCGCAGCTCTCCCGTCTCGAGGCGCTGGGCTTTGCCCTCCGTTGCGCGAGGGATGACGGTCAACGTAACGGTCTCGCCCGGACCCGCGACGAGGTCGAATCCAAGCGAGTAGCGGCCGAGCAACGGCAAGAGACTTGCGATCAGCATGATTGTCAGTCCTTATTTCGGAGGGAGTGAGGGCCGTCAGGCCGCGATCGCGGAAACACCGCGGTCGGCTTCGGCGCGAAGAGGAGCCGGAGGAGGCCCGTATTTGCCGTCGAGGGTCATGCCGCTCGGCAGGCGGCCGGTCCAATCGAAGCCGACCGCGTTGAGCATCCCGGCGACGAGGTCGGCCTTCTTGGAAGCGAGCAGCTTCGCGAACGCCTTCTCGCCCAAGTGCGCGATGAGGCCGCACTCCTGAGCGATGAATTTGAGCTCGTCCTTTGTGTACCGCTCCAGGAAGGATCGATCGACACGCCAGCCGTGCCGGATGTCGATTGCGAACGCCCGGGCAAGGTCGGCGACATGCGCGAACGACTGCACGTCGCGCGCATAGGCCGCTGCGATCGCGGCAAGGGCGGTCGCTGCCTGCGCGTCCGAAAGCGCGCGGATCCCCTCGATCTTCTCTCCGAAGCTCAGGTCGGGAAACGAAGGGCTGACCAGCAGCCCGGCGCGGGACGTCAAGGTGGCCGGCTTGATCTGCGCGAGCGTACCCGTCAGGCCGGCGACGAGGATCGCAGCATGCGCATGGGAGGGATTATCGGCGAGGCCCCGGGCAAGCGCCGTTCGCCAGGTCGCCTCCCGAAGGTCGGCGGTGCGGCCGGCGATCGATTTGACGGAGACGGTCGCACCGTCAGCCCGGGCGGCCGGCTTGACGATCGCGCCGGACGACGACCGATTGGCTGCGACCGCGGTCGCTCGAACCCCTGGACGCGAGGCTGCACCGTCGCCATCGTCGTCGGTATTTGCCAGCTCGTCCGCGTCGGGAGCAGCTTCCCCATCGTCACCGTCCGCTTGCCGATCGGCGGCCTCGGCCTGTGCGGCAGCCGCAGCGCGCTCCTGGGCCTCGATCCGGGCCTTTTCGATTGCTTCGGTCTTGAGCTGGAAGCAGCCGGGATTGGTGCAATGGCCTTCATCGACATGGGTTTCGAAGAGGGCTCGTTGCGTTCCGGAGTTGAACGGGCAGGCCATGCATTCGGTCTTGTCGAAGCAGGCGTTGGCGAGATCCTGCGTGACGCGCATCAGGAGGTCGCGCGTTTTTCCGACGTCGAGACCGGAAGCGGTGATCGTGTCGAGAGCCTTGTCCTGCTTGTCCGCTGGAATGGCAGCGAGCAGCTCGGCATGCCCGACCTTGATGCGGCGCTCATCGAGCGCGAGCTTCACGGCGTCGGAGAGATTCGCGAGGGCGAGGCGGCGGTCGAATTTGGATTGGGACCAGCCGAGCCGCCGCGCCGCCTCTGCACGATCATTCTGGCAGGCGGCGAGAACCCGAACGGCGGCGTCCGCCTGCTCCGTCTCCGACGCATCGTCGCGATTGTCGTTCTCGTCGATCGCCGCTTCCAGCGCTTCCTGGTCGGTCATCTCGCGGATGACGACGGGCACCTCCCCTTCTGGACCGAAAGCCTCGAGGGCGGCCCGATACCTGCGGCCTCCCGCGACAACGACGTAGGTGTCGTCGACGTCGGCTGCCGGGCGGAGAAGCATCGGCTGAAGCATGCCGCGCAGCCGGAACGACGCGACCAGGTCCTCGTGCTTCTTTCGGTCGAAATAGCGACGTGGATTGTATCCAAGCATGATCTTGGAGAGCGACAGCGTCGTGGCTGCATTCGGATGCGATGGGGTCAAGGCGGGTCTCCTTCGGGATTGGCGTCGCGCCTCCTTCGCGGGTGCGCGCCTTCTTTCCGTCGAGCCTGATGCTCAACCCTGCCCTTCCCCCTCCCCTCTTCATTGCTCGGCGGCTTGCCTTCGGTGGATGTCAGCGGCCCATTGCTCGACCCAGGCTGCGGTAATCTCGTCATGGTCGAGATCGCCGGACTCGATGAGGTCACGGATTTCCGAACGGGCTCGCGCAATCGCCGCTTCCCAAGGATCGGACGGAGGGTTCTCCCGCTCGGCGTGGAGCTGCTGGGGCAGCCGCTGTGGCGGCAAGCTCAGCCTGCGCTGCTGGCCCGCCACCCAACGCTCCAGGTGATCGGCGACGAACTCGTCCGTCTTGGGGGTGCGGGCAGTGTGGGCCGCCCGTCGCGCGCTGATCCCATAGGCCTGGCTGTCGATCGAAGCGATCCTGTGGCGGAACGGAAGCAAGAATGGCAGCGCTGTCCCCTTCACGCCGAAGGCATGGAGCCGGACACCAATCGGCAGGATCTGGTCGAGGTGATCGACGACAGCGATGAGACCTTCCGGTCCATGGATGTCGCGCCGGCACATGCTTCCGACGCCAATAAGCGCCCCAGGCCGGAGCGAGCCCCAGAGGGCGTCGACGCACCGCTCATAGTCGGTCGGCCGCCGGCCCTGGATCACCGGGATCAAGGTATCGGCGTTGCCTTGGTCCTCGGCGAGCCTGCGGCAATCGCGGTTGGCGCGGATCGTCCGGGCGAGCCGGTCGATGACCTCCTCTCGGTCGGCGGCGATCTCGGCCTCGACGCAATAGTCGGCGCTCGCCCACCATCTGAAGGGATAGGCAGCTGCAAGCGAGACATAGTCCGCCAGCGACCATGGGAAGCCGCCATAGCGGGCCGCTGCGACGAACCCACCGGAATCGAGGCAGAGCGACGCCAGGCCTCGTGCGTTTCGAAGCTGATCGAGCCGCCAGCCCGTCCATTCGCGCCAGCCGCGCCGGTCTGACCAGCGCGACAGACAGTTCGCGGAGATCAGCGTGGGCTGCCGCAGCGTGCAGGCTCGCCTGAGGATCGGACCGGCGCCAAGGTGCGGAAGCCCGACGATGATCTCGATATCCATCGATTGCGCCTTCTGAATGGTGGGGAGACGACGCGGTTGACGGGAACTATTGTTCACGTTACGTTCCCGGTCGCAGGAGATTTGCCATGGCGGCCGCCAGATTCAGAGAACGGTTCGACCTCGACATCACGCTGCGGGACGCGGCGCTGGATGCCGACAACCGACCGACGCGAAGGATGATCGCGAACGCCGCGATCGGCATCGACGTCGAGGACGCCTATTATTCCGTCCGTGAGCTGCGCGAGGCGGTCAGCTGGGTCCATGAAGGCGTGCCCGGTGGCAAGCTGAAGCTGGCAGCGATCCTCGCGAACGATGGTGCTGACGACTTCCAGCGCTGCATCTACTTCTGCCTTGCGGGCCGCGGCGTCGTCGCCATGCTCGACGATCTTGAGTGGCTCGAGGACCTTCTGGAACGAAGGGACCGCGTCGCGGGAGAGCAGAAGCGGATGAAGACCACGCTGATGCCGCTCATCAATCCCTATGTCGCCGATACGCCTGATGGGCCGATGGTGAAGCTCGATGGCGAATTCGAGCAGGGTCCGTCCTGGTGGGCGGAGACGATGCCGTCGGCCTGATTGTCAGGGGGCCGGTCGTCGCTCGCAGCGAAGACGCTCCCCGTGGCGCCAGCGTGATGGTTCGATCCATGTGCCGGCGAAGGCCCCTGCCCTGCTCGCCTTCGCTTGCGCGAACGCTGCCCGGTACCGGGTAGCGCGACCGGGGTCGTTCTTCAGATACTGGATTTCGGGCACGGCAAGACCGGCGCGGATGAGGCGTTCCCCGAGGTCCTTGCCGGCCATCGTCACCGTCGCGATACGTCGCCCGTAAGAGTTGGCAGCGGTGAGGCGGATCACCGCGGTCCTCGAGCGCAGGGCGTTCGCTGCGAGATCCTGGGCGGCCTTGCCGCAAGGCCAGCATCCGGAAGCGCGCTGGCAGAGCTGTCGGCGCTCGAAGGAATCGACGCCGAGCAATCGGAAGTCGACGGCAACGGTGTCGCCGTCGAGCGCGCGCGCCTGCGCTTCAAACGTCTGTGCGCCGCTCGGCGCGGCCGGACCGAGCATCACCATCGCGAGAAGGGAGGGTGCGAGGAGGCGCATCAGGACACCATCTCGACTTCAACACGCTCGCCGCGGCAGGGCATGGTGCAGACGCGGAAAGGCTGCAGCGGATTGCCGGTTCGCACGATGCTGACGCGGCCGGGCTGCAGGTCAAAAAGGCGCGTAGCGACGCGCTGGGCATTCTCGCGACTGCACAGGAGCAGACGCTTCGGCGAAAGGCCGGGGTCGGGAGCAAACATGGGGGTTCCTCTTCGGAAGACATGATACCGGCTCACCGGCTCAGGCAAAGATCGTCTTGTGGACCTTGGTGGTCGGCACAATTTGCCACTGCCGATCCATGAAGCGGCTGATTCGGTAACGACACCCGGTCTCAGGATTCCGGAAGCACAGCTTGCGGCCGCGCTTCTCGACAACAAACTCCTGGCCGACGTGACCATCGTTGAAGGTGAGCGGCGTCTCCAGCCTGATCCGATCGCCATCCTCGAGCTTGCGGGCCCGCCGCTTCAGATTCTCGGCGCAGCGCCGTCGCCAGTCGATGGCATGCTCCCGGTCGGTGGGGGTGAGAAGATCGAGTATGTGCCGCGGGCAGTGGTCCTCGCATGGTCCCATTGCTTCGGTCAGTCGGGTAGGATTGGTGCTGCTCATGGAGTCAGCCCTGATCCCCCCGCCGAACCGCACGTGCAGCTTTCACCGCATGCGGCTCTCCACTGTGACGAACCATCACTTTGCCGTAGATCGGGCAGGCGGCCTCTGTGAGTATCCCAGTGGCATTGCTCGCACAGGACCACCGTCCTGCGGGCGCGTGCCACCTTCATTCTCACGACAAAACCGCGGTGCGAAACATCGGCCATCCCCCGGATATGGTGCACCTGACACGGAACATCGGATCGACCGCAAGCCTCGCATTGCTTGGCATTCTGACGATCAACCCAGTCCGTACGTGAGTGGGTGAACACCTGCGTCCAAGGCTGGATATCAATCCTGGACGAGGTGGCCGGATCACGTTTCAGATGAGCCAGTTTCCAGACTTTGACCGATCGGGGCTGGCCATCGACGTCGTAGCCGATGGTGAATTCCTGCCCCGTCCTCATGCGGGCCACGACCGCTCGCACATTGGTTTTGTGCTTGCTGGCCAAGGTCTTGAACAAGCTCCACCGCTGGAGAAACTCAAGCCTGTTCAGCTTGAAGCTCACATCCTTGGCGAGAGCATAGTAGTTCGCAAAACCCCGCAATTCGGCGTTGTAAGCTAGGACGATCTCAACGTCGCTGCAGCTGAGCAGCAGGCTACGATGACGCGGCTTCAACACCGACAGATCACCATAACCTTTTGCAGAAGCGAACGCGTGGACCTTCTCCCAAGGGACATGCAGCTGCATCACTTCCGACGGCGGCCTACGAAGGAAGCTGACGGAACCTTGTCGGCTCCGGACAACCCGTTGGCGTGTCGTATATGTGCGGACCTCATATCCAAGGAAGGCGGCTCCATCGCTCGCCTTGCGGATACCGCTTTTCTCCTCGGACACCGTGAGCGCCAGCGCCTCGGTCAGGAATGCCCTGACTTCGGCGAACACGCTTCGTGCATCCTCCTTGCTACCGATAACCCCAATCATGAAGTCGTCCGCGTAGCGACAGTAACGAAGTCGGCGATAACCGGGGTCCATCGCGTCTCTCGACGGGATGGACCGCTTTTGCGGCAGTAAGGTTTGGATTTTGGCCAAGGAGGCCGCAACCTTCACCTCGTCGACATTGTCTTTGGCCCGCAGCATGGTGACGCGCTTCCGTTGTTTCTGGATGCGCCCAGCCAGTCGCCCATATTCCGGGTTCGTGGCACGGACCTTCCCCCTCTCGAAAGCCGCGATCCGTTCCGCCATGAACATATCGAGTTCATGGAGGTAGATGTTGGCCAAGATTGGAGAGACGATACCGCCCTGCGGAGTGCCGCTGTAGGTCCGGGTGTGAACCCGGTCTTCCATAACACCCGCCTTAAGCATGCTGCCGATCAAGCCGATGAATTTCTCGTCATCGATCCTTTTCCGCAACAGCCGCAGGAGGATGTCGTGGTCGATGTTCTCGAAGAACCCCGCGACATCCACATCTACGAGCCATTTCACCCCCGTCCATACGGCTTTGACGTGTTCAAGCGCCGTATGACACGACCGGCCCGGCCGGAATCCATGGGAGGCGTTCGAGAACACCGGTTCATAGATCCGTTCGAGCAGTTGCCGCGCCACTTCCTGAACGAGGCGGTCGTCGCGCGTGGGAATGCCCAGCGGACGCCGTTTGCCCTTGCCTTTCGGGATAAACACCCGACGCACTGGTTTGGGATCATAGGTCCCTGCCGTCACGCTGGCGATAATCGGGTCGAGGTCTTCCGGTCCGAAGTCCGCGAAGGTCTCGCCGTCAATACCCGGCGTCATCGCACCCTTGTTGGATCCGATCTTCTGGAGCCCCTCCTCCCAAAGGAGGCGAGACCCCATCAGACGATAGAGTCCATTCACCCTTTTGCCCGACGCAACGAGCGCCGGAATGGCCTCCAACCGGCCTTTCACAGTTTCTGGCAGCATCAGCACACCCCATGATCGGTGGTTGAAGAATCACAGCTGCCGCCCTTCCCCCGGTCTTCCCCGCTTTCGGCCCGATCGCTCGAGACCTTATACAGTTGCACCGCCGCCTCCGAAGAGGTCGATGTCCCGGGCATTACCCCGGGCATTTGAGTAATATGGCGGCTCCGTACCCATGCAGGCCGGCAGAAGCCGCCTGTTTAGGGCATCCCGTAGTTACGCTGAATGGAGATGCGGCGCGGTTAGGTGTCCCGTTCGTCCACTAAACCCCTCGACGAGAGGCGCACCGGATGGGCTGAGAAACAGGCGGCCAAGACATGAGACCGCTGTCATCATCCGGACCTGGCGTGACAGTCGCTTTCGCCAGTATCGCTATATAGATTGCTGCAGACTGGGATTTAAGCAGTGTAGCCTTCACCATACGCACCTTGCCCTGACCGTCATCGCCTCCATTTGCGACTAAGACGCATCTGGCCTTTTCCGAACATGCTATTGTTCCCCGTCCCTTTCGGGATTTCAGACCTTGTGAGGCCCGAGGTTAGTCCGGCGAGCAGAGGCATTCTCAACTTACCTCATCATCACTGATACTCCATTTCAGCGCCGCAACGGCGCACTGTCCTTGTAGCCGAAATTTTCGCCGGTCTTGCTGTTGGGGCTCCAGAGGACCTTGCAGACGATCGCGAAGATCTCGCCCCCGATGCCATTCGTCAGGACTTGGGCAGCGGCGTAATAGGTGCGGTTCTTGGGGCAGGACGAGGCGAGGATCCTCAGTCCCTTCGTCCCGCCCTCGACATCGCGCGTGTAGGTGAATTGCGCGTCGAGATAGGCCTTGGCAGTCGGATGTCCGCCCATCGAGGCGAACGGCATGGTCAGCCATCCCATGGCTGGTCTCCTTGGCGAAGAGGAAGTGGGGTCAGGCGGCTTCGGCCAGCGGCTCGACGGCCTCGAGGGGCGCGGACTCGGCCGGACTGATCTGGTCGTCCGCAAACCCGCACAGATAATTGAAGGCCTGCTCGGCCTTGGATGCCGCGTGAATGATCGCGGTCTTGTCGGCGCGCAGGATGCCGAGCCAATGGCCCACATAGCTTGCATGATTGTCGTGGAGTTCATTGGGCAGGCCGAGGTGCGCGCAGACGAGGCCACTCCCGATCTCGGCCACGAGTTCCTCGAAACTATAAGCTTGGTCACCGAACCGCTTGCCGAATGTCCGGGCGAGCCGCGCCGTGCCTCCGGACCAATGAACGGTTTCATGGGCTCGGGTCGAGGCATAGTGGTCCATCGACTTGAACGAGCGCTGATGCGGCATCTGGATATAATCGAACGTGGGGTGAAAATAGGCGCGGTCGCCGCCGTGCCGCACCTCGGCAGGAATCGGCTCGAAGAAGGCGTCGATCGCGGATTGGCGCGCCGAAGGATCGACCGGCGTAGGATCTTCGTCAGCCGGATAGAAATAGGCCGGCAGGCCATCGATCTGGTCGGCGTTGAAGACGATGTAGTGGCGTAGGAAGCGGATGCTGCGCTCGGTCTCCGCGCCGGTGACGGGGTCGGACTCCGTTTTCTTGAAGCTCGAATAATAGACCGAGAGCGAGCCTTGCTCGCCCCGGCGGACGTTGGCGCCCAGCGCCTCGGCCTGGCGGTATGTCATCCAGTAGCGCGACCGATAGCCGCGCACATCGGCAATTGCCCAAAGGTAGAGGACATTGATCCCCGTATAGGGCGTGCCGCAATGCCGAAGCGGTCGCCCGCCGGCGCCGGTGACCCGCCAGGGGCGGCTCCAGGGTGCGACGCCCTCTTCGAGCTTGCGGATGATGAGGTCGGTGATCTCGGCCGCGGCGTCGCGGCTCGGCTTCTGTTTGCTGCGCATGACCGTTGGTCCCGTGGTTTGGGCAAGGGAAGACCGCCGGCGCGAAGGAGCACCGGCGGTCTGTCGCTCAGGAGATGGAGCGCGCTTCAGGCGTCCGCGGGTTCGAGCGTCTCGTGATCGGCGCTGGGTTCGCCCTCCCCGTCCGAAGGCTCGACCTCATTGGCCTCGCCTTCGCCGTCATCGGCCTCGGTCGGGTCAGCCGGCGCTTCGGTGGCGGCGTCGAGGAAGCGCATCGCGTTAGGCACCCAGGCGAGTGCCGCCTCCTTGACCTCCGGCTCGACGATCGCCTCGCCCGCAAAGAGCTTCTGGCAGCTTTCCGATATTTCGGTCTTCTTGAGCGAGGTATGACGGACGGTCAGCGCCGGCCCGCCGATTTCGGTGAGCAGCGTGAGGATGCTGCCCTTGTTCACGCGGTCGAAGAAGTTCTCCGAGGTCGGCCGCCACCAGCTCGCGACGTCGATCTCGAGGATCGATGCAAGCCGATTGTGAAGCTTGATCTGCTCGTTCGACCAACCCGGCTTCGCCTCGAGCGACATCGCGACGATGTAGGCGAGCCAGTTGGCCTTGGTGTCGTCGTCGAGCGCGCGAAAGGCCTCGAACCGCGCAACCTCGCACTCGTGCTCCGTCCAGGCGGCGTCGAGACCGTCCTTCGCCTCGGCCAGATAATCGCGCGCGCGCGAGCCCGGAATGTCGCCAGAGGCGGGATCCTGCGGCGCGCTGGCCCGGATGGTCGTGCCGTACTTCACGGAGCTGAGGTAGCGGGACGCCGAGTTGGTCCGGGCGTCGACCATGACGAACAGCGCATAGTCGAGCGCGAGCGCCGGCTGCGCCAGGATGCAGGACGCCAGAATGTCGCGCCGCTGGACCGCCAGTTCGTCGTAGAGCCGGGCGCTGAGCGGCTTGCCGCCGGGCGCCACGGCCTCGGGCCGGTACTTCGGCTCGGACGAGGCATTGCCGCCGATGCGGGCGCCACCGCGCGTCGACTCTCCGTCCTCGCCGTCGTCGTGGTCCTCGTCGCCGGGCTCGTCGATGACGAGCTCCTGCTCGCTGTAATATTGGCTGTCGAGCCGCATCTCGCCCTGCGGGGTGAGGAGAAGGAAGGCGCCGACATGAGCCTTCATTTCCTCCGGCAGGACCGGCGCGCGGTTCTCGATGGCCTCGGCCTCGGCGATCAGACGATCGTCCTCCTGGTCGAGCAGCTTAAACGCCTCGTCGTCGAGCTCCTCGTCCTGCATCTCGGCCTCGATGACGGACCGGCGCTCCTCGATCTCCGCGAGGCGCGCGGCTTGTTCGTCGGTGAGCGGAGGCTGCTGCAGGATCGCGCGATAGAGTCCGTGCGCCGCGTTGTGCGCGTAGTTGCTCGCGATCGGGCGGATCCAGGCAAGACCGGTCTCTTGGCCGATGCGTGCGGCCTCGGCTTCCATGATCTCGCCGGCGAGGCGGTGAGCGATTTCGGGATCGACCCAGCGGTCATTGCCGTCGGTGAAAAGATCCCCATCGATCTTGCCGCCGGCGTCGCGATACCGCGCCTCGCCGACCAGCACCGCGATCGGGTCGCTCGCCTTCAGCGTCTCGTTGGCGATCACGCGGCGGATGGTGTCGGCCGTGACGTGGCTCGACTGATAGCTGTTCCAAACCAGAAGCTGCTTCTCCTGGTTCTCGGTCGACGCATAGGCCTTGGCGATGTCGAGCGTGATCGCACCCTTGCTGAGCGCCTCGAAGATCGGCTCCGCAAGCGAGGCCAGGCGCAGCCGCCCCTCGACGAAGCGGCGGGTCACGCCAAAGCGTTTGGCGACCGCGTCGATATCGCCCGTGGTGCCGATGAAGTGCTGGAACGCGCGGCATTCCTCGGCCGGCGTCATCTTGAGCTGGTGGAAGTTGGTCGCGGTCGACGTCTCGGACAGCTCGGCATCGTCGCCGGTCAGCACCATGACCGGAACATCGAAATCGGTCTCGGAGATGGTGCCACGCTCGGCGAGGAGGCGCAACGCACGCCAGCGACGGCCGCCGTCGAACACTTCGAAGGTGCCGCGCGGCTTCTTGGCGGGCGTGACGAGAAGGTTCTGCAGCACGCCCTTGGCCTCGATGCTCGCGGCCATGGGTTCGATCTGGAGCTGCTCGTCCGGGGCGGTGCGCACGTTGATCGGAGACAGGCGCAGCTTGTTGAGCTTGATGGTCTGGATCACAGGGGTAACTCCTTCTGGCGTTCGGGTATTTCCGAACACCACCCCAGCTCCCCCTCCCTCTCTCTCAGGCGTGCCTGAGGTCGCTTAGAAGTACGCCGTGCGCGCGTGCCGATCGGACCGTCCTCATCGCCGGAAGACCGGTCAGGGCGAGCCCGAGACGATCCGCCCGACGATCTCGGCTGCCGTCGGTACCGGCACGAAGACCCTGGTCCGGTACTGGATCACCTCGGTGAAGCATCCGATCGACTTGAGCCAGGCGAGCTGCGCCGGCGGCGCACCCACCAGCTCGATCCGGGGTGATCCGTTCACGAGGGAGCGCTTGATGCACATCGGGAACGGCCGTGCCAGATCGACGCTCCGGCCGGTCAGCGCGGATTTCACGAGGTCGGTGGGCGGGAGATTGTCGGTCCGGTCCAGGCCGAGCTTCGTGAAGAGCTGCACGACGTGATCGTCAAACACCAGGCGGCCGAGCCAACTGTTGCCCTCCTTGTCCGCGATGCGATTGACGACGAGGTGGTCGTTGGGAAGCGCGGACCAGATCGGGAGAAGGAGGCCCGTCGCAAGGCGGATCGTTTCCGTATCGACTTTGTTGGCCGCCTCCTGTGCTTCTTCCAGCCACTTCTCGGAGAAGAGCTGGCGATCGATGGGGCTCCAGGCGCTTTCGAACAGCTCTTGCTCGCGCATATATTCGCGCCGCGTGGGACGGATGAGTTCGAACCGCGGGATCGGTGTGCCCTCCTTCTCCTCCATGAGGGCGCGGGCGCGGGTCTGCAGCGCAACCATCCCGGACTTGGCGTTCATCAGATAATCGGCGGTGCCGTCATTGTCGGCGATGCGCAGGACCCGCTCAAGGGAGACCGGCGTCCGCCGCCGAGCGATCTCGATCGTGAGCAGATGAGAGGTCGCGCCACTGACCGGGTCGGTGCGCAGCACGGTGTCGTCTATGAGGGTCGCCGTATCGACCAGGATGGTTTCAACGCCGACATCGAGCCGTCCGGCCTCGCGCGCGGCCGATACGCGCGTCTCGACGAGTGCGAGGAACTCGTCGAAGATCTTGTTCTGCAGCGCGATCGGCAGCGCCAGGATGCGGTTGAGCCACCGCTGGATCGGCGGGAGGTCGTCCTTCATGACGCCGTCCTTGTCGCAGAGCTCGAGACCGGTGCGCTTCTCGAACTCGGCATGGGAGACGCTGGTCAGCTTCCCTCCGACGAGCAGATGAAACCAGCTCACCAGGGCCGCGCAGGCATATTCACTTTCGAGATTGTCGGCGGGATCGAACAGGTTCTGACCACCCGTCTGGCGTTGACCGCGGGTGAGCGCGCCCAGGCTGTCGAGCCGGCGGGCGATCGTGCTCGTGAAACGGAGCTCGCCCTTGCAGTCGGTCGTCACCGGCCTGAACAGGGGTGTGCTCGCCTGATGGGTGCGATGGGTCCGGCCAAGGCCCTGAATCGCGCGATCGGCCCGCCAGCCGGGTTCGAGCAGGAGATGAACGCGCTGCTGCTGATTGGGGACGTCTCGAGAGGCGTGATAGGAGCGCCCAGTGCCGCCCGCATCGGAGAAGACGAGGATCCGCTTGCGACCCTGCATGAACGCGGCGGCCTCGGCCTGACTGGTCCTGGTCGAGCGACTTTCGAGCTTCTGCCGTCCATCGCCGGTCGAGACGAGGCGCTTCGTGCGCCCGGTCACCTCCGCAACATTATCGTGACCGAAATGCTCGAGGATGCCCTCCAGCGCCGACATGATCGGCGGAAGGGCGCAGAGATTCTCGATGAGCTGGGCCCGCGCCGCTTCGGCCTCGGGATTGTAGACGGGGTTGCCCGCCTCGTCTTCCATCGGAACCGAGCGCTGCGCGCCGGTCTCGTCGGTGAAGATCCGCATCTGACGGGTCGGGAAAGCGCGCTCCAGATAGTCGATCATATATTCTTTCCAGTCGAGATTTATGTCGAGCGGTTCGCGTGCAGGCGCGGACTTACGTGATGAAGACATCGATTTTACTCCAGATAATTAAGGTGATCGGGTTTCCGTTTCTGGTGGCTGACGGCGGATTTGGTTGGCGTTATGAGGGGGCATGGACCCAGATTTTTCTTCGGCCGTTGAGGAAGAGCGCCTTCGGCATCTCGCCGAAACTCATCCAATCATCAGCGAGATTTTGAAGCGGTGGTCGGCGATTAGTCTGCCGGATGCTTGGCTTTCAGGCAGCATCATCGCCCAGGCGCGGTGGAACGAAAGTTTCGGCTTTGACCCGTTGCACGGCATCGCTGATGCTGATCTTGTTTATTTCGATCCGATGGAGCTTTCTGAAACTGCAGAAGCGGAGATAAGCCGCAAGATCTCTGAGATTTTTCATGATCTTCCAGTGAAGATGGACGTAAAGAACCAGGCGCGTGTGCATGAATGGTATCGCTCGAAATTTGGATATTCCATTGCGCCCTATCGTTCGGCGGTAGCTGCCATAGCGACGTTCCCGACGACTGCGGCTGCGGTGGGCATTCGAAATGAAGGCGGACTTCAAATTGTCGCGCCATTTGGTTGAACGATCTTCTACTGCCTCTCGTCCGTGCAAATGCCACCCAGATCACAGAAGAAATTTACAAGTCTAAGACGAACCGCTGGTCCGAGAAATGGCCCAGGCTCGAAATCAGGCCGTGGATTGATGCAGTCAGGCTGCGGGAGGAACAGGTTGTTCGTTCTGAACAACCTGTTCGAACCGTCACGCTCGACGTCTGACGTCTTCCAGCATCGTAATCAGCGGATCCGCTGGTGGCCTGAAGCGGCCAGGCTTGACCATCGGCGACCCGTGCGCGGCGAGGATCTGCAGCTTCTCTTCAGGATCGGCACGCAGATAGGCTTCCGTGCTCTGGATGCTGGCGTGGCCGAGCCAGAGCGCAACTTTGCGGATGTCGCCGGTCGCGGCGAGCGTATGCATTGCGCAGGAATGCCTCAGCACATGAGGCGTGACCCGCTTGCGTAACAGCGATGGCTGCTTCTTCGCCGCCGTGGCGACATGCGTGACCAGCCTGAACGCAAATCCATCGCGCGTCATTGGTTCGCCCTTGGCGTTAAGGAATATCTCCATCGCCTGACATACCGGCCTGACGGTGAGCCAAGCCCGCAATGCTGCCTGCGTCTCTCGCCACAGGGGCAGCACACGCTCGCGTCGGCCCTTGCCAATAATGTGGACAGTTGCGAGCGAGCGTTCCGGAAAGTCCTGCATCTGTAGTGACAGCAACTCGGCGACCCGCAGACCGCCGGCGTAGGCGAGGTGCAACATGGCGCGATCCCGGGTGCCGAGGCGAGATCGGGGGTCGGGTGCGTCGAGCAGCGCGGTGATCTCGTCCCGTGTCAGATAGTCGATCAGGGTCGTGTCGGTCCGCTTTGTCGGTACGGCACGAACACGCAGCGCGAGATCGAGGCAGGCTGGAACGCGATACTCGGTGTAACGGAAGAACGCCCGGATCGCCGCAAGCCGAGCGTTGCGAGTTCTGGGGCTATTTTTACGTGCATCTTCCGCGTGGTCGAGGAACGCCATGATAAGCTCGGGATCGAAATCCTCGATCGCCAGGTCAGTAGGTCGCCGCTTCAGGCGGTCGGCTGCGAACCGGACCAGAAGCGCGAAGCAGTTCGCGTAGGTCGTAACCGTATGCGGGCTGACATTGCGTTCCCTCGGAAGATGATCACGCAGGAACGCGGCGAGATGGGGAGCGAGCGCGGTCATGCTGCATCTCCCACGAAAAGCTGCTCACCTGCGGCGGCGATGTCGCGAAGGAGGACAGGCGTTGCTTCGAGATACCAATATGTGTTCGCCACATCCGTATGGCCTAGGTAGGTGCTGAGCGCCGCCATATGATGCCGGATGGCCTCCCGATCGCGCGGGCAGGACTCAAGCGACCGAACGGCGAAGGTGTGCCTCAGGTCGTGGACGCGAATGCCCGGCGTTCCGGTCGGCCCGCGGAAACCCAGCTTGCGAGCCAATTTGACGAAGACGATGTGAACGACGGTCTGGTGTGGCGCGCAGCCTCTCGTGGTGACGAACAGATCGTTGCCACGGGCGTTCAGCCGTCTGCGAATGCGCAGATACGTATCGAGCGCCTCTCGCGTCGATGGCTGGATCGGCAGGAGGCGTTGCTTGCCGAACTTGCCGTTACGGATGGTGAGGCCATCGTTGACCACATCGTCACGCTGGAGCGCGAGCGCCTCGGATATCCGCAGGCCCGTCGTCGCCAGCAAGCCGAACAGATAGTGGTAGGTATGCGGGCTGATCTTGCCTTTGGGCGGAAGATCAAGGGCGGCCTGCATGATCGCTCTCAGTTGCTCGGGCTCGATGATATGTGGCGTCGGGCGGCGTCGCTTGCCTCTTCCGAAGACGGCTGCCGGCGGCACCTGATGCTGCTGATCCTCAGCATGGGCATAGAGGCAGAAGCGGCGCAGGTGGTCGAACCTGTCCCGGGCCACGTTCTGGGAGCTGGCCGACCGGCACCAATCGTAGAGCCGCTCGACTCTAATGTGCCGATCGCCGAGGCCGTTGGCATAGCTGGCAAAGAGACGAAGCCATCGCTCCTGGACGTCAAACTTGCGGCCGAAACTGCGATGCAACGCGACATAGCGTTCAATCTGAGCGTTCATCATGCCGCGTCTCCCGGCCAATCCTGGGCGACCTTGAGCAGCATCGGGACGTCGACCTTGGCGTAGATGGCGGTGGTCGCCGGGGAACGGTGGCGCAGGATCGTGCCGACCGACTCAAGGCCGGCGCCGGCGCGAAGCATCTGTGTGGCCAGCGAATGCCTGAAGGCGTGGGCGCCAGTGGGCACTCCCTCGATGGCGCCTCGATCGAATACACGCGCTACGATGCCGGCGATCTCGGCTGACGAACTGAATGGCCGGAAGGGAGGTTGCACCCGAACGAACAACCGTTCCTCGCTGATCGGCGGCCGTGCCTGTTCAAGATAGTCGAGGATCGCATCCCCGACATCCTGGGGCAGCGGCAGGCGATCGGGCCGCCTGCTCTTGCCACAAACCCTCAGATATCCTTCGTTCCAGTCGATATCCGTTAGACGGAGCTGCCAGATATCGCCGGCTCGCAGACCGAGCCTGGCAAGCAGCAGGATGATGGCCTTGTCACGGATCTCCACCGAGGTATCGGTCTTGCAGGACGCAATGATCCCCTCGACCGTTGCCTCGTCCATGTAACGTGGCAGGGTGCCGAGCCGATAGCGCCTGATGGGCGGAAAGGCATATTGCAACGCTGCGTCGCACTCCCCGCGTGAGACGAGAAAGCGCACATAGCTCCGCATGATGCCGGCGATGGTCGATGCGGAACCGGGCGCTTCGGTGATGCGGTGGCTGACGACCCGTCTGACGGTCGCCGCGTCGATATCGGATGGCGGGTCAAGCAACAGATACCAGCGCTTCACCTCTCCGCTGTAGCGCCGGATCGTCTCAGTCGCGCTCCCGCAATGGGTCTTCAGCCATGTCTTATAACCAGCGAGAAGCTCATCTTCGCGATGCTGGCTCTCCGCCTGTGGAAGTACCTGCCGGCCACGCAAAAATCCGAGGAAGCGTCGGGCACCTTTGTTGCGGCGTAGCGGACCGTGATGGCCGATCAGCGTTCCGCGCTTGCGGTAAACCGGGCAACGGCAACTGTGGCCAGCATAAAGGGCAACATGCTCATCAGTGACATCCTGCCAGCGCAGGCGAGAAATGCGGATCCACGCGGCAAAGTGCGCGGCCTCCGAGCGGTAGCTCTTGATGCTTGCCGCGCTGTAGTGCTCCTGCACCAAGAACACCGCATAGTCTGCCAGTTGCGCGTCAAGGTGATCGACATCGTCGGGCACGGCGACAATGCCCTGGTCCTCCAGGAAGCGAACAAAGCGCCGGACCTTGCTGGTGAACGTCGGCCGGTTGGGCTCATGGCGGGAAAAACCCCGACAGCGGCACCGATGCTTCTCGAAGCGGCGGACAACAGCGTCATCAACAATCGATACCGCAATGCCCTGCTGATCGATCCAGAACAGGAAATGGCGAGCAGCTGCTTTGTAAAGTGCCGCTGATCCCGCCGCACTCCCCAGAAGAGAAGAGTGGAAGGCGGTGGATAGAGCGTCTGGTGTGGGAGCGTCTCCCGTCCAGGGCTTGGGCCGTCCGTATGAAACGACCGTCTTTGGCAACGTCATAGATCCTCCAGCTTGTTGGGGCTGGAGGCACCTTAATTATCTGGAGTAAAATCGATGTCTTCATCACGTAAGTCCGCGCCTGCACGCGGACCGCTCGACATAAATCTCGACTGCAAAGAATATGTGTTATCTGGATCTCCGGATAAGACATATTCCCGGGGCGAGAGGTCGATCTCGAGGTCCGCGCGGTCGTCGGGGCTGAGCGCGCCTAGTCTCCGGTCAAGAATGGACTCGGCCGTCGTGACGAGCTGCATCACGACTGACTGCCCCGCGGCGAGATGCTCGTGGACCGCGGCGATGACGGTGGGGAGCTTCATGGAGAGCAGAACCTGTCCGAAAAAGCGCTGCTTCGTGGACTCGAACCGCGAGCGCGCGGATGCCTTGGCGCCGCTGTTCAAAGTCGCGTTCTCAAGCGCATCGACGATGCCGGTCAGTTCGAGCGCCTTCTCCAAGTTCTGGTGAATGATCGACCACGCGTCCGCATAGGTGTCGTAGATCTCGATCTGCGCGGCGGTCAGCTCATGGCGCAGAATGTCATATTCGACACCTGCGAAGCTCAGTGCGCGGGCCATGTAGAGGCCGGTGGCCTTGAGATCGCGCGCGACCAGCTCCATCGCGGCGATCCCGCCTTTGCTGATGCTGCTGATGAACTGCTCCCGGTCGGGGAAGGCGGTCCCTGGGCCCCAGAGCCCCAGTCGGACCGCATAAGCGAGGTTGTTGACGACAGAGGCGCCGGTGGCTGAAGCATAGAGGACGCGGGCCGCGGGCAATTGGTTCTGGAGGAGCACGCCGCAGATTCCCTGCTGGGATCCATCCTTGGTGCCGAGAGCGCCCTCCCCACCCGCAACGCCGCCCATCTCGTGGGCCTCGTCGAAGGCGATGACACCGTCAAAATCGGCCCCGGCCCAGTCAACCAGCTGCTTCAGGCGACCGTAGTCACCACGCATCGAACGCAGCGTCGGATAGCTGACGAACAGCACGCCCTGGTCGAGGCTGATCGGCTCATCGATCTTCCAGTTGGAGATGGGCTGAATGTCGCCGTTAAGGCCGCCAAGGGCCGTCCAGTCGCGTCGCGCGTCTTCGAGGAGCGGCGCATTCTTCGAGACCCAGATGTTGCGGCGGCGGCCCTGGAGCCAGTTGTCGAGGATGCAGGCCGCGATTTGACGACCCTTCCCCGCCCCCGTGCCGTCGCCCAGGAAGAAGCCCTTACGATAGGAATGGCCGTCTTCGGCCAGCACGAGGCCGACACCCTCCTTGTCGGGTCTGAAAGTGCCTGGGATCCACTGGGTCCAGGCATGCCCCGCGTAGACGACCGTCTCGAGTTGGGAGGCGGAGAGCAGCCGCTCGGCGACGGTGCGCTCGGGCAGCGCCGGCACATACTCTGGGACCGGCGCCGGGATCGAGCCCATGGCGACAGATTCGACGAGCGGCGTTGGATGCTCGCCAGCGCTCGCGAAGCTGATACGGCTCGGTCGATATGGAAGATAGACGCCGCTCTGCTCGAGCAGCGGCGCCGGCGTCTCAAGTTTCGCATATTCGACGGGGAGCACGTGGTTGCGTGCCGGGGCATGGTAGGCGCGGGGCGCCGGACGGCTGCTTTTGACGGCCCGGAAGAGCGAAACTCCACCTGAGCGCTTCGGCGCCGACGCTCCGCGATCGGGCTTCGCCGACGATCGTTCGGGGATGATCAGGATATCGAGCAGCTCGGCAACGGACGAACGCTGGATGAGCGCGGGGGGCGACCGGCCGGGGACCTTGTCGATGACAAACAACCGCACGGCGATCGAAGTCCCATGCTTCAGGTAGCACTTCTCGAGACGGACGGCCGCCAGGACGCTCACGTCGCGCAGGATCGTCTCATATTGCTCACGCATGCGTGCGCTCGGGCCAAACCAATCGGGCATGATGGCAACGAGCCGGCCGCCCGGTTGAAGACGGCGCAGCGCCGCTTGCAGATGACGGACTGCGGCATAGTCGTCGGCGCCGCGGCCGACCGACCTCGAAAAGGGCGGGTTCATCAGGATGAGGGTTGGTCGATCGACGCTTGCGAGGGTGGAATTGATGGTCGCACCATCGTGCCCGGTGATCGATGCTGAGGGGAAAGCCGCCTTCAATCGGCCACGGCGGAGCGGATCGAGCTCGTTCAGATGGAGCGATTCGACGTGACGGAGCTGCGCGACCAATAGGCCGTTACCCGCGCTCGGCTCGAGCACGATGTCGTCGGGCTGGACGTTGGCGAGAAGCGTCATAACCGCAGCGATGTCGACAGGTGTCGAGAATTGCTGCCATTCGATCTGATCCTCGCTGCGAACCGTCTGAGTGGGCAGGCGATCGGACAAGTCGATCAGCGCGCGGACGTCGCCGAACGCCGCAATTTTTTGGGCGCTCGACTGAAGATGGATGGCAAGGGCATGCTCGAGGAGTTCAAAGCTGGCGCGTTGTGTCCAGCGACCGTCGGCATCAGAACCGCCGAAGGCCTTGGTCATCGCGTCGTTGAGGTGACGACGCTGAATGGCCTCGTCGGAGCGCAGACGGGGTAGAAGGAGGCGCACGGCCTCGCGCTCAGCCTGGGCGGCCGCTTCGAAGAGATCGGACATGGGTGTGGTCTCCAGAGTGGGCTGCACCCTCGGCAGCGACACCCTTTCGATCCCCCTCCCCTCTCCTCCGGCGCTTCGCGCCTAGACGCGGCTCTGCTGCGCTCGGGCATCGAGCGCCTTTGCCCAATCCTTGTAGATTGGCGGCGGGGGCGCGCGTTCGATGATGAGGCCCGACCGGGCGTAATGCGCTTGGGCACTTTCGGCTGCCCTGCGCCCTTCGGAATCGTTGTCCTCGGCGACCAGGAGCGTTGTGACCGTGGGCGGAATGACGAGCTGGTTGAGCCGACGTGCGCCGAGTGAAGCCCAGCACGGGAGGTTGCTCAGGCGCGCGAAAGCGTCGGCCGTCTCAAAGCCCTCGGCGATGGCAAGGGTGTTGCCCCCTGCCCCGCCCCGCCAAGCGCCGTGCCCCGGGGCGCCAAGCATGACCTTGCGCGTGTAATGGGCGGTGTCGGGGTTCAGGAATATGCGTTGAATTGCGACCAGACGGTTTCCCTCGCGCACCGCTACCAGGAGAGCGGGTTCGAAGATCGTCTTCGGCTTGGGCAGGTAAGGGCAACGCGGATGGAAGCGAAGATCGCGTGGTGGTGGGAGGAGGTTCCGGCACTGGAGGTAGCGCTCGGCAAGGGTGCCCGGAACGTCGACCGCCTCATTCCAGATTCTTTCGACGTTCATCGGCCGCGGCGAGTCCGCCAAGGCGGGTGGCGGATAATGGCGACCCGGGCGAACAAGGCGCAGTTCACGCAGGACGTCTTCGCGCGAGCATCCTGCGAAACAGGTGACGAGAATGCAGCGATCCCCTTGCCGAATCGACAAGCTTGGATCGCGATCGCTGTGTGCGGGACAGCGGCACATCGCGACATTGCCGCTCCACGTGCCGCCCAGGGCCCCGACAATGTCGACTATCTCCTGCGATGGCCGTCTGGCTGTAAGCGGCATAATTCTACCTCCTGCTTACACGCTCGGCCCCTCCTTTCCTCTTTTCGGTCGGTCTGAGACTTGGAGACAGATTCAGCCTGCGCTCGCCTCAACGCGAACGGCTCGGAGATCATCGGTTAGTCGTCGCTTCGATTCGCGCGGCGTTCAGCATAGGCGACGACGAACTTCTCCCAGATCCGCAGCCACTCTGAATCGGTGCGCGGCCGGCTAAAATCGGGGCATCCCTTGCGGAATGCAGCCGCCATGTCATCCACTGACCACGGATGGCCCTTGGTCAGCGCGATCTGGCGGAAGACGGCCTCACGCGTGCCGTATGAGAGAGACCCGGCGGGGAACGGAAGAGTCGGCGCATCGTCCTTCGCGGGCGCGGACTTCGCTGCATGGGCCGGTTTGACCGATGATCTCGGTGCCGTTTTCGGAGCCTCGCCCCCGACGAGTCGAAGGTGCGGCCCCACGAGCTTGCGCTCCAGCGGTGCCGGTGACGGATGAAGAATGACCTTCCGCCCGGAGAGATCGACATTTGCGTTGGGATAGACCGCCGACACGATCTGCATGGTTTCGCGGACGGTCTGTCGGAAGCGCTTGCTGTCGGCCTCGTTGCCAAGGTGCTTGGCGAGCTGGTCCCATGAGATAACCTGGCCCTTGTCGGATCCAATCCGCGGGAGCCGGTAGGCAAGGTAAGTGTAGAGATCGAGCGCCGTTGGCGTACCCTTGAGCTCGCGGATGGCGATCTCATTGAGTGGCACGGCATGGTCGATGAGGTGCGAGTAGAACGCCTCGGACATACGGATTTCGCGCGCGAATGAGCCGTTCTTGTCGAGCGAACCGGCATATTCGTTGGAAATCTTGACGTCCCGGACAGCGAAGGCGTTGTCTTCCGTGTCGGTGCCGTCCCAGCGGATCTGCCACTCGCACGCCAGCAGCCGATCCACCTGCTCTCGCATCAGGTTCGCCGTCCCGCGTGGTCCATAAGACACGGTCTGGTAGCCAAGGCGGCGCATCCACTCGGTGAAATTGCGGCCAAGATAAACGTCCCGCGATTGCTTCATGACCGCCTGAGAGAGGAGGTAGATCAGGGCAACGCGTGGATAGGCGCCATAAGGCACACCAAGGCTTCGCATGACGGACTTGCCGTCGACATTCTGAAGCACTGGCCTGGGATTGATGGCCAGCGCATATTTGCCGTCCTCACGGACGATGGGCTGAGTGTCGTCCTTGGGCCGCTTGGTTGGCAGCGACATCGCACAAAGCGCGGAGTGGAGGAAGGCAGGAACCGGTTCTTCGTCCTGGACGCGCAGGAATGCGTCCAAGGTGAGCTGGGTGCCGGCGGTGGTGGCGAGCTTGCGGACGCTCTCCTCGCCGCCGTTGAGCATGGCTAGTGCGTACTGATGCCCCAGCGGCCTATGCTGATCCCCATTCATGGTCTGCCCTTCCCCCCGAATCTACCGGGGGCTGTGATGGGCATGTCTCAACAGGTTTGAGGCGTGAAATCAACCCCGTTGGCAGTTTGGGAGGGGAAAAGGCCGCGAGAGTTGCAGAAACACCGATGATGTCGGTGCCGTTCTGCGCCCTCCCCCTGCCCTCCTTCACCCAAAATCGAAAAATCAAAACGATTCGCGAATCGGTTTTTTATAGGGTGATTCTAGTAATAGGTATGGGCTCTGAGATCATCGGTCGACTCGCACCGAGATCATCGCTGATACGCACCGAGATCATCGCAAAGTACCGAGATCATCGGTGGTTATCCACAGGTAGCCGTTTGTCGCCACAATCCCAGCGCCAGACTTTGCAGCAACACGCAAAGGCACGGAGATCATCGGTCGCAGCCGCCGCCGATTGGCCAGAAAGCGCGCACATGCGCAAGGGGCTCGGAGATCATCGGTCAACTTGTAAGTCTGGTGGCCATTTTCTTGCTCGAAACCGCCAACGTGGCTATCATGGCGCATCAAACCCACAGAAGCGGACTGAGATGGCTACCGACCCCTCCCTAGCACAGCCGGACGACCTCATCGAAGGTGGTCTGGACGTGCTCCACAGAAAGTCGTTGACGATCCTCAAGCGCATTCGTGACAGCGCGGTTGATCCCGAAACCGGTCAGAAGAAGGGTCCGACCTTCCCGATTTCGAAAGCTGCTGCACTGGTCGGGCGGACGGCATCTGCTGTCCGGGAAGCGGAGCGCGACGGCCGCCTCCCCGCTCGAGGGCGGACGGGCTCCGGGCATAGGCTGCAGTATACGCTCGAAGAGCTTGATCATATGCGCGAGGTGTTTGGAACGCGTCCCTGGCGCGAGCCAACCGATACCCCGGCGATCATCTCGGTCTGCAACTTCAAGGGGGGCGTCGGCAAGTCGACGATCGCGCTGCATCTCGCCCAGCATTTTGCCATCAAGGGCTACCGGGTCCTGTTCATCGACTGCGACAGCCAGGCGTCTTCAACCATGATGTTCGGCTATCGCCCCGACGTGGACCTCGACGAGGAAGACACGCTTTACGGGCATTTTCACAATCCGGAGCTGCTTGGCGTTCGCAAGATTATCCGCAAGACGCACTTTCACAACCTCCACCTGATCCCGTCGAACCTGCGACTTTATAATCTCGAGTATGAGATCGCCGGGCACATGGCGCGAAATCAGAACCTGGAGATCATCGACCTGATCGCGCAGGCCATTGATGAGGTGGTCGATGACTATGACGTCGTGATCATGGACCCGCCGCCGGCATTGGGCATGGTGTCGATGGCTGTGCTCCAGGCCGCTAACTGCATGGTCATTCCGGTGCCGCCGAGCCTTGTCGACTTCGCCTCGACGGTATCTTTCATCGACATGACGCGAACGACGATGAAGCAGCTCGAGCAACTCGCGGGGCGGGGAAGGCCGGCCTACAACTTCATCCGGCTGGTCGGCAGCCGCGTGGACGAGAGCAAGTCGATGCACCGGGAGATACTGTCGATGATGCGGCAGGTCTTCGGTGGCTCAATGACGCAGTCGGTGATGGTCACCAGCGCCGAAATCGACAATGCCAGCTCCAGGATGAAAACCGTTTTCGAACTCGACAAGCCCGTCACGTCGCACGAGGTCTACAACCGCTGCATGAAGCATCTCAGCGACGTTTGCCAGGATATTGAGCAGGACGTTCTGCGCACCTGGGCGAGCAGGGCAGGGGGCCGAATTTAGGGAGAGTTGCCACGTGGCAACTCCGATATTTCTCACGTCGGCGAGCACGGGCAATCGGGGAGTGAGACGAAGCCGGATCACCGAGTTGCCACGTGACAACAAAGTGGAAGAACCCAATAGAAGCAATATGTTAGGTAGGAATACCATGTCAGATCGCACACGGCAGGAACGTCAGTGCAAGCGCCTGGGGGCGGCGCAGTTGCCACGTGGCAACTCTGGCCTGTTGGCACCCGTCGGCGAGGGCAAGAGAGAAGGAGAAACGGGCCGATGAGCAAGGGCAACAAGGGCTTCGGCTCGATGTTCACAGAGGGGCTCGACGACGAGGAGAACCTCGATAAGGCGACCCCTGCGGACGGCATCATGGCAAGTCGCAGCCAGACGCTCGCGCGCATCGCGACGGGGAAAACGGTCGCCGACCGGACGGAGTGGGTCGATCCGGAGCGGTGCCGCCCATGGCGGATGCACAATCGCGATCTGGATCATTTGAACGAAGATAGCTGCCGCGATCTCATCGACTCCTTCCTCTCCGCCAAGAAGCAACGGATCCCCGCTATCGTTCGGCGTCTGAAAGATGACCCGAACTTCGACTTCGAGATCATCGCCGGCGTCCGCCGTTGGTGGACGGTGAAATGGCTGCGAGCGCATCACCACCCGGAGTTCGAGTATCTGGTGACGATCCAGAGTGTCACGGACGAGGAGGCGTTCCGGGTTTCAGATGTCGAGAACCGCTCGCGTAAGGACATCTCGGATTGGGAGCGGGCCAAGGAATATACGGTGGCGCTCGCGGAGTTCTACGAGGGCTCGCAGTCGCAGATGGCCGAGCATTTAAACCTTTCCAAGTCGTGGCTGAGCCGGCTTCTCGACGTTGCGCGCTTGCCCGAACCAGTTGTCGCGGCGTTCTCCGATACGCACGACATCACGGTACGCGTCGCGCGTGACATCAAGCCGCTTACCGGAGATCCGAAGGCGCTGGCGAAGATGCGCGAAGAGGCTGAACGCATCGAGGAAGAGCGCAGCCAGAAAGGCTTGAAGCTGAGCGGGCCGGAAGTCGCGAAGCGGCTCGTGAAGGCGACTGTCGCGCCAGCCGTGAAGGCTGCCGCCGAGAAGGAGATCACCGGCAAGGGGGGCAAGGTCATCCTGCGCTACACGAAAGCGCGGGGAGGGGGGCTGACGATCAAGGTGCCGCCGAAGGCTGAGGCGTCGCCCGCCGAGCTTTTGAAGGCGATCGAGGGGCTGCTGTCGTAGGGTGATGGAGCGCGGCGTCTGGCGAGGTCGCCGCCTTATATGGCGTCCCGCTTATATTTGTCGGCGATGCTCTGCGTCACGGAGTGGCGGCTTCGCAGGCCGAAGTTCGCGCGGATGAAGTCGCCGGCTTGACGCGTCCTCGCGCCTACGAACGCCTGGGCATGTCCCACGGTCGACCGGTTCTGCCGCGTGATCAGTTCTCGCTCGGGTAGGCTCACGATCCGATTTGCCAGCGTAGTGGACCCGGCAGCAACGAAGAGGGTCTCCGGTCCGATCGGAAGAGTGACATAGGATGAGGCACTACCAAGCCAGGCGAAGCTGACCGGCACGTCGAGCGGCCAATCGGAGACGAACAATTCCCGGCGATTGTTCGTCTTGATTATGCGCCAGTCCATGTTGATGAACGCTCGTCCGCGATCCGCGTCGTCGATGACCAAGCGCAGGACTTCCATCTGAAGCGCGCTCACGGCCTCGGGCGGCAGCGCCCCATCTTCGCCGCGCAGCACGGACTTCGCGGCCTCTGCGCTTGCGAGAGCGCCGACGGCGTCCTTCATGCCGCGCATATCCAGCGGTGTCCGGAACCACAGCGACATGACGAACCGGCCCCAATCCGAGCATTGCGCGTCGCTGAGCGAGTTGACCTTGCCGTCGAGGAGCAGCGCGTGAACCTTGGCCGCAGCGTCATCGATCACCTGCATGAACAGGGTTTCCATCTGCTGGGCATGCTCGGGCGGGAACCCGATCGTCTTGTACAGGTCCCGCTCGAAGCAGACGCTCTTGGGTGATGCAGGACTGCTCTCGATCTCCCCGATCCGATTGCGCCGATAGCGCAGCAGGGTGTCGCCATCCTTCCACTGGTCGAGGAGGAACTGCGGGATGAAGTGATGCCGGGACGGAGGGTTCTGTGGCTTGGATTGCACGGTGTCTGTGGTTCAAGAGGGATGAGCAAGTGAGGCGAGTAGCTTGCGCGCGCCTTGCGGGGTGACCTTCAACAGGCGCGCGACAGCGGCCGGCTGAAGGCCCGGATAGGCAAGCTGCAGGCGGGCAAGGAGAGGGGCCTTGCTCCGCTTCGTGACGGCCAGATCGGTCTGGATGCGCGACGCCGCACGCTCGATCGCGTCGAGGTCGCGCAAGCCAGCATGCGCCGTCCGACCGATCGCCTGGGCCAAGGTCTCTGCCAGATCGGCGGGGGAGGGGGGCAGAAACTTGGACATCAGGATGAACGAGGGGATCACGCGGGTCGTGAAGCCAGCGCGGCACAGCATCCGCGGTACGGCGGCGGCGATCAGCCAGTTTCGATCGCGTCCACGGGGAGGCAGCTCGAGAGCGCGACCATCGACGCTGACGACATCCCAGCTGCCTGGTGCCGCTGGTTCGGTCAGCGCGAACAGCTGGAAAATGCGGTTGGCGACAGAGAGGAGGTCACCGGAAGGGAAGGGGGCGTCCGCCACGGTTCGCAGCTGTCGCCACATCGGCCCGAAGTGCGCCAAGTCTTCGGCCGCATAAACCTTCGCCTCGGTGCGGTCATCGAGTACCGTACGGAGCACGTTGAGCGTGGCGCGGCCGAGCGAATCCTTGAGATCCTCGTCGCGGCTGAGCGCAAGGTGGAAGACGGCGGCAACCGAGATCGGATCGTTGAGGCCTTCGGAAGCGCGGGGAGGGGGTGTGCGGCCGGCGATCCAGTCCTGCAGGTCGCGCACCGCGATCGGCACGCCGGCGAGGCCGGCCAGGACGGTGGCGCCTTCCAGGCGCGAGCGCGCGAGAAAGATGTCGGCGCATGGACTACCGTGCAATCGGCCATCGAGGCGCCCGAGCAGGAGCAGGCTGTCGTCGGCGCGCAGGTTGTCTGTCCGCGTCATAGGATGGCGACAATGCCATGGCGGGAAACCAAAGTCAGCAGTTCGTTTCTACATCCGTGACCTCCCGAAAGTGGACATTCGATAATTGCAGTTATCACATAAGCAGATTTGACCGTTCTTTATAAGGTGGGCTACAAGCGCGGCTGAGGAGCGAGGCGCGTCGTGAGCACCGAAACCGCCCGGGAAGGGCCAGAAATCCCCGTAGCGCCGCCTGAGGCTGTCCTGCCGGCCGTCAGGGCGCCGGCCGACCTTGCGTGGACGATCGTGCAGATGCGCGCCGGCGCCCTGACGGCCGGCAGGACAGCCTCAGGC